>JAABUN010000484.1_pt1 | contig 103006 bp, 89 predicted proteins | sample 5559311 | NCBI WGS metagenome assembly JAABUN01 (sample SAMN10711877, study PRJNA513370) | rock metagenome | isolation source: Antarctica rocks | place: Antarctica: Victoria Land, Siegfried Peak sud | reverse complement strand
GAGCTGGTCGATGTTGGTGAGGCCGCCTTGGGCCCAGGGGGTGATGTGGTGGGCGTCGCACTGGTGGGGTGGGCGGGGGCAGCTGGGGATGATGCACCCTTTGTCGCGGGCTGCGAGGGCTCGTCGTTGGGCTGGGGTGGCTAGGCGGGTGGTGCGGCCGAGGTCCAGGACGGCGCCGGTGGGTGCGAGCAGGACGCGTTCGAACACTGCTGAGCAGCCGAAGCGTTCCAGGGTGGTGGGTGTGATGAACGCGTTGCTGGTGGCCCAGGCGCGGCCGGCGGCGGTGCGCTGGTCGGGGGTGTCACCCTGGCTCAGGGCCAGGAGCTGGTCGGCGGTGGTGTGGACCACGATGCGTGGTGGTTCTCCGCCTGTGGTCCCGGCGCCGGTCAGGGACAGGGTGGAGATGAGGCCGATGGCGTCGGCGCGGCGTTGGGAGGGGCCGCGTTCGTCCCAGCCGGTGATGGTGCCGTCGGGGTCGGTGGTGGCGGGGTCGGGTGCGCTGAAGAACTCGATGGCGGTGCGTAGCTGGGCGCCGGTCATGGGGTCGAGCTGGCCGGTCAGGATGATCATGCCGGTGGAGTCGGTGACCATGTCCAGGCGGCGGCGGGTGAACGCGTCGGGGTCGAAGGCCCGGTCGGTGCGGTCGGGGTCAAGGCGGTCCAGCAGCTGCGCGGCCAACGCCTCGCACTCGCGCGGGGGGTGGGCGGTGGAGATCTGGACCAGGAACTGGTCCACCACCAGGCCGGCCTGGGCGCGCATCGCGACCGGGACCTTGTCCAGGACCCGGACCGCCACGTCCAGGTGCGCCCGCGAGATCGACCCCGCCGCCAGGGCCTGTCCCATCCCGGTCAGGGCGCCGCGCCCGTCCGCGCGGCTCCCAGGCTGACCCTCAGGACCGGCTGCGTCGGGGTCGGTGGCGCGGGCGGCGTCGATGTCGGCGCGGGCCCGACCCGGCCCGGCGTTGCACCGCGCGCCCAGCAGCCCGCGCAGGTTCCCCTCACCGACGACGCTGAGGTCCGCACCGTCCAGGGACCGCACCAGCCCCAGCCTGGCCGCCTCTACGGCCCGGCCCGCGGTCTCGACCTCGATCAGCGCCTGGACCCGCTCGGGGACCGACAACGACCACACCGGCGCACCGAGGAGCTCCTGCGCCCCACGCACGAGCGCACCAGCAAGGCGCTGCACCTCGTGCACCGCCTCCGCCACCATCGACTCGACCATGGTTAGAACATACGTTCGACCACCGACAACGGCCCGGCGAGCACGCCCTGACGGCGTTCTACGCGACGTGCCCGCGTCCAGCGACGGCTCTGACGACCTCGCCGCAGGGCTCAGCCGCCCGCCAGACCCGCAGCACCTTCCGCCATCTCGACCACGTTGGTCAGCAGCATCGCCCGGGTCATGGGCCCGACCCCGCCCGGGTTCGGCGACAGCCAGCCCGCAACCTCTGCGACCGCGGGGTCCACGTCCCCGCAAAGCCTAGACTTCCCGTCCGCGCCAGCCACGCGCGACACCCCGACGTCGAGCACCGCGGCTCCCGGCTTGACCATGTCCGCGGTGATGAGTCCCGGTACCCCGGCCGCGGCGATCACCACGTCGGCACGCCGCACGTGCCCAGCCAGATCACGAGTTCCGGTGTGGCACAAGGTAACTGTGGCGTTCACCGCACGACGGGTCAGCAGCAGACCCATGGTGCGGCCCACCGTGATGCCACGCCCGACCACACAGACCTCCGCGCCCGCGAGATCCACCCCGTGCCTGCCCAGCAGCTCGATGATCCCGTTCGGTGTGCACGGCAGCGAGGTGTCGATGTCCTGCCCCACGCGCAGCACCAACTGGCCAAGGTTGGTCGGGTGCAGCCCGTCAGCGTCCTTGGACGGATCGACCAGCTCGAGCACCCGCTGCTCGTCCACGCCCCGCGGCAGCGGGAGCTGCACGATGTACCCGGTGCAGGCCGGATCCTCGTTGAGCCGACGGACCGCGGCCTCGACGTCACCCTGGCTGGCGTCGGCGGGCAGGTCCTCGCGCAGCGAGGCGATACCGACCTCAGCGCAGTCCTTGTGCTTGCCGTTGACGTACCAGCGGCTGCCAGGGTCGTCCCCCACCAGCACTGTGCCCAGCCCGGGCAGCACACCGCGTGCAGCCAGGGCGGCGACCCGCGCCGTCAGCTCGGTCTTGATGAGGGCCGCGGTGGCGGTGCCGTCCAGGATCCGGGCGCTCACCAGCCCTCGAGGCCCTCGTAGAGCGGGAAGTCGTGCGCAAGGGTCGTCACCCGCGCGCGCAGCGCCTCGACGTCGACGGATGGCTGCAGCGCCTCGGCGATGATGTCGGCCACCTCGGTGAACTGCTCTGCGCCGAAGCCCCTCGTCGCCAGTGCGGGGGTACCGATGCGCAGGCCCGACGTCACCATCGGCGGGCGGGGGTCGAACGGGACGGCGTTGCGGTTGACGGTGATCCCCGCCTCGTGGAGCCGGTCCTCGGCCTGCTGCCCGTCCAGGGCGGAGTGGCGCAGGTCCACCAGCGCCAGGTGCACGTCCGTGCCACCGGTGAGGACCGACACGCCCGCCGCTGCGACGTCCGGACGCGTCAGGCGTTCGGCCAGGATCCTGGCCCCCTCGACGGTCCGCTCCTGGCGGGCCTTGAACTCCGCGCCCGCCGCCACCTTGAACGCGACAGCCTTGGCGGCGATGGCGTGCATCAACGGTCCACCTTGTTGACCGGGGAACACCGCCGAGTCGATCTTCTTGGCGTGCTCCGCGCGGCACAGGATGGTGCCCGAGCGGGGGCCCCCCAGTGTCTTGTGCACCGTGGTGGTCACCACGTCGGCGTGCGGCACCGGAGAGGGATGCAACCCCGCCGCCACGAGCCCGGCGAAGTGCGCCATGTCGACCATGAACAGCGCACCCACCTCGTCCGCGATCTCCCGGAACGCGGCGAAGTCCAGGTGCCGGGGGTAGGCGGACCAGCCGGCGATGATGAGCTTGGGCCGGCGCTCCTTGGCGATGCGGCGCACCTCGTCCATGTCGACCAGGTGGGTCTCGGGAGAGACGCCGTAGGCGGCTACGTCGTACAGGCGCCCCGAGAAGTTGATCTTCATGCCGTGCGTGAGGTGACCACCGTGAGCCAGCTCCAGGCCCAGGATGGTGTCGCCGGGGCGGATCAGCGCGTGCATGACCGCGGCGTTGGCCTGGGCGCCTGCGTGCGGCTGCACGTTGGCGTGCTCCGCGCCGAAGAGCTCCTTCGCCCGCTCCCGGGCCAGGTTCTCGGCGACGTCCACGTGCTCGCAGCCGCCGTAGTACCGCCGGCCCGGGTACCCCTCTGCGTACTTGTTCGTCAGGACCGAGCCCTGCGCCTCGAGCACCGCCCGTGGCGCGAAGTTCTCGCTGGCGATCATCTCCAGGGTGTCGCGCTGGCGGGCCAGCTCGGCGTCGAGCACACCCGCGATCTCAGGGTCGAGGTCGCGCAGGGACGCGGTGCTCACAGCCCTGCTGGCGGCGGCGTCGGTACCGGTGGTGGGGTCGCTCATGTCAGTCTCCTCGTGGCTGGCGGCACGGAACGGAACTGCTGGTGACCGCGGGCCCAGGCGACCGACCCGATGTCATGGTGCTCACGTGTCACGGTGCTCACGCTCGTCGCTCCCCGGTGGTGGACCACCTCGTACGCCAGTCACGACGGGCGTCAGGTTAGCAAGGACCGGGCTGGTCGCGGACGGCCCGTAGCCTTGCGCCGGTGACCACGCCCTCCTACGTCCTGGCGCTCTCCTGCGCGGACGGCCCAGGCATCGTGCACGCCGTCTCGGGCGTGCTGGCACAGGCGGGCGGCAACATCACCGAGAGCCAGCAGTTCTCCGACCCCGGGACCGGGCGCTTCCTGCTGCGCGTCCAGGTCGACGTGCCGGTGGGCGCCGACGAGCTGACGGCGGCCTTGCGGCCGGTCACCGCCCGGTTCGACATGACCTGGCGGCTGGACGTGCTGGGCCGGCCCATGCGGACCCTGCTGATGGTCAGCAGAGAGGCGCACTGCCTCAACGACCTGCTGTTCCGCCAGCGCTCAGGTCAGCTGCCCATCCAGGTGCCGGCCGTGGTCTCGAACCACACCGACCTGGCGCCGCTGGCGCGCTTCTACGACCTTCCGCTGCACCACATACCGGTCACCCGGGAGACCAAGCCCCACGCCGAGGCCGAGCTGTTGCGCCTGGTCGAAGAGCTCGACATCGAGCTGGTGGTGCTGGCCCGCTACATGCAGGTGCTCTCGGACGACCTGTGCCGGGCGCTGGCCGGCAGGGCGATCAACATCCACCACTCCTTCCTGCCTTCGTTCAAAGGCGCCCGGCCCTACCACCAGGCGTACGAGCGAGGGGTGAAGCTCATCGGCGCCACCGCGCACTACGTCACCGGCGACCTGGACGAGGGGCCGATCATCGAGCAGGGCGTCGAGCGGGTGGACCACGCCATGCGTCCGGCTGCCCTGCAGGCCATCGGGCAGGACATCGAGGCCCAGGTGCTGGCCCGGGCCGTGCGCTGGCACGCCGAGCACCGGGTGCTGCTGGACGGCAGCCGCACCGTTGTCTTCCGCTGAGCCGCCTGAACGGCAAGTCCCTTGCGATCTGCGAGAAGGGGAGGCGTGGCAAGGTGGGCAGATGACTCGCACCCTGTTCCGCGGCGGCTCCCTCTTCGACGGTACGACGTTCGCTGACGGCGACCTCGTCGTCCAGGACGGCAGGATCGTCGCCGTCGGGCGGGACCTGGACGGCGACACCGAGGTCGACTGCACCGGCGCCACGCTCCTGCCCGGCCTGATCGACTGCCACGTGCACATGATGTTCTCCGGCATCGACGTGCTGAAGGCCCTGCAGGCACCCTTCTCATACCCGTTCTACGAGGCTCTGGGCAATCTGGCGGCGACCCTGGACGCGGGGGTCACCACCGTCCGGGACGCGGGTGGGGCAGACCTCGGGCTCAAGCGTGCCGTCGAGAACGGTCTGGTGCGCGGCCCCCGGCTGCAGATCGCCGTGTCGATCCTGTCCCAGACCGGTGGGCACGGGGACGGGTGGATGCCCTGCGGCTCGCAGGTGCCCTTCCTGCAGCCGCACCCTGGGATGCCCTCCGGCGTGGTGGACGGCGTGGATGCCATGCGGCACAAGGCACGTGAGGTGCTGCGTGCGGGTGCGGACGTCCTCAAGGTGTGCACCACCGGCGGCGTGCTGTCTGCGGCCGACGACCCCAGGCACTCCCAGTTCTCACCGGCTGAGCTGGCGGTGCTGGTCGAGGAGGCGTCTGCGCAGCACAAGCCGGTGATGGCGCACGCACAGGGAACCGAGGGGATCAAGAACGCCGTGCGGGCAGGGGTCCGATCGGTCGAGCACGGCATCTACCTCGACGACGAGGCGATCGACCTGATGCTCGAGCACGGCACCTGGCTGGTCCCCACCCTGGCTGCTCCGCGGTCGGTCATCGCCGCGGCAGCAGCCGGCGCCGCGATCCCGGAGGTGATGGTGGACAAGGCACGCGCGGTCGTGACCATCCACACGGAATCGATAGCGCGCGCCGCCGCGGCCGGGGTCCGGATCGCCATGGGCACCGACTCGGGGGTGGGACCGCACGGCCAGAACCTCGACGAGCTGGGCCTGATGGCGGGTTGCGGCATGAGTCCTGAGGCGGTGCTTGCTGCGTCGACGTCGAGCGCCGCGCAGTGCCTGGGGCTGCACGACGAGCTGGGACGGCTCGAGCCTGGCCTGCGCGCCGACCTGGTGCTGGTGACCGGGGACGCGCGAGATCTGACGGGGGTGCGCGAGCAGATCTCAGGGGTGTGGCAGGACGGCGTCCGCGTCGTCGGCTGAGCCTGCTGCCCGGCCCGGGAATGCCATCAGCGCCGCAGGTGCTGGCCACGGGTATGAGCATCCCCTTCACGACCACCGTCCGAGGCGTCGACGTCCCCACGATCGGCTACGGCACCTGGGAGGTCACCGGTGAGGACGCGGTCGAGGGCGTCGCCGACGCGCTGGCCGCCGGCTACCGCCACATCGACACCGCAGCCGCCTACGGCAACGAGACCGAGGTCGGTCGCGGCATCGCCCGCAGCGGCGTCTCCCGGGACGACTTCTGGCTGACCACCAAGGTGTGGCAGGAGGACTACGCCCCGGACGCGGTCAGGTCCAGCACCGAGCGCTCGCTCACGTCCCTGGGCGTCGAGCACATCGACCTGCTGCTGCTGCACTGGCCCGTCGGCGGGGACGCCGCGATGATCGACGCCCTCGGCGCCCTGCGGGACCTGCGCACCGCCGGAACCATCCGAGAGCTCGGCGTCTGCAACACCCCCGCCGCGATGCTCGGCCGTCTCGTGGACGCGGTGCCCGAGCTGTTCGCCGACCAGGTCGAGTACCACGCGCACCTCGGGCAGGACCCGCTGCTGGCACAGGCTCGCGAGCGCGAGGTGATGGTGACCGCGTACTCGCCGTTGGCGAACGGCAAGGGGCTCATCGACGCCGAGCCGCTGCGCGAGGTCGCCGCTCAGCGCAACGCCACCCCTGCCCAGGTCGCGATCGCCTGGCTGGCTCGTCAGGAGGGCGTCAGCGTCCTGCCTCGATCCACCAATCCGGATCGGCGGCGCGAGAACCTGGCCGCGCTGGAGGTCGACCTCACCTCGGACGACGTGGCCGCGCTCGATGCCCTGTCCCACACCGGCAAGCGCTACATCGACCCGCCCTTCGCCCCGGACTGGACGGACTGACCGCCGAGCACCACCAGCAACGGCCACAGGGCCTGGGCACCTGCAGCCACCCGCTCGCTGACCCCGACCCGGCCGCTGCCGGCGGCGATCTCGGCGGCGAACCATGCCAGTGTCCCCAGCAGCACCACCGACCCCACGACCACGACGGCCGGGCGCAGCCCTCGCAGCCGCGGCGGTACCCCCCGAGCGGCGGTTCGGCTGCTGCGAGCCGCCAGTCGCTCGACCGCGGGCCAGGTGGCCAGCAGACCGAAAGCGGCTGTGGCGGTAGCGAAGTGGCCCGGGGACGATCCCTGGGCAGGGAGCGGGAAGAGCGCCACCCCTGTGGTCGCAAGACCCCCCGCGGCGTACCACCAGCGCCCGAGGGTAGAGGCCTGGCGCAACGCCAGGGCAGTGACCAGGTGGCACAGGCCGGTGCCGGCGATCGCTGCGGTCATCACCCAGCTGGCGTCGGCGTCCTGAGCAGCCAGGGCGCTGATCGTCTGCACGACCGGGTCGAACGCGCTGTCCTGCATCCTCGCCGCCACGGTCCAGCCGCCGATCAGCAGCACCGGCGCCGCAAGGGCAGAGACCCTGCCCCACCAGGGCACCTGCCCCGTGCTCATGACGGCCACGCCCTGATGACCAGGACCGCGATGTCGTCGGCCGCCACCTGGTCCTGGAACGCCAGCACGCGCGTGAGGATGCGATCGGCGAGGGTCGCGGCATCGGCGCCCCGGACGGCCTCGAGGGTCTCGATCAGCGCCTCCTCACCGAAGAACTGCTTGCCGGCACGTGCCTCGGTCACACCGTCGGTATACAGCACCAGGGCGTCTCCTGGGCCCAGCCCGATGACCGAGTCGTGCGTATCGATGTCGGCCAGCAACCCGATCACCGTGCCCGGCTCCCCCACCGGCCGCACCGGTCCGGGACGGGCAGTCAGCAGCAACGGCCGGGGATGTCCGCCCAGCGCCAGCAGCACCTCCAGCCCACCTCCGTCGACGTGGCGGAACCGGCCGTGGGCGACGGTCACGTAGGTCTCATCCGCCTCCCCCAGCAGGTGGTGGTTCAGCTGTGCCAGCGCAGCCGAGGGCGAGGCGTCCACGTGGGTCAGCGCGCGCAACGTGTAGCGCGCCATCGCCGTCACCACGGCGGAGGCCGCACCCTTGCCGCTGACGTCGCCGATGGCAAAGGCCCACTGGTCCTGCGCCGCGTACACGTCGTAGAAGTCACCGCCGATCTCATGCCCCGCTCCGGCAGTGCGGTAGACCGCCCCCAGCTGGACGCCGGGCACCTGCGGAAGCACCCTGGGACGCAGCGACCTGCTCAGCGTCGCGGCCACCCGCGCCTGCTCCGACATCATGCTCGCGCGCTGGCGCTCCTGCTCGCGGCGCTCGCTCACGTCCCGCAGCACCAGCAGCCGCGCTCCGGCGCGCCCGCGCGCGTCGGGCAGTGCGCTGACCTTCACGTCCAGGTCCAGCAACCTCTCCCGCATCGGAAAGCGGATCTCGTGGTCGCCGGCGCGCTCCGCGAGCTCTCGCAGCTGCACCGGAAGCTGCTGGCCCCGCCAACCGCGCCGGTGGCCACGCCCCCAGCCCAGGGTCTCCAGCGCCGCCGGGTTCGCCTCGACGACGTAGCCCAGCGGGTCCGCCACCAGCACCCCGTCACCCATGCCCTGGACCACCTGCCGGTAGGCGATCGGCGCGAGCCGCAGCAGCCGCTGCTCGATCATGGCCCACGCCAGCACGGCGCCGGAGACCGTGAACGCGATGGGGCTCAGGTCCACCAGGGCCAGCGGACCGAGAGAGAGGTTGAAGCCCAGGTTCGCGACGAACGGCAGGAGCACTGCCACCAGCACAGCCAGTGCGTGCCAGCGGTAGTGCTGCGAGCGCCGCAGCAGGTCCACGACGAACAGGACCGTGGCCCCGACCAGGATGACGTTGTTGTAGACCAGGTGCGGCCAGAACAACGGGCCGGACAGGACTGCTCCGTACGCCTGGCCGGGGCTCGGGGTGGGATCGGCGTACCGCACCAGGTCGTGCGTGAGCGGCAGTGCCAGCAGCACCAGCACCACCAGCGGTTCCACCGCCACCGCCACCAGCATCCGCGGGGTGACGAGCCGTCCCCTGCCCGTCCAGCACAGGATGAACGCGAGCCACACAGGCACCAGCAGGCCGATCCCGAGGTACTTGGCATCCCCCCACCGCATCGCGGCTGCCCCCGACGACAGCAGCTCTCCGCTGTACGCGAGAGCCCACAGGGCCACCGCGACCAGCACCACCGTCAGGGCCTTGCCAGCGCCGCCCTGCCGCCTGGACCACACGAAAGAGGCCAGCAGGAGGTCCGCCAGGGCGCACCCCAGCAAGAGCACCGCGGCGACGGCGACCGCCATTGGGCCACCTCCAGGGTCCGTCCCGCCGTCGCGAGGGGAACGGCGTGAGCACATGGTCCACTCAGGACCAGCCGGGGCGCAGGTCGTTGCCCACGACACGCCCGAAGGCAGCACTGCCGGCACCTGCGCGGCCGATCCTGATCACTGGCTGCTACCGGCGGCCCCCGCAGCCGCAACGGGCCCGCACCGGACGCCCGCAGTACGTTGGCAGGATGCGCCCTGAGGACCTCGACCTGCTCCGCACCGCCTCCGCCCCCTCGCTGACGCCGGACGGCTCGTCGGCCGTGACGGCCGTCTCGTGGCCGAGCACCGCCGACGACCGCTACCCCTCCCAGCTGTGGGCGGTTCCCGTCAACGGTTCGCTGCCTCCTCGCCGGCTGACCCACGGCCCCGCGGACAGTGCCCCTGAGGTCAGCCCTGACGGCACCCGGGTGGCGTTCCTGCGGGCGCCGGTCGACGGTCCGAGCCAGCTCGCGGTGCTGGACCTGCGCGGTGGCGAGCCGGTCGTCCTGACCGACCATCCCCTCGGGGCCGGCCGCGCGCGCTGGAGCCCTGACGGGACCCGCCTGGCCTACATCGCCCGGGTGCCGCAAGAGGGTCGCTACGGCACCGACGAGGACGTCAAGCCCGAGGCGGAACCGCCCCGTCTGGTGACGACGAACCGCTACCGCGAGGACGGCCTGGGGTACAACCGCGACCGGCACCAGCACCTGTTCGTGCTGGACCTGACGCCGCTGGACGCCGGACCAGACCAGGAACCGCCGACCCTGCCCCTGTCCGCGCTGCAGCTCACCGACGGCGACCATGACGACCTGGCACCTGCCTGGAGCCCGGACGGGGAGTGGATCGCCTTCGTCTCCGACCGCCACCCCACCCGTGAGGACGACCTGCGCGCCGGGGTCTACCGGATCGCCAGCGGAGGCGGCGAGATCCACCCCCTCGTGGGCGGGGACCTGTCGGTGCAGCAGGTCGAGTGGGTCAACCACGGCAGGCTGGCCCTGCTGGCTACCGGGACCGGACCGAACGGGCTCGACTTCGTCGGTGCCACGCTCGGGCTCTTCCGCGCCGAGGTGGGGCAGGCAGATGGTCCGGTCGTCGAGGCCGAGCGGCTCACCGACGTCGAATCCGTCGACCTGGGCGAGCCCGGCACACGTCTCGCGCTGGCCGGCACCACCGCGCTGGTGAGCGTCCGGCGCCGCGGCGCGGTGGACCTGTCCTCGGTGGACCTGGCCGACCCGGCCGCCGAGCTCTCGTCCGTGAGCGGCGGGAACCGCCAGGTCAAGGCCGCTGCGGTCACCTCGGACGGCCGCACCGTGGTGGCGCTGGTCGCCACCCCGGATCGGGCGGGCGACCTGGCCCGCATCGGGCCGGACGGCGAGCCGCAGTTCCTGACGGACCTCTCAGCGCCGCTGCGCGGCACCGGCAGGGTGCTTCCGCTGCGCGAGCTCGAGACCACCAGCCCCGACGGGTACCCGGTGCACGGTTGGGTGGTGCTGCCGGACCCGCAGGTGCATGGAGACGGGCCGTACCCGGTGCTGCTGAACATCCACGGGGGGCCGTACGCGATGTACGGCTGGACGCTGTTCGACGAGGCCCAGGTGCTCGCGGGCGCCGGGTACGCCGTGGTCATGTGCAACCCCCGTGGTTCCGCCGGGTACGGGATGGCGCACGGCACCGCCGTGCTGGGAGCTTTTGGGGACCGGGACGCGGTGGACGTGATGGCGTTCCTGGACGCTGCCCTGGCCGAGGAGTCACTGACGTTGGACGCAGACCGGGTCGGGGTGATGGGTGGTTCCTACGGGGGATACATGACCGCCCTGCTCACGACCCGCACCCAGCGGTTCGTGGCTGCCGTGGTGGAGCGCGGCTACCTCGACCCCGTCTCGTTCACCGGGTCCTCGGACATCGGCTGGTTCTTCCCCCAGCAGTACCACGGCAGCGCGGAGGCGATGCGCGAGCAGGCGCCGATGACGCACGTGGCTGCGGTGCAGACGCCGACGCTGGTGATCCACTCCGAGGCGGACTGGCGCACACCCGTCGAGCAGGGGCAGCGCTGGTACGCCTCGCTCAAGGCTCAGGGGGTGCACACCGAGCTGCTGCTGTTCCCCGGCGAGGGGCACGAGCTCACGCGCTCCGGACGCCCCAAGCACCGGCTGGCGCGGTTCGAGCACGTGCTGCGCTGGTGGGGCGAGCACCTGCCCGTCGACGCCGGCACGAGCACCCGGGACGACGGGCAGGGCTGAGCCGCAAGGGCTCTCAGACCTTGACGGCCTGCTGCAGGTTCTCGTCCAGCGCGGCGAGGAACTCCTCCGTGGTCAGCCACTCCTGGTCCTTGCTCACCAGCAGCGCCAGGTCCTTGGTCATCTTGCCGCTCTCGACGGTCTGCACGCAGACCTGCTCCAGCACCTCGGCGAAGCCGGTGACCTCCGGTGTGCCGTCGAGCTTTCCGCGGTGCTTCAGGCCTCCGGTCCAGGCGAAGATCGACGCGATCGGGTTCGTGGACGTGGGCTTGCCCTGCTGGTGCTGGCGGAAGTGCCGGGTGACCGTCCCGTGCGCTGCCTCCGCCTCGACGGTCTGACCGTCCGGGGTCATCAGCACCGACGTCATCAGGCCGAGCGAGCCGAAGCCCTGCGCGACGGTGTCGGACTGCACGTCGCCGTCGTAGTTCTTACAGGCCCAGACGTACCCGCCCTCCCACTTCATGGCAGCGGCCACCATGTCGTCGATGAGGCGGTGCTCGTAGGTCAGGCCCTGGGCGTCGAAGTCCGCCTTGAACTCCCGCTCGAAGACGTCGGCGAAGATGTCCTTGAACGCGCCGTCGTAGGCCTTGAGGATCGTGTTCTTGGTGGACATGTAGACGGGGTAGCCCCGCTGCAGGCCGTAGGCGAGCGAGGCACGGGCGAAGTCCTCGATGGACTTGTTGAAGTTGTACATCCCCATCGCCACACCGCCGTCGTCCCCGTAGTTCGCGACGACGTGCTGGACCGGCTCGGAGCCGTCCTGCGGCGTGAATGTCATGGTGAGCTCGCCGGCGCCGGGGACCCTGAAGTTGGTGGCCTTGTACTGGTCGCCGTGGGCGTGCCGGCCGATGATGATCGGCTTGGTCCAGCCCGGGACCAGACGGGGGATGTTGCTGATGATGATGGGCTCGCGGAACACGACGCCGCCCAGGATGTTGCGGATCGTCCCGTTCGGGGAGACCCACATCTTCTTCAGGCCGAACTCCTCGACACGCGCCTCGTCCGGGGTGATGGTGGCGCACTTGACGCCGACGCCGTGCTTCTTGATGGCGTTCGCGGAGTCGATGGTCACCTGGTCGTCGCTCGCGTCGCGCGCCTCGATGCCCAGGTCGTAGTACTCCAGGTCCACGTCCAGGTACGGGTGGATCAGGCGGTCCTTGATGAACTGCCAGATGATGCGGGTCATCTCGTCGCCATCGAGCTCGACGACCGTTCCCTCGACCTTGATCTTCGACATCTGCGCGTCTCTCCTGACTGGGGCGGGTGCTGTGCCTCGGATTTCGCTTGACATCAAGATATCCGACTTGTCAGCAACCATGCGAGCCCGACCCGTCGACTACTACTCTTAGCCCGGGCAACGGGACAGGGACCCGTGCACGCACGACATCACGGTCTGGCCGCTGATCGGCTGTCCGTCAGCAGAAGGAGTCTGAGATGGGCGCGTTCTTCGACAACCCGGTGCTGCTGCTCGGGCTGGTCCTGCTGTGCTTCATGCTGTTCGCGCTCGTCGTCACCGGCATCGTCATCGTGGCCGTCAGGAGCTCGCGGCACCCAAGGCGCGGCCGGGGCCACACAGGTAGCTCGCGCGGCAGCAGCGGCTGAGCCCCGGCCGGCCCGGCTCAGCACGCAGCTCAAAGTTGTCACCCGAGCCGGGTTCCACTCTCGCAAGGTTGACCACGTCCCCCTGCGAATGACGTCGTGACACGTACTGCACCAGGGTCGATCTGTCGCGCGCGGCGGCCCCCTCCCGGAGGCCGTGCTCGAAGTACCACTCGAACTTTCCCTCTGGAGCGAAGAACGCATCCACCCTCTCGACGTCGCCGACGTCGTAGGCGTCGATGACGTCCCCGCACGCGCTGCTCGACCTGTTCCGGCTCTCTGCAGATCATGGCCATCGATGAGCGCGAGGAGGCGGTCGCCAGCGTCTCCCCGGCTCGCGGACCATCCCCAGGGGAAGACCGGATCCGACGCAAGGACGGAGCACGCAGCCGCGTTGAGCGGCACCAGGTACAACGCTGCTGAGGACGTGCGGCAACCGCGCCCCCGCGATCGACACATGCCACTCCCATCTGCCAGCGACGTCACTCTCGCGACGACTCATCGTCGCTCGCACCGGCCCCACATCGTCAAGTGCGGGCCCGACCCGGTCTGGCTCGTGCCGTCGCACCTTGCTAGCGTCGGGGCCGCCCCGGGTCGCGCCGAGCGGGCGGGGCTCCGTCGAGTGTGGAGGAGCACGCCGTGAGCGTTACGCCCGTGAAGATCGCCGTCACCGGGGCCGCCGGCCAGATCGGCTACAGCCTGCTCTTCCGCCTGGCCTGCGGCGACCTGCTCGGCCCGGACGTCCCGGTCGAGCTGCGCCTGCTGGAGATCGCCCCCGCCCTGAAGACCCTCGAGGGCGTGGTGATGGAGCTGGACGACTGCGCGTTCCCCACCCTGGCCAAGGTCGAGATCGGTGACGACGCCGGAAAGATCTTCGACGGCGTCAACCTGGCCCTGCTGGTCGGTGCCCGCCCGCGCGCCAAGGGGATGGAGCGAGGTGACCTGCTGGAGGCGAACGGCGCCATCTTCACCGCCCAAGGCAAGGCCCTCAACGACCACGCCGCTGCCGACATCCGCATCGGCGTGACCGGCAACCCCGCCAACACCAACGCCTTGATCGCCATGACCAACGCCCCTGACATCCCGAAGGAGCGGTTCTCCGCCCTCACCCGGCTGGACCACAACCGGGCCATCTCCCAGCTCGCGGTCAAGACGGGCGCTCCGGTGACCGACATCCGCCGGATGACCATCTGGGGCAACCACTCGGCCACCCAGTACCCCGACGTCTTCCACGCCGAGGTGGCAGGACGCAACGCCGCCGAGGCCGTCGGCGACCAGGCATGGATCGAGAACGACTTCATACCCACCGTCGCCAAGCGCGGCGCCGCGATCATCGAGGCCCGGGGCTCATCCTCTGCCGCGAGCGCCGCCTCGGCCACCATCGACGCCGCGCGCGACTGGCTCACCCGCAGCGCCGAGAACGACTGGGTGTCCATGGCCGTGGTCTCGGACGGCTCCTACGGCGTTCCCGAGGGCCTCGTCTCGTCCTTCCCGGTCACCACGTCGGGAGGCGACTGGGCCATCGTCCAGGGCCTGGAGATCGACGACTTCTCCCGCGGGCGCATCGACGCCAGCGTCGCCGAGCTCACCGAGGAGCGCGACGCGGTCAGGGAGCTCGGCCTGCTCGGCTGACCGTCCGACTGTTCAGGAGGCCCCCGACCGGGTAGCGGTCGGGGGCCTCCTGCGTGGGCGTCGACTGTCGCGGGCACACAGCGCGGAAGACAGGACACTCGAGGTCGCTGCATCTCGCTTCTCAGGCTGTTCACCGCGCGCTGTGCCCGGGCGCATCGACGCCAGCGTCGCCAAGGTCACCTGGGAGCGCGACGACGGTCTGACGGTGGAGGTCTGGTGCTCCCGGGCCCCGAGCCGTCTGCTCGGCCGGCGCGCCCGCCTCGTGCCAATAGCAACGGCAAGGCGTCCGCAGCCCGCGGGCACGGGGCGCGGAGGACGGGAAGCTCGAGGTCGGTGCAAACTGGCTGCGAGGCTGTTCTCCGCGCGCTGTGCTCGGACTGCAGTGTCGTCAACCCAGGACCGCGGACCGCCGCGAGCCAGACGCTCGTCCTCAGTCCGGCAGCGCCTGCGTCACGGCGACGAGCATGACGGCCATCGCCAGCGTCACCACGACGTCTACCGTCCTGGTCCGCACCGCGAGCGGGCCCACGGCGCCCGGCGGCAGGAACGCCCTGGCCGCCGCCGCGGCCGCCAGCACACCCGCCAGCAGGTGGCCGGCTGCGGGTGCGCCCAGCGTCCAACCGGTTCCCGCCACGGCGAGCACCGACGCCGCGAGCGCAGCGAACCAGACGGTCCGTCGGCTGCCCGCAGGCACCCGGCCCTCCTCGTCGGCCACGATCAGTGCGCGAAGTGGCGGGTACCGGTGGTGTACAGGGTGATGCCGGCCTCCTGCGCGGCCTGTACCACCTCTGGGTCCCGCACGGAGCCGCCGGGCTGGACGACCGCCCGCACCCCCGCGTCGAGCAGCACCTGCAGGCCGTCGGCGAAGGGGAAGAACGCGTCAGAGGCGGCGACGCTGCCCCGGGCCCTGCCGGCGCCGGCCCGCTCGACCGCGAGCCGGCAGGAGTCGACCCTGTTGACCTGGCCCATCCCGATCCCTACCGTCGCGCCGTCGCGAGCCAGCAGGATCGCGTTGGAGCGGACCGAGCGCACCGCGCGCCAGGCGAACTCCAGGTCCGCCAGTGTCGCCGCGTCCGCAGCATGGCCGGCAGCCAGCGTCCAGGCGCCGGGGTCGTCCCCGGCGGCGTCCACCCTGTCCACGGCCTGCACCAGCACCCCACCCGAGACCTGACGGAGCTCGGTGCCGTCACGCCGGTACCCCTCCGGCAGCTCGAGCAGCCGGATGTTCTTCTTCTGCGAGAGCAGGGCATACGCGTCGGCGTCGAACGAGGGCGCCACGACGACCTCGGTGAACACCACGGCCACCTGCTCCGCCATCGCCAGCGTCACGGGACGGTTGGCCGCGACCACCCCACCGAACGCCGAGACCGGGTCGCACGCGTGCGCCCTGGCATGCGCCTGGGCGATGTCGTCCCCCACCGCCAGCCCGCACGGGTTGGCGTGCTTGACCACGGCCACCGCCGGACGGTCGAAGTCGGAGGCGGCACGCAGTGCGGCGTCGGCGTCGACGTAGTTGTTGTAGGACATGGCCTTGCCGTGCAGGACGGTGCCCTGGGCGATACCCGGTGTGGCGCCGCGTTCGACGTACAGCGCTCCCCCCTGGTGCGGGTTCTCCCCGTACCGCAGCACGGCAGCCCGTTCCAGCGCCATCCCCGCGAAGGCAGGCCATCCACCCTCGGGATCGGGGTCGAGCGAGCTCGCGCACCACGTCGCCACAGCCGCGTCGTACGCAGCGGTGTGGGCGAAGGCCGCCGCCGCCAGCCTGCGGCGTGCGACCAGGTCGAAACCCCCGTCCCGGGCGGCCCGCACGACCTGCGGGTAGGCGCCGGGGTCGACCACGACGGCGACGCTGGCGTGGTTCTTGGCGGCAGCACGCACCATCGAGGGCCCACCGATGTCGATCTGCTCCACCACCTCGTCCATCGCGGCGCCGGAGCGCACCGTCTCCAGGAACGGGTAGAGGTTGCCGACCACCAGGTCGAAGGCCTCCACGCCGAGATCGACCAGCTGCCGCTCGTGGTCGGGGTTGCGCCGGTCGGCGAGGATCCCCGCGTGCACCTTGGGGTGCAGCGTCTTGACCCGCCCGTCCAGGCACTCGGGGAACCCGGTCAGCTCCTCCACCGTCGTCACCGGCACACCGGCGGCGGCGATCTGGGCAGCTGTGGACCCGGTGGAGACGATAGCCACGCCGGCTGCGTGCAGGCCGACCGCCAGCTCGTGCAGGCCACGCTTGTCGTACACCGAGACCAGCGCCCGGCGGATCGGTCGTGTCTGCGGATCAGGGGCGCTCACGGGATGGTGACCCTTCTGTGGTGGACGGTCCAACCGGTTCGGGCCATGCGGCCCACGGTCTCGACGAGCATGGCGCGTTCGACGGTCTTGATGCGCTCGTGCAGGAACTCGACGGTGTCGTCGTCGGCGACCTCGACGGCGCGCTGGGCGATGATCGCACCGGTGTCCATCCCGGCGTCCACGACGAAGAGGGTGCAGCCGGTGACCTTGACGCCGTAGGCCAACGCCTCCGCCGGCCCGCTCACGCCGGGGAACGAGGGCGACAGGGCGGGGTGGGTGTTGATCGTGCGGGCACCGAAACGGCTCAGGAACGCCGGCCCGGTCAGCTTCATGAAGCCGGCCAGGACGACCAGGTCGGGTTCGTGCGCCGCGACGTCGTCAGCCAGCGCCGCATCCCATCCGGCCCGGTCGGGGTGGTCGCGCAGGCGCCGGACGAAAGTGGGCACCCCCGCGTGCTCGGCCCTGGTCAGACCCTCGATGCCGGGCCTGTCCGCTCCCACGGCCACGATCTCGGCCCCGTAGCCCTCGTCCGTGCACGCCTGGAGCAGAGCCTGCAGGTTGCTGCCCGCGCCGGAGACGAGGACGACCACACGAGCACGACGGCCCCGTGTGGCCGGGGCTGCCACGCGGACGGCCGAGGGGGGCCCTGCGGGGGGCGCCTGCACCGGGTCGGTCACGGTCGGAGACGATATCGGCACGTCCGCGGCTGCGAGCCGCCGGGCAGCAGCACACCTCGAGCACAGGAGCCACGCGTGAGCCGAACCGCCACCACTGCTGAGCCGCGCACGGACGCAGCCCGCCTGAGCAGTTCCGTGCGCTCGTTCGCGCTCTGCATGCTGGCCGCCGTGATCGCCTCCGGGCTGGCCCTGCCCTGGTCCGTGGGCGCGCTGGTGTTCACGATCGCAGCGTTGGTGCTGGGGGTGCTGGCGATGCGGCTGGCGGTCCGGATCAAGGCAGGCAGGGCTTCCTTGGTGTGGGTCGCGCTGGGGCTCGCGCTGGCCACCGTGACCCTGGTGGTGCAGGTGCTCTGGATAGTCCTGTGGCCCGTGAAGTGGGACTACGAACGCTGCCAGGACGCCGCGATCACGCTGAGCGCACAGGATGCCTGCGACACCGACCTCAGGGAACGCCTCACCCCTGCGGGCTGGCCGACCCCCTGATCGTGGCGAGCGCCGCCCCAGGCCGGGTGCGGACCCAGCTGCAGGCCTTCTTCCGGACGCCGGGCGTGCCCAAGGTCCGGGCCAGGGCCGCGCCGAGGGCGGAACCGGCCAGCACCTGCACGAGCACGGTGCCGGCCAGCTCGAGCGGCGACGGACCCACCACGGCCATCCGACCGGGACCCATCGAGCCGGTGGAGGCCCAGCCCAGCGCCAGGACGGTGCAGCCGACGACGAGGCACAGACCGACGAGGTCCAAGGCCAGCTGACGCCTGGTCGCACCTGCGCGCCGCAGGGCCAGCCGCCAGCCCCCCAGGGCACCGCAGGAGACCACGACGGCCACGGCGAGGACCCAGCCCATCCAGCCGTGGCCGGGCCCGGGCTCAGGCAGGGCTCCCAGCACAGGGATCGCAGGCAGCGGACCCAGCACCGTGCCGAGCGGAGCCACCGTCGTCCCTGCGCCGACGCTGAATCCCGGCCCTGCCAACCAGGATCCGGCCCACACGGCCAGGTCGGGCAGGAACGCCAGCTGCAGCAGGACCAGCCCCACCTGACCGATCAGGCCAGGGTCGAGCGCCTCGTTCACGGCCGCCATCCGCTCGCGACCGAGGTACGCCGCCGCGGCCAGCAGGAGCAGGCAGGCGGCCCCGTACGCCAGCAGGGTCGTCCCAGCGCAGCGCACCACCACCGCAGCCCGGCGCCACGCCGGTGTGCCCGGCCACCAGTGCACGGCGGTCGCCGCGCCGGCGCCGGCCAGGGCGAGGACAGCAGCCCCCACGACCGCGGGGCCGACCAGGGGCCGCGCCACCTGCGAGCCCGCGAGAAAGCCCACCAGCGCAGCCAGTGCCGCGTAGCAGCCGGCGAAGCCCCCGATCGCCGTGACGAGGTCACGCACCGGAACCGGGTCCGCCACCGCTCTCAGCGCCTCGGCCAGACGACGTCCACCCACCCAGCACAGGCCCAGGACCAGCGCGGACAGGCCCAGGGGGACCAGCGAGAAGGTTCCCGACGGCAGCGCCACCGGGGCGCCGTGCGCCACCAGCCACGCGTCGGCGCCCACCCGGGCCGCCTCCGACCACCGCGCCTCCACCCGCGCGGCGCCCATCCACACCAGCATGACCGGGACGACCGCGAAGATCAGCCCGGCCGCGACAGCCTGGACCGCGGCGAGCGCTCCGACCAGGACCGGGGAGTGCAGCGGGGTCCGCTGCGTCGCAGCGGGAACCCCCGTCGGTGCGGGGGCGGTGGTCTGGCGTGTCAGCAGGCTCATCGCCTCCCATGGTCGCCTGGGGATCGGCCGCACCCGCGCCGAAACGCCGGGCCGCACCGTCTTTCTCGATGTCCGAGCGCCCCGATGTGCGAGCGCCCCGATGTGCGAGCGCCGCGATGGCAGAAAGCGACAGGCCCACGCCGGTCTTCGCGCGTAGGCCTGTCCTGGTCCTCAGTGTCCTGCCCTGGTCCTCAGTGTCCCGACGTGCTCACAGGTCCTGCATGATCGTGCGCATCAGCCCGGCCGTCTCGCTGGGGGTCCTGCCCACCTTGACCCCGGCGGCCTCGAGGGCGTCCTGCTTGGCCTGCGCCGTCCCCGAGGAGCCGGAGACGATGGCGCCCGCGTGGCCCATGGTCTTGCCCTCCGGCGCGGTGAAGCCGGCCACGTAGCCGACGACCGGCTTGGTGACGTGCTCCTTGATGTACGCCGCTGCGCGCTCCTCGGCGTCACCGCCGATCTCACCGATCATGACGATGGCTACGGTGTCCGGGTCGTTTTCGAAGGCCTCGAGGCAGTCGATGTGGGTGGTCCCGATGACCGGGTCTCCGCCGATGCCGACAGCGGTCGAGAACCCGAAGTCCCGCAGCTCGTACATCATCTGGTACGTCAGGGTGCCCGACTTGGACACCAGCCCGACCTTGCCGGGGCCGGAGATGCTGGCCGGGATGATCCCGGCGTTGGACTGCCCGGGGCTGATCAGCCCGGGGCAGTTGGGGCCGATGACCCGGGTGGTGCCCATGGCCTTGGCGTGGGCGTAGAACTCTGCTGTGTCCTTGACCGGCACGCCCTCGGTGATGACGACCGCGAGCGGGATCCCCGCGTCGATGGCCTCCATGACGGCAGCCCGGGTGAACGACGCCGGTACGAAGATGACGCTGACGTCGGCGCCGGTGCTCGCCATCGCCTCGGCCACCGAGCCGAAGACGGGGACCGTCTTGCCGCCCTCGAACTCCACGCTCTCGCCGGCCTTGCGCGGGTTGACCCCGCCGACGATGTCGGTGCCCGAGGCGAGCATCCGCTGGGAGTGCTTCATGCCCTCGCCACCGGTCATGCCCTGGACGATGACCCTGCTGTCTCTGGTGAGGAAGATCGCCATGTCTGCTACCCCTGTCTCAGTTCGCCGCGGCGAGCTCGGCGGCCTTGCGGGCCGCGCCGTCCATGGTGTCCTCGATGCTGACCAGCGGGTGCGCCGCCTCGGCCAGGATCGCACGCCCCTCTTCGACGTTGTTCCCGTCGAGGCGCACGACGAGCGGCTTGGTCGCCTCGTCACCGAGCATCTTCAGAGCCTGCACGATGCCGTTGGCCACCGCGTCGCACGAGGTGATCCCGCCGAACACGTTGACGAAGACGCTCTTGACCTGCTCGTCCCCGAGGATGATGTGCAGCCCGTCGGCCATGACCTGGGCCGAGGCGCCACCACCGATGTCCAGGAAGTTCGCGGGCTTGACCCCACCGAGCTCTTCCCCGGCGTAGGCCACCACGTCCAGGGTGCTCATCACGAGACCGGCGCCGTTGCCGATGATGCCGACCGAGCCGTCCAGCTTGACGTAGTTCAGGCCCTTCTGCGCAGCTGCGGCCTCCAGCGGGTCGGCCGCCTCCTTGTCCGCCAGGGCCTCGTGCCCGGGGTTGCGGAAGTCTGCGTTGGCGTCCAGGGAGATCTTGCCGTCGAGGGCGATGATCCTGCCGTCCTCGGTGCGGACCAGCGGGTTCACCTCGACCAGCGTGGCGTCCTCCTCGCGGTAGACGTCCCACAGCTTGAGCAGCACCGCGGCGACCGGGGCGCGCAGCTCCTGCTCGAAGCCCGCGGCCGCGACGATCTCGTCGGCCTTGGCCTGGTCGATTCCCACCAGCGGGTCGACCGCGATCCGGGCGAGCGCGTCGGGTCGCTCCACCGCCAGCGTCTCGATGTCCACCCCGCCCTCGACCGAGCACATCGCCAGGTACGTGCGGTTGGCGCGGTCCAGGAGCAGCGAGAAGTAGTACTCCGCCGCGATCTTGGCGCCCTGGGCGACCATCACCTGGTGCACGGTATGGCCCTTGATGTCCATGCCGAGGATCTCGCCCGCGACCGCGGCTGCCTCGTCGGGGCTGTGCGCCAGCTTGACGCCGCCGGCCTTGCCCCGGCCGCCGGTCTTCACCTGGGCCTTGACCACCACGGTGCCGCCGCCGATCTTCTCGGCCGCAGCGCGGGCTTCCTCTGGGGTCTTCGCCACCATCGCGTCGAGCACGGGCACCCCGTGCGCCGCGAATAGGTCACGAGCCTGGAACTCGAACAGGTCCACGGAGGTCCGTCCTTCGTCGTCTGGGAGCGGGCTGTCCTCTGGAGCCTATCGGGGCAGGGCCCTGGACGCTGCGCGCACTCAGCCCGGGCTGACGTTGGCGCGGACCCAGTCCACGATCTGGTGCATGGGGGTGCCGGGGGTGAACACCTGTGCCACGCCCATGCCCTCGAGCTCGACCACGTCGGCCCGGGGGATGATGCCGCCCCCGAAGACCACGATGTCGCGGGCGTCCTCGGCGTCCAGCAGGTTCAGCACCCTGCGGAACAGCGTCATGTGCGCCCCCGAGAGCACCGACAGCCCGATGGCGTCCGCGTCCTCGGCGATCGCGGCCTCCACGATCGCCTCGGGCGTCTGGTGCAGACCCGTGTAGACGACCTCCATGCCGGCGTCGCGCAGGGCCCTGGCGACGACCTTCGCGCCCCGGTCGTGACCGTCCAGCCCGGGCTTGGCCACCACGATGCGCAGCGGGGACTCCTCGGCCATCGTCGGTGCTCCTTGCCTGGGCGCGCTGGGGAACCTGCTTGCATCGGGTGGGCACAACCTACCGACCGATCCGCCGTGCGCGGCTGCTCGTCGATGTCGTCTCCGACACACGCCCGTCGCGACCAGGCTTGCGCGGGTGCATAGGCTGGCAGAAGTCGGTGCCCGCAAGATGGAGAGGACGTCCCATGACGAGCAAGGCCTACGGCTACACCTCCTACGGCGGTCAGGAGACGCAGACCTGGTTCGACCGGCCGGTGCCGACGCCGGGCCCCAGCGAGCTGGTCATCAAGGTCAAGGCCGCGGGGGTCAACCCGGTGGACCACAAGATCCGCAGCGGTGCCATGTCCAACCCCGAAGGCACGCCGAGCTTCCCGCTGGTGCTGGGCGTCGAGGCGTCGGGGGTCGTGGTGGCAGTCGGCTCGGACGTCGAGGGCTTCACCACCGGCGACGCGGTGCTGGGCCGGACCGCGCCCGAGCACGGCAGCTATGCCGAGCACGCGGTGCTGCTGGCGGCCGACACCACGGCGAAGCCCCCGCAGCTGAGCTTCGTGCAGGCGGCGGCGCTGCCGGTGGCGGGCGGGACCGCCTGGGACGTGCTGGAGAAGCTCGGCGTCCTCGAGGGTCAGACGCTGCTGATCAACGGCATCGGCGGCGGCGTCGGGGTGGTGACGGCGCAGCTGGCGCGGGATCGCGGCGTGGCGGTCTTCGGCGTCGGCAGCCAGAGCAAGAGGGCGCTGGTCGAGAGCCTCGGGGCAACCCTGGTGGCCTACGACAGCGGCGACGTGGTCGACCAGGTGCGGGCGCTCCTGCCCGACGGCGTGGACGCGGTGCTCGACGTCATCGGCGGCGAGCCGATGCGTCAGGTCGCCGACCTGGTCCGCACCCCGTCCCGGATGGTGTCGATCGCCGATCCCGGCGTCGCCGACCTGGGTGGCACCTTCCTGGTGTCCAGCTCGGTCGGGGTGGCGTCGGTGGTCGACATGGTCGCTCACGGCAAGGTCGATCCGAAGGTGCTCCAGACCTACCCCTTCGACGAGGCCGCGCAGGCGCTGCGGGCGGTGGAGTCAGGGCACGTGCTGGGCAAGATCGTCATCGACCTGGAGCAGACCACCCAAGGCTGAGCAGCACCCTCTCGAGGAGGTTCCATGGCGGGCGCCCCGGTCGACGACGTCGACGACTCAGGCATCGAGATCGGAGCTCCCAAGCGTTCCGCAGCGGGCCTGCCGGCCGTGGTCAGCAGCCTGCGGATCGCCGTCGCCCAGATGGGGCTGACGCGTACCGCTCGGACGCTGCGCCGGGTCAACCAGGAGGACGGCTTCGACTGCCAGGGCTGCGCCTGGCCGGATCCAGAGCACCGCCACGCGGCGGAGTTCTGCGAGAACGGGGCCAAGGCGGTCGCCGAGGAGGCCACGGTGCAGCGGGTCGGCCCCGAGTTCTTCGCCGAGCACAGCCTGGAAGAGCTGGGGACGCGCAGCGGGTACTGGCTCGGGCAGCAGGGCCGCATCACGCACCCGATGGTGCGTCGGGAGGGGGCCAGCCACTACACCCCGATCAGCTGGGACGAGGCGTTCGAGCTGGTCGCCGAGCACCTCACGGCGTTGGCGGGCCCGGACGAGGCGATCTTCTACACCTCGGGCCGCACCTCGAACGAGGCCGCCTTCTGCTACCAGCTCTTCGCCCGGGCGTACGGCACCAACAACCTGCCGGACTGCTCGAACATGTGCCACGAGTCGACCTCGATGGCGCTGGCCGAGACGATCGGCATCGGCAAGGGCAGCGTCTCCCTCCAGGACGTCTACGAGGCGGACCTCATCGTCATCAGCGGCCAGAACCCCGGGACCAACCACCCGCGGATGCTGACGGCGCTGGAACGGGCCAAGCAGCGCGGAGCCAAGATCCTGGCGATCAACCCCCTGCGCGAGGCCGGGCTGACCAGGTTCCAGAACCCGCAGACCGCACGGGGCCTGAGCGGCGTGGGAACGGCGCTGGCCGACCTGCACCTGCAGATCCGCGTCAACGGCGACCTCGCCCTGTTCCAGGCGATCGCCCACCTGCTGGTCACGGCCGAGGACGCAGCCGCTGCAGCGGGCAGGCCCGGGGCCGTGGCGGACCTGGACTTCATCACCCGTTCCACCACCGGTTTCGGAGCCTGGGCGGACCACGTGCGCGCACTGGACTGGGACACGGTGCTGGAGGCCACCGGGCTGAGCACGGCCGAGATCGAGGACGCCGCAGCGATGTTCCTGCAGGCCGACGCCGTGGTGCACTGCTGGGCGATGGGCATCACCCAGCACCGCAACGCCGTCGGCACCATCAAGGAGTTCGTCAACGTCGCGCTCCTCACCGGCGACATCGGGCGGCCCGGCGCCGGGTTGTGCCCCGTCCGCGGCCATTCCAACGTGCAGGGCGACCGCACGATGGGCATCTGGGAACGGCCGCCGCACTGGTTCCTGGACGCGCTGCAGGCGGAGTTCGGCTTCGACCCGCCGCGCCACGACGGTCTGGACACCGTCGACGCGATCCGTGCCATGCGTGACGGCAAGGCCACCGTCTTCGTCGGCATGGGAGGCAACTTCGCCTCGGCCACGCCCGACACCGAGGTCACGGAGGCGGCGCTTCGCTCCACCAGCCTGACCGTGCAGGTGTCGACCAAGCTTAACCGTTCGCACGTCGTGTGCGGGCGCACCGCGCTGATCCTGCCCGCCCTCGGTCGCACCGAGAAGGACCGGACCGGCGGGCAGGAGCAGAAGGTGACCGTCGAGGACTCGATGTCGGTGGTGCACGCCTCGCGGGGCCGGCTGGAGCCGGCGAGCGAGGGTCTGCGCTCGGAGACCGACATCGTCTGCTCCATCGCGCAGGCCACGCTCGGGGACCGGTACGGCATCGAGTGGGAGGCGTTCCGGACCGATTACTCGGCCGTCCGCCGCAGGATCGCGCACGTCGTCCCGGGTTGCGAGGCCTACGACGAGAAGATCCAGCGGCCAGGAGGTTTCGTGCTGCCGCACCCCCCGCGCGACACCCGCACGTTCCCCACCCCGGGCGGCAAGGCGGTCTTCTCGGTGACGCCCATCGACGTGCTGAAGGTGCCGCCAGGACGGCTGCTGCTGCAGACGCTGCGCAGCCACGACCAGTTCAACACCACCATCTACGGCCTAGACGACCGCTACCGAGGTGTCTCCGGCGGACGGCGGGTGGTCTTCGTCCACCCGCAGGACGTGCGCGACCTCGGTCTGGCCGCAGGTGACCTGGTCGACCTGATCAGCGAGTGGGAGGGGACGCAGCGCTGCGCCCCCCGCTTCGCGGTGGTGCCGTACTCGACGCCGCTCGGATGCGCCGCGGCCTACTACCCCGAGACGAATCCGCTGGTGCCGTTGGACTCGACGGCCCTGGGCAGCAACACCCCGACCTCGAAGTCGGTCGTGGTGCGCCTGGTGCGCTCTCCGTCCGGGCAGCAGCCTGTCGACCGCGGTGCCGGCGATCCGGTCGGCGCCGACGAGGGGCACAAGAGCCACCCGCAGCCTTCCCAGATGTCCTGAGGACGAGCCGTTTCACCCGATCGTGTCGGGCGCACGACCGGTGAAGTTGCTACCGTCTCGGGAGGTTGACGGCTTGACCATCGCTGGAGGAGCGCTGTGAGCACGGCTCTGGGACGTTCTCAGCTCGCGCCTGGCGGAGTCGCCTCGAACGGAACCGAACGGGCCGGTCGCGCTTTCCCCCCTGGCCGGCGGAGCATCTCGCGTGCTCGCCGGGCCGCGGCGCACACCCTGCGCGAGGGCGCCCGTGCCGTGCTGTCCCCTGCCGGGATCACCGGACTGGCCGTGGAGGCGACCTGGCAGGCGGTGCACCTGGCGGTGTATCCCTTCGGCCTGCTCCGTGAGGTGCACCGCGACCCTGACGCCTACCGCCTGGAGGGTCTGGGCCCGCTGCAACGCGGCTTGGTGGTCGGCGACGTCGAGGCGGCCGGGACGCCGATCCTGCTGCTGCACGGCATGGTCGACAACCGGTCGGTGTTCACGCTGCTGCGACGTGGGTTGCGCCGGCGCGGCTTCGCGCGCGTGCTGAGCACGAACTACTCGCTGACCACGAACGACGTCCGTACCGCAGCCGAGCAGCTCGGACGGGAGATCGAAGACCTGTGCGAGCGAACCGGTTACGAGCGCATCCACGTGGTGGGCCACAGCCTGGGTGGGTTGATCGCGCGCTACTACGTGCAGCGCCTCGGCGGGCACGAACGGGTCCACACCCTGGTCACGCTGGCCAGCCCGCACGGTGGCACCTGGACGGCGTACCTGCTGAACACCGAGCTCACGCGTCAGCTACGGCCGGGGAGCTCGCTGCAGGCCGAGCTGGCCGAACCGCTGCCAGGGTGCCGAACCCGCTTTATCTGCTACTGGTCCGACCTGGACCAAGTGATCGTCCCCCAGCGCAACGCCCGTCTGATCCATCCGGACCTGTCCGTGCAGAACCACCTCGTGCGTGGAGCCGGGCACATGTCGCTGCCCGTCTCCAGCCGGCTGACCTATGAGATCAGCAGCGCCCTGAGCCAGCTCAACCACGACGGCTCGACCCAGACCGCGGGCGTCAGCACCCTGCAGCCGCGCTGAGTCCGTCTGCGGATGAGACAGACTCAGTGTCAGAGCTTCTCGACCGGCGCGTAGCGCAGCAGCAGCCTCTTGGCACCCTCACCCCGGAAGTCGACGTGCGCGACGGTCTTGTCCCCGGTTCCCTCCACCGCGGTGACGGTGCCTAGCCCGAACGTGTCGTGGGTGACCTTGTCACCCGGCTCCAGGTGCACCACCTCGCGGTTCCCGGGAGAGCGCACGCCAGGCCTGCTCGCCAGCCTGGCCACGGCGGGAGCGTTCCCGTACCCCATCGAGCCGGCCGCGAGCTCACGTCGCCACTGCACCAGAGCGGCCGGGATCTCGGTGAGGAACCTGCTCGCAGGGTTGTACTGCGGTTGCCCCCACGAGCTGCGCACCGCAGCACGCGAGAGGTAGAGCCGCTGCCGCGCCCGGGTGATCCCCACGTACGCCAGCCGGCGCTCCTCTGACAGCTCGTCGTCGTCCCCGAGCGAACGCATGTGCGGGAACGTGCCGTCCTCGAGCCCGGTCAGGAACACCACGTCGAACTCGAGGCCCTTCGCCGTGTGCAAGGTCATCAGAGTGACGACGCCCTGGTCCACCGCGGGAGGCCCGGACGCCGGGTCGGCACCTGCGACCGCCTCGGCCGGGATGTCGTCCGAGTCGGCCACCAGCGACACCTGCCCGAGGAAGTCCGCCAGCGTCCCCTGCGGTGCGGCGTCCTCGAACTCGGAGGCCACGGCCAGCAGCTCGGCCAGGTTCTCGATCCGGCCCTCGTCCTGGGGGTCGTGGCTCTCGCGCAGCTCCTGCAGGTACCCCGTCCGGTCGAGCACCGCCTCCAGCACCGTGACCGGGCCGGCCCCTGCCTCGACCACGGTGCGCAGGTCCTCGATCAGGGTGTTGAAGCCCCGGATGGCGCTCAGCGAGCGGGTGGCGATCGCCGGGGCCTCGTTCGCCCTGACCAGCGCGGCCGGGAAGCCGATCCTCTCCCGCTCGGCGAGCAGGGTGAGCATGGCCTGCGCCCGGTCGCCGATCCCCCGCTTCGGCACGTTCAGGATCCGGCGCAGGTTCACGGTGTCGTCTGGGTTGGCCAGCACCCGCAGGTAGGCCAGCGCGTCCTTGACCTCACGGCGCTCGTAGAAGCGGGTGCCGCCGACCACCTTGTAGGGCAGCCCCACCCGCACCAGCACCTCCTCCAGGGCGCGCGACTGCGCGTTGGTGCGGTAGAACAGCGCGACGTCACCGAAGCGCACGCCGTGCTCGTCGTGCAGCCGGTCGATCTCCTCCGCGACGAACGAGGCCTCGTCGTGCTCGTTGTCGGCCGCGTAGCCGATGATCGGCTCGCCGTCGCCGGAGTCCGTCCACAGGTTCTTGACGCGGCGGTCGGGGTTCTTGGCGATGACCGCGTTGGCGGCCGACAAGATCGTCTGGGTCGAGCGGTAGTTCTGCTCCAGCAGGATCGTCCTCGCCTGCGGGTAGTCACCCTCGAACTCGACGATGTTGCGGATCGTCGCCCCTCGGAAGGCGTAGATCGACTGGTCCGCGTCACCCACGACCGTCAGCTCGGCAGGCTCGATCGCGGGCGCACCCTGCTCCACCTGCGACAGCCCGGGTGCGGCGTCGCCCCCCCCGACGAGCTCGCGGATGAGCGCGTACTGGGCGTGGTTGGTGTCCTGGTACTCGTCCACCAGCACGTGCCGGAAGCGGCGGCGATAGTGCTCGGCCACCTGGGGGAACGCGCGCAGCACGTTCACCGTGGTCATGATCAGGTCGTCGAAGTCCAGCGCCTGCGCCTGCCGCAGCCGGGCCATGTACATCCGGTACGCCTGCGCGAGCTGCTGCTCGTCGGGTGAGCCGGCGGCTGATGCCCTGGCCGCGAACTCGTCCTCGTCGACGAGCTCGTTCTTGAGGTTGGACACCTGGGCGCTGAAGCGGCGCGGAGGAAACCTCTTGGGGTCCAGGTCGAGCTCGCGACACACCAGCGACATCATCCGCTGCGCGTCCGCGGCGTCGTAGATGGAGAAGGTCGACCGCAGCCCGATGGTGGCGGCCTCGCGGCGCAGGATCCGCACGCAGGCGCTGTGGAACGTGGACACCCAGATCGCCTTGGCCCGCGGACCGACCAGGGTGGACACCCGCTCCCGCATCTCGGCCGCGGCCTTGTTCGTGAAGGTGATGGCCAGCAGCTGACCCGGCTGCGCACCCCGGGCCGCCATCAGGTGCGCGATCCGGTGCGTCAGCACGCGGGTCTTCCCCGAACCCGCGCCGGCGACGATAAGCAGCGGGCTGCCGGCATGCAGGACTGCCTCGCGCTGGGAGGGGTTGAGCCCGTCGAGCAGGGCGTCTGCGTCCTGAGAGGCGTCGAGGGCACCGTGCTGCGTCTGCGGGCCTCCGCGCCGCAACGTGCCCGATCGCGGCGGCTCGGGCAGGTCGAGCTCGTCGAAGAGGGTGCTCATGTCGGCTGCCAGCCTACGTCCGGCGGCCGACAGGTCTTCACCAGAGGACGGCGCTCACCCAACCCCACCCCCACCCCAAGCCGCACTTGGTCCGGGTTCTGTCGTCTCAACCCCCGCTGAGGCAGCAGAACCCGGACCAAGTGCGATGAAGGCGGGGCACAGGCCGGTCAGCGACCGACGGCATACCCCTGCGCGCCCCGTGGGTTCGCGGCGGCCCGCAGCCACTCCCCGTCCTGGGCCACGGCGGAGAGCCGCCCGAGCGACCACCCGTCCACCACCTGCACGTCGTGCCCCAGCGCCCGCAGCGCGTCCAGCGTCGCGACCGGCCAGCGGTCCTCCAGCACCGCCCGACCCGGCAGGGCCTGGCGCGGGTAGAACGAGCCGGGGGCGTGGTCGGTGTGCAGCATCGGGGCGTCCATGGCCGCCTGCAGCGCCTGGTCCACCCCGCGCGGGCCGTGCACCGCCCGCAGCAGGAACGCGAGCTGCCACTGGTCCTGCTGGTCCCCGCCCGGGCTCCCGAACGCCATCCACGGCCGGCCGTCCCGCAGGGCCAGGCTCGGCGACAGCGTCGTGCGAGGACGCGCGCCCGGCGTCAGCGACGCCGGCAGTCCCTGCTCCAGCCAGAACATCTGCGCCCGCGTCCCCAGCGGGAAGCCCAGCTCGGGGACCACCGGGGAGGACTGCAGCCACGCACCGGACGGGGTGGCAGAGACCATGTTGCCCCAGCGGTCCACCACGTCGACGTGGCAGGTGTCGCCGCGGGCCGTGGGATCCCCCGGAGTGTCCTGGGCCCGCGTCTCGACCTTGCGCACGGTCGGTTCGCCTACGCCGGCCGCGCTGACGGCAGCAGCGGAAAGGGACGGGACGGGCGCCGGCAGACGTGGGGAACGGCCTCCCGGCGAGCCGGGCCGCAGCTCCCGGCTGGCAGCCGCCGGGTCCAGCAGAGCCGCGCGGACGGCCGCGTAGCCCGGGTCCAGCAGCGCCGCAGCCGGGACGTCGGCGTGGGCAGGGTCGCCGTACCAGGCCTCCCGGTCGGCCAGCGAGAGCTTGAGCGCCTCCAGCAGGGCGTGCACCCACGTGGGGTCGGCGTCATCCAGCTCGGACGGCAGCCCCACCTCCCCGAGGATGCCGAGGGCCTGCAGCAGCATCGGCCCCTGCCCCCACGGACCGGTCTTGCACACCTCCACCCCGCGGTAGGTGCAGCGTGCAGGCTCCTCCACCGTTGGCTCCCAGCGCGCCAGGTCGGCACCGGTCAGCAGCCCACGGTGCCGCTGCCCGGAGGTGTCCATCCACTCGTCCTCGCGGCAGAACCGGTCGACCGCCTCCGCGACGAAGCCGGAGTACCAGGCCCGTCGGGCCGCCTCCAGCTGGGTGTCGCGGCCCGGACCGGCCGACTCCGCCTCGGCCAGCACCCGCTCGTAGGTCTGCCCCAGCACCGTGAGCCGGAGCCTGGTCCAGGGCTCGGGCGCGCGACCCGAGCTCAGGTAGGTCGCCGCCGAGGGGGTCCACTCGTCGGTGAACATCGGCGTCATCGAGGCGATGGTCCGGCTGACCCGGGGCAGCACCGGCGCGCCACCCAGAGCGAGACCGATGGCCGGCTCGAGCACCTCGCGCAAGCCCCAGGTGCCCCATCGCTGCAGCATCAGCGTCCAGGCGCCGAAGGCGCCCGGCACCACAGCAGCCAGCGGCCCGGTGCCCGGCACCGCGTCCAGCCCGAGGTCGGCAAAGGCCTCTGCGGACGCGGCGGCCGGTGCCACGCCCTGGCCGCAGACGACATGCACCTGCTGGTCCGTCTCGCTCCAGAGCACGACCGGCAGGTCCCCGCCCGGGCCGTTGAGATGCGGCTCCACCACCTGCAGCACGAAGCCGGCCGCCGCGGCGGCGTCGAACGCGTTGCCCCCGCGCTCCAGCACCGACATGGCGGTCTGCGAGGCCAGCCAGTGCGTGCTGGCCGCCATGCCAAAGGAGCCCGCGAGCTCTGGACGGGTGGTCATCGAAGCCATGTCAGACATGGCACCACTGTTGCCGCAACTGGCGGATCGTGCGATCCGAGCCGGGCACCACCGCTCAGGCAGCCTCGCGCAGGTAGTCGGCCCAGTTCGGGTGCCGGCGCTCCGTGCCGCGCAGGACCCATGTCGACGCCCGGGGTGTCGTGGGGTGATAGCGCAGCGACCAGCCCATCTCCTTCGCGGTCCGGTTGCCCTTGGCGTTGTTGCACCGCACGCAGCACGCGACCAGGTTCTCCCACGAGTCCGAGCCCCCCCGGCTGCGCGGCAGCACGTGGTCGATCGTCGCCGCGGTCCTGCCGCAGTAGGCGCAGACGTTGCCGTCGCGGCGCAGGACGCCTCGACGCGAGACCGGGACGGACCGCCCGTACGGCACCTTCACATAGCGGGTGAGCAGGATGACCGAGGGCCGCGGCAGCGACATCGTCCCGGACTGGACCGGGTGCTCGTCCGCCGCCAGCACGGAGGCCTTGCCCGCCAGGACGAGGACCAGGGCGCGTCGGAAGGAGACCACGGCCAGTGGCTCGTAGCCGGCGTTGAGGACGAGTGTGCGCATCGTGTGCCTCGCTGTGCGGGTCCCGACGGCTTCGGGACACGTGAGGGTGGGGATGGCGGGCCGAGCGGCAACTGCCCAGCAGGATCAGCGCCCAGGCGACGACGAGCCGGCCCGCACCCGGTTCGGGCGGATCGGCTCGGCGTGCTCACGGCAACCTCCTGGGGGGACGGCCCTGGTGCTACGCCGCCCAGCGTACGCGGCAGTGCGCCGTTGCGCGGAAGGCTTTTCCTGGCGCGTCGGGACCTCGGCCGGGCGCGGGGCGTCGCGGGGTGGGACGGCAGAAGGCCCGGCCCCACGAGGGGCCAGGCCTTCTGCTTCGGTGCGATCAGCCGTTCAGGACGCGGTAGAACCCGAAGTCCGAGGACCAGATGGCGCGCTTGGACACGGTGCTGCCCGTCCGCGGGGAGTCGTACAGCATGCCGTCGCCGGCGTAGATCCCGATGTGGCCAGGCATGTACACCAGGTCACCCGGCAGGGCCTGCGACTGCGAGATCTTGACCGCAGAGGCAGCCTGCGCGCCGGAGGTTCGGGGCAGGCTGATCCCGACCTGGGCGAAGATGTACGCCGTGAAGCCGGAGCAGTCGAAGCCCGACGGGGTCGTGCCGCCGTAGCGGTACGGGGTGCCGACGTAGCGGGCAGCGACGGCCATGATGTTGGCCCGGGTGGCCGACAGGTCGCCCTGCGGGGCCGGTGCTGCCTCAGCCGGTGCTGCCTCAACCGGTGCCGGCTCGGCAGCCGCGGGTGCGGCCTGCGCCGCGGGCTCGGGTGCGGGCTCGGGTGCGGGCTCGGGTGTGGGTGCGGGCTCGGGTGCGGGCTCAGGTGCAGCCTGCGCCGCGGGCTCGGGTGCGGGCTCGGGTGCGGGCTCGGGTGCGGGCTCAGGTGCAGCCTGCGCCGCGGGCTCGCTCTCGGGTGCCGGCTGCGCCGCGGGCTCGGGTGCAGCGGGAGCCGGTGCGGTGCGCGCGGCGCTGCGTGAGGCCCGCGCCGTCGCTCGGGCCGGGGGCTCAGCGACCTCGACCTCGACCACGGCCGGAGGCGGCGGGGGCGGCGGTGTAGGCGGCGGCGCGATCACGGCAGCGGCAACCGCGCCGACCTGAGCGTTCTTCACGTCGACCGGGACCGTGAGGGCGACGGACTGCACCGGCAGCTGCTGGGCCGACCTGGCGGTGGGCGCGACCTCTGCCGGTTGGCTGGAGGCTGGAGATGCGTCCGCGGCCGTGACGCCCATGGACACGACGAGCCCGGAGGAGGCGGCGATCACGGCGGTGCGACGACCCACGGTGCCGGCGTTCGCCGTCATGGAATCGGCGATGCCGGACAGGGGTGTCTTGGGGCGGACCGCAGCGCGGTGCCGCCCCTGGTTACGGCTCGACAAGGGGAAAGACCTCTCTGTACGCCTACGAGGTGAGCTGTCGGGTTCGGATGGAGGTATGTCATCCGGCCCAGGCCTTGTGCGACCCGAACTTGACCCCAAGGAACGTCGGTCGCGAGACCGTCGAACCGGTATGTGGTTCCCCCGCCCCTGCCAGGCGTGATTCGGTCGGACCTCGCAACGGTGACAGGGCTCGGCGATCCGTTGCAGAGGACCGGCGCAAGGAGGCTGCGCCAGCGGCCACACGCTAGCTCAAGCATGTGGACAAGTCACGTAGAGGTCACGTTCCGGTGTCGATGTGGTCTAGGTCACACACAGTCACCGCCGCTCCCCGATCTGGTCCGGCGGGCGTTACTCCACGTCACCGGTAGGTACCGCCACGAAGATGTGGCTGGCGATGGCGTCCACCAGGTCCAGCTCGTCCTCGTTCCCCGGACCCACGATCGTGACTCCGCCTGACCACGGGCGCACGTCCACCGCACCGTCCGGACGGACACCGCTCGCAGACAGCTGCCCCAACAGCTCGATGTCGGTCTGCAGCGGCTCGCCGAGCCGCCGGACCAGCACCCGGGTGGCGCCGGAGCCGACCGCCTCCACGAGCGAGACGACGCCGGTCAGGAACGTGCCCTCCCCCGGCGTCTCGCCCAGCTCGGCCAGGCCAGGGATCGGGTTGCCGTACGGGGAGTGCGTCGGGTGGCCCAGCAGGTCCAGCAACCGTCGCTCCACCCGGTCGCTCATCACGTGCTCCCAGCGGCAGGCCTCCTCGTGCACGTGCTCCCAGTCCAGACCGATGACGTCGATGAGCAGGCACTCCGCCAGCCGGTGCTTGCGCATGACCCGGGTCGCCTTGGACCGGCCCGCCTCGGTGAGCTCGAGGTGACGGTCCCCGCTCACCACGACCAGCCCGTCCCGCTCCATCCGGGCGACCGTCTGCGACACGGTCGGACCGCTCTGCTCCAGCCGCTCGGCGATCCTGGCGCGGAGCGGGACGATGCCTTCCTCCTCGAGCTCGAAGATGGTCTTGAGGTACATCTCCGTGGTGTCGATCAGATCGCTCACGTGGCCATGCCTCCCGGTCGTGCCGCCTGGTGCCAGGGGCCCTGACAGCCTAGGACCGCTCCGGTTGCGACCGCAGGGCACGCCGACCACGCTGGCGACGTGCCCGACACCGTGCTGTGGCTGCGCCGCGACCTTCGGCTCGACGACCACCCCGCCCTGCAGGCCGCGGTCGAGGCCGCCGACGGGGCAACCGTGCTCCCGCTCTTCGTGCTGGACCCGCGCCTGCTGCAGCACGCCGGGGCGGCACGCACCGCCTGGTTGCTCCGCTCGCTGGAGGCGTGGCAGGGCACGGCGGGGACCGACCTGGTGGTTCGGACCGGCGACCCTGCGGAGGTGGTGCCGCAGGTGGCCCGTGAGCTGGGTGCCCGCAGCGTCCACGTCAGCGCAGACTTCGGGCCGTTCGGGAGCGGCCGGGACACCCGCGTCGAGGCGCTGCTCGGCGAGGACCAGATCGCGCTGGTGCGGTCCGGGAGCCCGTACGCCGTGGCACCCGGCCGGGTCCTGAAGTCCGACGCGAGCCCGTACGCGGTCTTCACCCCCTTCTCCAGGGCTTGGCGCGAGCATGGGTGGCGCCTGCCTGCCGGCGGTCCGCCGCCGGGACTGCGCTGGGGCACCGCGGACGGCGAGCCGCTGCCGGCCGAGCCCGCCCCCGCCGTCGACCTGCGGCTGCCCGAGGTGGGCGAGCGGGCGGCGCAGGCGCGCTGGCAGCACTTCCTGGACCAGGGTCTGGAGGGCTACGCCGCCGGGCGCGAGCGTCCTGACCTGGACGGGACGTCACAGCTGTCGGCACACCTGAAGTACGGCGAGATCCACCCGCGCACGCTGCTGGCCGACCTGGCAGCGCGCCGAGGCGAGGGCGCGCGGGTGTTCGGTACCGAGCTGGCATGGCGCGAGTTCTACGCCGACGTGCTCTGGCACACCCCCTCCAGCGCCTGGGGCTACCTGCGACCCCAGTACGCCCAGATGCGCTACGACGAACCCGGTGAGCTGTTCGAGGCGTGGACGGCGGGACGCACCGGGTTCCCGTTCGTGGACGCGGGCATGCGCCAGCTCCTGGCGACGGGATGGATGCACAACCGGTTGCGGATGGTGGTCGCCAGCTTCCTGGTCAAGGACCTGCACCTGGAGTGGCAGCACGGGGCCCGCTGGTTCCTGGACCACCTGCGCGACGGCGACCTCGCCAGCAACCAGCACGGCTGGCAGTGGGCGGCCGGCTCGGGCACCGATGCCTCTCCGTACTTCCGCGTCTTCAACCCGATGACGCAAGGCCTGAAGTTCGACCCGGACGGGGACTACGTGCGGCGCTGGGTGCCCGAGCTGGCGCACCTGGACGGGCGTGCCGCCCACGAGCCGTGGCAGGTCCTCGACGGCTACCTGCACGGCTACCCCGAGCGGGTGGTCGACCACGCCAGCGAACGGCAGGAGTCCCTGGACCGGTACGCAGAGATCAAGGATCGGTAGCGTCGCGGGCATGGAACCCGGCCCGCTGCACCTGATCGTCCCGTACCGCTTCCACGGCCCACCCGGGTCGGGGAACGGCGGCTGGTGCTCCGGTGCGCTCAGTGCCTACCTCCCTGGCGCCCCAGCGGTCCAGGTGCGGCTCGGCGCACCTCCCCCGCTCGCGGTCGCTCTACCGGTCGAGGTCATCGGCGAGCCCGGCTCACGTCAGGCGACGGCCACCGGTCCGGACGGACCGGTGCTGTCCGGCACCGAGGTCTCCCCCGCGGCGGCGGCAGCCCTCACCGTGGTGCCGCCGGTCGACCTGGACCTCGCCCACGAGGCGGCCCGCCGTTATGACGGAGCGGTCGAGCATCCGTTCCCCACCTGCTTCGTGTGCGGCACGGACCGCTTCCCCGGCGACGGCATGCGGTTGACACCTGGTGCGTTGCAAGGGCGCCCCGACGAGACGGCGTGCGCCTGGGTCCCGGACGACACCGTCGACCTGGCCCAGACGTGGGCGGCGCTGGACTGTCCCGGTGCCTGGTCGGCAGGGATGTCGGGCCGGTCGATGGTGCTGGGCACCATGACGGCCGCGGTGCAGCGCGAACCAGAACCCGGTGAGCGGTGCGTGGTCACCGGGCGCGGGATGGGCACGCAGGGGCGCAAGACCAGGACCGCCACGTCGCTGTGGTCCCTGGCCGCAGGCAGCGCCGAGGACGCCGAGCTCCTCGCGACGGCCGAGCACGTGTGGATCACCGTCAACCCGAAGACGTTCAACACCTGAGGCTCCGAGCGGCTGGTCAGGCCAGCCCCTCAGACCCAGCGCAGGACCGTCTCGCCCTCGTCCGCAGGCACCTCGAAGCCGCCGAGGAAGCGCGTCAGACGTCCCGGGGAGACGGGGAACGCCGCGTTGGCATCACGGCGTCCGGCCCGGCTGCGAAGCCGCTCGGTCAAGGTGTCCACGTCGACGGAGAGGTGCACCAGCTCCCACTCGCAGCCGTGGCGCTCCACCAGCGCCTTGTACTGCTGCCGCGAGGTGCGCTGCCACAGGCTCAGGTCCAGCACGACGGGTACCCGCTCGCTCATCAGCCGCTCCAGGTCGGCGTGAACGGCCTGCTCGGCGAGGACCTGGTGGCCGTCGTAGTCCGGCTCGGGGCAGTCCGTCCCGTAGGCGCCGAAGCGTCGCCAGATCTCCTCGTCCACCGAGAGCCGGGTGAACCCGGCGCCCTCGAGCTCTTGCGCGTAGGTGGTCTTCCCGGCGCCTGCGACCCCGCAGAGCATCCGGACCAACCCTGGACGTGGCGTGTCGCTGAGCGGCGGACCCGCCACCCGGATCAGCGCCATGCACCTGTCGGCATGCGCGACGAGTGCTGGCGAACGGGGGCTTGGGCGAACGGAAAGGCCCCGTTCGCCAGCACTGGGCCCGCGCTGGCCGTGGTTCGGGCCGGAGTGGCTGCGGGCCGGACCCGGGACAGGTCGGTGGCAGCCGGGTCGATGCCCAGCTTCTCGCGCAGCCTGGTCAGGTCCAGCACCCGGGACACCGCGAGGTGGCTGACGGCATACCGGGTCAGGACGGGCGCCTGCTCGCGGTGACGGAGCCTGGCCGCTGCCTCCGCCACGCTGGCCAGGGCCCGGGCGAGCACGCGCGGCAGGTGCACGCGGCGGGGGGCAGACCCGGTGGCGGCCACGAACACCGCGTCCAGGGCCTGGCCCAGCCGGAGCGGGCCGGCGTCGGCGACGTTCACCGTCCCGGTGGCACCGGACTCGCACGCCACCCGGCAGGCGTGTGCCAGCAGGTCGAGCGACGTCAGGTGGATCAGCGTGCTGGCGGGCCCGGGCACCACCAGGACCTGCCGGCCGGAGCGCGTGGACCTGACGGCGGCCAGCAGCCGCGGCAGCAAGGTGGGGTCACCCGGCCCGTAGACCGCGTGCGGCCGCAGCACCAGGACTGCTGCGCCGCGTGAGGCTCTCTGTGCCACAACCGCTTCCGCCTCCGCCTTGGCCCGGCTGTACGGCCCGACGTGGCGGCGGGAGGGGCCGTCGTGCTCGCTCACCACGCCCTGGCGCCAGGGCGGGTACACGCTGGCGGAGGAGACGTGGACCAGGCGGGCGTCCGGCCAGGTGTCGAGCACCGCCACGGTGCCTACCACGGTGGTCCGCCGCTGCCGGGCCAGCGGCGCCCAGTCGTCCATCTCCGCAGCGCAGTGCAGCACGACGTCGACGCAGGGTGGGTCGAGCAGGGGACCCCGGCTGATGTCCCACCGTGCGTAGCGGGCTTGTGCCACCAGGTGCAGGGGTCTCGGCCTACGCCCGTAGCCGAAGACCTCGTGCCCCGCCGCCACCAGCGCGGTGCAGGCTGCCGAGCCGACGAAGCCACTGGCTCCGGTCACCGCGACCCTCATGGGACCGGCACGCCCAGACAACCCCTGACGCGCTCGCGCAACGCTGCCTTGTCCACCTTCGCCGACCGGCCTGCCCGAGGCAGGTCGGGCTGCACCAGGAGGTGGTCGGGCAACCACGCCGCGTCGAGCAGCCCGGGCAGGCGGCGCTGCACCCTGCGCCGCAGCGCCGCACCGTCGGTCCCGGGCTCCGGCACCAGGACCAGCACCACCTGCTCGTCGCCGGTGCGGGGGTCGGGCAGCCCCACCATGGCAGCGGCCAGGACGCCGGGCTCGGCCTCCACCAGGGGCTCGACCAGGGCGGGATAGATGTTGGTGACCCCGCGGAGCAGCATGTCCTTGGCCCGGCCCAGCAGCTCGAGCCGCCCGTCCGGCAGCACCCGGGCTTGGTCGCCGGTGCGGATGCGGTCCGCAGGCGCCTGACCCAGGTAGCCCGGCGTCACCTGGGGACCGCTGACCCACAGCTCACCGCCGGTGTCGACGCCGACCCGGCTCCCGTCGACAGGTCGCCCCAGCAGCAGCCCTGAGCCCTCGTGCCGCGCATGCTGCAGCAGCTCCTTCCCGTCTGCGGTGGCGACGGGCAGCGCCTCGGTCAGCCCGTAGACGGCGACCACGCGTGCGCTCGGCGCCATGGCCTGCAGCCGTCGGACCACGGCCGGCGTCACTGGGGCTCCACCCGTGACCAGCAACCGCAAGGTGTCCGGCAGCGGACCGGCAGCGGCAGCCTGGTCCAGCGTCGCGGGCACGGCATAGCCGACGGTGGCGCCCCGCGCCGCAGCGGTGCGCCGCCACGTCGGTCCGTCGGCGCCCAGCGGGGCGAATGACCAGGTGGCGCCTGCTGCCAGCACCGGCAGCCCGAGCATCAGCTGGTCGGTGTGCACGACGTCGCGGGGCACCAGATCCAGCCGCTGCAGCAAGGCGTGCGCACCGGCGGCCAGCGTGCCCCGTGTGTGCGTCACGGCACGCGGGGCTGCCGTCGTCCCGGAGGTGAAGACCACCAGCGCCGTCGCGCCAGGCGCTGCTGCAGGCAGGGCCGTCAGTCCAGAACGGCTGCGCAACATCGCATCCCACCGCAGCGCGCCGCGTGGTGCACCCAGGAGCCACCGTGGGAGCCACCGTGGCCCACCCACCAGCACGTGCCGCAGGCCGGGCGCCCTCAGGTCCGGCAGGCTCAGCCCCCGACGGCCCAGCAGCCGCTGAGCCGGCGCGGTCGTCATCAGGTGCACCAGCGGCTCGGCCATGCTCCAACGGGGCCGGGCCGCTGCCAGGCGGGCACCCGAGAGCGCCTGTCCGGCACCGGGGTCCGTGACGATCACGATGCCACCGGCCGCCACCACAGCCAGCGCGGCGACCACCGCGTCCGGGCTGGGGCGCACCGCGAACAGGACCCCCTCCCCCGGCCGCAGGCCATGTGCCGCCAGAACGTGTGCGCCACACCGGATCATGGCGTCGAGGTCGGCGTACGTCACGGCTCGGTCGTCGACGCCGATCATGGCGACCCGGTTCCCGGTGGTCCCGGCGTGCGCGTGCACCGCCTCGACCACGTCCACGAAGACGTCCACGTCCACGAAGACGTCCGCGTCCGCGATCACGTCCGCGTCTACGGGCACCTCCACGCCGGTCATGCGGTCGCCCCGGCCGTCAGAACCAGCCGACGGTAGGAGGGCACCAGCACCCGACGGGCCCCCTCGCGCTGCGCCACCCGGACGCCGCCGACGGCACGTTCGGCGTCCAGCACGGCACCCGTGATCGCCTCCAGCTCGGCCAGCGCCAGGGCCGAGCCCAGACAGGTGTGCGGTCCCGCGCCGAACCACAGGTTCCGCACCGCAGCCGGGCAGGTGCGCCCTGGCTGGAACCCGCCGGGCTGTCGGGTAGCCCACCAGGTGGCGAGCAGCATCCGCTCCCCGCGGCGCACCCTGACCGGCCCGATGCGCGCCTCACACGTGGCTCGGCGCAGCATGGCTGGTGAGGGGGTCGCCAGGCGCAACGCCTCTGCGATGAAGGGCGTCATCGCCGCGCGGCGCGACTCGCCGGGGTCTCGTGCCGCCAGCTCCGCGAGCATCCCGCTGTCGTGCAGCATCGCGACGGTCCGTGGCGCGGCGCTGGCCATCGTCTCGGTGCCGGTGAGCAGCAGCACGGCGGCCAGCGCAGGTGCGTGCGAGCGAGAGATTCCCAGTGCCGGCAGGCGTGCCATCACGCTGTCGCCGCCTCCTGCCTCGTTCCGGACCGCGCGGTCGTAGGCGGCGGTGGCCGACTCCGCCACCGGAGCGAAGAGGGCTCTCAGCCGGCGGTTCTGGGCCGGGCTCAGCCTGCGGGTGCCGAGCCGCACCATGCCCAGCACGCCGTCGCTCACCCGCAGCAGCTGCTCCGCCGCCTGCCGCTGCTGGACGAGGTCGGTCTCCTCGCCGGCCATGCCCACGATGGTCGCGATCACCGAGGTGGCCGCCAGCCTCGTCGCCTGCACCACGTCCACCGACCGGCCCGAGACCAGGTCGTCGGTGAGCTGGGCCAACGGCGCGGTCAGCACCCGCTCGCACACCTGCGCGGCGGCCTGCGGGGTGAACAGCTGTCCCACCGCCCGGCGCAGCGCGCGGTGCGGCGGCCCGTCCATGCCGATCAGCGTGCGGTACCCCAGCACCCCGGACCACAGGGCGCCGGACGAACCCGGCCCATCCTTGCGATACGCATTGTCCGTCAGCACCTCTCGCAGCAACGTGGGGTCCGCGACCAGGACACCCAACCCCGGCACGCGACGTGCGGGCCGCCCCTGCAGCAGCCGGTCCAGCAGGTCGAACGCGACGGGGTGGGCCAGCCGCATCAGGTGCTGCTCGTGGGCCAGCAGCTCGCGCTGGTCCGGGGCGGCAGCCGTGCCGCAGGTCACCGGCTGACCAGCCGGACGTCGACCACGTCGGGGGTGTGCCCGTGGTCCAGGTACCAGCGCAACGTCGCCCGCAGGCCGTACGCGCGAAGCCTGCGGGCCGAGGCACGCACCACGACGTCGCGCCGGTAGGCGACCCGCTCGCTGACCACCCGGACCTGGTTCACCAGCGCCCTGTCCTCGTGCAGCTCCTCGATCGCGGTGCGGGGAAAGCCACCCGAGGCCTGGTATGCGCTGGCGCTGACCCCCAGGTTGCAGCCGGGGCACATCACGTAGGGACCCCGGAACGGGCGGCCGCGCTCGTCGGCGCCCCGGTTGCTGGGGCGGAACCGGCCGAACACCGCAGCACCGGGCACGAGCAGCGGTACCAGGGTGCGCTCCCACAGGCGCAGCGCGAACTCGTCGGTGCGGGGCAGCATCGGGCCGGTCAGCAGGTCGTCCCCCGCGGCGAAGTGCTTGCGTGCGTTGGCCGTCCAGTCGGCCCGCGGCAGGGTGTCGGCGTCGCAGCGCAGCAGGTGCGTAGCCCCGCGGCCGATCGCCTCGCGCATCCCGGTGTCTGCGGCGGCGCCGGTTCCCTTGCGCGTCTCGGTCACCAGGTGGACGCCGAACGAGGCCCTGGCCGCGAACGCCTCGACCACGGCTACGGTGCCGTCGGTGCTCAGGTTGTCCACCACGACCAGCTCGAAGTCGAGGTCGTGCTGGGCGGCCAGGGCGCGCAGCGTCGCGCCGATACCTGCCTCCTCGTCGAAGGCGGGCACCACGACCGCGAGCCTCACCACCGCAGCACCATGGTCCCGACGCTGATGCCACCGGCCAGGCCTACGAGGGTGACCAGCGACCCGCGGTCGACCCGTCCGCTCTGGACTGCCCGCTCGAGCTGGAGCGGCAGCGAGGCGGACGCGCAGTTGCCGTGCTCGGTCACCATGATCTGCAGCAGCTCGGCAGGGATCCCGCAGCGGTCCGCGAACGCGGTCACGTAGGGCAGCGTGACCTGGTGCACGGCGACGAGGTCGCAGTCGTCCCAGGCGATCCCGGCCCGGTCGAGCACGTCGGTGACGGTCTGCCGCCCGATGCCCTCGAACGCCTGCTTGAGCCGTGCGCCGTCCAGCACGAAGTAGCTGGCCTCCGGGTCGCGCGGGCTGCTGGACCCCCCACCCGGCAGCATCCCGGCCCGCCAGGCGCTGGAGTCGGCGTGGTGCCCCTGGGCCAGGATGCCGTCCCCCTCCTCGCACGGCTCGAGCAGCACGGCCGATCCCGCGTCGGAGAGGGTGAATCCGGCGAAGGACCCGGCGAACTGGGCGAGGTCGCGCACGTTCCAGCGCACGCCACGCGAGGGTGCCTCACCCGTCGCGACCAGGATGCGCTGGTACTGGCCCGATCTGATCAGCGCCTCACCGACCTGCAGGGCGTTCAGCACCGAGTTGCAGGCGTTCTTGATGTCGAAGACCGGGCAGCGCGCCCCGAGGGCGGCGGCGACGATGTGGGAGGTGGCGGGCTCGACCATGTCCTGCGAGGCCGAGGCGAAGATCAGGAGGTCGAGGTCCGACGGGTCGAGACCGAGCTCGGCGAGCAGCTTCGCGGACGCAGCCACCGCGAGATCAGAAGCCTGCCAGTCGTCCGGCATCACGTGCCGGCCCTCGATGCCGGTGGCCCGCTGGACGATCCCGGGTGGTGGCCGGAACCCGTTGCTGGCGAGATGCACCCGTTGCTCGGACTCGGCGCTGCTGATCCATCGTGATGGCAGGTGGGTGGCGACCCCAGCGATGCGTGCTGCCATGTCCGGACCTCCTCCCCCGTCTGCACCGGGCGTTACCGTCAGGTGGACGCCGGGCGGTTGCCGGCGGTCAACTTCACGGTATGGCCTGCGATCGGCCTCCGAAGCGTCTTCCGCACCGGAAGCGGAAGGTAGGCATGCTCTTGACAGACAGTGACGTAGGGGCAGTGCGATCGGGAGGGGCACGGCGCGCCCGCGTACGCGAGCACGTCCTCATCACCGCGGCGAACCCCGGTCTGTCGGCGTTGCTGGCGGTGGGCCGCACCCTGCGACGGACACCCACGCGGCGGGCGCTCATCCCGGCCTACTCCCGCCTGGAGATCGCCCTGCGATGAGCTGCACGCTCACTGCGCGGCACGCGTGACCTCGACCTCGGTGACGGTGATGTCCAGGACCGTCTCCAGCGCCCGGACCTGTTGGGCCAGCTCGAATCCGTCCAGGACCTGCTCGCCGGGGAACATCCGCACCTGGAGCCTGCGGGCCGGCGCCGCCTGGTCGAAGCGCCAAGAACCCCGCAGCCGGGCCCCGTCCAGCACGACCGCGCTGAGCAGGCCGTTCGCCCGGGACCAGTACCACGGCAGATGCGCCTCGTCGACGAACCGGCTCCTGGCCCTGGTGTCGTAGCCGACGACCAGCGCATCGAACTCCGGCAGCAGCCGTAGCCCCTGGTCAGGGTCGCAAGTCGCCAGGTCGGCCAGCTCTGCCAGGTCGTAGTACGTCTCACCGTTCGGGCCCGGCCGCTCGACCAGCTCGTTGCGGAACGCGGCAAGAGCCTCGTCCACCCGGCGCAGCCCCTCGCCCGTCCACCACGCGATGTCGCGTCTGCTCGAGGGCCCGTAGGAGGTCACGTGCTGGCGTGCCAGCCGGACCAGCGCCTCGTGCGCCGGGACAGGTGCCGGGTACCTCTGCGAGCCGAACAGGTCTGCCGCCAGACGATACTCGGGTTCGCTCTGCCGTTCCCACCCACCAGCGACGGGACGACGTACCAGGGCGCTGTGCAGATGAGCCATGGCGCGGCCCTGACCATCGGTGCGAGCCCGTTCGGCCGCCCACGGCGAGTCGTGCTCGGCCAGCCACGCCTGCAGGTGCGCGCGCAGCTCGTCGGGGCTGCGCCAGGCGCCCGCTGCGAAGGACTCCATCGCGGCACGGCACTGCGTCGGCGTGCTGCGCTCCAGCCGCAGGGCGTTGTGCCAGACCCGTTCCAGCGCCCGGCGGGTGACCGCATCCAGCAGCACGTGCTGGTCGAGCGTGCTGGTGTGCACGGTGCCGCGCAGCGAGCTCCCCCGCAGCAGGTCTCCGCTCTCGTAGGCGGCGCTCACGTCGGCGTAGGTGGTGCCGGGCAGCCGGGATGAGGCGGTGACGAAGGGCGCGCGCGCCACCTGTGACTGGATGGGCCCCACCCGCCGCACCAGGTCGACCACGGAATCCCTGCCGTGGGCGGTTCCCGCCGGCAGCTGTCGAGGCAGCGTGGCGACGGCGAGGTCCGACCACGTGTACGGCTTGGCCATATCAGGGCTGGGGATCGCGCGCGTCGTAGGCCAGGAACCGGCGCTGGCTCATCGCGAGAACGAGCACCACGATCACGCACGCCGCGCCACCGGCGATGGCAGCGACAGCCTCCGTGCTCAGGTCGGCGACGGCGCCCAGCAGCAGGTCCCCCAGCCTCGGGCCGCCGGCCACCACCACGATGAACACCCCCTGCAGGCGTCCGCGCATCGAGTCCGGGGTGGCGGTCTGCAGGATGGTCTGGCGGAACACCGAGCTCACGGAGTCGCTGGCGCCGGCCACCGCCAGGCAGGCGATCGCGGGCCACAGGGCCCAGTGCGCGCTGCCGTCGGCGTTCGGGCCGGGTGCAAGGGCGACGACGACGCCGAAAGCGAGAACGCCGGTCCCCCAGCAGACGATGGAGATCACCACCGCACGCCCCTGGTACCGCACCAGCCCCAAGGGTCCGGAGAACACCCCCGCCCCGATCAGCCCGACCGCCATCCCCGCTGCAAGCAGCCCGACCGTGGTGGCGCCTCCACCGATGAAGACCGCGCCGATGGCCGGGAAGAGCACCCGGGGCATGGCCAGGATCATCGCTGCCAGGTCGAGGAGGAAGGTCATCCGCACGTTCGGCCTGGTCCCCAGGTAGCGCAGGCCCTCCAGCACCGACCCGAGCCCAGCGCGGCGGACCTTCCCCTCGGGCGGCATCGGGGGCAGCGCCACCAGCGCCGCCAGGGTCCCGACCAGTAGCACCGTCTCCACGCTGTACGCCCAGCCGTACCCGCGCCATCCGATCAGCAGGCCCGCCAGCAGCGGCCCCACCATGACCCCGACACCCATCCCGAGGCTGCTGATCGCGTTGGCCGCGGGGATCAGGTGCGGAGGCAGCAGCCGGGGCACGATGGACATCCGGGCGGGGCTGTTGACCGCGAAGAAGCCGTTCTGCAGCGCGACCAGGGCGTACAGCAGCGAGACGTTGTTCGTCTCGAGCCACGCCTGGGCGGCGAACAGGGCCGACATGAGGAAGATGCCGGTCGTAGTGACGATGACCACCCGGCGCCGGTCGTGGGCGTCCACGATGGAGCCGCCGTACAGGCCGAGCACGACCAGGGGCACGACTGCGAAGAGGCCGACGAGGCCCACGTTAAACGTCGAACCGGTCAACGCGTAGACCTGCAGCCCCACGGCCGTGGTGCTCAGATGGGTGCCGATGGCCGATGCCCACCCGCCGAACACCATCCGTCGGTACGGGACGCTCACCTTGAGGGGAGTCAGATCGGCGAGCAGGCGGGGCACCTGGTCCATTGTGCCCCCGAAAGGGCATGGAACAGCCCACGGGTTCCCGGCCGGGTGGCCGGGTGTCGCTGTGGACGATCAGCGACCCCGTGGGCTGCGGTGACTGCCGGGAAAGTGCCGGTAGTCCGTCCGTTGGTCGAACGGGCTGCTAGCCGGCAGCCACCTCACGCGTCCATAAGTCATTCACGACTAGAACCACCTCCTTTCTCGTGTAGGACAACGGTACGTCGCCGTCCGCCATCGCGCCAGGGATATTCACCCTTGACCGGATCGCACGGCGACCGCGATGGGTGCAGGACCACCGGTCCGCTGCTGCGGGGTCCGGACGCCGCGGACCAGCAGGTACAGGAGCAGCCCGAACTCGGCGATCGACGTGAGCACGGACAGCACGTCGCGGACGACGGCCGGGGCGTCGGGCAGTGCGAAGGCGATTGCCGTGTCGGCGATCCACGCGAGGCAACCGACGACGAGCAGCACACCCAGGGCGTTGGGGAACATGCTCGAGCGGTAGGCGAGGTAGCCCATGGGAAGCAGCCACAGACCGAAGAAGACACCGCCGAGGACGTAGCCGTGGTGGTGCAGGTCGAGCATCAGCAGGGCGAGCGCATCCCCGCCCGTGCCCGGAGCGGCGTACGCAGGGTCGGTGGCGACGACCAGGGCCCCGACGTGGAAGGTGAGGTTCACCAGGATCGACCCGGCACCGACGGCCACGAACACCAGCAGCGCCGTCGCGGCGCGTGCGCTCACGTGGTGCAGCAGCCGTTGGAGGGTCAGCCCGAGGAGGACGAAGACCGTCGCCATTGCGATGTCCGCCGTGAGACCCAGACGGAACAGCGTCTCGTGGTCGGTGCCTCGCCAGCCTCCTGGGGTGGGACATGACTTCTCCTTCGTGGGAACCCGCCCCCGGCCCGGTGCGCAGGGACGACGACCACGGTGCTGGACCCGAGCACGCGGCACCTCCCCTCGTAGTCTTGAGGCCCTCCCCCCTGGGGTGGAGGCGGCCCGGTCGCGGGGTGGACCCCCCGCCCCCTGCCACTGCCTACGCTGCGTCCATGCCCGCACTGCCGGAAGATCAGCTGCACCCGCCGCTGCGTGGCTGGTCACGTGTCTGGCGGTACCTCGTGGCAGCCGCCGTGGGGGTGGGTGCGTGGGCAGCAGCGAGCGCTGACCGGTTGTCTGCCCCGCTGACCGCAGCCCAGCAGGACGTACTCGGCGCGGTGCTCTTCGTCGACCTGGTGGTCGGCGCCGGGACGCTCGCCCTGCTTCCGCTGCGGCGGCGGTACCCGCTCGCGGTGGCATCCTTGACGACCGCGGCGTCCGCCGTGTCGGTGGCCGGCATGGGTCCGGCGGCACTGGCCGTGGTCTCGATGGCCACCTGGCGGCGGCGCACCTGGGTCGTGGTCGTCGCGGCCGTGTTCCTCGCCGCCAGGGCGGTCTCGGAGTTCGGGTACATCCCGCTCTTCGTCCCCGCGCCCGGCGTCCTCGATACGTCCGTGGGCATCATCCTCGGGCTCGTGTCCTACGCGGCCACGGTGGCCATCGGCTACTACGCCGCTACCCGCCGCGCGCTGATCGCCTCGCTGCAGGAGCGCGTGGTCACCGCCGAGCGGGAGCGGGCGCTGACGACGGAGGTGGCACGCGAGGCCGAACGGACCCGGATCGCCAGGGAGATGCACGACGTCCTGGCGCACCGGATCTCGCTGGTGGCCCTGCACGCCGGAGCGCTCGCCTACCGCGAGGACCTCGACCGTGTTCAGACGGCGGAGACAGCCCGGACCATCCAGGGCAACGCGCAGCTGGCCCTGACGAGCTCCGCCAGGTTCTCGGAGTGCTGCGGTCCGGGCCCGGCGCGAACGGCATCGAGCCACCACAGCCGACCCTCGCCGAGCTGGCGGCCCTGCTCGCCGACGCGCGGGAGGCTGGCTCGGCGGTCCAGCTCGACACCTCGGACCTCCAGACAGTGGCCGGCGGGGAGCTGTCGCGGATTCCCGAGACGCTCTCGCGCACCTCGCTGCGGATCGTGCAGGAGTCGCTGACGAACGCTCGCAAGCACGCCCCGGGCGAGCCGGTCAGGGTGCGGCTCGCTGGGGCACCCGGTGCGCACCTCGAGCTGGAGGTGCGCAACTCGGTCGGTAGCCGGCCGGGCGTCGATCTGGCGTCCGCCGGGGTCGGTCTCGCAGGGCTGACCGAGCGGGCGGAGCTGGCCGGTGGGGCGCTGGAGCACGGGGCGCTGCCCGACGGGACGTTCGTCGTGCGGGCGAGGCTGCCGTGGCCGGGCTGAGGACGGTGCGGGTGGTGGTCGTGGACGACGACCCGCTGGTGCGCGCCGGCCTACGGATGATCCTGGGTGGCGCCCAAGACGTCGTCGGCGAGGCATCCGACGGGCAGAGCGCGATCCGCGTGGTCGAGCGCGAGGCACCCGACGTCGTCCTGATGGACATCAGGATGCCTGTGATGGACGGGCTGGCAGCTGCTCGCCGCCTGCGTGATCGGGGCACGGCGGCGCGGATCATCGTCCTGACGACCTTCGACACCGACGAGATGATCCTGACGGCACTCCAGCAGGGTGCGGCCGGGTTCCTGCTCAAGGACACCTCGCCGGCCGACCTCGTCGACGCCGTGCGACGCGTCGCGGTCGGTGAGCCGATGCTCTCCCCCAGCGTGACGTCCCACCTGATCGCCGCGGTCACCCGGCCTGGGGACGACGGGCGCCAGGGCAGGGCCCGTGCGCTGCTGAACCGGCTGACGGACCGCGAACGTGAGGTCGCCGTCGCCGTCAGCGAGGGACTCACGAACTCCGAGGTCGCCGGGTCGCTCCACATGGGCGTCGCCACCGTCAAGACGCACGTCGGCAGCGTGTTCGCCAAGCTCGCGTCACCAACCGGGTGCAGGTCGCCCGGTACGTGCACGACGCCGGGGTCCGTTCGGGGCCGCCGACCGACTAGTCGTCCTACGACGACAGCACCACCCGCCCGCGGGGGGTCTCCAGAGTCGCCACCACGGCTGCCGCTCCTTCGCGCACTGGCACGTCTGCCAGACCCAGGACGGCGCAGGCAGCGCGCAGCTGCTCAGCCTGCGGATGTGTCACCGCGAGTGCGGCCAGGCCGATACCCGAGTCGGGCATCGTCGCCGTCGGGTGCACGTTCTCCCACTCGATCAGCGTGGGCAGGCAGCCGCCGAAGAGACGGCGCCCGTCCTCGCGCACCGTGATCTGCCACTGCAGCTCTCCCCGCTCGGTCGACCGGGACATCTGGTGCACCGCGCCGCGGTCGATCCCGCAACCGGCCAGTGCGGTGACTCCTGCACCGATGTCGTCCACCTCAGCCACGAAGTGGACCAGCCTGGGGCCCCGCTCCACCAGCGACTCGTGCAGCCGTTCGTCGTCCATGTCGAACCAGCGCTTGCCGGGCGCCCGTTCGCCGGACGCCTGCGGGTCGGATGCTCTCGTGTCATTGGCGATGATCTCGAGGTAGGCACGGGGGTGGAGCGCGGTGCCCAGCCGCAGCAGGCGGTTCCAGGTGCCCATCCGCGGGTGCGTCCCGCCCGGGCCAGGAGCGACACCGAGCGTGTCCTGGCACCAGGTGACGCCCTCGTCCAGGTCTGCGGCCATGACCACCAGGTGGTCGACCCGGGCACTCGAGCTCATGCGCGACGGTACCCACTGCTTCTGCCCCAGTCCGCCCAGCCCGCCATACTGCTCACGTGCTTCAGGAGCTGAGCAGGCCACGGCGCCTGGTCGAGGGGGACGTCGTCCGCGTCGTCGCCCCCGCCGGCCCGATCGATCCCGACCGGCTCCAGACGGGCGCACGCATCCTGGAGTCGTGGGGGCTGCAGGTCGAGGTCGGCGAGCACGTGCTGGGCCGGAGCAGGCAGGGTTTCATGTCGGGGACCGACGCCGAACGCGCGAGCGACGTGGAACGCGCGTGGTGCGACCCGCGAGTCGCGGCGGTGCTGTGCGCCCGGGGCGGCTACGGCTCGCACCGGATGCTGGATCGCGTGGACTGGTCCGCCCTGCGCGCGGCACGGCACGCGGATCCGGCCCCGGTGCTCGTGGGCTTCAGCGACATCACCGCGCTGCACGAGGCCGTGGGGGTCGAGCTGGGCGTGGCGACGCTGCTGGGGCCGATGGTCGCCTCGCACCGCTTCCACGACGACCCCGTCTCGCAGGAGCATCTACGCGCCACCCTGTTCGGCGAGACAACCGAGCCGATCAGCGGCCGGGACGTCCGCACCCTCGTCCCGGGCACCGCGACGGGCGTGCTGGCCGGGGGCACCGTCACCCTGCTGGCTGCCGGTGTCGGCTGCCGGTCCGCCCGGCGTTCGCTGCGAGGCGCGATCCTGGTGCTGGAGGACGTGGACGAGCCGGCCTACCGGATCGACCGGGCACTCACCCAGCTCCGCCGGGCGGGGCTGCTTGAGGGCGTCGTGGGGATCGTCGGGGGCACCTGGTCGGGTTGCGGCCCCGACGACGAGGTGGACCAGCTGCTGCTCGACGAGCTGGGCCCTCTCGGGGTTCCGATGGTGAACGGGGTCGACGTCGGCCACGGCGCACGACACCTAACTGTGCCGCTTGGCGTCCCTGGGGTGCTGGACGCCGACGCGGGCACCCTCAGCACTGACGGGCCCGTGCTGCGCTGAGCGCAGTCGCGCGGGTGCGGGCGATTCTTGATGACCAAGGTGAGGTGCCTACGCCAGGCGGCCCGCACGAGGAGCCTCAGGCACGATGGGGGCATGGATCCTCAGCACCTGTTCCCGGGTCGGCTTGCATAGGTCTACGAAGCGTTCCGTGGCCGGATGCTCGCCCTCGGGGACGACGTCGTCGAGGAGTTCGCCAAGACCCAGGTGAGCTACGGCGCTGCCCGCAAGTTCGGGTGGCTCATTCCCCTGACGAAGACGAAGGCGCTGCTGCTCGTTGACCTCTGGGAGGAGCGTGAGGCTTCGCTGCTGCGGGATGTCATTCGCTATCGGAACGACAAGTTCACTCACCAGTTCGAGGTCCGTACCGCCGCGGACGTGGAGGCCGTCGCCGCGCTCGGGTGGTTCGACGAGGCGGTCTCGTGGGGCCGCAAGGAGCGCTGATCGAACCGTCGGACGGGACCGCCCGCAGACTTCCCCGAAGGGCCAGCACCCCCTCGGGTGCGGCGCCGCTACGCTGACGCGCATGTGCACTCCCGCGTCCTGCGCGTAACGGCGGACCAGCACATGAGGGCCGTCGTCTTCGACCGGTACGGCCCCGGACGTGCTGAGGACAGAGCAGATCCCGGTGCCGTCCCCGAGCGCCAAGCAGGTGCTCGTCGAGGTGGCCGCGACCTCGATCAACCTCTCGGACTGGGAGTGTCTGCGTGGCTCACTTATGTACGCGCGGAACGGCGGACTGCGCGCCCCGGCTCGGCGGGTGCTCGGCTCGGACATCGCCGGACACGTCACAGCGGTCGGCTCAGGTGTCACGCGGTTCAGCCCGGACGATGAGGTGTACGGCGACAACCTCGCTCTCGTCCAGGGCACCGCGGGCGTACGCAGTGGACAGCGTGTGCTGATCAACGGGGCGGGAGGCGGGACCGGATCGTTCGCCATCCAGCTCGCGAAGCTCTCCGGGGCGCACGTGACCGGTGTCGACAACGCGGGCAAGCTCGACTTCATGCGCCAGCTGGGCGCCGACGCCGTGGTCGACTACCGCAGCGAGGACTTCACGCGGCTCGAGCCCTACGACCTGGTGCTCGACCTCGTCGCGCACCGATCGGTGTTCGCCTACCGGCGCGCACTGGCCCGCGACGGCCGCTACCTCTGCGTCGGCGGCACGGCTCGATCCCTGCTGCGCGTCGTCACGGTCGGGGCTGCGCTGGGGGTCCTCACCCGGCGCCACCTGGGCATGCTCATCGTGAAGCAGGGCCCGACGCACTTCGCGCGCGCCGCTGAGCGTTGCATGGCCGGCGACCTCCGCATCCACATCGACCGCACCTTCCCGCTCACCGAGGTGCCGCAGGCGCTCGCATACGTCGGGGAGGGCCGCGCTCTCGGCAAGGTGGTCATCACGCCCTGACCCGCCGCACAGCGCTGACCATGATCCTGTTCGTGCTGGGTGCCAGTGGCCGGGGCTAGGTTGGCGCTGGGTTGCAAGCCTCACCGGACCGGCCGAAGGAGTTCCTGTGCCTGAGCACGACCCTGCTGCCGCCGTGCAGCGCCAGACGGTTCTCGGCGCGGTGTTCCTGCCGCAGCTACCCCCGGAGCGACTGCGGAGCGTGGCCATGGCCGCGGACGAAGCGGGCCTGGAGGAGCTGTGGCTGTGGGAGGACTGCTTCCGTGAGAGCGGCATCGCCAGTGCTGCCGCCGCTCTGGCCTGGACAGAGCAGGTGCGTGTCGGTGTGGGGCTGCTGCCGGTGCCGCTGCGCAATGTGGCGCTGACGGCCATGGAGGCGGCGACGCTGCACCGGCTCTTTCCTGGCCGGGCGATCCTCGGCGTCGGTCACGGCGTGCAGAGCTGGATGGGGCAGGTCGGTGCTCGGGTCCAGTCACCGATGACGCTGCTGCGCGAGCACGTGCTCGCCCTGCGCTCGCTGCTCGATGGGGAGGAGGTGAGCACCCAGGGCCGGTACGTGACGCTCGACCAGGTGGCCCTGGACTGGCCGCCCTCCTCACGTCCCCCGCTGCTGGCCGGTGCCGAGGGGCCGCGCTCGCTGCGGCTGTGCGGCGAGGTGGCCGACGGCACCATCCTCACCGCCGAGACGAGCCCCCAAGGTGTGCGCGACGCCAGGGTGCTGGTCGACGCGGGCCGCGCCGAGGCCGGTCGTACCGACCGCCATCCGCTGACCGTCTACCTGTTGGCGGCGACCGGGCCGGGCGCGGCCGAGCGGCTCGATCGGGCCAAGGCGGACGCAGGTCTGGACCCGGCACAGGAGCTCGGGGTGGCCGGGGACGCCGAGCAGGTGGCGGAGGCGGTGCGTCACTGGGCTGCCGCCGGCGCTGACACGGTCGTGCTCCAGCCCACGCAGGAGGAGCCGGACCACGAGGGCTTCGTGCGCTTCGTCGCCGAGCAGGTGCGTCCCCTGGTTCCGTGATGCTGGGGGCCGGACGCCGTCGTGCCACACAGCGGTCAGGGCTGGAGCCGACCCACGACCCAGCGGGTGCCGTCGTCCAGCAGCGCCGGCTGACCGTCCGACGTCGCCCACGACCACCGGTCATGCAGGCGCGAGCGCTGCCCCACCCACAGCTCGACCTCGATCGGCCGGATCCGGTACCCGCCCCAGAAGTCGGGCAACGGCAACGTCTCCTGCCCCGCGAAGCGCTCCTCGACGGCGGCCAGCGCGTCTGTCAGCGCCTGGCTGGAGGAGAGCGGCTGGGACTGCACGGAGGCCCACGCTGCCACCTGCGAGTCGCGGGGGCGGGAGGTGAAGTACTCCTCGGCGTCCTGCACGGACACCCGTTCCACCGGGCCACGGGCCCGCACCTGGCGGTACATCGGGTGCCACAGCAGCACCAGCGACGCCACGGGATTGTCGGCGAGCTCGCGTCCCTTGGCCGACTCGACGTTGGTGAAGAAGACGAAGCCACGCTCGTCCAGTGCCTTGAGCAGCACCGTCCTGGCATTCGGCAGGCCGTCGGTACCTACCGTGGCGACCACCATCGCGCCCGGCTCGGCCACCCGCTCGTCGGCCATCGCCTCGACGTACCACCGGTGCAGGACCGGCAGCGGGGCAGAGGCCTCCTCGTCCATCTCCAGGCCGATTCCCTCGTAGCTCAGCCGCGCCCGGGGGTCGACGGGTCCTGCTCCGCGTCCCAATGGTTCGGCTGCTTCCTGCGACATGCCCGAACAGTAGCCCCGCCGGGCCAGGGCATGATGGGGCGAGCCTGTACCGCACCTGCCTGACCGATCGAGGAGGGACATGCCCCCGACGACCGACCCCGACTTCGTCCCCGGCCTGGAGGGCGTCATCGCCTTCGAGAGCGACATCGCCGAGCCGGACAAGGAAGGTGGCGCCCTGCGCTACCGGGGCGTGGACATCAACGACCTGGTGGGCGAGGTCCCGTTCGCGCAGGTCTGGGGACTCTTGGTGGACAACGCGTTCAACCCCGGTCTGCCGCCTGCAGAACCCTTCCCGCTCCCCGTCCACACCGGCGACGTGCGGGTGGACGTGCAGAGCGCTCTGGCACAGCTGGCACCGATCTGGGGTTTCCGCCAGCTGCTGGACATCGACGCCGAGCAGGCCCGCGACGACCTCGCCCGCGCCTCGGTGATGGCTCTGAGCTTCGTGGCCCAGTCCGCCCGTGGCCAGGACCACCCGATGGTGCCGCAGCGGGACGTGGACAAGGCCAGCAGCGTGACCGAGCGGTTCATGATCCGCTGGCGGGGCGAACCTGACCCCCGCCACGTCGAGGCGGTGGACGCCTACTGGGTGTCGGCCGCGGAGCACGGCATGAACGCCTCCACCTTCACCGGACGGGTGATCGCCTCGACCGGCGCCGACGTGGCGGCCTGCCTGTCTGGCGCGGTCGCGGCCATGAGCGGTCCGTTGCACGGCGGCGCGCCGTCCCGGGTGCTCTACATGATCGAGGAGGTCGAGCGTTCCGGGGACGCGAGGGCCTACGTCAAGGACGTGCTGGACCGTGGCGAGCGCCTGATGGGGTTCGGGCACCGCGTCTACCGCGCGGAGGACCCGCGCGCACGGGTGCTGCGGAGCACGTGCAAGCGGCTCGACGCCCCGCGCTACGAGGTCGCCGCGGCACTGGAGGAGGCCGCCCTGGCAGAGCTGCACGAGCGACGCCCCGACCGGGTGCTAGCGACCAACGTGGAGTTCTGGGCAGCGGTGATCCTCGACTTCGCCGAGGTGCCCGCGTCGATGTTCACGCCGATGTTCACCTGCGCGCGCACCGCGGGCTGGTCGGCCCACATCCTGGAGCAGAAGGCCACCGGACGCCTGGTGCGACCCTCCGCCCGCTACGTCGGACCCTCCGCGCGCGGCATCCAGGAGGTCACCGGCTGGCCGCTGCGCTAGGTGCGGCAGGATGAGCGCCGTGAGCCAGACCCCCAGCACACCGCGGATCGTCCTCCCCGCCGGGCTGAAGCCGGCCGACGGGCGCTTCGGTTCCGGCCCGAGCAAGATCCGGCTCGAGCAGGTCGACGCGGTACGGGCAGCAGCCACCGACCTGCTGGGCACCTCGCACCGCCAGGCGCCGGTCCGGGCTCTCGTCAGACGGGTCAGAACCGGTCTGGCAGAGCTGTTCTCGCTCCCCGATGGCTACGAGGTGGTGCTGGGCAACGGTGGCTCCACCCTGTTCTGGGACGTGGCGACCTTCGGCCTCGTCCGCGAACGCGCCCAGCACCTGGCCTTTGGTGAGTTCTCGGCGAAGTTCGCGGCCTGCACTGCGGCCGCCCCGTTCCTGGCCGACTCCTCGGTGATCTCGGCGCCGCCCGGCTCGCTGGCGACCCCGATGGCAGAGGCAGGGGTGGACTCCTACTGCTGGCCGCACAACGAGACCTCCACCGGTGTCGCGGCCCCCGTGCACAGGGTTGACGGAACCGCTGCGGGCGAGGACGCACCGCTGGTCCTGGTCGACGCCACCTCCGGCGCGGGCGGCATCGCCGTCGACGTCGGATGCAGCGACGTCTACTACTTCGCTCCGCAGAAGTCCTTCGCCTCGGACGCCGGGCTGTGGATCGCACTGATGTCGCCCGCCGCGATCGCTCGCGCCGAGCAGATCGCGGCCGCCGGGCGGTGGATCCCGGACGGGCTGAGCCTGACCACGGCCATCGCCAGCTCCCGCCTAGACCAGACGTACAACACCCCCGCGCTCGCCACGCTGGTGATGCTCGCCGAGCAGATCGACTGGATGCTCGAGGCCGGGGGGCTGGAGTGGAGTGCCGGCCGCAGCGCGTCCTCGGCCGCGCACCTGTACGGCTGGGCCGAGGCGAGCGAGGTGGCCACCCCGTTCGTGACCGACCCGTCGCACCGCTCCCCCGTCGTCGGGACGATCGACTTCGACGAGCGGGTCGACGCGGCGGCGGTCGCGGCGGTCCTGCGCGCGAACGGGATCGTGGACACTGAGCCGTATCGCAAGCTGGGCCGCAACCAGCTGCGCATCGCGATGTTCCCGGCCGTCGACCCTGCTGACGTGCAGGCGCTCACCGCCTGCATCGACCACGTGGTGACGGTGCTCTCGTGAGAACCCGCGTCAAGGTGCCGGGGTGAAGCGGGACGCCACCACGCTCGCGACGTACGCGTACTGCGGTACCTGGGGGTGGTTCCTGTACGCGTTCGGGCCAGCGATCGCCCTGCTGCGCCTGGAGCAGGACACCTCGCGCAGCGTCGCGGCGCTGCACTCTGTGGCCGTGGCCTGCGGGGCGCTGGTCGCAGGCACCGCCGGGCTGTGGGCGGTGCGCTGGTGGGGCCGGCGCGCGGTCATGCTCGGCGGCACGCTGACGTTCTCGATCGGTGTCGGCCTCCTGGTCAGCACCACCGTGGTGGCCGGCACGCTGGCCGCCGCGCTGGTGGTGGGGATCGGCGGGGCGATCGCACTGAACGGGATGTCGGCGGTGCTGGCCGACCACCACCGCGAGAGCACGTCCGCCGCCCTGAGCGAGGCGAACGGGGTCGCCGCCGTGATGGGGGTGCTCTCTCCGCTGGCGGTGGGCGGGGCGGTGGCGATCGGCTGGGGGTGGCGACCGGCGGTGCTGGTCACCGCGGTGCTGGGCGTGGTGTCGCTGCTGCTCATCTCCCTCGCGCCGAGCTCAGCCGCCTGGCGCGCGGCGCCGCCCCGCCCGGACGTCGTGCAGGCCCGGCTCGACCGCAGGTTCTGGACCTGCTGGCTACTGCTTGCGGCGTGCGTCGGGGTCGAGTTCGCCACCACGTTCTGGGCCGTGGACCTGCTCACCTCCGACAAGGGGCTGACCGCAGCCACCGCGAGCGCGTGCCTGGCAGCCTTCACCGCCGGGATGGCGGTGGCGCGCCTGACCTCGGGGGCACTGACCCGCAGGTGGGCGGACGAGAGGTTGCTGCTGGTGGCCCTGCTCGTCTCTGCGCTCGGCTGGCTGCTGCTGTGGGGACCGGCGAACCCTGCGCTCGCGGTGGCGGGGCTGGCGCTGGCCGGCCTCGGCGGCGGGCTGCACTTCCCGGTGGCCATCACGCTGCTGATCCGCGCCGCACGGGGCCGCACCGACACCGCCTCGGGTGCCGCGTCCGTCGCAGCGGGGATCGCCAGCGGCGGGGCGCCGTTCCTGCTCGGCGCCAGCGCCGACGTGGTGGGGACCCGGACCGCGTTCCTCATCGTCCCGGCGCTCATCGCCTGCGCGGCAGTGCTGCTGCTGGCGGTGTCGCGACCTGTCGAGGACCCGGCCGCGCGAGGCTAGCGTCTGGTGCACGTCCCTGGTGCGATGGGCGAAGACAGTGGTGTCGGTCGGACGCCTTTGTCTTCGCTCATAGCACCGGTGACGACGGTGGGCTGGCCACCCCGGCCAGCTCGAGCTCCGGCTCCAGCATGTCGGCGAGCGCGGGCCGGATCCTCCACTGCCGCACCAGGTCCAGGTACTCGGTGCGCAGCTGCTCGGTCGCCGGCGCACCCGTCCGCACGGCCCGGATCATGGCGTTGCGCGGGGTGTGCGCCGACTCGACGAACTCGACCACCTCCACCCGGTAGCCCAGCAGCCGCAGCAGCTGGGCCCGCAGCGCGTCCGTCAGCACGTCGGCCAGCCGCTCGCGCAGGATCGGGTGCCGGGTCACCAGCTGGTACGGCTCGGGACCGGGCGCACCCTCCTGGGCGGCCAGCTGCCGCTGCACGTCGTGGTGGCAGCAGGGCGCAGCCAGGATCACCGGGGCCTGCCAGCGGACCGCCCGCGCCAGCGCCTCGTCGGTGGCCGTGTCGCACGCGTGCAGCGCGAGCACCACGTCAGCACCGTCGAGCGCCACGCCGGCGATCGTCCCCGTGGTGAACGACAGACCGTCCAGACCCGCTCTTTCGGCGCGCTCGGTGCTGCGGTCCACCAGGTCCTGCCGCAGCTCCACACCCACCGTCCGGGTTCCGGGACGCGTCCCTGACAGGTACCGGTGCGCCGCGAGCGTCAGGTAGGCGTTGCCGCATCCCAGGTCCACCACCCGCAAGGCGCCGTCATCCAGCACGCCGGCCTTGGCCGCGCGGCGCAGCACCGCGTCCGTGCCACGCAGGAACGCGTCGACCTGGCGCCGCTTGTCGCCGTCGGCCCCTAGCACGGTGAACAGCGGGTCGTCAGGGTCGATGAGCCGGTCCTTCACCCGGTCGTGGCCACGGTCGGGAGCACTGCGTCCCTGCGCCGGGGCGCTGGCATGCAGGAGGACCTCGCCCTTCTTGGTGACCCGCAGCTGCAGGGTCTCGGCATCGGTCTCGACGTGCCAGTTGCGGTACGGATGGCTCAGCACCGAGTCCACCTGCCGGGCCACGGCGTCCGCGTCCGCGTACGGGACGTTCACGGTGCTGACCCTGGGACCGGTGCGGGCCACGACCTGGAGCACCCTGCCGCCGCGCAGGTCCACCGCCCGCAGCTCGACCCGCTCCGGCTCGGGTGCCTCGGCCCCCCGCCGTCGACCGCTGCCGACGGCACGCAGCAAGCGCTCCCCGTCCCGCAGCGCGGTCGCGAGCCTGACCACAGCCTCGTCCTGCGAACCGGTCATCGGCCTTCCCCTCGTCTGTTCCATCGTGTCGGCCGCCGCCCGGTCCAGTCCTCACGCAGCGGTGGCGGCGTCCCCCGCGTCGTCCGCGGCCAGCTTCTGCTTCGCCCGCGTGCGCTTGCCACCGGGGCGGACGGAGAAGTGCGGCACGGGCGCCCACGCGTACCGCAGGGTCATCTCACGCTGGCGCACCACGACCAGCGCCGCGGTCAACCCGACGGCGATCGTCACGATCGCGCCCAGCCCGATGGTCCAACGGGCCCCGAAGGTCTCGCCGACCCACCCCACGATGGGTGAGCCCAGCGGGGTGCCACCCATGAAGATCGCCATGTAGAGCGACATCACGCGGCCCCGCATGGCCGGCTCGGTGGACATCTGGACGATGGTGTTGGCCGCCGTCATCAGCGTGAGCGCGCTCAGCCCAGTGGGGATGAGTGCCAGCGCGAACGTCCAGTAGGTCGGCATCACAGCGGCCAGGCCGGAGGCTGCACCAAAGGCCAGCGTCGCCAGCACCAGCAGGCGCATCCCCGGGTTGGTCCTGCGGGCGGCCAGCAGGGCACCGGTCAGCGAGCCGATCGCCATGATCGAGCCCAGGACCCCGTACTCGCTCGCGCCCTTGTCGTACACCTGGGTGGCCATCAGCGCGGTCGTCATCTGGAAGTTGAGGCCGAACGTCCCCACCATCCCCACCATGGCCATGATCACCATCAGGTCCGGGCGACGCCGGACGTAGGCCAGCCCGGCGCGGATCTGGCCCTTGGCGCGCGGCGCCTTGGCGGCGGGGATCAGCTCGCGCACCCTCATCCGCGAGAGCGCCAGGATCGTCGCCCCGTACGTGGCGGCGTTGATGAGGAACACGGGGCCGGTGCTGAAGGCCGCGATCAGCAGCCCTGCCAGAGCAGGTCCGATCATCCGGCCTGCGTGGAAGGACGCGCTGTTCAGCCCCACCGCGTTCGAGAGCTGGTCCTCGGGCACCATCTCGGCCACGAACGTCTGCCGGGCAGGGGCCTCGAGCGCCGCAGCGGCCCCGAGCAGGGTGGCCAGGACGTAGACGTGCCAGAGCTCGGCCACGCCGCTGATGACGAGCAGGCCCAGCACGAGCGAGAGCGTGCCGGCGAACAGCTGGGCGACCACCATCAGACGCCTCTTGGGCAGGCGGTCGGCGATGAGTCCCGCGACGGGGGCGAGGAGCAGCATCGGCAGGAACTGCAAGCCGGTCGTGATGCCCACCGCCACGGCCGAGTGGTCCGTCAGGACGGTCAGGACGAGCCAGTCCTGGGCCACGCGCTGCATCCAGGTCCCCGAGTTGGAGACCAGCGCGCCCATGGCGTACATGCGGTAGTTGTGGACCTTCAGCGAGGCGAAGGTGGGGCTCATCGGGCGACCACCCGGCGCAGGATCTCGCTGGCCTGCACCAGCACGTCCCGCTCCTGCGGCGTGAGGTCGGCCAGCTGCTGGGCGAGCCACGCGTTGCGGCGCCGGCGGGTCTCACCGACCTCTGCGCGTCCCTGCGAGGTGATCTCGACCAGGACCTGGCGACCGTCCTCGGGGTGGGGGGACCGGGTCACCAGACCCCTGTCGTCGAGGCAGTTGATGATCCTGGTCATGGTGGGCGGCTGCACGTGGTCGTGGTCGGCCAGGTAGCGCGGTGTCTGGGGCCCGTCGCAGTCGAGCCTGGCCAGCACCGAGTACTGCCCGTCGGTGGTGTCCTCGTTGCTGCGCTCGGCGCGGATCCTGCGCACCGAACGCATCAGGGCCACCCGCAGGTCGGCCGCGAGCACGGCAGAGGCGTCGGTAGGCATGTCCTTAGCCTAACTCATTACCTTTGCTAACGAAAACTAGGCGCCGGCGACTTGTCAGTACCAGGCCGGCTGATCGGACGGTGTGGTGCTGACAAGTTGGCGGGCAGGCAGCCGAGCGGGGCGGTCAGCTGACCCCGACGAGGTCCTTGAACGGGTCCAGGGCGAAGTACAGGACGAAGAGCGCCGCGGTGACCCACAGCAACGGGTGCACCTCGCGGGCCTTGCCCCGGGCCACCTTGATCACCGCGTAGCTGATCATGCCCGCGCCGATGCCGGCCGTGATGGAGTAGGTGAACGGCATCAGCACCATCGTCAAGAAGGCCGGGATGGCGATCTCCAGGTCCTCCCAGTCGATCTTGGCGACCTGCTGCATCATCAGGAAGCCGACCACGACCAGGGCTGGGGTCGCGGCCTCATAGGGCACCACGGCGACGAGGGGGGCGAACAGCGTGGCCAGCAGGAAGAGCACGCCGGTGACCACCGAGGCGAGCCCCGTGCGGGCCCCCTCGCCGACCCCGGAGGCGGACTCGATGTAGGAGGTGTTGGACGAGATCGCCGCCGCCCCACCGGCGACCGCGCCGATCGAGTCGACCACCAGGATCCGGGTGATGCCGGGCGGGTTGCCCTCCTCGTCCAGCAGGTCGGCCTCCGCGCCGATGGCGACCATCGTCCCCATGGTGTCGAAGAAGTCGGCCAGCAGCAGGGTGAAGACCAGGAGGACGGCGGCCAGCACGCCGATCTTGGAGAACGAGCCGAGCAGGTTGAACTGGCCGAGCAGCCCGAAGTCGGGCACCTCGAGGACCGTGCCCGGCAGCGCGGGCACGCCCAGCCCCCACGCCTGCGGGTTGGTCACGTTGCCGTCCTCGTCGAGCTGGCGCGGGCCGATCTTGGCCACCGCCTCGATGATGACGGCCAGCACCGTGGCGCCGACGATCCCGATCAGGATCGCGCCCTTCACCCGCAGCACGTACAGCACGATGATCGACAGCAGGCCGACGACGAACACCAGCGTGGGCCAGCCGGAGAGGAAGCCGCCGATGCCGAGCTCCAGCGCCGGACCGCCGAACGACTTGCGCACGAAGCCGGCGTCGACGAGCCCGATGATCGTGATGAACAGACCGATGCCCACGCTGATGGCGATCTTCAGCTGGGCGGGCACGGCGTGGAAGACCGCCTGCCGGAAACCGGTGAGCACCAGGACCAGGATGATCAGCCCCTCGAGCACCACCAGACCCATCGCGTCGGCCCAGGTCATCCCTGGCAGCTTGGCGACGCCGAACGCGACGAAGGCGTTCAGCCCCAGCCCCGTTGCCAGTGCCAACGGATAGTTGGCCACCACCCCCATCATGATCGTCAGCAGCCCGGCGACCAGTGCCGTCGCCGCAGCGACCATAGCGAGGTTCGGCTCCGCACCGCCGCCCAGGAATCCACCCGTGGAGTCCGCCTGGGTGCCGATGATGAGGGGGTTGAGGACCACGATGTAGGCCATCGTGAAGAAGGTCGCGAGGCCACCCCTGACCTCCCGGCCGACGGTGGAACCGCGCTCGCTGATCGAGAACCAGCGGTCGAGGCGCCCGCTGCCCGGTCGGGCTGGCGCCGTGGCGGATGTCTTCTGGTCTGGCACGCGGATCTCCTGGGGACGGGGCACAGGGGCTGGGGTGGTGGCAGCCCGCAGGGGCGCTGCCGGCGAGATCATCCCAGATGGTGCGCCGCAGCGCGCCGGTCTCCAGGCCGTAGCCTGGAGCGGTGACCGAACCCGTTCCCGTCAGCCCGGTGCGGACCAACGACCGCCTGCCGGTGCTGATCGGGTGCGCCGCGTGGACGGTCCTGCTGGTGCTGGCTCTGCTGATGCGCGAGGACCTCGCCGCGGCCGGTCGGGGTTGGTGGGCGTGGAGCTGCGCCGCGGGGCTGGCGCTGGGCCTGGCGGGACTGGCCTACCTGCAGGTGCGGCACAAGACCAGCAGCAGGCAACGGGGCTGAGCGCGACTCAGGACAGCGCCTCGTCCACCATGGCACCGTCAGCCTCGGGTCCGCCGGTCACCAGAGCGCCCACCAGGTGCCGCTGGGCCCAAGCACCGCAGGCGTGCGCCACACCCCGGCCCAGACCGTCGGCCGTCGCCGCGTGCACCACGGCCTGTCGCCCCTCGCCCTGCACCCACCAGTCCACCTGGACACCGTCGACGCGCAGCTCCTCGTGCTCGAACCAGGTGGCAGGAGCCTGGCCCCACCGCGCCAGCACTGCCTCGGGAACCGGAGCCTGCTCACCGCGGGTGGTCACCAGGGCGTCGGCGCGCTCGGAGGCCAGGTCCAGGTCAAAGGCCTCCGCCAGGACCTGGGCGCCGCCCGCGGGCGCGACCAGCCGCGGGCCGAGGTCCGGGCGCTGCCACCAGCGAGGGTCGTCCAGCACCACGGCGTCCTGGCGCCGGCACCACACCGGGACCCCGTCCTCGTCGAGCGCCCACAGGTGCTCGCCCGGCGTCCCGTCGACCTGCGCAGCCACCATGGCTGCCCACACCCGCAGCAAGAGGCCCAGGTCGACCTCGGCGCCATCGAGCCGGCTCAGGGCGGCCGACCAGCCTCGCCCGTCGAGCTCAGCCAGGTCGTTGACGAGGCCGACGGCGCGGGCGAGCGCCGGGTCCAGTCCGGCCGCCCACGCGGGTGCGGGCGGCAGCAGCCGCTCCAGCACCCCCCGCTGCAACTGGCCCTCGGGCTGGAGCGCCCGGCAGCCCGCGGCGCCGGCGTTCCGGCGCAGCCACCAGGACGTGTAGGACGGCAGCCGCGTCGCCCCCGCGCGGGTCCTGACCACGACCTCGTGCACCAGCGCGGCATGCAGGTCACGATCCGCGGCGACCAGGGCCAGCAGCTCTCCCCAGCCGTCCGGGCGGACCAGGTCGAGGTCGCGCACGGCCAGCACCTCACCCACCACCTGCACCGGCTCGGTGTGCCCGGCGCCCAGCAGGGAGGCCCACTCGTCGGCTCCGTCGAGCTCGGCGAGCTCCTCGGGCGGCTCGTGCGGATCGAGGTCGCTGATCCGCACCAGCACCGGCGTGCCCGCCACACCCACCGCCTGCAGCACCTGCGCCGGCCACCGTGACGCGGTACCTGCGTCGAGGCAGGCCACCGTGCCGGGGTCGAACAGCGCGGCCATCGCCGACCCGGGCAGGACCAGCAGACCCGCCGGGGTCAGCTCACCCTCCTCGTCCGGCAACGCCAGCTCTCCGAGCCAACTGCGAGCACCGGCGGGCCAGGCAGCGTCCTGCCAGGCAGCCTGCACCAGGTCCAGGACGGCCTCGCTGACCTCCATCGGCTCGGGGTCCTCGCTGGTCCATCGCACCGCAGCCAGGACAGCAGGGTGGTCCAGCACCTGGCCGGGCCCGGCCACCACGGCACCCAGCCGCTCCAGCAGCTCGCGCGCGCTCTGGTCGAGCGCCACGAGCGGGTGGACGGTGCGCAGCCCGTGGTCGGCCAGCACGACCAGCACCTGCGCCGGCACCGCGCTGGTCGGCAGCAGCAGCCCGCGTACCCCGCGGACGAGCCGGCCATCAGCCAGGGGCACCGGCAGTGCCGCCAGCGCCTCGCGGGCGAGCGGGTCGACGGCCAGCGGCGCGAGCGCCCGGTAGCAGTCCACCCACGCGGACGGCTTCCCCACGTCGGGCCACTGCTCCACGACGTCCCCCAGCGTGGTGCGCCTGACCTGCAGCAACCGCAGCGCGGGGTCATCACTGCGCCCGCCTGCGACGAGCCCTGCCACGCGGTCACCCAGCGCCGAGAGCACCGCCGGGTCGTCGGCGCCCACACCCGAGAGCACCACCGCCTCGCGCGGGCGCAGTGGTGGAGCTCCGTCCTCCAGCGGCTGCACGGGCTGCAGGATCCGCGCCTGTGCCAGGCCGGTGAGCACCTCCTCCCGCAGCGCCGCGTCGAACCATCCCGCCGGCAGCCCGGTCGGCACCAGCCCCAGCACCGGGCGTCCCCGCGCGGCCAGCTCCTCCAGCAGCTCGACGTAGGCGCCGGCCGCGGCCGCCACGACGCCCGCGGTCGCCGGCCCTGGTGCGACGTGCCTGCGGGAGGGGTCCAGCGGCAGGTCGGCCACCAGCAGGGCGGGCCAGGGCAGCGGCTCGTCCGTCGGCGTCGGTGCGTGCAACCTCGGGGAGACGCGGGCGCCGGAACCGGGCCGCGGCACCGCCCACGTCAGGCTCCATCCCGGCCTGCTGCGCTCCTCGGTCGGTCGGTCCGCCAACGCCTGCGGCGGATGGAAACCAGTGCGGCGCAACGTGTCCCACCGCTGCGACACGTGAGCCAGCACGCGGGGAGCGGCACCGGGGAGCTCGATCCGCACCTCACCGAGTGCCGGCAGCGCCAGCAGCAGCGCATCGTCCACCTGCTCCAGCAACCGGCGGACCAGGTCGGCCGCAGCCTGGTCACGCAGCGGCAGCAGCACCGCGGTGTCGTACCCCTGGGGGGCGGAGCCTTGCGCCGGAAAGGGCAGTCGCAACGCCGGCACGTGGTTGTCACGCCGGCGCAGCTCCACCGCCAGGGCGGGCTCACGCCCGGCCACTGCCAGCACTGCGTCCAGCGTCTGGGACCGTGAGAACCTGACCCCGGCACCGTGGGCCAGCACCGACGGCTCGTCGGTGACGGCCAGCACGGCGCTGAAGCCGACGCCGAACCGTCCCGTGGTACCACTGTCGCGCTTGCTCGAGGCACGCAGCGTCGACAGCGCCAGCACACCCTCGGGCTGCAGCGGTGCTCCGGTGTTCGCGGCGACCAGGGCCGGCTCGGGCCCCTCCACCAGCCGCAGCAGCAGCCGCCCGGCTCCTGCACCCCCGGCGCGGGCGGCAGCGTCCGCAGCGTTCTGGGCGAGCTCGACCAGCACCCGGTCGCGGTAGCCACCGAGAGCCAGGTCCTCCTCGCTGTTGGCGTCCTCGCGCAACCGCTCCGGAGCCGCGGCCCAGGCACGCAGCACCCGCTCGCGGATGGCGGCCGTCCCGAACGTGTCCTGCGCCGCAGCCGGCTGGGTCGCACGCCGGCTCATCGCAGCGTGCTAACCGCCGTCGGTGGACGTGGGCACTGGCTCGGCATCGGCAGGCTCGACCTCGGACCCGGACGGCACCGACTCCAGGAGCTGGTCGTCGCGCGCCGGCTCCGGCGCAGGCTCGGTGCTCAGGTCGGCATCGGTCTCGGAGTGCGCGCCGCAACCGAACAGCATACTCACCACACGGCCGTCGGCCGGGGACCACTCGTTCGCGCAGACCCCAGAGGCCTGGCGCATCACCCCCGGCATCGGTGACAGGAACCCGCAGCTGCCGCAGTGCGCAGCAGCGGCCTGGGCAGAGGCGGACGCCGGGCCGAACTCTCCCGCGTCCCACCGCGTGCCGGCCTCCTGGCGACCGTGCCGGGAGAGCACCCGGGGCCGGCCCAGGCCGAGCTCCCACAGGGCGACCTGGTCCACGTCCTGCTCTCCGGTGGCCTCGAAGCCGAACTCGAGCCGCTCGTCCTGAAGCACCCTGGGCAGCACGTCGCCGGGACCGACGTCCCCCGGCCGCAGCCGCTGGGACCAGGGCAGCCACTGCGGCGCCAGCACCGAGTCGTCGGCTGCGACCAGCTCGACCTCGCAGACCGTGACGTGCTTGGCACGGGGAGCCCGTGCCAGGGTCACGGTCCACCGCCAACCGCGGTAGCCCTTTGCGGTGCAGGCGAAACGGTGCGTCACCAGGCGCTCGGCCACAGCCTCGACGGCCAGGTGCTCCCCGACGGTGCCCGGCTCGGCCACCTGGGCGGCGGCCTCCCGCGCCAGGTCCACCGCACTCGCGCCCACGCTGTCGGCCTTGACCCGGGCTGCGGTGCGCACGGCCATGCTCACGCCTCCAGGTCGCCGGCGACCGCGCGCAGCACGGTCGCGATCTTGCCAGCGGCCTGCCGCTCGGGGTACCGGCCACGGCGGAGCTGGTTGGACAGCCCGTCCAGCACGGTGATGAGGTCCTCGACGATCACCGTCATGTCCTCGGGGTCCTTGCGGCTGGCCGCCACCAGCGACGCAGGCGCCTCCAGCACGCGCACCGAGAGGGCCTGCTTGCCCTTGCGACCGTCGGCCACGCCGAACTCGACCTTGTCACCGGGCTTGACAGTCGTCCCCTCGGGCAGCGCGGAGGCGTGCAAGAACACTTCTTCGCCTTCATCGGTCGCGAGGAAGCCGAAGCCTCGTTCGGCGTCGAACCACTTGACCTTGCCAGTAGGCACGTGAGGGACCTTCTCATCTCGTCGGGACAGCAGGCACCAGGCTATCCGGCCTCCGCAACCCGGGCGCGCAGCCGGCTCCTGCAGCGGGCTGCCCGGGTCAGCGGAACAGCTCGGGTGAGGGCAGCAGCTCGTTCATCGAACCGGACCGGAAACCACGAGGATCCAGCAGCACCTCCTGGAAGCCTGCGGCACGGACGGCGAGGACCAGCGCCGCCGCAGCGACCTCGTCGAGACCGGCGACGGCGTCCGCGTCCAGCTCGACCCTGGCCATCTCCTCGCCCAGGTCACGCACCCGCACGTCCGTGCTCGACACCCGCGCCGCGGTCAGGGCCGAGCGGACCCCACGTTCGGCGCGGTCGACGCGTGCCAGGTGGTGCGCGGTGATGGGAACGCCAAAGGCCACCCGGCTCGACAGGCACGCCGCAGCCGGCTTGTCCCAGGTAGGAAGGCCCCACGCACGCGAGGCCGCCCGCACGTCGTCCTTGGTCATCCCCGCGTCCAGCAGTGGCGTCACGGCCCCACGCTCTGCCGCCGCACGGATCCCCGGCCGGAAGCCAGCCAGCGCGTCGTCGGCGTTGGTCCCGGTGGCCACGTGCGCGAGCCCCTGCTCGGCCGCCAGCGGTGCGAGGGTGTCGAGCAGCTCGGCCTTGCAGTGGAAGCAGCGGTCGCCGTCGTTGGCCCGGTAGCCCTCGCGCTGCATCTCGTGGGTGGCAGGAGCGAACCAGCGCACGTGCAGGCTCTGGGCGAACACCTGCGCGGACTGCTCCTCGCCCCCGGCCAGGGAGTCGGACACCGCGGTGGCCGCCCCGACGTGCTCCGCGCCCAGAGCCCGCACGGCTGCTGCGAGCAAGAGGGCAGAGTCCGCGCCGCCGGAGAAGGCCACCAGCACCGAACCCAGCTCGCGCAACCTCGCGTCCAGGGCGGTCAACCGCTCTGCGAGCCGGTCCGGCCCAGCACCGGGCGGGCCGGAGCGAGGCGTCGATGGCGGGAAAGAAGGCACGGGACAGGATAGGTCGGGGTCGAGCATGTGCGCCTCCCCATCGGCAGTCCAGTTGCTGCGCTGCTCGTCGGTAATTACCGCATAGACCTTGACGTGAGCCGCGTCACAAAGTGGAATCAGCCCAGCAACCCCAGCTCCACGTAGTAGAACTGTGCCAGCACTCCGTCCGAACGCACCACAGGCTGCCGCTCATTCCGACCGCCTGCCCTTCGCCTCAGGAGGCCCCACCCGTGTCATCCATCCTCACCAGCGGCAGGCGCGCCTCATGGCGCCTCGCGACGCTGGCCGTCGGCACAGCGGTGGTCACCACCGCCGCCCTGACGAGCTCAGCGCTGGGCGTCGGCCCGGACACCGAGGTCACCACCTCGTCGACCCAGGCCAAGCCAGCGCTGTCGACCTCACCGGCTGACTACACAGCCGGCCGGTACATCGTGCAGGTGGCGGGAGACCCCGTCGCGACCTACACCGGTGGTGTCAAAGGCCTGGCGGCGACCAAGTCCGCCAAGGGCCAGAACGTCGACACCACCTCACCGGCGGCCGATGCGTACCAGGCGCACCTGAAGCAGAAGCAGCGCGACGTGCTGGCGAAGGTCGGCGTCGAGCCGGCTGACAGCCACACCGTCGCCTTCAACGGCGCGACGGTAGAGCTCACGGCGCTGCAGGCCGCGAAGCTGGCCAGCCACCCCGAGGTGGTCGCCATCACCAAGGACGAGCTGCGCCAGCTCACCACCAACCAGTCCCCCGACTTCCTGGACATGCCCCAGCTGTGGAGCGCAGCGGGCGGCCAGACCAAGGCCGGGTCCGGCATCGTCGTCGGCGTCATCGACACAGGCATCTGGCCGGAGAGCTCCTCGTTCCGGCCGAACCTGACCCCGGTGCCGAGCGACTGGAACGGCGAGTGCGTGACCGGTGAGGAGTTCACCGCATCGGACTGCAACAACAAGGTCATCGGCGCCCGCTACTACGTGGACGGCTTCGGCGTGGAGAACCTGTCCCCCGAGGAGTACCTGTCCCCGCGTGACGGCGACGGCCACGGCAGCCACACCGCCTCCACGGCGGCGGGCAACCGGGTGCCCAAGGTGACGGTGGACGGCACCAAGTTCGGACCCGTCTCGGGCATGGCTCCCGGCGCCAAGATCGCCGCCTACAAGGTCTGCTGGACGGGCAATCCCGAGACCGGCGGCGGCTGCGCCACCTCGGACCTCGTCGCTGCGGTCGACGACGCGGTCGCGGACGGCGTCGACGTCATCAACTTCTCCATCGGCTCCGGCACCGAGTCCGAGATCTCGGACCCGGTCGAGATCGCGTTCCTGAGTGCGGCCATCGCCGGCGTCTTCGTGTCGGCCTCGGCCGGCAACTCCGGCCCTGGCGAGAGCACGCTGGACCACCCCAGCCCCTGGATCACCACCGTGGGAGCAAGCACCCACAAGGTCAGCGAGAAGAAGCTCGTGCTGGGCGACGGTCGCCAGTTCGTGGGTGCTTCCAGCACCAACGAGCTGCCGGCCCTGACGCCGATGGCGCTGGCCTCGGCCTCCCCCGCGGCCGGTGTCTCCACCGCGGACGCCGCGCTGTGCCGGCTCGGTTCGCTCGACCCTGCGAAGATCTCCGGCAAGCTCGTCGTCTGCGAGCGCGGCGCAATCGCCAGAGCAGAGAAGTCCCAGGCGGTCAAGGACGCCGGCGGTGTCGGGATGGTGCTGATCAACGTCACGCCCAGCTCGCTCAACGCCGACCTGCACTACGTCCCGAGCGTGCACCTGCCCGAGACCGCCCTCGCCCCGGTCACGGAGTACGTGGCAGCAGGGAACGCCGTGGGCAAGATCGTCGCACTCGCCCCGGGTGAGTCGGAGGCCCAGGTTCCCGTCATGGCCGGCTTCTCCTCCCGCGGACCGTCCACCTCGACCGGTGGAGACATCCTCAAGCCGGACATCGCCGCCCCAGGCGTCGACGTGCTGGCCGCCGTGACCCCGTACAACCACGGCGGACGCAGCTACGACCTGAAGTCGGGCACGTCGATGGCAGCGCCCCACATCGCCGGTATCGCGGCGGTGCTGAAGGGTCTGCACCCGGACTGGTCGCCCATGATGGTCAAGTCGGCCATGATGACCACCGCCGGTAACACCGTCGGCACCACCTCGCCGTTCGAGCAGGGTGCGGGCAACGTCCGGCCGACGCTGGCGACCGACCCGGTCGCGGTGCTCGACTCGAGCCAGCTCGACTGGTACGGGTACCTGGCGCACGAGGGCCTAATCGCGCCGCTGCCGGGCCTGAAAGAGGTCTCCGGCACCGACCTGAACCTGGCCTCCATCGCCTCCGGCCAGGTCCTCAGCTCGCTGACCACCAAGCGCACCTTCACCGGTGTCAGCGACCGGGCCCAGACCCTGGCCTTCTCCGCAGCCGACCTGCCCGGCTTCGCCGTGACGGTCGACAAGCCCTCCATCGTGCTGGCCAAGGGACAGAAGCAGACGGTGACCTTCACCTTCAAGCGCACGACTGCCCCGCTCGAGGCGTGGACCACGGGTTCGGTCACGTACACGGCGACCGGCGGCGACGTCCTCCGGATGCCGGTGGCACTGTTCCCGGTGGCTGCTGCCATCGACAACGCCGACCTGCGGGAGACCGGAGACTCCGGATCTACCACGGTCACGGTCACCCCCGGCTTCTCGGGGACCCTGGTCACCAGCGTGCACGGACTGGCCGGCACCACGCCGGTCGACGGCACCGTCACGTTCGACGTCAACGCGTTCAACCCGGGTGCGCCGTCCGACGCCAGCCCGGCGGTCGACAGCCACAACTTCACGGTCCCGGCAGGCAGCACGCTGGGTCGGGTCAGCATCGACGGCGCCGACTCGGACGACCTGGACATCTGGCTCTACCAGGTGAACGGCGCCGACCTCGAGCTGGTGGGCTTCGGAGCCACCGGCAGTGCTGACGAGGAGGTCACCATCGAGGCCATCCCCGCAGGTGAGTACCGTGCGTTCGTGCACGGATACGCAGGTTCGAACGGGGCCTACACCTACCGCGGCTGGGCCGTCGGCGACACCGCCGAGGGCAACCTCACGGTGGACCCTGCCACAGCCGAGGTCACGGCTGGCACGCCGCAGCCGTTCGACCTGACCTGGAACGGCCTTGCGCCTGCCCAGGACTACCTGGGCCAGGTGGAGTTCACCGACGTGGAGGGCAACGGGACCTCGACCATCATCGAGATCCGCTGACCTCGTAGCAGCACGCGCGACGAAGGGCCCCGCCGGAGCGATCCGGCGGGGCCCTTCGTCGTCGACCCGCTACGGGCTCCGCCTCATCCGGTCCAGGTCGCCCGCCACCTGCTCCAGGACGCGCTCGTCCCCCGCGTAAGGACCGTGGGGCCGCGGCCAGTGCGTCACCACGTCCGTGAAGCCGAGCTCGGCGGCGCGGCCCACCACGTCCTGGAAGTGCTGCAACGAGGAGACCGCCAGGTCCGGGACGTCGACGGCAAGGTACCTGCGCAGGTCCGACGCATCGCGGCCGGAACGCTCCAGCACCGTGTCGAAGCGCGCGCTGAAACCGGCCACGCCCTGCCACCACAGCTCGCGTCCGGTCTCGGCAGGCCCACTCGTGGCCCACGCCTGCCCGTGCTGCGCGGCCACGGCCATCGAGCGGGGACCGTTCGCAGCCACCACGAACGGCACCCGGGGAGACTGGACGCAACCAGGGTGCATCCTGGCCCGCACCGCCTGGTACCAGTGGCCCTGCCAGCTCGTCTCCGGCTGGCTCAGGAGCTGGTCCAACAGCCCCACGAACTCCGCGAGACGGTCCACCCGCTCCCGGGAGGTCAGCTCCGGCTCCCCCAGCACCGATGCGTCCCAACCCGTCCCACCTGCGCCCACACCCAGCACGAGCCGGCCTTCGCTGACGTCGTCGAGCGTCATCAGCTCCTTGGCGAACGTCACGGGGTGGCGGTAGTTCGGCGAGGCCACCCACGTCCCGAGCCGGATCCGCGAGGTCACGGCCGCGGCCGCCACCAGCGTCGGGACGGTGCCGAACCACGGCTCGTCGGCCAGGTCCCGCCAGGCCAGGTGGTCGTAGGTCCACGCGTGGTCGAACCCCATCTCCTCCAGCGCCTTCCACCTCGCTGCCTGCTCGGCCCAACGAAGCTGAGGCAGCACCACGACACCGATTCGCATGCGTCCACCCTACGAACCCACGGCGTGCCACATGCTGGGCCCATGCCCCCACCGCGCCCGACGGGTCGTCGGTACCCGCTGCTCAGCACGGCCGGCCTCCACCGCGTGGTCGTCGCGGCTCCGGCGCTGTTCACGGCAGGGTGGATCTGGTCGGGGAACCGCACGCCCGACGTCCCGCACGCGAGCCGCAGCATCAGCGCCCTGTCCGCGGCGGGCCAGCCCTGCCCCTTGCCGGCGCTGGCGGGGCAAACTGCGCAGGGGCTGGCGCAGCTGGGCAATGCCGAGCTGGCGCGCCGGGCAGGGATGCGCCCGCTCGCGCTCGCGCTGGCGTTGTCAGGGCTCGGCACGCTCCTGAGCACCGTGGCACCCCTGCAGGAACCCGGGGGGCGCCCGTGGGTCGAGCGCGTCCACGTCTGGGCGGCCGGGACCGGGATGGTGGCCCTGCACGCGGCCCCGCTGGCGGCACTGGCCGAACCTGGGCTGCCGAGGTGGTCGCGCCGCGGAGCCGTCGCCTCGCTCTCGGTGGCCGTACCGGCGACCGGGTACTTCGTGCACAGGCTGGGCCTGCACGGTGGGGTGGGGACCGCCTACGGCTACGCCGAGCGCATGTTCCTGACGGCCCTGCTCTCCTGGACCACAAGCCTGGCTGCCGCATACCCGGACCAGGACCAGGACCATGCCGCGTAACGTGGCCCGGATGCAGACCGGCTCTCGCAGCACGAGCCCGCGCAGCCTCGCCGAGGACCTTCGCGGGCGGGACGACGCCGCCCTGGCACGGCTGCTGGTGCTGCGTCCGGACCTCGCGCACCCGGCGCCTGCCGACCTCACCTCGTTGGCGGCGCGCGCCTGCACCCGGGTCAGCGTGCACCGTGCGCTGGCCGACCTCGACCGGCCCACCCTCCAGGTCGCGGTGGCCGTGGTCGCCCTGCAGGCACCGGTCAGCAGCGCGGCACTGGCCCGTGCCTGCGGCGCAACCGGTGCGGTGGTGGCTGGTCGGGTCCAGCAGCTCCAGGAGCTGGGCCTGCTGTGGGGCACCGGCCGCGCGCTGCGGCCGGTCCGCGCCCTGGCCGAGCTGCTCGGCCCCTACCCGGCCGGGCTCGGTCCGTGGCTGGAGGAGCTGGGCCCGCTGCGGTCCCCGCAGCGGCTGGCCGACGTGGTCAGCGCGCTGGGGCTCGCCCCGGCCGGGGATCCGCTGGCCGACCTGGAGCAGTTCCGGCAGCTGCTGGCCGACGACGAGCGCTTCCGCACGCTGCTCGAGACCATGCCCCCGGGCTGCGCGTCCCTGCTCGAACGCCTGGGCTCGGGCACCCCCGTGGGCTCCGTGCAGGACGCTGGCCGCGCCATGGACGCCGGCGCCGACGGCCCGGTGGACTGGCTGATGCGGCACGGTCTGCTGGTGCCGCTGGACGCCGATCGCGTCCTGCTGCCTCGCGAGGTCGGGCTGGCGCTGCGGGGCGGGCGGGTGCATCACGGCCTCGACCTGGAGCCGCCTACCTGCACCGGCACCAGCCGGCCCCCGGGCACCGTGGACGCCGCCGGCGCCGGTGCCGCGACCGAGGCCGTCCGACTGGTCGGCGAGCTGTTGGCGCTGTGGGGGCAGGAGGGACCTGCGGCGCTCCGCAGCGGGGGCCTCGGGGTCCGTGACCTGCGCCGGGTCGCACAGAAGCTGGACGTGCCGGAGGGTGTGGCCGCACGTGTCGTCGAGCTCGCCGGCGCGGCCGACCTGGTGGGCGACGACGGGGAGGCCGATCCGGTGCTGGCCCCCACCACGGCTGCTGACTCCTGGTCCGGCTCGTCGGTGGGTGCTCGGTGGGAGACGCTGGCCCGCGCCTGGCTGGTCAGCCCTCGCTCGGCGAGCACGGTCGGCACCCGAGACGACAAGGGCTCCGTGCGGGCGGCGCTCTGCGATGCCGTGGCTCGGCCTGGCGAGGCGGCGCTGCGCCGGAGCGTCCTGGACCAGCTGGGCCGGCGCGAGCCCGGCTCCGGCCTCGATGCCGACGGCCTGACACAGCTGCTGGGGTGGAGGGCGCCGCGCGGCCCCGTCGCCACCTCGGCCCGGGCCCTGCCCGCGGTGCTGACGGAGGCCGCGTGGCTCGGCCTGACCGCCTTCGGGGCGGCCACTACGCATGCCCGGGAGCTGCTGGGCGCGGCCGCGGGGGCAGCCGCCAACGCCCTGGACACCGCTGCGCCACCCCCGGTCGAGCACGTGCTGCTGCAGAACGACCTGACTGCTGTCGCCCCAGGGCCGCTGGCCCCGGGTCCGGCCAGAGAGCTGTCCCTGATGGCGGAGATCGACTCCCGCGGTGGTGCGACGGTGTTCCGCTTCACGCCCTCCTCCGTGCGCCGGGCGCTGGACGCCGGCCGCACGGCCGACGAGCTGCTCACCAGGCTGACGGCGCTCTCCCGCACACCCGTGCCGCAGGCCCTGGACTACCTGCTGCGCGACACGTCCCGCCGGCACGGTCACCTGCGGGTGGGATCGGCGGGGTCGTACCTGCGCTCGGACGACGAGGGCGCACTGGCGGAGCTGCTGCTGGACCGGCGCGCCGGCTCCTTGCAGCTGCGCCGGCTGGCGCCCACCGTGCTGGCATCACCGGCCGACCCGGAGACGTTGCTGACGGTGCTGCGCTCTCTGGGGCTGGCTCCGGTCGCCGAGGGAGCCGACGGTGCTGTCGTCCTGCACCGGGCACCAGCGCCTCGACGGGCACCAGCGCCTGCCCGGCGGCCGCCGGCCGGGGTGCCACCGGTCGGCAGCCGGCTGGCAGAGGCGGTGGTGCGGGCGCTGCGCGCGGGTGAGGACGGCAGCGCACACCGCGCGCGCGAGCAGGTCGACGCCGTGCCGACCGTCCCGGTGCTCGATCCCGCCACCTCCCTGGCCCTGCTGCGCCGGGCCGCCTCCGGTCGACGCGCCGTCTGGGTCGCCGTCAGCGACCCGACGGGATCGGTCAGCCGCAGGCTGGTGGAGCCGTTGTCGGTGGAGGGTGGGCGCGTCACCGTGCTGGACGTCGGGCACGGCGGCCTGCGGACGCTCTCGGTGCACCGCCTGACCGGAGTGCTGGACGACTCCGGCGGCGCCCGGACGTAGGATCGCCCGGTGAATGACGGACCGCTCATCGTGCAGAGCGACAAGACGCTGCTGCTCGAGGTCGACCATCCCCAGGCTGCGGACTGCCGACGGGCCATCGCGCCCTTCGCCGAGCTCGAGCGGGCTCCCGAGCACGTGCACACCTACCGGCTGACCCCCCTGGGGCTGTGGAACGCGCGGGCGGCAGGGCACGACGCGGAGCAGGTGGTGGACGTGCTGCTGCAGTTCTCCCGCTATCCCGTGCCGCACGCGCTGCTGGTCGACGTCGCCGAGACGATGTCCCGCTACGGCCGGCTCGAGCTACGGCAGGACCCGGTGCACGGCCTGGTGCTGCACGCCAAGGACATCCCGGTGCTGGAGGAGGTGCTGCGCAGCAAGAAGGTGGCCCCGCTGGTGGGCTCGCGCCCTGGTCCCGAGACGGTGCTGGTGCACCCGAGCGAGCGCGGCCACCTCAAGCAGGTGCTGCTGAAGCTGGGCTGGCCGGCCGAGGACCATGCCGGGTACGTGGACGGCGAGGCGCACCCGATAGCCCTCGACGAGGACGGCTGGTCGATGCGGCCCTACCAGGCGGAAGCTGTGGAGGGGTTCTGGCACGGCGGGTCGGGCGTGGTCGTGCTGCCGTGCGGCGCGGGGAAGACGATCGTCGGTGCTGCTGCCATGGCCCGCGCCTCCAGCACGACGCTGATCCTGGTGACCAACACGGTCTCGGCCAGGCAGTGGAAGGACGAGCTGCTGCGCCGTACGCACCTGAGCGAGGACGAGATCGGGGAGTACTCCGGCGCACGCAAGGAGATCCGACCCGTCACCATCGCCACCTACCAGGTGATGACGACGCGACGGAAGGGCGCCTACGCCCACCTCGAGCTGTTCGACGCCCGTGACTGGGGGCTGGTGATCTACGACGAGGTGCACCTGCTGCCGGCGCCCATCTTCCGGATGACCGCCGACCTGCAGGCGCGGCGCCGGCTGGGGCTGACCGCGACGCTGGTGCGCGAGGACGGCCGTGAGGGCGAGGTCTTCTCCCTGATCGGGCCCAAGCGGTACGACGCCCCGTGGAAGGACATCGAGAACCAGGGGTACATCGCGCCGGCCGACTGCGTAGAGGTCAGGGTCACGCTGAGTGACGCCGAACGGCTCGCCTACGCGACAGCAGAAGCAGACATCCGGTACCGCCTGTGCGCTACCTCGCCGACCAAGACCCGCATCGTGCAGCAGCTGGTGGCTGCCCACGCCGGTGAACCGACACTGGTCATCGGGCAGTACATCGACCAGCTCGACGACCTGGCCGAGCGGTTGGACGCCCCCGTCATCAAGGGCGACACCCCTGTGGTGGAGCGGCAGCGGCTGTTCGCGGCCTTCCGGGCAGGGGAGGTCACGACCCTGGTCGTGAGCAAGGTGGCCAACTTCTCCATAGACCTGCCCGAGGCCTCGGTGGCGATCCAGGTCTCCGGCTCCTTCGGGTCCCGGCAGGAGGAGGCCCAACGTCTGGGACGCCTGCTCCGCCCCAAGCATGACGGTCGCGCCGCACGCTTCTACACGGTCGTGTCGCGAGACACGCTGGACCAGGAGTTCGCAGCCCACCGGCAACGCTTTCTCGCCGAGCAGGGCTACGCGTACCGCATCCTGGACGCCGACGACGTGATGGCTGACGGCGCCGAGCCATGAGAAGCGGCAGATCGTGACGGACGGTGAGTATCTAGCGCATCCGGAGTCATCGCCACTTTGTGGCTACACTTTCCACGGTGACGTTGCGACATAGAGGTGTCGCTGCATCTGCAGCCCACTCACTCTTCTGGAGGATCCCCGTGAAGCTCTTCACGACCCGCACCCGGTCCATCACCGTCGCCACCGCCTCGCTCGCGCTCGCCGCCGGAGGATTCGTCGTGGCAGGCGCGTCCCTCGGTGGCGCGTCCCTCGGTGGCGCGTCCCTCGGTGGCGCGTCCCTCGGTGGCGCGTCCCTCGGTGGTGCGTCCCTCGGTGGTGCGTCCCTCGGTGGTGCGTCCCTCGGTGGTGCGTCCCTCGGTGGTGCGTCCCTCGGCGGCGCTTCCCTCGGCGGCGCTTCCCTCGGCGGCGCTTCCCTCGGCGGCGCGTCTCTCGGCTGAGACCGCCCCCGCGAACGCACATAGTTCCTCCTGCGACAGATCCCGCCAAGACAGATGCCGCTGAGCGTGCCGCGCGGCAGCGATGTGGCGCACACTGCAAAGGTGCCCACGATCCCCGCCGCGAGAGCGGAGCGAGCCCAGGTCTACCTGGGGGGTCTGTGCGTCGTGCTGGTGGTGGTCGGCGCACTGGGGGCCGGGCTCGCCAGCCCAGCGCCTCCCCCCGACCTGGTCAGCATCCTGGTCATGTTCGCGGTCGTCGCGGCCCTCTACGGGGTCGCCGAGATGGCGAAGTTCCACGTCGAGGTGCGACACCAGGCCCTGTCCGTGTCGTTGAGCAACTTGCCGCTGGTCATCGGGCTGTACACGCTGCCGGTGGAGTGGACGCTGGTTGCCCGGCTGCTGAGCGCCACCGTGGTTGCCCTGCTGCGGCACGCCCCGCGGCACAAGACGCTGTTCAACCTCTCGCTCTTCACGGCCGAGGTCGGCGTGGCCTATCTGCTGATCGGATTGATCGCGGCGTCGTGGGGCGAGGGCACGATCGAGTGGTTTCCCGCTCTGGCCGTGGTGCTGGTCGTCGACGCCCTCGGCCTGTCTGCCGTGATCGCAGCGATCACCATCCTGCAGCGACGCCCTGGCTGGGGCGAGTCCAGCGTCATGGGCGCCTCGGTGTTCCTCTCGGGAGTCGTGAGCGCCTCGATCGCCGTGCTCTGCCTCACCGCGATCGCCCAGGGCACAGCGGGCCTGGGCCTGCTGGCCGTGATCATGGGTGCCGTGGTGCTCAGCTTTCGCGCGTACGAGAAGCTGCTCCGCCAGCACGCCGACCTCGGCGAGGTGCTGAGCTCGGCCCGCAGCATGGGTGAGGCGGGCGACAAGACAGAGCTGGTGCAGGCGCTGGAGACCCAGGCCGCCCTGCTCGTCCACGCCGAGGCGGCCGAGGTCTGGCAGCTCGACGACTCACGCACGCCAGAGCGGTTACCGGCTACGGGCAGCACCCCTCTGGTGGCCCGCAGGAACACACCCGACCCAGCAGTGCGCTCCTGGCTGTCCGCCCAGGGCTTCCAGGACGCGGTGCTGCTGCCGATCGAGGTGGACGGCCAGCAGGTGGGGGTGCTCGTCGCACACGACCGGCAGGGCTCGGTCTCCACGTTCGGGACGAGCGACCTGCACCTGCTGCAGACGCTGACCACGCACGCGTCCCAGGTCTGGAAGAACGACGACCTCGTGCAGCGGCTGCGCCACGACGCCACCCACGACTACCTGACCCAGCTGCCCAACCGGATGGCCTTCAACGACGCGATGGCCGGGCTGTTGCAGAGCATCGAAGAGGTTCCCTCCAGCCGCTGCGCCGCAGCGGTGCTGCTGCTGGACCTGGACCGGTTCAAGGAGGTCAACGACACCCTGGGCCACCCCGTGGGAGACGCCCTGCTCGTCCACGTGGCCCAGCGGCTGTCCGAGTCCGTCCCGGCAGGGGCAACCCTGGCCCGGCTGGGAGGGGACGAGTTCGCCGTGCTGCTGCCGCAGGTGCGCGACCGCGACGAGGTCCGGTCCATCGCCCAGCAGATGCTGAGCTCGCTGGTCACCCCGTTCAACCTCAACGGCACCTACCTCGACGTCAGCGCCTCGGCTGGCATCGCCGCAGTGTTCTCCGACGGGGAGGATGCCGCCACGCTGCTGCGGCACGCCGACGTCGCCATGTACAGCGCCAAGCGGGCCGGGACGGGAGCCGCCTGGTACGAGCCGGAGCGTGACCGTGCCAGCCTGGACCGCCTGCAGCTGGTGGGACAGCTGCGACGGGCCATCGACGACGAGCAGATCACGGTCGACTTCCAACCACAGGTGTGCCTGCGCACCCAGCAGGTCACGGGGTTCGAAGCGCTCGCGCGTTGGAACCATCCCGAGCGGGGGTGGATCTCACCCACCGAGTTCGTGCCGCTGGCCGACCGCACCGGCCAGGTGGGCATGCTCACCGTCCTGGCCCTGCGCAAGGCCCTGGAGCAGTGCAGCACCTGGTCCTCGCAGCGCACGAGCATCGGGGTCTCGGTCAACCTGCCCACCAGGTTGCTGCTCGAGCCGGGGCTGCCGGACCAGGTCAGCCGCATGCTCGAGGATGCGGGCGTGGAGCCGGGCCAGCTCACCCTCGAGCTCACCGAGGACTCGGTGATGAACGACCATGTCGACTCGTTGCGCCCGCTGCACCAGCTCCGCGAGCGAGGGATCCGGCTGTCCATCGACGACTTCGGCACCGGCTACTCCTCGTTCTCCTACCTGCGGCGCCTACCCATCCACGAGGTCAAGATCGACAAGACCTTCGTCATCGGCATGGGCGACGACCGCGGCGCCATCGCCATCGTCCGCTCCATCATCGCCCTGTCCCACGACCTCGGGCTGGAGGTGGTGGCGGAGGGCGTGGAGGAGAACAAGACCCTGCAGGCGCTCGCCCGTGCCCACTGCGACCTCATCCAGGGGTATCTGGTCGCCAGACCCATGCCTGCGGCCACCGTCGCAGCCTGGCTGTCCAGCCGCACCTGAGCGCCGCCGTCCAGCCGGCTCCCAGGCTGGCAGGGCACCATGGGGCCATGATCAGGACGACACCGCAAGCCCGGTTGCTGGTCGTGGACGACGAGCCGAACATCCGCGAGCTCCTGTCCACCTCGCTGCGGTTCGCTGGCTTCGAGGTGCACACGGCCGCCGACGGCGAGCAGGCCCTGGTGATGGCCGAGAAGCTGCGTCCGGACCTGCTGGTGCTGGACGTGATGATGCCCGGGCTGGACGGGTTCGCGGTGATCCGCCGGCTGCGCGAACGAGGTCGCGACACCCCGGTCCTGTTCCTCACCGCCAAGGACGACGTGGCCGACCGGGTGGCAGGACTGACGATGGGCGGCGACGACTACATCACCAAGCCCTTCAGCCTCGAGGAGGTGGTGGCTCGCATCCGGGCCGTGCTGCGCCGCACCGGCGCCGGCGCCGGCGCCGCGCAGGGACGGCTCGTCTTCGAGGACCTCGAGCTCGACGAGGACTCCCACGAGGTGCGCAGGGCCGGGCGTGAGATCGACCTGTCGCCGACGGAGTTCAAGCTGCTGCGCTACCTGATGATCAATCCCAACCGGGTGCTGTCCAAGTCTCAGATCCTGGATCACGTCTGGAACTACGACTTCAACGGGGAGGCCGGCATCGTGGAGTCCTACATCTCCTACCTGCGGCGCAAGGTCGACGCCCCCGGGCCCGGCCAGCACACCCCTGCGCCCGCCCTGATCCACACCCGACGAGGGGTGGGGTACGTGCTGCGACTGCCGCCCGCGGTGCCGTGACAGGCGCGGCGCTGGCAGAGCGCCTGTCGCTGCGTGCACGGCTGCTGGCGGTCGTGGCCGGGCTGCTGGCGATCGCCCTGGTGGCCGCCGGCGCACTGACGTTGACCTCGTTGCGCGGCCAGCTGCAGGCGCGCGTGGACGAGCAGCTGACGCTGGTGGCCAGCCGTCAGGCCTTCCCGGCCATGCTGAACCGGCTGCGCCCCGGCGCCGACGCCGACCACGACCGGCACGGACCCGGTGCTGACCCGCTGCCGAGCAGCTTCGTGGTCCAGGTGGGCTTCGACGACGGCCGCCTGCTCGGCCCGTTCTACGACCGCGTGGACAACGGCCTGCCCGAGCTGCCGCACCTGACGCACGAGGCTGCGCAGGGAGCCGACCGGAAGCTGGTCACCCTCACCGGTCAGGACGGCAACCCCTGGCGCGCGATCATCGTGCCGGTCCGTGACCGCGACCTCGGTGCCGGCGCGGCCGTGATCGCGCTGCCGATGCGTGACGTCGAGTCGACGTTGCAGACGGTGCTGGTCCGCTTCCTCGTGCTGGCGGCAGGTCTGCTGGGCCTGCTGCTGCTCGTCGGCTGGTTCGCCGTCGGCAGGGCCTTCCGCCCGTTGCGCGAGGTGCAGTCCGTCACCACGGCCTTTGGTGCGGGCGACACCTCCCGACGGGTGGTGCCGCTGGCGCCGCAGACGGAGGTCGGCCAGCTCGGGCAGTCGGTCAACGCGATGCTGGACAGGATCGAGACGACCCTGGACGCGCGCGAGGCCTCCGAGCACCGGATGCGTCGCTTCATCGGGGACGCCAGCCACGAGCTGCGCACGCCGCTGGCCACCCTGCGCGGCTTTGCGGAGCTGCACCGGATGGGCGCGGTCAGCACCCCGCAGGACGTCGCTCACACCTTCCGACGGATCGAGGACGAGTCGACCCGGATGGGCGCCCTGGTCGAGGACCTCCTTGCGCTGGCCAGGCTGGACGAGCAGCGGCCCCTCAAGCAGGAAGAGGTGGACCTGCTCGTGCTGGTGGTGGACGCCGCTCACGACGCGCGGGCGCTGGCCCCCGACCGCGTCGTCACCGTGTCCGGGCTGGACGGTTCCCCGGGGCTCGGCAGCGCCCGGACGACGGGTGACGAGGGACGGTTGCGACAGGTGGTCACGAACCTGCTGGCCAACGCCATCCGTCACACCCCACCGGGCTCTCCCATCGGACTCTGCGTCGGCCGTCGAGGGAACGCGGTCGTCTGCCAGGTGGTCGACCACGGACCGGGCATCCCGCCGGAACTCACGCCGCGCATCTTCGAACGCTTCTTCCGCGCCGACGCCTCCCGCACCCGCAGCAGCGGCGGCTCGGGCCTCGGCCTGGCCATCGTGCACGCCATCGTGCAGGCGCACGGTGGGACCGCGCGAGTGCTGCAGACGCCCGGGGGTGGCGCGACGCTGGAGATCGAGCTGCCCGGTTCACAGGCTGCTCACAGCCGGCACCCAGACAGGTCGCAGCAGGCCGCGCTTGACTGACGTCATGACGCAGAGCGGAACAGCCACCCAGCAGCACCCCGCCGCCTGGCCTGACCCGGCCCGGCCCTACGGCCAGCAGGACCTCGTGCCGCCCCTGGCGTGGCAGCTCTCCACGCCGCCGCCGCCGCCAGCCCCTCGCCGGCCGGGCTGGGGTGCCCTCGTGCTCGCCGGGCTCGGCTCGGCCGTGCTGGCCAGCGGCTTGACCGCAGGCGGCGTGATGGCTCTGGACGACCCCGGGACAGCCGGAACGGTCGCTGCGGCGGCGCCCTCGGCAGCCGACCGCGCCCCGCTGGCCGTCGGCGCCGACGCCGTCGACTGGACCGTCGTGGCGCGCACCGTCTCCCCCAGCGTGGTGAGCATCCAGGTGGCCGGGCAGGATGGCCAGGGCCAGGGTTCGGGCGTGGTCCTGGACGAGCGCGGGCACATCCTGACCAACGACCACGTCGTCGCCGGTGGCGGCTCCGGGGCGCAGGTGCAGGTGGTGCTGGCCGACGGCAGGGTGTTCAGCGACATCGAGGTGGTGGGCCTGGACCCGGCCACCGACCTCGCGGTGCTGCAGATCACCGATACCCCCGACGACCTCGTGCCGGTAGCGCTCGGCGACTCCGGCAGCGTGGTCGTCGGTCAGGGGGTGATGGCTGTCGGCAACCCGCTCGGCCTCTCGGACTCGGTCACCACCGGCATCGTGTCGGCCACCGACCGACCGGTCACGACCGGCGGCCAGCAGGACGCGGCCGGCTCCGATCCGGTGGTCACCAACGCCATCCAGACCGACGCCGCCGTGAACCCGGGCAACTCCGGGGGTGCGCTGGTCGATGCCAGCGGCTCTCTGATCGGCATCCCCTCCTCCATCGCCAGCATGGGCAGCCAGGGCCAGGCGGGCAGCATCGGCCTCGGCTTCGCCATACCGGTCAACGAGGCCAAGCGCATCGCCGACGAGCTGATCGCCACCGGCCAGGCCAGCCACGCCTGGCTGGGCGTGCAGCTCGACGACGGCTCCGCGACCGCGGACGGCGCCACCCGGCAGGGCGCGCAGGTCGTCGACGTCACCGCCGGTACCCCGGCGCAGGACGCCGGCCTGCAGCCCGGGGACGTCATCGTCTCGGTCGACGGCGACCAGATCGCGGGCTCGCTGTCGCTGACGGCGCAGGTCCGCGAGCGGGCGCCCGGCGAGGCAGCGACGCTGTCCGTGGTCCGGGACGGTGGCATGCTGGACGTCGCGGTACAGCTCGGCACCCGCCCGGAGAGCTGACCCGGCACCCTATGCTGGGGCCCCTTCCCGAGGCTGTCCTGAGGGGGTCCTGCGTGCCCGCCACCACCGCACCCGACACCACCGCACCCGACACGACCGCACCGGACACAAGTGCGACAGACGAGCTGGCGACCGAGCAGGCGTACCTGGACCGCGCCCGCACCGAGCTGGCCCGGATGCGCGAACGTACCGCCGCCCTCACGGTCCAGGCCGGGGACCGGATCAGCGACGAAGTGCTCGCCGGCGCCCTGGCGGCACGGGTCCGCTCGCTGACTGACGACCCGGCGTCCACCCTGTTCTTCGGCCGCACCGACCACCTGGGCGGGGAACGCTGGTACGTCGGGCGCCGGCACGTGGCTGACGCAGCCGGGGATCCGGTGGTCCTGGACTGGCGGGCGGAGATCTCGCGCGCCTTCTACCGCGCCGGCCCGGGCGAACCTATGGGCGTGGCGGCGCGACGACGCTTCGGCGTCGACGGCGGTCGGCTCACCGGCTATGAGGACGAGGTCGTCGCGGGTGCGCCGGTGCCCGACGCCACGGGTGCACCGGTGGCGTGGAGCAGCATCCTGGCCCACGAGATCGAGCGTCCGCGGATCGGGCCGATGCGCGACATCGTGGCGACGATCCAACCCGAGCAGGACGAGATCGTCCGCGCCGACCTCAGCACCTCGATCTGCGTCCAGGGGGCGCCCGGGACCGGCAAGACGGCCGTCGGGCTGCACCGGGCGGCCTGGCTGCTGTACGCCTACGGCGAGCGCCTGGCTCGCAGCGGCGTCCTGGTGGTCGGCCCGAGCGAAGCCTTTCTGGAGCACGTCGGCGCGGTGCTGCCCGCGCTGGGCGAGATGACCGTGCAGCACACCACGGTGGAGCAGCTGACCCGCTCCGCGGCGGCCCTGCCACTGAGCCGGCTGGACGAGCCGGTGCCCGTGTCGATGCTCAAGGGCGACTCCCGGATGGCCACGCTGCTGCACCGGGCGGTGTGGGGACACCTGGACCCCGGCTCGCTCGAGGACCAAGCGCTGGTGCTGCCGCGCGGCGTTCGCCGGTGGCGGGTGCCGGGATACGTGCTGGCTGACATCGTCACCGAGCTGTCCCAGCGCGGTGTGCGGTACTCGGCGGCCAGGACGCTTGCGGCCCAACGGATGTCGCACGCCGTGCTGGTGCAGATGGAGCGATCCGGCGAGTCCCCCGACGACAGGGTGCAGGATGCCGTCGCCCGCAGCAGGGAGGTCAAGGCATGGCTGGGCGCCCATTGGCCCGTGCTGACCCCAGCCGCGGTGCTGGCTCGCCTGCTCGGCGACCGCGAGCATCTTGCAGCCTGCGCACGGGGCATCCTGAGCGACGACGAGCAGGCGCTGCTGGCCTGGTCAAAGACGCCCCGCAGCGCACGCACGGCGCAGTGGTCCCCCGCTGACCAGGTGCTGGCTGACGAGGTGGCCGACCTGCTGGCGCGGACACCGAGCCTGGGTCACGTGATCCTCGACGAGGCGCAGGACCTGTCGGCGATGCAGCTGCGGGCGGTGGGCCGTCGGGCCAGCACCGCCTCGGTGACCGTGCTGGGCGATGTCGCTCAGGGCACGACGCCGTGGGCCAGCGCGGACTGGCCCACCGCCCTGGCCCACCTGGGCCAGAGCACAGCCCACATCGAGGTGCTGACGCGGGGCTTCCGCGTCCCCTCGGCCGTGATCGATCTGGCCGCACCGCTGCTGGCGACCATCGCAGCGGGTTCCGAGCCACCGGTCTCGGTGCGAGCCGATCCCGGCAGCGCCCAGGTGCTGAGGGTGCAGTCCGCCGAGGACCTCTGGCCGCAGGTGCTGGCCCAGACGCGCCTGCTGCTCACCGAGCCCGGGACGGTCGGCCTGATCGTGGCGGACGCCGACGCCGACGCCGCCCAGTCCGCCCTGCGTCGAGGTGGCCTGGAGCTGGTGCGTCTGGGCTCGCCATCGGGCCCGCGATCGGATACGGACCATGACGCCGCAGCCCACCGGTTGCAGCTGGTCCCGGCCACGTTGGCCAAGGGTCTGGAGTTCGACCGGGTCGTGGTCGTCGAGCCTGCGACGATCGTGGCGGCCGAGCACGACCGCGTCACCGGGCTGCGCCGGCTGTATGTGGTGCTCACCCGAGCCGTGTCCGCCCTGACCGTGGTGCACCGCCACGACCTGCCCCGCGAGCTCGGGCGGTGAGCACCCGCCGCGCGGGTTTCGTCGCAGCCTGCCGTGCCCTGGGGGCTGGCGCTGCCGACGCTGCGCTGGTGGCGGCGGCGGCCGATCTGGAGCGGCGCTGGGGCTCCCCCGAACGCGGCTACCACGACCTGGAGCACCTGGACGAGGTGCTGCACCACCTCGAGCTGCTGGGCACCACGAGCGCTCCGACCGTGCTGGCGGCGTGGTTCCACGACGCCGTCTACACCGGGCGCAGCGCTGAACAAGGACTGGCCAGCGATGAGCAGGCCAGTGCCGACCTGGCGGTGGCAGTGCTGACCAGCGTCGGTGCGCCCACGGCATCAGCAGCGCGGGTCGCCGAGCTGGTGCGCGTCACCGAGCGGCACGAGCCCGGCGCGGGGGACGCAGAGGCGGCTGCCCTGTGCGACGCCGACCTGGCTGTCCTGGCGTCCGGACCGGACCGCTACGCGCGGTACACCGAAGGTGTGCGTCGCGAGTACTCCTTCCTCGACGACGCCACCTTCGTGGCCGGCCGGGCTGCCGTGCTGCGGCGGCTGCTTGCCAGGGCGGAGCACGACACCCACCCGGACGGGCCGCTCTTCAGCACTCCTGCAGGGCGTCGGCTGTGGGCGGACCGGGCTATGGCCAACGTGCGTGCCGAGCTTCTGCACCTCGCTCCCAGAGGCTGTGCATAACTCGTTTGACGACGTTTGACGTTGTTTAGTCTCTAAATACAGCGTGCATCCGTCCGGGAGTCGCGCCACACAGAGGAGTTCCGATGAGCCGCTTCGAGGTCGACAGCGCACAGGTCAGCACCGCCAGTACCGCGGTGCGGGGGTCGGTGGGAACGATCAGCGCGGAGGTGGACCGCATGATGAGGAACCTGCTCGACCTGCAGGGAAGCTGGAAGGGGCAGGCCGCCAGCCAGTTCCAGGTGGTCGTGGAGGACTGGCGCGCCACCCAGGAGCGGGTCAAGGCCTCGCTCGAGCAGGTGAGCACCGCCCTGGCGGCTGCGGCGACCACCTACGCGGACGCGGAGCAGGCCAACGCCCGCATGTTCAGCCGCTGACGCCACCGCAGCATGCGCCTTGCCCGCGCAGGGCCGGCCAGGCCGGTCCCCGTCCAGGCCCGGTCGGCCCTGCGCGCGCCAGTCAGCCATATCGCAAGAATCCTGGACTTCGGACACCGCGATGTGACGGTCGAGAAGTTTCTGCCACAAAGTCGCTCAAGCGGCTTCGGAGTTACGCATGGGCTGGGCCGTGAGCGTCCGGCGCTGGGATGCGCACGTGCTCATGGGCGTGGCGTGGGTCAACATAGGGCACGAGCTGGCCAGGGGACACGAGGTGGCTGGCTGAGAGATCCCGCCCACTGCCCACCCGGGTGACCACGAACTTACTGGCTCAGCGTCGTGCCCGCTCTGCGTCATGCTCCCAGAGCCAGTCCAGCACAGACCGCAGCACCGCACGACCGTGCCCTTGACGACGGTGAGCGACCTCCGTGTACATCGACCCGACGTGGCCGACAGTGCGGCCGTCGCCGGGATCAACAATCGGTCAGCGCCACCGGCCCCATCGGTGGATCGAGGCTAAGAGTGCGATGACCAGCGGGAGTCCCTGCCTCAGATGAGGGCCGCGGACAGCGCACACTGCTCCGGCAAGCCTAGGGTGACTCAGTCTGATCCTGCCGAAGACGTAGCCAAGCGCCACGCCACCGCGCCACAACCACGCCGCACGCCCCTGCCGGCTCACTAGTGCAGGCGAGGTCCGAATGAACTGGAGAAGCGCACGCATCGTAAAGACGGGGTTTGTCGCTTCCTGTCGCCGCAATGCCTGAAGGACGCTAGCTCTGCCCAAACCATACGCGACCGCTTGTTGCGCCCGAGAGGAGAAGGTGGCGCGGTAGCGGTAGTGCACCACTGCATCGGGTTGATAGCATAATTCCACTCCAGCTTGGTGTGCGCGTAGTGAGAGTTCAATGTCCTCGGCGGCCGTCAAATCTTCATCAAATCCGCGGAGTTGCACCCAGAGAGATCTTCTGATGCCCATGTTGCCACTAACGGCGTAAGGGAAAGCGTGATGGAACTGACCTACCGCCCCCAGTGACTCGAAGCCCCTGCTCCTTGCGAGCCATACGGGATTGAGGCGCTCCAATTCTAGAGCACCGACGACAAATGGGTGCTCGGCCAGCGCCGTACCCATTGCTTCCAGCCAGCCGACAGCGACCAGGTCGTCCGCGTCGACAAACGCGAGTGCCGAGTACTTCGCCATACGAGCACCCATATTTCGCGCGTAAGATGCGCCCGTCCTCTCGTCCGCTCGAACTACTCGAAGCCTAGAGTCTCGAATAGCATACTCGTTGAGCAGCCGAAGCGTCGTGTCTGAAGATCCGTTGTCAACTGCTATGATTTCTAAACTCACGCTGGTTTGCTGCCCCAGTAGCGCATCCAGTTGATCCGCAACGGTGCTGGCGACGTTACGGCAGGGCATAATTACGCTCAGGGCCCGTGGTGGAGAGCCCTTATCGTACGTGGAATCCGACCATGAGCCACTGCTCCGAGCTTTGCCGCCTGATCCGCTGCGTGCTGCACCTGCTTTCACCGTCTTCCCCTTAGCCTTAGATCGGCATTGCTCGAATGTGGCACAACAAATCCCTGTCGACGGGCGCAAAGTGGCTCTTGAAGCTTGACCGGGCAACCGGGTCGGCGGGCCGAGATGTAGCGGGCCCGTAACGTTGGTGATCATGGCTGTTGTAGAAGCAGTTCATGGTCACGGAGCGAGGTCACGGGCTCGGTCAAGGGTACGCATGGTCAGGCTGCGGGCAACCCTCCACCCGCTGAGCGTCCACCCCCGGCCCCGAGCCCGGTGACGGCCAGGACCCCTGCTCGGGTGTGGCCAGCAGCGCCAGCCCAGCCACGGTGCGGCGCTCTCAGCGGTGCAGACGCAGTGCCACAACGCCAAGAAGGCGCCAGCGACCATACCGAACGTCACCGCGATGAACTGGCCGCGAGAAGGATCATGGGTGGCGTCGATGACCCCGATGGCCACTCCACACAGGGCCACCACCGTCAAGATCGCGCTGGTGGCCCATCCCCGCAGCAGACCCACGACAGCGAAACCCGCAGCCACCAGCGCCACCCCCGCCAGCCCGAACACGCACGCCCGATGCTCCGGGCACAGACGTCGCGCGAGAGCGCACGCCTCGACCAGGCCGAGCCCTGGGTTGGACTAGGCTCGTTGGGTCGCCTCAGCCGCGGCGGCGGGACAGCTGCCGCGTCAGCACCGCAGTGACTCCCGCGGTGACTCCGGCCGTGACGACCGCGGTGACGACCGCGGTCGCCACGCAGGCCACCACGGTGACGCGGGAGCTGCGGGCCGCGGCCGTTCCGACGACCGAGCGCAGGATGATCGAGCGCACCTCTGCCGAGCCGAGGTCCAGCGCCTGCACCAGCTGCGCCGGCGTGGGCATGGTCCACCTAGGACCTGGCACCGCGGCCGGCTCAAGCTCGTCGGCGCCAGGCATAGCGTCCGCGGCTGACGCAGCATCGATCGACGGCGCGGTGTCCAAAGACGCTGCGGCGTCCCGAGACGACTCGGTGGGCTTGGCCGCGCCCTGACCCTTCTCACCTGCAGCCGCCGCAGCGCTGGGGCTTGCCACGGAACCCATCGGCGTCGCCTGCCTCAGACCAGCGCTCGCCCCGCTCGCCAGCAACGTCGTCAGGTTCTTCGCGAACTGGTCGATGATCTTGCTACCGACCTCCTGGATCACTCCCCGACCGAACTGCGCCGGCCGGCCGGTGATCCGCAGCTGCGTGTCCAGCAGCACCCGTGTCTGGCCGGGCCCTTCTTCCTTCAGCGCGGCGGTGATGGTCGCGCCAGCCGTGCCGTTGCCTCGCCTGTCCTGACCCGAGGCCTCGATCACGGCACGCTTGCCCGCCTCGTCACGCTCGAGGAACGTGCCAGTCCCCATGTACTGCAACGAGATGGGTCCGAGCTTCACCTTGGCGGCACCGCTGAAGTCGTCGCCGTCCACGCCGGTGACAGAGGCACCAGGAAAGGCCGGGCCGATGCGCGACAGGTCGTTGAAGGCCTCCCACGCCTCCTCGATGCCCAGCGGGACGACGAACTCGTGGTGCAGATCCATCCGCTCAGCCTCCCGCAGCGGCCAGCACGGCGCGACCGGTGAGCACCCCGGCGAGATGGCGCCGGAAGTCCGCGTCCGCGTTGGCGTCGGAGGGGGGTTCGGTTCCGTCCCCGGCGGTGGCGGTGGCCTGCTTGATGGCCTGGACGGTCGCGGACTGCCCGACCAGAGCCTGCTCGACGGCGCCGGCCCGCAGCGGGACCGACCCCATGTTCGTCAGGGCGACCTTGGCCTGGCCGATGGTGCCGCCCTCGACCCGCACCGCGGCGGCGACCGCGACGATCGACCAGGAGTGGGCGACCCTGCTGAACTTCTGGTACTCCGCTCCCCACCCGGTGTGCCGGGGCACGCGAATCTCGACCAGCAGCTCGTCCTCGCCCACGGCGGTGGTGAAGAGACCTTCGAAGAACTCGGCAGCGGGGACGGTCCTGCGTCCACCCGGGCCGGCGATGACCATCTCCGCATCCAGCGCCAGCGCCGGGGCCGGCATGTCCCCGGCGGGGTCGGCGTGCACCAACGCGCCCCCGAAGGTCCCGCGGTGGCGCACCTGCGGATCGGCGACCGTCTCGGCGGCCAACGACAGCAGCAGTGCGTGCTGGCGCACGAGTGGGTCCTTGGCCATGGTGTCGTGGGTCGTCATGGCGCCGATGACCAGCTGGTCGCCGTCCTCACGGACGCCGCGCAGGTCCGCGACGCGGTTCAGGTCCACCACCAGCTCCGGGGCTGCCATCCGCAGCCGCAGCACCGGCAGCAGGCTCTGCCCACCGCCGAGCACCTTGACGTCGATGCCCTCGCTGACCGCCTCGGCCAGGGCTGTCAGCGCTTCGTCGAGACTGGTCGGGGCAACGTAGTCGAAGGCTGCGGGGATCATGACCGCTCTCCCTGGTCTGCGTCTGTCGTGGGCTCAGGCTCGGAAGCGGCCTCTGCGCGCTGCCCGGTGGGTTCGATGCCCGCCGACTGCACAGGCTCTGGCCAGTGCGACCCCACGGCAGGGTCCTCTCCTTCGGCGCCCGCGGTGCCAGCACCCTGCAGCGCCTTCCACACCCGTTGCGGGGACAGCGGCATCTCGATGTCCGTGACCCCCAGGTGCCGCACCGCGTCCAGCGCGGCGTTGACCACCGCGGGGGTGGAGGCGATCGCTCCTGCCTCGCCGACTCCCTTGACCCCCAACGGGTTCGAGGTCGCGGCCGTGGTGGTGCGGTCGGTGGTGAAGCTGGGCAGGTCTGCCGCGGTGGGCAGCAGGTAGTCGACGAAGGTCGCCGTGCTCAGCGTCCCCTGGTCGTCGTGGACCGCCTCCTCGAACATGGCCTGGGAGATGCCTTGGGCGAGGCCGCCGTGCACCTGCCCCTCGACGATGAGCGGGTTGACCACGTTGCCCACGTCGTCCACCGCGACGTAGGAGCGGATCGTGCACAACCCCGTCTCGGTGTCGACCTCCATCGCGCACAGGTGCGTGCCGTGCGGGAAGGAGAAGTTCTCCGGGTCGAAGGTGGCCTCGGAGTCGAGCGTGGGCTCCACCCCGTCCGGCATGTTGTGCGCGGTGAACACCGCGAGCGCGATCTCCCCGATCGCCATGCCCTTGTCGGTGCCCCGGACGCTGAACCGTCCGTCGGCGAACTCGACGTCGCCCGCGTCGGCCTCCAGCAGGTGGGCGGCGATCGGCCTTGCCTTCTCGATGACCTTCTGCGCGGCCTTGACCGCCGCGATCCCACCGACCACCAGGGAGCGCGACCCGTAGGTGTCCAGGCCTCTGGGCGAGACCTGGGTGTCACCGTGCAGCACCTCGACGTCCTCGAACGCCACCCCGAGCTGATCGGCGACGATCTGGCTCCAGGCCGTCTCGTGGCCCTGCCCGTGACCGCTGACCCCGGTGACGACCTCCACCTTCCCCGTAGGGAGCATCCGGATCGAAGCGCTCTCCCAGCCGCCCGCACCGTAGCTCAGCGAGCCCAGCACCCGGGAAGGGGCCAGGCCGCACATCTCGGTGAAGGTCGAGACGCCGATGCCGAGCTGGACGGTGTCACCGCGCTCGCGCCGCTCCGCCTGCTCGCGCCGCAGCTGCTGGTAGTCGAACATCTCGACCGCACGGGCGGTCGCGGCCTCGTAGTTGCCGGAGTCGTAGGTCAGCCCGCACACCGAGGTGAACGGGAACTCCTCGTGGGTGATCCAGTTCCGCTCCCGGACGGCGAGCGGGTCCTGCCCCAGCTCGACGGCGAGCTCGTCCATCATCCGCTCGATCGCGAAGGTGGCCTCCGGCCTGCCCGCCCCACGGTAGGCGTCGGTCCAGGTCTTGTTGGTGAAGACGTTGGTGCAGGAGAACCGGTAGGCGGGGAACTTGTAGATCCCGTTGAACATGAACGCGCCGAGGATCGGCACACCGGGTCCGACCAGGCCGAGGTAGGCGCCCATGTCGACCAGGAGCTCGACCTTCAGGCCGGTGACCGTGCCCTCTGCCGTGGCCGCCAGCGTCAGCTTCTGGATCTGGTCGCGTCCGTGGTGACCGGTCAGGATCGACTCGGTGCGGGTCTCGGTGAACTTGACCGGCTTGCCCAGGCGCTTGGCCAGCAGGAAGGTCACCATCTCCTCGGGGGTGACCTGCAGCTTGCCGCCGAAGCCGCCGCCCACGTCGGGTGCGACCACGCGGATCTTGGACTCCGGGGTGCCGGTCACCATCGCGAGCATCAGGCGCAGGATGTGCGGCACCTGGGTCGAGGACCACATCACGATCTGCTCGCCGGTGGGGTCCACCACGACCGAGCGCGGCTCGATGAATGCGGGGACCAGACGCTGCTGGCGCAAGGTCCGCTCGATCACGATGCCGCCGGACCGGGCGGCCGTGATGGCCTCCTCCACGTCGGTGCCCGTCCCGGCCTCGCCGGAGTCGAACACCCACAGGGCGTTCTGGTTGGTGCCGAGGTCGGGATGGACCAGCCCAGCACCCTCGTCCAAGGCGGTGGCCATGTCGAGCACCGGGGTGCCCTCGGCGTACAGCACGTCGACGAGGTCGGCGGCGTCGCGGGCCGCGGCAGCGGTGCGCGCCACGACCACGGCCACCGCCTCTCCTGCGAACGAGACCCGGTCCGCCGGCATGGCAGGGTGCCGCGGGCTCTTCATGTCGGCGGTGATGGGCCACGCGCAGGGCAGGCTGCCCTGCTCGGCGTCCAGGTCGGCGCCGGTCAGGACCGTGATGACCCCGGGCGAGGCCTTGGCGGCCGTGGTGTCGATTGAGGTGATGTCGGCGCAGGCGTAGGGGCTGCGCACGAACGCCATGTGCAGCATCCCCGGCAGCACGATGTTGTCGGTCCAGCGGGTGCGTCCGGTGATGAGCCGGGCGTCCTCCTTGCGCCGACGCGCCTGCCCGAGCTCGGGGGCTGGACGATCCTGGGTCGCGGTCACCGGGCACCCTCAGCGGCCGCGGCCAGCACGGCCTTGACGATGTTGTGGTAGCCCGTGCAGCGACACAGGTTGCCCTCCAACCTTTCTCGTACCTGCTTCTCGCTGGGGTCGGGGTTCTCCGCCAGCAACGCGCACGAGGCCATGATCATGCCGGGGGTGCAGTAGCCGCACTGCAGCCCGTGGTTGTCGTGGAAGGCCTTCTGCACCGGGTGCAGCTCGCCGTCGCGCGCCAGGCCCTCGATCGTGGTCACCGACGCACCGTCGGCCTGCACGGCCAGCACGGCGCACGACTTCACGCTCACCTCGTCCAGGAGCACCGTGCACGCACCGCAGTTGCTGGTGTCGCACCCGATCACCGTCCCGGTCTTGCCCAGCGCCTCACGGAGGTGGTGGACCAGCAGGGTCCTTGGCTCCACGTCGTCGGTGTACTCCACACCGTCGACCTTGACCGTGATGCGCGTCATCGGACCTCCACGTCGTCGCAGGCTGCGTCCGGGGGCAGCAGTGGCCCCGGTCCTGATGCATACAACGGTGCCGCGACTCTTCGCGCAAGAGGCACGGCGCGGGGCACAGCGCAAGAGGAGCGATGTCCCCTACGTCAGCAGGGTCAGTCGTCCTCGTGGTGCACCGGTCCGTCGACCTCGCTGAGCCGGCGCCCGCTGCCGCCCCAGCGCAGCGCGATGATCTCGGCCGCCATCGAGACCGCCGTCTCCTGCGGGGTGCGCGCGCCCAGGTCCAGGCCGATCGGCGAGGACAGCCGGGCCAGCTCGGCCTCGCTCACCCCGGCCTCGCGCAACCGCGCCACCCTGTCGTCGTGGGTGCGCCGCGAGCCCATCGCCCCGACGTAGGCCAGATCGGGCAGCCGCAGCGCCACCTCCAGCAGCGGGACGTCGAACTTGGGGTCGTGCGTCAGCACCGCCAGGACCGTGCGCCCGTCCAGCGCGCCGCCTTGGGCCTGTGCCGCGAGGTAGCGGTGCGGCCAGTCCACGACCACCTCGTCCGCCTCCGGGAAGCGGGAGGCGGTGGCGAACACCGGGCGCGCATCGCACACCGTCACCCGGTACCCCAGGAAGCTCCCGGTGCGGGCCAGTGCGGCGGCGAAGTCGATGGCGCCGAACACGATCATGCGCGGCCTCGGCGCGATGGCCGCGACGAACACCCGCGCGCCCTCACCGCGGCGCTGACCGTCCGGGCCGTACTCGAGCGTCTCGCTGTGCCCGGCCGCGAGCAGCCCGCGTGCGTCGGCCAGCACGGCCGCGTCCAGCCGAGGCGTGCCCAACCCCTGACCCTGGTCCGCGCCCGCTTCATCAGATGGTCGCACCAGCAGCCTGCGCCCGACCAGCGCCTGGTCGGGGTGGGCGATGAGCGTGCACACGGCGACAGGTCGCTCGGCGGCGACGTCCTCGGCCACCTGCTCCAGCTCGGGAAAGGTTTGCCGGTCGACCTTCTCCACGAACACGTCCAGGATCCCGCCGCAGGTCAGACCCACGGCTGCGGCCTCGTCGTCGCTGACCCCGTACCGCTCCAGCACCGGGATCCCCGTCCCGATCACCCCCGACGCCAGCTCGTACAGCGCCCCCTCCACGCACCCGCCGGAGACGCTGCCTACAGCCTGCCCTCCGGGGCCGACCAGCATGCTCGCCCCGGCCGGGCGCGGCGCCGAACGCCAGGTGGCCACCACGGTGCCGACCCCGACGCTCTCCCCGGCGCGCCACCACGCCAGCAGCTCCGCCAGCACCTCACGCACGATCGGTCCCGATCTCCAAGAAGGCCATCGCCCCATACTTTCGCTCAGCGCTACTGGTGCCTAGCCGGGACTTCGGGCGGTACCGCACCCGGACCGGCATCAGCTGTTCGCGATCACGTCCAGCAGCTCAGCGAAAGCAGCCATCGAGTGACCGGCGACGAAGTCGTCCAGGTGCGGCAGCACCGCCACGATCCCCGCCTGCACCGGCTGGTAGCCGTCCTTGCCGCGGTGCGGGTTGGCCCACACCACGCGGTGGGCCAGCAACGACAGCTGCCGAACCTGCTCAGCGAGCAAGGTGGCGTCCCCCCGCTCCCAGCCGTCGGAGCAGATCACCACCACGGCCCCGCGGGCGATCCCCCGCCTGCCCCAGCGCTGCACGAACGCCGCCAGCACCTCCCCCAGCCGGGTACCACCGGACCAGTCCGGGACGACCTCACCCGCCGCTGCGAGTGCTGCCGGGGCGGCCCGCGACCGGCTCAGCGCGGGTGTCAACCGGGTGAGCCTGGTGCCCATGCTGAACACCTCCACCCGGGAGGTGCCGGCGGTGCGGACCAGCAGGTGGCCCAGGCGCAGCAACGCGTCTGCATAAGCGTTCATCGACCCCGAGACGTCGACCAGCAGCACCACCGGCCGCGCCCGGCTGACCCGTCGCCGGTAGCGCATCGGTCCTACCTCGCCGCCCCGGCGCAGCTGCTCGCGCAGCAGCGCCCGCGCATCGACCTCACCGCTGCGGGCGCTCGCGCGGCGTGCGCTGGCACGACGCGGGAGCCGGACGGACAGGCCCGTGAAGAGCGCGTCCAGCCTCGCCTTGTCGGAGGCCGTGAGCTCAGCGAGGTCGCGGTGCCGCAGCACCTCGGTCTCGCTCGCCAGCGCACGTACGACCTCCGGGTCCTGCTGCACGCCTTGCGGGCTGGCGCCCTCGGTCAGCGGCGCCGCTGTGCGCTGCACCGCCGGCGCGGGGCCCCGCGGCCTCCCCGGCCGCGGGACCCGTCCTGAGAACCAGGCCTGGAACACCTGGTCATACACGGGCAGGTCGTCGGGCTGGCTGCAGAGGGTGGCGCGGCCGGCCCAGTAGACCTCCTGCGCGCGGTCGGCACCGACCAGATCGACAGCGGTGACGAAGGTCGCGGCCCGGTCCTGACTCACCGCCAGCCCGGCAGCGCGCAGTGCCCGGGAGAACCCCACCAGGACGACGTCGACCTCTTGCGAGACCGTGTCGACCTCCACCTCAGCCAGCCAGCAGACGGTCGAGGTCGACCCGCACCCGATCGGCGTCCTCGCGGTACTTGATCACCGCGCCCAGGGTGGAGGCCGCCGCCGCCGCATCAAGCTCGCGCGCGCCGATCGCGGTCAGCGCCGCTGCCCAGTCGAGGGTCTCGGCGACCCCCGGCGGCTTGAGCAGATCCCCGTCGCGCATCCGGTGCACGGCCCGGGCGACCTGCTCCGCCAGCCGCACCTCGATCCCCGGCAGCCGGGTCCGCAGGATCTCGATCTCACGCGCCAGCGACGGGTGGTCGACCCAGTGGTAGAGGCACCGCCGCTTGAGCGCGTCGTGCAGCTCGCGGGTCCGGTTGGAGGTCAGCACCACCAGCGGTGGGTGCGCGGCGGTGACCGTCCCGAGCTCGGGGATGGTGACCGAGTTCGTGGACAGCACCTCCAGCAGGAAGGCCTCGAACTCGTCGTCGGCCCGGTCGATCTCGTCCACCAGCAGCACCGCGGGGTGCGTCCGCAGCGCCCGCAGCACCGGCCGGTCGAGCAGGAACCGCTCGGTGAACAGGTCCTTCTCGATCTCCTCCACCGCCCGCTCACCGGCGGCGGCCTCGACGGCTCGCAGGTGCAGCACCTGGCGCGGGAAGTCCCAGTCGTACAGGGCCTGGGATGCGTCGATTCCCTCGTAGCACTGCAGCCGGATCAGCTCCGCGCCCAGCACCTGCGCCATCGCCTGCGCCAGCGCGGTCTTGCCGGTTCCCGGCTCGCCCTCCAGCAGCAGCGGCCGGCCCATCCGCAACGCCAGCCACGCCACCGTGGCCAGACCGTCGTCGCACAGGTAGCCGGTGCTGGCCAGGGCCTGGCGCAGCGCGGCCGGGTCGTCCGGGCGTGCGTGCTCCGCAGCGGCGGTGGTCATCGGGCCATCCTGCTGCTAGCGGCCTGTGCTGTCATCCCGGTGCCGCCCCGGGACGGCGGCCAGCGCGACGTACAGTGACAGGCATGACGTCGGTCTCGCTCGGGCTCCCCGGAATGCGTGGCAGCACCCTGCCGCCGGACCCCGCGCGCCCCGGCGACTCCCGGCTGCTGGACCGGTTCGGACGGGTGGCCACCGACCTGCGCGTCTCGCTGACCGACCGCTGCAACCTGCGCTGCTCGTACTGCATGCCCGAGGAGGGTCTGGACTGGATGCCGGCGGAGCAGTCGCTCACCGACGACGAGGTCGTGCGCCTGGTACGGGTGGCCGTGCACGAGCTGGGGGTGGACGAGGTGCGCTTCACCGGTGGAGAGCCGTTGCTGCGCAAGGGGCTCGAGACGATCCTGGCGGCCACCTCCCAGCTGCGCACGCGCGAGAACCGGGTCGTGACGACCTCGCTCACCACGAACGCGCTCGGGCTGCAGCGCCGCGCCGACGCACTGGCCGGCGTCGGTCTGCAGCGGATCAACGTCTCGCTGGACACCCTGGACCCCCAGCGCTTCCTCCAGATCACCAAGCGCGACCGCCATGGCGACGTGCTGGCCGGTCTGCGCGCGGCGTCGGCCGCCGGGATGAGTCCGATCAAGATCAACGCCGTGCTGCTGCGCGGGGTCAACGACGACGAGGCGCCCGCGCTGCTGCGCTGGGCCCTGCAGCTGGGCTACGAGCTGCGCATCATCGAGCAGATGCCGCTGGACGCGCAGGGCGGCTGGGACCGCGACGTGATGGTTACCGCCGACGAGGTGCTGGCTGCGCTGGGCGCGTCGTTCGACCTCACACCCCAGGGTGCGATGGTCCGCGGGTCCGCGCCGGCGGAGCGGTTCGTGGTCGCGGCAGGGGCGGACCACCCGGCGGGCACCGTCGGCATCATCGCCTCCGTCACCAGGCCGTTCTGCGGGGCGTGCGACCGGACCCGGCTCACGGCGGACGGCCAGCTGCGGGACTGCCTGTTCTCGCGGTCGGAGACGGACCTGCGCTCGCTGCTACGGGGCGGCGCGAGCGACGAAGAGCTGGCCTCGACATGGCGAGAGGCCATGTGGCGCAAGAAGGCAGGGCACGGCATCGACGACGTCGGCTTCATCCAGCCGGACCGGCCGATGAGCGCGATCGGAGGATGAAGTCTCGATGACGGAGCAGAAGATCACGGTGACGCAAAATGAGGCCCCGGTCACGAGCGCACCCGGGCACACGCTGCAGGTTCGCTACTTCGCTGGCGCGAGCGCTGCTGCGGGCACCGGGTCCGAGGAGCTCGAACTTGCTATGGGTGCCGACGCAGGTGCTCTGCGCGCTGAGCTGGTCCGGCGCCACCCCGGCCTAGGACCAGTGCTGCGGGTCGCGACCCTGCTTGTCGACGGCGTAGCCTCCCGCGACCCTGGTGCAGTGCTGGACGACGCCACCCAGGTCGACGTGCTGCCGCCCTTCGCCGGTGGCTGAAGCACGCTTGAGGAAGCACTCCCCCGCCCAGGAGCGGTGACCGGTCTAGAAGCGGATGCTCATCAGATGCCATGGTTCATTGATGTCGCGTACGCCGACCGGTGCGTCTGTCCGGACCGTCAGACCCGTTCGGGTGAGAGTGTTGCGGCGGTGCTCGGGGTGCGGTGACCTGTGCCGCCAGCCGAAGTCGTTGCACAGCGCGCGAATCGTCGGTCTCGACGGGGTCTGGTGTGGGTGCTGGGTGAGGCGCTGGTGGTGTCGACACCCGCTGAGGGTTGATCGAGGGACTTCGGGAGCTTGGGATGCAGCTCTACATCGGCCCTACCGTGTGGCTTGCCTTCGGCCTGCTCGGGCTTGGCCTCAACGCCTATGCGGCGAGTGACCGCTTTCGTCGCCGGCTTACACCGGATCGTCTGACGGAGGTTCAGAAGTCGTACAGCCAGCCTCTGCTCGGCATCGCCCCTGCGGTGCTCGGACTGTGGTGCCTGTTCAACGCTGTTCGCGCGTTGATCGGTGACGCGCCGACGTGGTGGCTGTGGCTGCTCGCCGGCGCGGCCCACCTCGGTTGCCTTGCCTCTCGGAGTCTGGTTGGTCACCGACTCAACGCGGCCGAAGCTCCTCGCCCCGACGCGCCGACGCAGCAGCGCCACCGACGCGCCGTGGCGCTTGCGGTGCCAGCAGCACTGTGTGTCTGGGCTGCCTCTCCCGTGGCGGACTTCGCAGAGCACAACGAGAACACCCCGGCGCTGGTGGCCGCAGTTGCCCTCCTGGTTGTCGCGCTCGTCGGCTTCGTCGCTGCCGGTTGGGCAGCGGTTTGGGTCACCGGGGATCAGGCAAGGGTGAAGAACGACAGCGGTCATTGAATAGCCGCGGACATGACCCTCAGGGGCAGGCCACCCACTCCTCGGTGCCGTCCTGCAGCACCTGACGCTTCCAGACGGGCAGTCGGCGCTTGACCTCCTCGACCAGCTCGGACGCGGCCTCGAAGGCCTCTCGCCGGTGCGCCGCCGAGACCGCTACCGCCAGGGCCACGCCACCAACCGGCAGGTGCCCCACGCGGTGGCTGATCGCGACGGCATCGACGGGGTAGGCGGCAGCCACCTGCTGCGCGACGTCGGCGAGCACCTGCCCGGCGCTGGGATGGCCCACGTACTCCAGCGCGGTGACGGCGCGCCCGCGATCGTGGTTGCGCACGATCCCGGCGAAGGTCACCACCGCCCCCGCGGCCACGTCCTGGACCAGCGCGGCATGCCGGTCGAGGTCGAGGTCGGCGTCGACGACCTGTGCCAGCACGACGCGTCGGTCAGCAGGGACCCGCCGCGAGGAGTCCGCCGAACGTGCAGGCGGCTCGTGCTGCGTCGAGGGGTGCTCGGTGTCCTGGTCTGGTCGGCTCACCCCTGCAGCGTAAGCGGGCTCAGCGTGAACTGGCTCAGCGTGAACTGGCTCAGCGCAGGCCGCCCTCGGTCAGCTGCTGCCTGGTGTCGAAGTCGGTGCCGTCGGCGAGATCTCCCACCTCGACACGGCGGACCCTGTGCTCGCGCAGGTACTCCCGGGCGCCGATCTCCCCGTCGGCCGCCTCGTGCACCCCCAGCCAGTGGTTGCGGCCGATCAGCACCGGATGCCCCGGGCTGCCCGCGTACACGGCCTGGGAGAGCGCACCGTGCAGCGTCCTGCCACGGGCTGCGGCCACCGAGGCCTCCACCAGGGCGTAGACCGCTTCGGACGTCAGACCAGGGGTGTCCACCAGGGCCACGACGACGGCCTCGACCTCTTCGTCGAGCATCGACAGCGTGCGCAGCCCCGTACGAAGGGACGCGCCCATGCCCCGCTGCCAGCCCGGGACCACGACGGCGCTCACCTGCCGTTCCAGGGTGGCGCGCACCCGAGCCGCCTCAGCCCCCACGGTGACGAACACCGGGCTGCAGCCGGCGTCCACCAGCGTCTGCGTGCGGGCGCGCACCCAGGGCACACCGGAGCTGTCGTAGAGCAACGCCTTGGGGCCGCCCATGCGCCGGCCCTCACCGGCCGCGAGGACCAGCCCGGCGACCGGTCCCTCCGCAGGCACACCTGAGGACGGGTCCCCAGGCAACGGCCCGCGCATCCTGCGGGGATCGGCGCTCATGGCCACCAGTGTGCAGGACGCCGCCGTCAGGACGGGCGCTGAACCAACAGGTGCCGCACCAGCAGCCCCAGCGGGTGCCGTACCAACGCATCCTGCGCCTGGCCGCCATCCACCCACTCGGCGTTGCCGGTGAGTCGCTCGTGCCCCAGCCGAGCGAGCAGCACCGGTTCGTAGGCCCACGGCGAGGGATGGCGGTACCGGCGCGACGGCGTCCCGAGCAGCCGCACCCGACGGAAGCCACCAGGCAGCAGGTTGCTGGCGTCGAGCCGCACCCCGGCCTGGACGGCCATCCACCGCGCGACCGTCCCAGGTGGCTCCTCGCCGTCGTCCGAGGATCCGCCCGGCAGCTGCCAGCCGCCGTCGCGGTCCCGCACGAGCAGCATCCGACCACCACTGTCGGTGGCCAGCAACCGGGCCCCGCTGCAGGCCAGCGGCGGCGTCGGCAGCGGCGACAGGAGCAGGTCGACGGTCACGGCGCCCGAACCGGGCAGCACGTCGTGGCCGTGGCGGCTCTCGATCACCCTCTCCCCCCGCCGTTTCGGCACCCGCAGACCCGCTTCGACGATGGCCCTGAGCAGGTCGCGGCCGGGGACCTCCCGCGCGCCCGCCGCGACCACGTCGAGGTAGCGCTCCTGCGGGATGTCGTAGTGGTCGCCCTCGAAGCCGCGCCGGGGGATGCCGACCCGCTCGGCAAAGGCGTGCAGCTCCGCCAGGCTGGTGTCGCTGGCCAGGTGCGACCACAACCGCCCGTGGGCGGGCCAGCGCGCAGGGTCGATCAGCACCGCCATGACGGCGAGCGTAACGAGCAGGGGCGCAGACGTGGGCCAGGCGCTGAGAGGCAGGTGACCGTCCTGCTGCTGGCCCAGCAGGGTGACGCGCACCGAACTCGCGCACGGCTGTCCCCCCTCGTCCCTAACCTCAGGATGTCAACGCCGCGACCGGCACCGGGTCGGCTCCGCGAGCCCGTCTTCCAGGGGGATTTACCACATGTCCGTCTTCACCCACGCCCGCGTCCAGCGTGCGGTCGTCCTCACCGGCGTCGCCGCCGTCGCCCTGGTCGGGTGCGGCGACCAGGTCAGCCAGACCCCGGCCCAGCGGGTCAACAACGCCACCTCCAACGTGTTCGACGCCGAGTCGCTCACCGTGTCGGTGGGCCTCGAGTTCGACGACGCCTCGCGCACGGCGATCTCCACCAAGCTCCTGGAGGAGCAGGGCGCGCAAGAGCCCGGTGCGCCTGAGCTCAGCCCCGCAGCGATCGAGCGCCTGCTCGACGCCCGGATCGTGAGCACCGTCAGCACCACCGACGGCAGCATGCTCTCCGAGGTCGACCTCACCGGCGCAGGGATGACCGCGGGCGTCCCTCCGACGAACCTGTCCACGTCCACGAGCCTGGTGATCGAGGGGAAGGCACTGGTCGAGATGCGTCAGGTGGAGGGGATCGTCTACGTCCGCGCCGACCTGGAGTCGCTGGAGCAGACGCTGGAGACGCCGACGCTGGTCGACGACCTGCAGGAGTCCATGACCGGCGCACCCCCCGCCATCACGCAGGCGACCGACGCGCTGGTGGCGGGAGGCTGGGTGAGCCTGGACACCGCCGAGCTGGCGCAGCAGCTCGAGGAGCTCGGTGCTGAGGACCCCTCGGAAGGCACCGCACCCACCCCTGACGCCAGCGCCGTGACCGGCGCCGTCCAGCAGTTCCTGGACGACGCCACTGCGGTGGTGACGCGCGAGATCGTGGTCACCGAGAAGGGGGACGACGCCTTGACAGTGAAGGCGCCGCTGGACCGGATCCTCGGTGGGGTGACCCCGTCGCTCAAGGTGTTGGTCACCGAGCTCGCGAGCCAGACCGGTATGCCGGTGGAGGAGGTGGACGAAGGCTTCGACGAGGACCTCGCCGAGGCCGCGCAGGACCTGGCCGGCCGCACGGCGACCGTGGACGTGACCCTGGACGGCGACCGCCTGTCCACCGTGCGGATGGACCTCGCCCAGTTCATGGACGACGCCGACCGCAAGGACATGCAGGACGACGGCGTCACCTCGGTGCCTGTCGTGCTGGAGCTGGACGACGAGGGCGGCGTCGAGGCACCGAAGGACGCCGTGGCCCTGGACCTGACGGCGATCATGGCGGAGGGCTTCGGCGTGGGCAGCGGCACGGAGTCCGTCGACCCGCTCGAGGGCATGACCGCCGAGGACCTCGGAATGACCCCGGAGGAGTTCGAGGCGTTCAAGCAGGAGATGGGCAGCGACGCCTGATCGTTGAAACGCAGCAGAGGGCGGCTCCCCGATGGGGAGCCGCCCTCTGCGTCAGTGCTGGTTGCCCGGCCGTGCGGCCGGGTGGTTCAGGACCGGATCAGAAGTCCATGCCACCCATGTCGCCGCCACCGGGAGCCGCAGGTGCGGACTTCTCCGGCTTGTCGGCGATGACAGCCTCGGTGGTGAGGAACAGCGCCGCGATGCTGGCAGCGTTCTGCAACGCCGACCGGGTCACCTTGACCGGGTCGTTGATGCCGCTGGCCAGCATGTCGACGTACTCGCCGGTCGCGGCGTTGAGGCCGTGACCGGTCTCGAGGTTGCGCACCTTCTCAGCCACGACGCCGCCTTCGAGGCCGGCGTTGATGGCGATCTGCTTGAGCGGTGCCTCGAGCGCCACCCGGACGATGTTGACGCCTGTGGCCTCGTCGCCGGTGAGCTTGAGCCCCTCGAACGCGGTCTTGCCGGCCTGGATCAGCGCCACGCCACCGCCTGCGACGATGCCTTCCTCGACGGCCGCCTTGGCGTTGCGGACGGCGTCCTCGATGCGGTGCTTGCGCTCCTTGAGCTCGACCTCGGTAGCAGCACCGGCCTTGATGACGGCCACGCCGCCGGCCAGCTTGGCCAGCCGCTCCTGCAGCTTCTCGCGGTCGTAGTCCGAGTCCGACTTCTCGATCTCGGCGCGGATCTGGTTGACCCGGCCGGCGATCTGCTCGGTGTCGCCAGCACCCTCGACGATGGTGGTCTCGTCCTTGGTGATGACGACCTTGCGGGCCTGGCCCAGCAGGTCGAGCGTTGCGTTCTCGAGCTTCAGACCCACGGTCTCGCTGATGACCTGGCCACCGGTGAGGATGGCCATGTCCTGCAGCATCGCCTTGCGGCGGTCACCGAAGCCGGGCGCCTTGACGGCGGCGGAGCGGAAGATGCCACGGATCTTGTTGACCACCAGGGTCGCTAGGGCCTCGCCCTCGACGTCCTCGGAGATGATCAGCAGCGGCTTGCCCGACTGGGTGACCTTCTCCAGCAGCGGCAGGAGGTCCTTGATCGAGGAGATCTTGGACTCCACGAAGAGCACGTAGGTGTCCTCGAGGACGGTCTCCATGCGCTCTGCGTCGGTGACGAAGTAGTGCGAGATGTAGC
>JAABUN010000482.1_pt1 | contig 103088 bp, 98 predicted proteins | sample 5559311 | NCBI WGS metagenome assembly JAABUN01 (sample SAMN10711877, study PRJNA513370) | rock metagenome | isolation source: Antarctica rocks | place: Antarctica: Victoria Land, Siegfried Peak sud | reverse complement strand
AGTCGTCAATCTCACAAAAAATTGTTAATCTATCCATAGAAAAGACTCCTCAGGTTGATGATTTTGTTTGGTAAACCTAATTATATCTTATCTTTGGTGTCTTTTCTTATCTCGAACTCACGTTAAGTTAGAGTTTGTTTGAGATGCAGCAAAAAGGTTACTGTATCTAATAATGTAGCCTTCCTGCTCCACTTATCTGTTTTAGACTGCTTTTGCTGCATTTTGCTGCATTTTTCTGCATCTGTTTGATTGCATCATTTTTGCGAGTTTCAGAGGGGTGTGCGTATCTCGTAACTTCACCAAGCCCCAAATGCCCATGCATCGAAGCGAGCGTTGAAAGGTCGATGCCATTATCTAGAATCCGCGTGGCAAACGTATGACGACAATCGTTTTGACTTTGGATGTTTATTCTCACGTCTTACCGAGTATGCAAAAAGACGCAACCGAACAACTTGAAGGTTTGATTTTTCGTAAATCAGTTAAGAATTAAATGGTTTGGTTATATCTCCAACAAGACTTTCAATCTGAATAATGGAGTTTGTTACATAGCTCAAAACAAACTCCGCTTCTTGTTCTATAGAGTTACGATTTTCTCTTAGTCTAAAATGAAAACTACCTTGATAATTGATTGATGTAACAGCAACAGAATCTGTTAAATTTTTGTATTGAAAATACTCAGACAAATTTAATCCAATTGCCGAACGAACATTCAAATCACGTAAATTCATAAAAGACTTAAACACTTTTTCGTCTTTTTCTATATCTCTTCCTTTTGAAACAACAAATGCTTTTATTTCAAATGGAACATAACCAACAATAGAATTCTCAACTCTTAACAAAGCAAAATCTAAAGCAGCAGTTGATTTTGCTATTGATTCACCAAATTCCTTATTAGCTTTATGAGATTCGGCTTCAACTAGGAAATTTTTAGTTATTTCATTTTGAATGATGTCAATCAAACTTATTGAATCAAAATTTTCATTCCAAACATTTAAGGTTATTTGTCTCAAAAAATCTCTGGTGTAAGTTCGGCAATCACTTACATCAGTTTCATTTGGATATTTTGCCTTATGCTGTGCATCGTTCCTTAATGTTCGGACGTGCTGAATTCTTGCTTTATCTGGAACGAGAGGCAAGCCAGCAGCAACTAATTCATTATCGGCTTGTTGAACTATTGCTTGAAAATCATTTTTAGGCGTAACAGTTGAGTTAATTGCACTCACAACAGCTTTTAATATGGTTTCATTTGTTAAGTCAAAACCTATTAAAGCCATTATCCTATCAACGTAACTATGTTTTGCCTCTGCCTGTAAAATGGCACGTTGAAATAACTGTCTAACAAGAATAAGTTTCTTACGGGTTATTTCATCGAGTATAATGTTCATAAAAGATTCACATAATTTAATTAGTATTTATTTATCTTCTAATTAACCATTGGTGCTAGTTGAAAAAGTCACGGAAAAGTTTCTAATGTGAAGGTGACGAAACCAAACACAAAGGAAACCAATGCCGTGACTCAAGAAAATTTTATCATAGAACTTTTTTGCCGTGTGGATGATATGCTGCCGAAAACCGGAGAACACATCCAAGCCAAACTTTCCCGAAGCGAACTGATTACTTTGGGTTTGTTGCTCGCTCTGAAAGGCACTTCGCAACGGGCTTTTTACCGCTGGCTCAAACAAAACTGGAGAGATTTGTTTCCTGCTTTGCCCGAATGCACGCGCCTTTTTCGGCGACTCAAAACGCACCGGAAATTGACGGAGAAGTTTCTGGCTGAACCGACCCTCTTCGGCGTGATTGATTCTTACGGCATTGAACTGTGTCATCCGATTCGGGAAAATCATCAGCCGCATCGAAATCGCATCGGACGCAAAGGTTTTGCTTCGTGGCGATGGATAGTCGGCGGCAAGTTCTGCGTTTTGGCGAACAAATTCGGACTCATCACCGATTGGACGGTGAAAACGGCAAATGTTTCTGACACGGAGTTTTTGCCGCTCGTTGAACGGGTGCGCGAGCAAATGATCGTCCTTGCAGACAGAGGCTTTCGCCGTCGCACGGGTCAGCCGGAAAACTTGAAGATTTGCTCGCGCGGCGAGTGGAACGACCGAATGTTGATTGAAACGCTCTTCTCACTTTTGTCGCAGGTGTGTCGACTCAAACATCTGCGACAAAGAGTCTGGGAGTATTTTGAGATGCGTCTCGCTTTTACGGTCGCGCTGTTCAATCTGCTTCAGCAATGGAACGGGTTGAATTTTGATGAACACGGAGTTTCGCATTTTTCGTTAGCTGAATTCAGTTTATGATTTCACTAGCACCAATGGTTAATTAACCACAATACACGCAAAAATTAGTTTTATTTTTTTATATTCTTAGCTTTGGCAACCATTTGGCAACCAAAAGCAAAAAGGGCATCTCGAAAGATACCCTAAGTTGTTGATTTTAATGGTGGCTTGGGACGGAATTGAACCGCCGACACGCGGATTTTCAGTCCGCTGCTCTACCAACTGAGCTACCAAGCCATTCGCCCTTTTTTATAAACAACCGGGCAAGTCAATTAGTGTAAATAAGCAAGATTGTTATGTCAAATCCCTAAATTATAAAGCCCATTCGCCTACGAAAAATATGTTGACAAAACGAATAATAAACATATAATACAGTTTCCGGTAACTGCTTGCCATATCAGTTACTGCTTTCTAATTTGGTTGAATTCCTGCCCGTGCCGATTTGAACGCCGTCGCCATCCCCGGAGACGCAACATTCAAACCGGCACAGCTATTTTAAATTGTTTTAAGGAGTAAATTTTATGATTAAAAAAATTTTATTGATGACGGCTATTTTTACGCTGGCGCTAAATTCGGCGTGTACAAAAACCGAAGTTTCAACTTCAAATACAAATAAAGCGGTGGCGACCGATACTAGTCCGACGACTATGCCCGAAGGTTTATCGGCAAATCAAGTGACGCTGACGAACGGTACGACTCCCGGAATTCCCGACCCGAAATCTATCGATGCCAATGCTAATTCTAAAGGCGCGACTTCGATTCCCGGAATTCCCGACACGACAAAAATGGGCAGAACGCCGATACCGAAAAAAACGCCGCCGATTCCCGGAATTCCCGACGAGGAAACTTTGCGTAAACAAATGACCACTCCGGTCAGCAAGGAAATGATGGATAGAAAACCACCGGAATTTGAATCAAACTCTCAAAACCGCCCGATAAACAAGGGGCAAAATGTTCGCAAACCGAAAACAAATCAATAGACGTTAATAAAAAAAACGATTGTGAATGAAATTTATTCACAATCGTTTTTGAAATATACTCAACCCAAAGTCTATTCTTCTTCGTCTAAATCTACCGCTATATTTGCAGCCGCAAGGCTCGGGTCGGCTTTAAGCAAACCAAGGGCGACTTTGACGCCGTATTCGATGCGGTCGAAAATTTCCCTGTTTTCCTTGAGCGTGTTCTTGGAATTTTCGCGTCCTTGTCCAAGACGTTCGCCTTCATAAGAAAACCACGCACCGCTTTTTTCGACGATATTGTTATTAACCGCCAAATCAAGCAAGTCACCTTCGCGCGAAATGCCTTCGCCGTACATAATGTCGAATTCGCATTCGCGGAACGGCGGCGCGACTTTGTTTTTCACAACTTTAACGCGCGTCCGGTTGCCGACCATTTTATCGCCTTCTTTAATCGCGCCGATGCGACGAATATCAATGCGGACGCTGGCGTAAAATTTCAGAGCCTTCCCGCCCGTCGTCGTCTCCGGCGAGCCGAACATTACGCCGATTTTATCGCGCAGTTGGTTGATGAAAATAAAACAGGTGTTTGAGGTAGAAACGATTCCGGTCAATTTTCTCAATGCCTGCGACATCAAACGCGCCTGAAGTCCCATATGCGAATCACCCATATCGCCGTCGAGTTCGGCGCGCGGCACAAGCGCCGCAACCGAGTCGATGACAATTACGTCGACGCTGTTTGAACGAACTAATGTTTCCGCGATTTCCAACGCCTGTTCGCCCGAATCCGGCTGGGAAATAAGCAAATCGTCGACATTGACACCGAGCTTTTCCGCATAAACCGGGTCCATCGCGTGTTCGGCATCGATAAATGCCGCAATTCCGCCCAATGCCTGAGCCGACGCAACGACTTGCAGCGCGAGCGTCGTTTTACCCGAGCTTTCCGGTCCGTAGATTTCGATGATTCTGCCGCGCGGCATTCCGCCGACACCGATTGCCGCGTCAATGCTCAAACAACTTGTCGAAATCGACCCGACCTCTTCGTGCGGACGCTCACCAAGCCGCATAATCGAGCCTTTGCCGAATTTCTTTTCTATATTTGCCAAAGCTGATTCGATTGCTTTGCCCTTCGTATCCGTACTCATTTGAACTGCTTCTTTAGCCAATTTTTTATCGCTCCTTTATAAATGAATCCTATAACTTGAAAAAGTATAACACAAAAATAAGCGTTTGTGAAATATTGTTTCACAGATGAAACAAGTTTTTTATTTATTGTCTAACTAAGTTAGTGGAAAATTTATATTTCTGCAAGTTTTTTTTTACTGAAGAATGTTGAAAAACTTGTTGATTAGCCGTCAAAACTGGACGGTTTTTTGCTATCGAAATTTGCAAACAATTAACGAAAAACATCGGCGAAAATTTATCTTGCTTTTTCCTGAATCTTTTTTATAGAATGCTACAAACAATTTAGTCGCTGAAGTCGAATGAAGAAAATTCATTCGGCACGGGGAAACCAAAAGTTTATCAAATAGATAAACACGGGGCGAAGCGCAAAACGCGCAGAAGACTTCTTTGCTTCCAGTCCGACAGCTAACTTCGTAAGCGTAACAAAGAAGGACACGAAAAAGTTTCCACAAAAGGTGTGAGGCGTGTGCTTTACACCTTTTTCTGTATCTGGCGAGCGAGCTTTTCTTTGCGACGCGCGGCTTAAAATTGCTTTGTAATAAAAATCAGGAGCAAGAAGAGCAATGAAAAAAATCACGATAATCGGAAGCGGCGCAACCGGAACTCTGCTGGCAATCAATTTAATAAAACACAATGACAATCAGCCGATTGAGATAAATTTAGTCGATAAAAAAGGACGAATCGGTCGCGGCGTGGCTTATTCGACGGCGACGGATTATCATCTTTTGAATGTTCCCGCCGGCAAAATGGGCGCGTTTCCCGACGACCTCGAACATTTTTACAGGTGGTTGACCGCTAAAGATTACGATTTTTTTCCGAACGATTTTGTTCCGCGCAAATTTTACGGCGCATACTTACGCGAAACTTTATTTGAAGCTCTGAAAAATAAACGCCCGAATGTTTCCGTTAACTTGCTCGATGACGAAGCGGTTGACGTTTTGGTTGACGACGCGCGGGCGCAGGTAATTTTAAATTCGGGCGAGATTTTATATTCGGACAAAGTTATTTTAGCGTTCGGCAATTTTCTGCCGCCGCATCCAAGAAGCGAAAATCAGTCTTTTACCGAATCCGAGAAGTATTTTCAAAATCCGTGGGGCGCAAAAATCCACTACAAAATTGAACCGGGCGACGACGTTTTTATTATCGGCACGGGTTTAACGGCGATTGACACGGTTTTGAGCCTTCGAAACAAGCGGCACACGGGAAAAATCTATCTCTTCTCGACGCGCGGACTTCTTCCAGCCGTTCACGAACTCGGATTCGTTTATCCGTCGTTTGAAGCAGAATTAAGTTCGCAAACCAGAATCACGGATTTGCTGAAAATCGTGCGCCGACACATCGACAAAGCCGAAAAACAAAATAGTAATTGGCGAGCCGTGATTGACAGTTTGCGCCCGCACGCGCAGGCGATTTGGCTGAACCTTCCCGTCACGGAAAAGCTTTATTTTATGCAGCATCTCAGCCGCTACTGGAACGTCGCGCGACACCGAATGCCGCCCGAATGGGCGGAAATTTTAGCCCAATTGCAAGCCACGAATCAATTGCAAATTTTGAAAGGTCGTTTGAAAAATATCGAATCAAACTCAAACGAAAAATTTGACGTGGTGTTTTCTACCGACGGCGCGGAAAATAATCTTTCGGTCGACGCGATTGTCAACTGCATCGGTTCGGAAAGCAATTTTTCAAAAGTCGATTCTTCGTTCGTCAAAAATCTCATCGGCAGAGGCTTGATAAAACCGGATGTTTTGAAATTAGGAATTGACGCGACGCCCGACGGCAAAACTATTGCCAAAGACGGAACGATTTCCGACAAAATTTTCACCGTCGGAACTGCGCTGAAGGGCATTTTGTGGGAATCGACGGCGATGCCCGAAATTCGCGCTCAGGCAAACCATTTGGCTTTATTTTTACTCGACGAGGGACAATTATGAAAAATTTTTTTTTTTGTGTTGGTTTTTATTTGCGATGTGCAGTTGACCGTTCCGATTCGGAATTACCAAAACACTGTTAAAAAATTGTCGCTCGACGTTTATTACCTGCGGCAAAACGACCGCTTTTCACGCCCCGGCGATTTGAATGTTTCCGGAACGAGTTTCAAAATTAAATTGTAGGAAGAAAACACGAGAAAACAAAAATTTGTCGCTGTTATTTATCTATTCGGTCATTTTGCCGCCTGCATTTTCTCTTTCAGCGAATCGAGTCGTTTTTGCGCTTCGAGAGCTTCTGCCGATTTGGGTGATTTTTCGACAATCTCGCGCCAACTCGCGCCGTCATAATGCAGCAGTCTGGTTTTCGAGTTAAAAAGAAAATTGACGTTTAATTTTCGATAGCGGTCGAGCGAAACATAATTTAAATAAAAACTGTGCAGCGGCGCGCCCGACGACGCCATTTCGCGCCGGTCTAATTTTTTGGCGGCTTCGCTCGAAAATTTCAAAGCGATTTCTTCTATCAAATCGCCGGTCAGCAAGAGAATTGCCGTTCTTACAGATGAGTTCGGAAAAGTTTCGAGAAAAATTCGGGCGCGTTCGATTTGCTCGAAACCTTCCGAAGACTGCACAAGTTTTGCCAGCCGCTCGTCGTCGCCGCGCCGAAATTTTCCGACGACGGCTTCCGACTGTATCCAGCCGAAATTTTTCGGCGCCGCTGTAATCCGATAAAAAGTTACGCCGTCGGCTTCTTTTGAACCTGTTATTAAAACTGTTTTACCGCGCCGCATTCTCTGCAACGGCATAGCGAAAAGACTTGGCGCAGCACGCAAAACCGCTAATCTTTCATCGACGACAATTGCCGTATTTGTTTTTTCGGCGGTTTTTTGCGGCGCAACAATGTTTCTCGTGGATTTAGCTGCAATACGATTCTTTTGAGCTTCGATATTTGCGGCAGAAGCAATAAAAATCAGCAGGAAAATAGAAAAAAGTGAGTTTTTCATAATGCGCTTTCGGATTTGAAGATTGAGTTGAGATTTCAATTAGCCTAAAAAAATCCGTGCAAATTTTATTTTTTTAATTTCGCGTTCAGAATTTTATTCTGCATTCCCGCGTGGTGAAAATGGCAGATTGCAATAGCGAGAGCATCGGCAGCGTCGTGTGGTTGCGGAATAGTTTGCAATTTCAAAAGCAGACGCACCATTTCCTGAACCTGATGCTTTTCGGCATTTCCGTAGCCGACGACCGTTTGTTTTATCAGACGAGGGCTAAACTCTGAGATTTCCAGCTTCGATTTTTCACCCAGCAGAAGCACCACGCCGCGAACTTGCCCAAGTTTCATCGCAACCTTGACGTTGTTCGCATAAAACGCTTCCTCAACCGATATAACACCCGGTTGAAATTTTTGGATAACGGCTTCAATGCCATCGTAAATTTTCAAAAGACGCTTTGAGAAACTTTCCTTCGGACTCGATTTTACCGTGCCGAAATCAACGAGCGTGTATTTAAGACCGCTTCCTTCGACTACGCCCCAACCAAGCGTTTCGCTTCCCGGATCGATTCCTAAAACACGCATTTATCAATTTGCAACGAACAGTTTTTGTAATTTACGCAGTCAAGATACATCACATCATCGATTAAAATCAAGTGTTTTTATGTTTTCGCAAAAAGCGTTTTTCAAATCGAGTAGAAAAGCATTTAAATTATTCGCCGAATTTAGTCAAAACGAAAGCCGCGAGAAATCCGAGAACGGTAATCAGCCCGGCAAAATCGTGCGCTTCGGCAAACGCTTCGGGAATCATCGTGTCTGCCAGCATTGCAAGAATCGCGCCGGCGGCGACGGCAGTCGTCGCGGCAATAATCTCCTGCGAAAAATGGCTGAAAATAGCGTAACCGAGCAGCGCGGCAACACCGGAAATAAACGCGATTCCCGCCCAAACGCCAAAGACATATTTCGCCGAACGATTCGCTTTTTTCATTCCAGCAGCGCTCGAAAGCCCTTCGGGCAAATTCGATAAAAAAATCGCTACCACCGCGACCCAGCTAACCGCTCCGCCGCTAATCATACTGACACCGATAACGATTGATTCAGGAATTCCGTCGAGCAGCGCGCCGATGGCGATTGACAAACCGCTTCCGCTGTCTTCATCTTCGGAAGATTGCTGCTCGCCCGACCTTTTCCGGTGCTTCGCGCCTTTTTGATTGACCAGCCAGTTCGCCGCCGTATAAACCGCCGCGCCGCCAATGAACCCAATCGCCGTCGAATCAAAACCGCCGCGTTTGTATGCTTCGTCCATCAAATCAAACGACAACGCCGAGATAAGCACGCCGCTTCCAAAAGCCATAATCGCGGCAATCAAACGCGGCGAAATTTTTACATAGAACCCGACCGCCGCGCCGATAACCAATGCCGAACCCGCAACCAATCCCCAAAATCCCGCCTGCAACCAAATCGGAAACATTTTCAATTCCTCATCTTTTGAATTTTCTCAGCAATCGAAGAAGAATCATTTCTTCTAACTTGTCGTATTCGGCTTGCCACAAAGCGCGGTTTAAATAATCGCTCAAAATATATTGTCCTGTCATATCAGATTTATTTTATCATTTCTTATTTCGCTTTTTCTTCGGAAAAGATTCAGGCTTTTGTTTTGGAATTTCGCTGCCTTTTGAAATAAACCAAATCTCAACAATTCTATTTTCTTTACTTTTTCCTTTTGCAGTAATAATTCTAGAACTATTGACTCCATTTTTGGCAAGAACTTTTTTCGCTTCTTTAAGCATTTCATTCGTCACTCGTAGAGAGTCAGGTTTTAAATCTCCATTTTCAGTGCGACATCTTTCACATTTATAAGCAATAAGTCGAACTTTGCTTTCAGGAGTTTTTTTTAATATATCAGCTACAATTTGTACTGACGTTTCAGCTTCTTCTTTGTCAAATTGTCCGATAACGCAACAACCTTCAAAATCATTTTCTGTTGAATACCAGTAAGAATCGAAAAGAAAGGTTTTGCTTAAATCAAACGATAAATCTTCTACACAAGGCTTATATTCTGCTTTTTGCGGAACGATTAAAAATTGAACGCGAATTTCGTCTTCAACGCCGCATTGTTCAGTAATAATTCTATCAGGTGAAATCTTAGAAATTTTTGTTAGGTAAGTTTTGAATCGAGTTGCAAAACGATAAGCAGAAATTTGCGAACTTCCTTTTTTACGAAAAATTTTGATATGTCCGATTGCATTCGGATTGTGTTGAATTTCAATCGAAAAAGTATGACTTCTAACTTCTTGTTCTTCTAATGATGTTGAGCCAAATTCATCAATTATTCGCGGCGCATTATCACTTTGAGCAAAAATTGAGATTGTTAAAAGTAAAATAACTAAGACTTGTGAAATGAACTTTTTCATAGTTTTCAAATTATATTCTAATATTTCCAATCTTCTCAGTCTTCTTATCTGAACTTTGCTTGAGATACGGCGCGTTGTCTTGTTCGCGTTTGTCCTGCGCGTCGGACGAATGCCATTTCATCCATTCTGTTGGCGCGTCGAAAGTTTCGCCGCCGTGCGCGGTCAGGCGTTGGCGGATGCGGCACATGACGGGCGTGTTCACGCCGACACCGGAGATGACGGCTTGACCTTTGGTGAGCGCGGGGAGTTCGGCGAGCATTGCGCGTCCGGCGCCTTCGACTGATTGGGCGACGGTTTGCTGGTCAATCGGGTTGACGATGCGCATTATGATTTGCGTCATACATTGCGAGAGAACGTCCTGGTCGAGCTTGCCCGGACGCTGCGTGATTAAGCCGATGCCGACGCCGAATTTGCGACCTTCGCTTAAGATTTGTTTTAGGATGTTGGTCGAAACGACACTTGCTCCGGCGGGCGCGAAACGGTGCGCTTCTTCTAAAAGCGTGAAAACCGGATAATTAACGAAATCACCGCGTTCCTTTGGAACTTCGCCTCGCACGATTGAAACTCTGGCTTTATTAACTCGACGAAGCAACGCGCCGACGATGACTTGCTGCTCGTGCTGTTCGATGTCGGATAATTGCAAAATCGTGCAGCGTCCGGGTTTGAAAAGGTCATTTAATTCGATGTGTTCGCTGGCGGTGAAAATGCTGTCGGATTTTCCGAAACGCGAATCCATTCGCCACAGCAAACCGTCAATCGAGGAAACATTTCCGCCGTCTTTTTTCTCATCGCCGAATTTCTGTGCGTTCACTTCATCACGCAAATCGTGGTAAGCGTAAGCGTAGTCAGCGCGTTTTTCGGTTTTCAGTCGCTCGTGCAGACTCGTAAAAGCCTGCGACAGGAAATGCGCCATCTTGTCAGATGTGCCTTCGGGCAAAAGATATTTCACGTCGGCTTCGGTCAGAGTTGAAAAACGAACTTTTATTTTGTCGGGCGTGAAGATTTTGACTTCCGGTTTGTAGCCGTCGGCGTGAAACTGCGCGTCGCCCTGGATCGACTGCATCGTGTGATATTCGCCGTGCGGGTCGACGATTAAAACCGCCGCGCCGTTGTGCGGCTGCATCAATTCTTCGACAATCACGCCCGCCGTGTAAGATTTTCCAGAACCTGTGGACGCGAGAATCGCTAAATGAGTCGAAACGACATCCTTGACCGAAAGCACGACCGGAACTTCGCCCGCTTTGCGCGTCAGCAGGCTTCCGATGTGCGCCGAGCCGTGTTCCTGAAATTTCTTCGGGCTGAGCATTCTTGATAAAGTTTCGCTTGACGCGAGATAAATCGCGTCGCCCGGATTCGGCGGAATGCGCGGATTGACGAAATCTTTTAATTGTTCGTTGAAATAGCCGATTGTCTCGACGGTGATTTCGTAAATCTCGCAAGCGTCGCCGTTCAAGCCAATCAAAGACGAAACCAGAGACGGTGGCGTGTTCGGGTCTGACAGAAAAGCGTCCGGCAAATTTCGCACGAGCTTTCTCGCCTTTATCGTGCCGATAATCCGGCGTTTTTCATCCCCGACTTCCGCCGCGTAATAAACGAATTCGCCGATGCGCGTTTGTTTGTTGTCTTTGGTGATAAAAAGGTATTCGTGCGGCATCTCGCCGGGACCTTTGACAGTGCCGGTTAGGAAATCTGTTGTTGTCATAAATTTAATTTGATTCGGTAAGTTTTCGAGAAAATTATATCACGAAGTTTTAAATAAATCGGGAACAAATTGGGTTAGAATGGTGTCTATATTTAAGGTGAAAATTAAGACAATGCTAAAAAAGGCTTCAATTTGCTTGAGTTTAATCCCTTTTATGATTTGCCTGTGGCTTTATTTAGGGCATCAGGCTTTTGATATGGAATTGGAAATGCAAGTAAGGACTAGTGGACTTTCTATTGGAAACGGACCAACTACTTATGGATTTCTCACAGAACGATATTTTTGTATTTTATTGCTTTTACTATTTTTTCTATTCGGCGAAATGATAAAGACGAAGCTAATCTCTTTTTCTATCTGTGTTTCTACATTAATCTTAATAATTTATCAGTTTTGGCAGATAAAAGATTGGTATTTAATGATAATAAATATGTTTTCTTACTATGATACAGAACCAGATTTTGATTTATTACGCCATTCGGTTCCATTTATCTGGTTCTGTTTTTCCATTGTTTTAGTTTTACTGTTTATTCAAATAATAACTTTTTCAAAATCTTTATACGCAAAACAAGAAGCGACACTGATATAAATTTCGTGCCGTTTCATATTTCTCAACAGATAAAATAAAAATTTACTTGTTTTCAAAGTCGAGCAATTTGTCTTCAATATCGATTAATTCTTTCCGCAATTTGGCTTCCATCGTCGTCGAAACGTCCTGCTGTTCGACTTGCTGGGCTTGGTCTTCCATGTCTCGTTCGAGTTCGATGCGTTCGTCTTTGTTGACGCGGTTTAGCTGCGCGTTGATTTCGTCGCGGCGTTTTACAAGTTGTTCTTTTGTTTGTTTGACTCGCTTCACGATTTTTCCTTTGTGCCAATAAATTTTTTCGATTATACCGCGAATTGTTTTTCGCGGCTAAATAACTTAAATGCGATTTTTAATTTTGATATTTTTAGAAATTTACCGGTCAAAGGATTTTGAAAAGAAGATTTTTGAAATGATAAAAATTGTTTTACAGAAACCGTAAGTTAGTGTATGATTATAAAACGGTTAGTGAGACCGGACATAAACGTTCTTTCTCAAAATGAAATTATCAAAACAAAACGTGCAGCTTTAACCTTTTTAATCCCCACCTGAACAATAACGGATAATTTCAATCTTTTAAAAAATTACTCACAAATCAACTTCTTTAATTAATTTTTTTATTATGAAAAATTTTTAAAGTGCGTAATAAACTCGTTCAAAAAAGAATATGAATTCAACCTTTTCAAAAAACACCGAAAGCATTCTGACGGAGCTTTTGAAAAAATCAGAACAGTATCAAAATCTCTTTAAAAACGCTAACGACGCGATTCTCGTTATCGAGCCGGAGAACGAAACGGTTTTAAACGTCAACGATAAAGCGTGCGAAATATACGGGTTCGAGTTTGAAGATTTCGTCGGGCTGAGTTTAAAGAGCATCTCGAAAGATGTCGAATACGGCGACGAAAAGCGGAAGAAATTGCTTGAAATCGGGACGTGTCAGGAATTTGAAACCATTCAGTTTCGTGCGGACGGCACACCGTTACATCTTCACGTTAATGCCGCCGTTATTGAATATGAAGGGCAACCGGCAATTTTGAGTATCAATCGAGATATAACCGTTCGCATACAAACTGAGCAGGCTTTGCAGGAACGCGAGCAGTTTCTTTTGTCGGTTGCAAACGCGGCGCAGGACGCCATCGTATCGACGGACAATCACGGAAACATAATTTTTTGGAACGAAGGCGCGCGCAAAATCTTCGGTTATGACGCAGAGGAAGTCATCGGAAAATCTTCGGGGATTTTGATGCCGGAGAGGTTTCGGGGATTGTATGCGGGAGGAATTCAGCGATTTAAGGAAACCGGAGAGCTGCGCATAATCGGGAAAACCGTCGAACGGCTGGGGCAGCGAAAAGACGGCAGCGAATTTCCGGTCGAATTGTCGCTCGGTGTTTGGGAAACTATTAACGGCAAGTGTTTTACCGGCATTATCCGTGATATTAGCGAACGCCGGAAAGCCGAACAAATAAAAATGTTTCGGGTGCTTGAAGTAGCTTTACGCTCTGAAATCGGCTTGAAGTTTGCCGGAAGCAATGAATCTTTAAAGACGAAACTGACGCATTGCGTGGAATCTATATTTACTCATCTGGATGCGGCGTTTGTGCAAATCTGGACGTTTAACGAAGAGGAAAACGTCCTGGAACTGCAAGCCGACGCCGGAATTTGCACGCATATCGACAAACTTCCCGCTCGCGTGCCGGTCGGTCAATTTAAAATCGGGCTTATTGCTCAGGAACAAAAGCCGCACATTACAAATGATGTTTTCATCGATGTTTTCCCGGGAGACAACGCATGGGCGCGGCAAAACGAACTGACTTCTTTCGCCGGACACCCGTTAATTACCAACGGCAGATTAATCGGAGTTGTGGCAATATTCGCGCGGCACGAACTCCCCGAAGAAACACTGGACGCACTGGCAAGCGTCAGCTACATAATTACCCAAAACATCGAGCGCATGCGGGCTGAAAAAGCGCTGGAGGAAGCGGCTAAACGCGAGCGGGCGATGGTCGAAAACGCGCTCGACGTGATTTGCACGATTGACGCAGAGGGGCGTTTCGTAGCAATTAATCCGGCGTGTTTCAAAATGTGGGGCTATCATCCCGAAGAACTTCTCGGTCGGCAATATATTGATTTGGTCGCGCCGGAAGACGTCGCCAAAACCAATGAAGCGGCGCTGAGCATTATGTCCGGCACGGAAGCCACCAATTTTGTGAACCGCTACCAGCACAAAAACGGAACGCTCGTCTATACGATGTGGACTTCCTACTGGTCGGAAAGCGAACAATCGCTATTCGCTGTCGCGCACAACATTACCGAGCGCAAACTGTTGGAAGAGCAGAAATCCGCCATCCTCGACGCGTTGCCAGCTCACATTTGCCTGCTCGACCCATCGGGAAATATTCTCGAAGTAAACAACGAATGGAAACAGTTTGCTCTCGAAAATGGTTATGACGATATTAATTTTGGAATCGGAAGCAATTACATAAAAACGTGCGAGGATGCGACGGGCGAATTTGCCGAAGGCGCAAAAGAAGTTGCCGACGTTTGCCGCGCTGTTCTTTCCGGTGAATCCTCTCATTTTGAGATGGAATATCCGTGCCATTCCCCGAACGAGAAAAGATGGTTCAAATTGTCGGTTACTCCTCTGCACAAAGGAAAATCCGCGGGCGCGGTCGTAATGCACATCAATACTACTGAACGCCGACAAACCGAAGAGAACTTGCAGGAAAGCGAGATGCGTTACCGCGGATTGTTTGAGAGCAATCCGAACCCGATTGGAGTATATGACGCAGACACTTTAGAATTACTCGCCGTCAACGAAGAGGCAGTTCGCCATTACGGATATTCACGCGAAGAATTTCTTAAATTAACCATCAACGAGCTTCGCGCCCCCGAACACCCTTCGGTTTTGAAGGAACAAATCAGGCAAGCCGCTGCCGGCATCGTAAAATTTTCGTCGGTTAAACATCTGAAGAAAGACGGCACGATAATCGAAGTCGAAGTCGTCCTACAATCGATAAACTTCGGCGGAAGACGTGCCAAATTTGCGATGATCACCGACGTGACCGAGCGCAAGCAGGCGGAAAGCAATCTGCTCAAAAGCGAAGCCAATTTAGCCGCCGCCCAACGAATCGCCCATCTGGGAAGCTGGGAAATCGAATTGTCCGACTTGAAACGTATCAACAACAACAAAGTGCGGTGGTCGGATGAAGTTTACCGTATTTTCGGTTATGAACCCGGACAAATGGACGTTTCAATCAATCATTATTTCAATGCCGTTCATCCGAATGACCGAAAACAAGTTCGCCGGGCGTTTATGGAAGCGGTTAGCTACCGAAAGGATTTAAATATCGAATACCGCGTTGTTTTACCGGACGGCAGTGAACGCCTTCAGCACGGACAAGGCGAGGTAATTTATAACGAGCAATCGCATCAGCTGTTAAAATTTATCGGGACTGTTCAGGATGTCACCGAACAAAAACGCGCGGCGAATTCGCTGCAGAAAAATCTTTCGCTCCTTAGTTCGATGTTTGAAGCCACTGCCGACGGCATTTTAGTACTGAACCGAGACAACAAAATCAAAACTTTTAATGAAAAATTTGTTGAGATGTGGAGTATCCCGGAAGATATAGCTCACGAAAAGAGTACTCTTCAAATAACAACTTTCGTTTCCGAACAATTAAAAGATTCGGAAAATGCAAAAAAGAGGTTTGAAAAATCTTTAGAAGAACCGGAAGCCACACAATTTCACGTTTTGGAACTCAATGACGGAAGATTTTATGAAAGATACAGCATACCGCAAATGCTCGGAGGTAAAGTAATCGGTCGCGTTTTGAGTTACCGTGATATTACCGAACGTAAAAAGGCGGAAGCAAAATTACAGGAATCCGAAGAACGCTTCCGCAGCTTTATGAACAACAATCCGGCAATCGCCTTTATGAAGGACGAAACCGGACGGATGGTGTTCTGCAACGAAACGATGGAGCGAACCTTTAGTATGCAAGCGGGAAATCTGCTCGGTAAAGCCGATAGTGAATGGCTGCCCGAAGATATCTGCGAGCAAGTTCGCCTTAACGACCAAAAAGTTCTTGCGTCAAATCAAACCATTCAAGCGATAGAGAGTATTCCGACTCCGGACGGCGAGATGCGCCGTTGGCTATCGTTCAAGTTTCCGGTCGACGATGCTTCGGGCGGAAAATTCATCGGCTGCGTGGCAATTGACATTACCGAACGCGAGCGGGCGGAAGCGGCTCTGCGCGAAAGTGAATACACATTGCGGACTTTGTTGACGAGTATGAACGAGGGATTATTGCAGGTTGATGAAGAAGACTGCATCGTGTTTGCCAACAGATGCTTCGGCGAAATGGTCGGATACTCGCAAGAGGAATTAATCGGTAAAAACTGGTCTCCGCTGCTGCTTGACAATGAAGGGAATGAGTTTATCAGAGAAGTAAATAAGCGTCGTCGTGAAGGCATTTCGGATAAATATGAATTGTGTTTAAGGAAAAAAACCGGTGAAATGATTTACGTGATGGTCGGCGGCGTGCCGATTCTCGATATCGAAGGAGTCGTTACCGGTTCGATGGGTGTTTTCACCGACATCACCGAGCGCAAACTGATTGAAAAACAGCTTTTGCACGACGCTTTTCACGACGGTTTGACCGGACTTGCCAACCGCGCGCTTTTTATGGACCATCTGCGCCTGACCATCGAACGCGGGAGAAGCCGGAACAGTAATTTATACGCCGTTTTATTTCTCGACTTTGACCGCTTTAAGGTCATCAACGATTCGCTCAGTCACACCGAAGGCGACAACCTGCTTAATTTCATCGCCCGCCGACTCGAATCGTCAACGCGCACCGGCGATTTGGTAGCGCGACTCGGCGGCGACGAGTTTGTCGTTTTGTTGAACGAATTGGTTGAAGAAGGCGATGCCGTCCAAATTGCCGAGCGCATTCAAGCCAGTATGAAAAATCCGTTTAACTTAAACGGAAATGAAATTTTCATCTCCGCCAGCATCGGCATCGCACTCAGCGCGTCAGGACACAAACGCCCGGAAGATATGCTGCGCGATGCCGACATCGCGATGTATCGCGCCAAAGCCAAAGGCAAAGCGCGATGCCAAATTTTCGACCCGGCGATGCACGAACACGCTTCGAAGCAATTGCAGCTTGAAACCGAAATGCGCCGCGCGCTGGAGAACCGGGATTTTCAAATTCATTACCAACCGATAATGAATCTGAAAAACGAAACTTTAATGGGATTTGAAGCTCTCGTCCGGTGGAAACACGCGGAGCGCGGAATGATTCCGCCGTTCGAGTTTATTCCCACCGCCGAAGAAAGCGGGTTGATTCTGCCGCTCGGAAAATGGATTTTGGAGGAAAGTTGTCGGCAGTTGCGCCGCTGGCAAGATAATAATCCGGCGGCAGCAAACTTATCGGTGAGCGTCAACCTTTCGACCAAACAATTTTCGCAGCCCGATTTAGCCGGGCAGGTCGCCGCCGCGCTCGCCGCGACCGGACTCGACCCGCGTTGTCTAAAGCTGGAGATAACGGAAAGTCATATTATGGAAAACAGCGAAACGGCAGTGATAGTGATGGAAAAACTGCGCGCGCTCGGTGTCGAACTGAGTCTCGACGATTTCGGGACGGGTTATTCTTCGCTCAGTTACCTGCACCGACTTCCGGTGAATTATCTGAAGATTGACCGTTCGTTTGTTACCAGAATGATTGACAGCAAGGAAAACTCCGAGATTGTTCTGACGATTATCAAATTGGCGCAAAATCTGAAAATGAAGGTCATCGCCGAAGGAATCGAAACCAAAGAACAACTCGCGCATTTAAAAAACTTAAATTGCGAATGTGGTCAGGGTTATTTTTTTGCCAAACCGCTCGAACCCGACAATGCGGAAACATACATCGGTAAAAACGCGGAAAAATTCGCCTGTTTGTCCGATGCACAAATAATCAACGCCGAACTTAATATGTAAAAGGTATGTTTTTACGAGATTTTAATAAATCAAAAGAGGTCTTTGTCGTTTAATCAAATTGCCGTCTTACTTCTAAAACGCATTCGATTACAAAAGAAAAGGCTATAATTTGAATTCTCAAAATTATAGCCTCGACTTCCCTCGCTCGTTAAATTTAAGATTGAATATGCGCTTCGACAAACCATAACAATTTATCGACGTCGCGCGAAACTTCCGTAAATAAATCAGCCGTATCCTTATCTTTCAGGTTGTCGGCTTCGTCGATTCCCTGCCGGACGTTTTTGCCGAAAGTGGAAAGCGCGGTCGAAAGCGCGTCGACGTGATCTCTTCCGTCGACGATTTCCAGCGGATATTCGCTCAGAGAAGATTTCTGCGCCGTCACGCGCGCCGTTCCCAAAGCCGTTCCGCCCAGCGCCGTAATTCTCTCGGCAATCGTGTCGGTATAAACTTCGACTTCGGTTGCCACGCGGTCGAAAAGCTCGTGTAAACCGATAAAGCTCATTCCTTTAACATTCCAATGCGCCTGTTTCGCCTGTGATTTCAAATCGAGCGAATCGGCAAGCCTGGAATTCAGCAGCTCGATGATCTTCTCTCTTTCTTCCCTTCCAATATCATTTTTTGTTACGTGCATATTTTCTCCGTTTTGATTTAGAATTATTCTAATTCTAAGTTATTGTTATGTCAAATCGTAAAACTCAATCCTCTAAAGTTCCCGTTAATTTTAGATGATTGTCGTCACGATTTCCCGAATGCTTCTTTGCAATTCCCGGTCGTCGGTAATCGGCGAAATAAGGGCGACTTCCGCCGCGTCGATTGGCGCAATACCTTTTGCAATCATTTGCGCCGCGTAAATAAGCAGCCTGGTCGAAACGCCTTCTTCTAATCCGTGTCCGCGCAGATTGCGAACTTTTTGACCGATTGTGACTAAATCTCGCGCCGCATCAACTTCGATTCCGCCTTCTTTGGCGACGATTTCCGTTTCGCTTTCGGCGTTCGGATAATCGAATTCCATTGCCACGAATCGCTGCCGCGTCGATTGTTTTAAATCCTTCAAAATCGATTGATAACCAGGATTATAGGAGACGACGAGCATAAATCCCGGCGTCGCTTCAATCACCGTGCCGAGTTTTTCAATCGGCAGACGGCGGCGATGGTCGGTGAGCGGATGAATAATGACAACCGTGTCTTTGCGCGCCTCGACGACTTCATCCAAATAACAAATCGCGCCGCTTTTGACCGCGCTCGTCAGCGGTCCGTCGTGCCAGACGGTTTCGTCGCCTTCGAGTAGAAAACGCCCGACCAAATCCGTCGCCGATAAATCTTCGTGACAGGCGACCGTAATCAAAGGGCGATTCAGGCGGAAAGCCATATATTCGACAAACCGCGTTTTGCCGCAGCCGGTCGGACCTTTGAGCATCACGGGCAGACGCGTTTCATAAGCGGTTTCAAAAAGCTCGACCTCGCGGGCGACCGGCAAATAATAAGGCTCGTTTTCTACTTTGTATTCTTCGACTGCTAATTCCATAAATAATTATTTTTCAGATGTATAAATGCGAAAGGTAATCTTAACATTCGGCGAAAAATGTTAGCAACAGGCAACAATTAAAACAAAAAAGAACTGTGAGAAAATCACAATCGAAATTCTTAAAAAAATGGATTTTTAACGTCGTCGCTTTGAAATCTTAAACGCGAATTTATGTTATTTTTCCGTGCAAAATATTGTGTTAAAATTTGTCTACTATGGGACAAATAATTATTGATGTGCCGATGCGCGGCGTAAAGCGTCGCTACAAATTGGACGACGTGGAATCGGCTGCCGAATTGTTGATCGCTTTGCAGAAAACGGCGCGGCGCGTCAAGGTAAATTCCGAAAAATTAAACGCCGAAGATTTAGCCGACATTCGCGCCGCACGACGCGCGCGCAAAGGCGAGTTTGTTGCTTGGGAAGATGCCAAAGCGTTTCTCGACCGTTTGGATTAGTTGATGAAATATGAAATCCAACTCGAAAAACCGGCGCTGAAACAGTTGAGCAAATTTGATAAACCGATTCGTGAAAAATTAATCGCGGCGATTGAAGGTTTAGCGTTTGACCCGCGTCCTAACGGTTATAAAAAGCTGGTTGACCAAGACGGAACGTGACGCATTAAAGTTGGCGATTACCGAATTCTTTACGACGTATTCGATAAAATTTTAACGGTCAACGTCATCAGCATCGCCAAGCGCAACGAACGGACTTATTGATTTTGTCCTGCAAACTTCCAGCCCTTGAAATTGGCAACAAATAACAGAAAAGGAAATAAAAAATCTGTAAAATGCGAGTTATAGAAGAAAAAGAAGAAACAACGAATTCAGTAGTTTTACGAATCCACAGCGAAACTACTACTGTTGAAACAATTACCGATTTATTAAGAATCGAACCGGATAGGTTTGTAGTTAAAGGGACAAAAGCTGTTCCGAATAATCCCAAAAGTTATGTTCATCCTGCTAATATGTGGACGCTAGAAAGCGACTTAAAGCAGACGGAATCATTTGAAGCTCACATTACAAGAATAGTTGAATTTATAGAAAGTCGTTTAAATGCTTTTGAGAAACTTATAAAAACTTGTGAAATAGATATTTACTGCGGTTATTTTTCCGTCAATTACACAGGTTTTTTGTCCTTATCGCCTGACTTACTGAAAAGGCTTACAGTTATGCCAGTAAAAATAATTGTGTATCTTTATCTCCCAGATGATTAATAACATAATTTGCTAAACACAATTTAAGATGCTGGTAGCAATTCAGTTTCTTTTGTTTGATGCCGCTATATGTTATGTTTCAATGTTGTTCGCAAAATCTTTGACGAGCAATTTTAAGTTGTATGTATGAATTTGCCGTAACACCTGCGATAACGCAGCTTCGCCGTCCCGGAGTCTTGATAGCGGACGTTTCGCCCGAAAGTCTGGCAGAAGAATTGGAACTCACGGCGGGCGATAGAGTCGTGCGCGTCAACGGGCGCGTCGTGCGTGATTATCTTGATTTTCGCTTTCAGACGGCGGGCGAAACCGAGCTGGAAATAACCGTTAAAAAGACGAACGGCGAAACGTGGGAACTCGAAATCGAGCGCGAGGAATCGGAAGATTTCGGCATTGAGTTTGAACAAATCGTGCCGCGCCAGTGCGCCAACGAATGTCTTTTTTGTTTCTGCAAGGGAAATCCGGCGGACGCGCGCCCTTCGCTTTTCGTCCGCGACGAAGATATTCGCCTTTCGTTTTTATATGGAAATTACACGACTTTAAGCTCGATAACGCCAGATGAGATGAAGCGCATCGTCGAACAGCGTCTCTCGCCGCAGTATGTTTCCGTCCACGCGACCGATTTGAAAACTCGCGCCTATCTTTTAGGCGTTCCAGAAAGCCGCGCCGACATTGACGGCAAATTAAAAACTCTTCTCGACAACAATATCGAAATTCACGCGCAGGTCGTTTTGTGTCCCGGAATAAACGATGGCGAACAATTGGAAAAAACCCTGCGCGATTTGGCGGCGCATTATCCGAAAGTCGTCTCGACAGCGGTCGTTCCCGTCGCTCTGACGCGCTACAACACGGACGAAAGGCTCACGCGCGTGACGCCGGAATTTTGCCGACGAACAATTCTTGAAGTCGAAAAACTGCAAAAAGAGTTTCGCAAAAATCTCGGTGTTACATTCGCTTTTCTCGGCGATGAAATTTACATCAAAGCCGGTTTGCCGATTCCGTCCCGCAAACATTACGGAAATTACCCGCAAATCGAAGACGGCGTCGGAATGATTCGCTCGTTTACGAATTCTTTTGAAAGTCTTTTTAGAAAATTAGAAAAACGAATTGAACCGGAAAAATACGCGCCAGCCGAAAGTTTCGTTGCCGCCAATGTGCGGACTCATTCGCTTGCGATTGTTCCAAAAATAGAAGTTCAAGATTCAAGATTCAAAGTTCAAAGTTCTTTATTCGGCACGATTCTTACCGGCGAAATGTTCGCGCCGATTCTTGCCGCGCAAATCGAAAAATTAAATTCGCTAATCGGTTCGCAATTAAAAGTTCTCGCCGTTCCGAACACCTATTTCGGCGGTGATGTGGCGGTCGCCGGGCTTCTTACCGGACAGGATTTTCTTGCGGTCAAAGACAAAATCGAAGGTGATTTTGCGATAATTCCAAAACATACAATCAAATCCGACGAGCCGATTTTGCTGGACGGAATGCGGTTCGACGATTTGAAGGCACAATTTACCGTGCCGATTTACGACTTGGACGTGCAGGAGTTTATCGAAAAATTTTTGACCGGCAATTTTCGAGATTAATTTCTTAAAACCTAAAAAAATCAGTTAGAAATTAAACTAAATGGTTTAATTTCTAACTGATTTTTTTCTTCGGCTATCAAGTAGCAAATTTATAAACAATTACGCCTGTAACTTTCACGGGTTGATTGCTCAAAAGCGTTGGCTTGAACTTTGCGCTCCACGCGGCTTTTTCCGCCGCTGCTCTCAGCAAAGGATGACCGTCGACCGCTTTTGCCGAAATTACACTTCCTGTTTCGTCAATCGTTACCTGAACGCTGACATCGCCCTTCGCATTGACGGCTCGCGCGGCTGGCGGATACGGCGGCTTCGGTAAGTTCGTCGCCTGACCGTTGACGACGCCGGTAGAAATAACAGCTTTTCTTTTTTCAAATGTTTCGGAGATTGGTTTTTTGATTATCAGCGGCGGTGGCGGTTTTACATTTTCGTTGTTTTCAATTTTTGACGGCTGCGCGTTTTGAATCCCCACTTTGTTTCCGCTAATCCCTGCATCGGAATGATTTAACGACGAGCTTTGACCATCGGTTTCGATTCCGTCTCGAGTGAGAAAAAATCCGTCAGGACGCGACTTTTGCGCGTTCGGGCTGATGGAAACTTTTACGGGCGCAATTTGCGTTTCCTCAACGCGCAGCATATTCGTTTGCCGAATAGCCGGCTCGTTTTTCACTTGCGACGATAGTTCGCGCTTCGGTTGCTTCGACAACGGTTCTGGCGCATTCTCTGCCGCCGGAAGCGGCGCGATTACAGCCGACAGCTCGAATCTTTCGCGTCCGATGCCGAAATCTTTGGCAAACAAACTACCCAAAACCGTGCTGAATAATAATCCGCTGACCAAAACAAACGTCGCCAGCAGAAAACCGCCGCGACTTTTATTTTCCTTTCTATTACTTCTCGATTCGATTAAATTGTCTAACATTTTTTCTCCCTGTATTTTCGGTGCCAATCGAGGTCAAAGAGATGACGAAATTGTATTCAAAGAAAACGAAAAATTACCGTCCGGTTTCTTAGACACCGGAAAGCTCGTTTTGTTCCTGCAAGTTTTAGGAAATGCACGTTCGCAAAGCGCGTGCGGTTTTTGGAGAGAATAAGGTTTGCAAGATTTGATTGTTTCGTTTGCCGATAAAATATTCGGGCATCGATTTCTGCTGAAAATAAAGCTCAGTTATTTTCTTTTGCATTTTTTACCGCAATAATCTCCGCCGCGATTGAGACGGCGATTTCTTCGGGCGTTCGGCTGTTAATCGGCAAACCGATTGGCGTATGAATTTGCTTTAACCTCGCGGCGTCAAAACCTTCTTTCTTCAAATTTTTCAGCAGAGTCGCCATTTTTGCGCGGCTGCCGAGAACGCCGAAATACTTAAAATTCTTATCCAGCAGTTTTCTTATGACGATTTCATCCGACCTATAACCGAGCGTCATCACGACGACAAAATGATTTTTGCCCGAAGTAACAAAATCGTCGATTTTTTCATATGATTCGACGATTCGTTTTTCGTGAACAAATTCGTTTTTCGCAAGCGTATTGAGATTCGGTCGGTCGTCGAAAAGCGCAATGTAAAAATCAATCTTCCAGGCAATTTCCGATAATGCCCGAGCGCAATGCCCGCCGCCGACGATAAAGAGTTTGTTTTTGAAGCCGAGTTTTTCTTCAAAAAGAAAATTATTTTTACCTTCTCGCCCGAACCGAAACTCGAAATCACTTTCATCCGGCTCAACCGCCACTTGAAATTTCAAATTTGAGATTTGCAAAATCTTCGGTCGATAATTTTCGAGCGCGCGGATAATTTCCCGGATAATTTTCAAGTGCGAAAGGTTTAACTTAAAAAAAATGACCGTTTGCTTGCCCGAACAAATCATCCCGCTTTTGTGCGGCGAGTTTATTTGATGAATTTGTTCGACAATTCCCGAATCAATCTCGAATTTTGAATCCTGAATCTTGAATCCTGCCTGCTTGACAAGTCGAACTTCCATCACGCCGCCGCCGATGCTTCCAATCAAATCGTCGTCGGCAATCGCCATTTTAAAGCCTTCCCGCCCCGGGCTACTGCCCGCGCTTTCCGCAACGACGAACAGCATTACCGGTTTGTTTTGCTTTAGTTTTTCGGCGGCAAAGTGCCAGATTTCCAATTCTTTTTTCATTTAAAACAAAATTAGCCGCGAATTAACGCGGATGATGCGGGTTTAAGAAAAATAGAAGCCTCAGCAGATTCGTGTTTATTCAGGTAAATTAAGATTCTAATCTTTCTTTCTCGGCTTTTTATCCCCATCCTCCGCAGCTTAAAATTATTTTCCGGCTTTCATCTTCTTCGCTGCTTCCGAATACAAATTCATCAAAACTCTCTCCGGTGTGAATGGCGCGTCAAACGCAGGCGAGTTTTCCAAATTAAAAGCGCGAACCGCGTTGTGAATCGCAAAATACGCGCCGATGCCGTACATCAATGGCGGTTCGCCGACGGCTTTTGAATTAAAAATCGCCAAATTTTCGCGCGTTGTTTCGAGCGGTATGAAATCTATTGTTTTTGGAACGGAATATATGTCGGGAATTTTATAAGTCGAAAGCGCGTTCGAGCGCAATTTGCCTAGCGCGTCATAGACGACTTCTTCCATCGTCATCCAACCGATGCCCTGAACGATGCCGCCTTCGATTTGCCCGTAGTCAACGGAAGTGTTCATCGAATTGCCGAAATCGTGACACGCCTTTACGAAATCGATTGTGTAAATTCCGCGCAGGCAATCGACCGTTGCGCCGACGATTGCCGTGCCGTAAACGTGATAAGCGAATGGATGACCTTTCGCCGTTCCCCAATCGAAATGAAGTCCTTGTGTTGCATAATGCGCGTGTTCGCTTAAGTTGATGCGCTGCATATGACATTCGTTGACGAGAACGAGCCAATCCAAATCGGTCGCCTCGCCGTTGCGAAAAACAAAACCGTTTTCGATTGAAACATCATCCGCGCTTTTCGCTTCAATCAAGGGCGCGGCGACTTCTTTTAACCTTTGCAAAATCGTTTCGCAAGCCATCTGCGTCGCTTTTCCGTTCAAATCGGCGGCGGCAGAAGCGGCAGTCGGCGAAGTGTTGGCAATTCGCAGCGTGTTCGTCGTGTGAACTTTGACGCGCTCAATCGGCATTGAAAAAACCGTCGCGGCAACCTGCGCCATTTTCGTATTCACGCCTTGTCCCATTTCTACCGCGCCGGTCGAAACCGCGACGCTTCCGTCTGTATAAACATGAACAAGCGAACGCGCCTGATTCATCGGCGTTTTCGTAAACGAAATGCCGAAACAAATAGGCATCAGCGCGACGCCTTTTTTGATGAATTTATTTTGTTGATTAAATTCGTCGGTTTCTTTTTGAATTTTCGCAAAATTAAATTTCGTGTCGGCTTGTGACCAGGTTGTAATCGCTTCGCTTTCGGCTTTTTGCCCGTATGGAAATTCGTCGCCGTCGCTGATTAAATTTTTTCGTTGAATCTCGGAAGCCGAAACGTTTAACTTTTCCGCTGCGTGAGCGATTGCCGATTCAATTACAAACATTCCCTGCGGTCCGCCGAAGCCGCGAAACGCTGTGTTTGGCGGCAGATTTGTGCGGCAACAGTAAGCCGTCGCCGTTACATTCGGAACGAAATAGGCGTTCGTGCAGTGAAACAAAGTCCTTTCCAAAACCGGCGGCGACAAATCGGCGCTTGCTCCCGCGTTTTGATAAAACACGGCTTCATAGGCGACAATGCGCAAATCTTTATTTAAACCGATTTTGTAATCAGCCGAATATGGGTTGCGCTTTCCGGTCATACGCATATCTTCCATCCGGTGAAGCGCATATTTTACGGGGCGTTTTGTCAATTGCGTTCCGACGGCGCAAAGTGCCGCCCACGCATTTGCCTGGTCTTCCTTGCCGCCGAAACCGCCGCCGAGACGCGTTACGTCAACTTCAATCTGGTGCATCGCAAGCGCCGTCACGCGCGAAACGCAGCGCTGAACGGCGGTCGGACCTTGCGTCGAAGAATAAACTTTCATTCCGCCCTGCTCGGTCGGAATCGAATACGCGCCCTGCGTTTCTATGTAAAGATGTTCCTGCCCGTTCACATCGGCGCGACCTTCAAAATAATATTCGCTGGTCTTGAAAGCCGTTTCCGCATCGCCCAATTTAAAATGTTTCGGCGGCACGATTAAATCGCCTCTCGAATGCGCAACGCGTGGGTCGGTGACGATTTCAAGCGGCTCGATTTCAACTTTTATCAGCTTCGCCGCGTGTCTCGCCTGTTCTTCGGTTTCCGCCAAAACAAGCGCAATCGGCATTCCCTGAAAATGAACTTCCTCGTCGGCAAAAAGCGGCTCGTCCGGCAAAACTCCGCCGATTTCGTTTTCGCCGATTAAATCTTTCGCCGTGATAACTCGAACAACGCCGTCCGATTTTTCGGCTTCAATCGTGTCAACGCTTTTCAACCGTCCGTGCGCCACCATTGAATCATAAACGCAGGCGTAGAGCGTTCCTTGCAGAAGAGGAATATCGTCGAGATAAATTGATTCGCCGCGAACGTGCGATTTTGAATCTACATTTTTCATAAATGCTTTTATTTATCTGTAAGATGCTTTTGACTTCTTAATTTCGACTGAACCTATTCCGATTGTTTCAAGGAAAATTGATATAGCTGTCGATGAAGTTTGATTTTTCGGACCAATAATTACTTCTTTAATTGGATTTACATTATTACTATTTGAAAAATCGAATTCTGTAAAAGCAATAGGTATATTTTCTCGCATACGAAATAACACAGGTGAGCCTTTGCATTGTTTACCGAAAGCATGTCCTCCGGCATCTGTCAGTTTTAACAAATCGATGCTTTTTTCAAAATCTAGAAGATGAACTAATCTTACTTCTCGTTCTTCTGCAAATGCAGGATTTTTATATCCAGCTAAATCGAATGCGATATTGAAACAAGTTCGTCGAAAATCACTACCAAATTTAGTTTTTTCAGATTTTTCAACTTCATGCAATGCTAGAATTGTTGCTTTGACTTCTTCAATTTGTTGTTTCTCTTCATAAAGAACCTTTAATGGACGCACTGGCAATTCAATTAAGTCTTTCGCACTAAAACCAATTACATAACCTTTTCCATCATCTGCATATGCTCGCCATTGGCTAAGAACATCACCGTCAAGTGAGTAGCAAGAAGCAATTAGTAATCCATAAATACCTGATGTATGAATTACCTTATCTATTTCATCAATAAATTCTTCTCCAACAATTTTCAAAACTTCTGATGCCGCTTTTTCCCAAATAGAATAACCCCAATGCATCTCCATAAAATCATTCATCGAAAACAAATCGCTAAAGCGCATTTTTTTGTATGAACAAATTGCTTGAAAGGCAAAAGCATCGCAGTAGTGATACAAAATTTCGTCATTAGATGGTTTGTAAACTCTAGGAATTATCATGTTTGATATTTTCGTAAAAATTTAACTCGACAAAATGCGCCGTGAAAAGTTGTCGCGCCAGCAATCTTTTATATTCTGCCGTGCCGCGTACGTCGGAAATCGGGCTGATTTCCGATTGGAGAATTTCGTTTGCTTCGGAAATTGTTTCTTCGCTGATTTCCTTGCCGCGCAGAAAACCGGAAGTCTTTTCGAGATATAAAGGAATCGCTGCAACTCCACCAACTGAAACATGAGCTTCTTTTATTAAATTGTTTTCGACTTTTAGAGAAATCGCCGTGTTGACCGATGAAATATCCAGAAACGTGCGCTTTGAGACTTTTTCGAAATTAAAATGCGTAAATTTTTTGCGGAAACAAATTTTTGTAATAAATTCTTCGTCTGTTTTCGCTAAAGTTTTGTATCCGAGATAAAGCTCGCGCAGCGGCAATTCGCGGTTGTTGAAAACAATCGAAGCGTCGAGCGCCAGAAACCAAGCCGTCATATCGCCAATCGGCGAAGCATTTATAAAATTCCCGGCAATCGTCGCCATATTGCGAATCGGCGTAGACGAGACGAGTTTCAGATGTTTATAAAGATTCGGAAACAGATTTTGAAAAATCGGTGAAACAAGCAAATCCGTGACGACAACCGACGCGCCGATTTCGACAAACTCGCCCGTTTCCGCAACTTCGCGCAAAGCCGAATCGTCAAAAAGATTTTTCGCCGCCGCGTAAACCATTTCTTCCGGGTTTTGAACATAAAGATCTGTTCCGCCGCCGACAAAAGGTTTTCGATTTTCGATTTTCGCTCTCGATTGCTCGCTCGTGTATTGGTCTTCCCCGCCGTGTTTTGCCGCGCCGGTTTGCTCAGAAGATTTGTCGGGTGTCGTCGTCAATAAACAATTCAGGCGGTTTTTGATGTCGGCGAAAGAATCGGGAACGATACCTTTTTCGATTGCGAAATCAATGCGCGATTGCCCGTTTTTCTCGTTCAAAACGCGCGTCAGACTTTTTGCTGCGCGTTCAATTGATTTGTAGCCGGTGCAGCGGCAGATGTTTCCGTCAATCGAAGAGATTGCCGATTCGTTTGTTTTCGGAGTTTCGTCAAGCGCAAATCCGGTCAAAGACATTACAAAACCGACTGTGCAAAAGCCGCACTGCGTTCCCGATTCGTCAACCATCGCCTGCTGAACTTCGGTTAATTCGTTGTTCGGTTTGTTAATGCCTTCGACGGTGACGACGTGTTTACCGCGCGCGTTTGCCAGCGGCATCAGGCAGGAAGTTTGCGTGCGATATTTAACCGACTCATTGTTCAACTCGCCGACCAGAATCGTGCAAGCTCCGCAATCGCCTTCCCGACAGCCGATTTTCGTTCCTTTCAAGTTTTTGTAATAGCGCACGAAATCCAAAACCGTCGTGCCTTTCGGCAAATCGGTTTCGACTGTTTGATTGTTCAAAATAAATTTAATCATTTATAAAACGGATAACGGATAATGGAAAACGGACAATGATTATTTTCAATTTTCGGTTATCCGTTATCCATTTTCCATATTCTTAAAACTTGCGAATCAAGATTACGCCGGCGGTAATTAAGCCGGCGCCCAAAACGCGCGTTAAGTTTATTTCCTTGACCGGAACGCCGAGAAAACCGAAGTGGTCAATCAGTAAAGTTACGAGCATTTGACCGCCGATGGCGAGGCTGACAGCCAGCGCAACGCCGATGCGCGGAACGATAGTCGCCAGAACCGACACGAAAAACGCGCCCAAAAATCCGCCGATAAAAGCAATCGGCGGGGCATTTTTCGACGCAGCTAAATTGCTCAAAGGCACGCCCGTCAACAGCATATAAACGAACAGCGCGATTGTCCCGACTGTAAATGAAATAAACGCGGCGGTAATCGGCTGCCGACCGATTCGGCTAATTTGCTGTTGACGACTCCCTGCGTCGAAATGGTCATTCCCGCCAGTATCGCTAGAAAAATAAAAAAATAACTGTTGAAAAATGAAAACATTTTTGTAAATGAAAAATTGATAACGAACAACGGATAATATTAGAAATCGGGTGTCACATCATCTGTTATCCGCTATCAGTTTTCCATTATTCAATACTCGGTTTTGTCCTGCTTGCTCGCCCAATTCTCAAAAACCGTCAAGCCCGCGTCGCGCAAAAAATTGACGCTTTTGATACGGCGTTCTTCAATCGGGAGTTCGATTTCATCGTAAATAAAATGGTCGTCAAAGCCAATGTTCGCCGCGTCAAGCCGCGTGCAGGCGAAGAATACGTGTGCCGGGCGCGCCCAGTAAATCGCACCCAAACACATCGGACACGGCTCGCAGGACGTGTATATAACGCAACGGTCGAGTTGAAAAGAATTTAATTTTTCGCAGGCACGGCGAATAGCGACGATTTCGGCGTGCGCCGTCGGGTCGTTCGTCGTAGTGACGGAGTTGCAGCCTTCGCCGACGATTTCGCCTTCTCTCACGATAACCGCGCCGAACGGTCCGCCGGAATTTGAATCAATTCCCTTTTGCGCCAGGGCGATTGCGCGCCGCATAAAATATTCGTCTTTCTCCGTCATTTTTATGAAGTTTCCGGTTTCAAATAAAACTTTATTTTGAGTTGTTTGAAGCCTAAAACTTAAAACAGTTATTTCGCTTTTACTTTAATCTCGAAAAGTTTCTTCCAATTTTTACCCGTTACGAAAATTCTGTCCGCCGCCGCGTCGTAAGCGATGCCGTTGAGCGTGTTTTCATTACCGCGCTCAACGTCGTCCGGGGAAATGCTGCCTAAATCAATCCAGCCCAGAAGTTTTCCCGAATTCGGGTCGATTCGCGCGATGTAATTCGGCTTGCCGAGAATTTGCGGGTCTTCCGAATGCCAGACGTTCGACCAAATTTCGCCTTTGATAAATTCCAGCTCGTTAATCTGCATTAGTGGCTTGCCGTCTTCACGAAAGACCGCCAGCGTGCGAATCGTCTTAAAAGTTTCGGGGTCGATAACCCGTATAACGTGCGAGCTGTCGGTCATATACAAATTCTTGCCGTCATTGGTCAATCCCCAGCCGTCGCCTTCATACTCAAATTCTTTGAGCAATTTGAAAGTTTCGGCGTCATAGACGTAAGCCGTGCCGTCGCGCCAGGTCAATTGATAAATTTTGCCGTTCAAAATCGTTGTGCCTTCGCCGAAACTTTCTTTCGGTATGTCGTATTGCTGCACGACTTTGCCGGTCTCGAGTTCGACTTTACGCAAATTCGATTTTTTTTCCTGTCCGGTGCTTTCGTACAAAAAACCGTTGTGAAAAAACAATCCTTCGGTAAAGGCTTTCGAGTCGTGCTTGAAAGTATTGACGATTTCGTAGGTATAGACTGGAATGTTCGCGGAGGTTTTAGCCGAATTACTGTTCGCCGCGCTGCTGTTCGTTCGGTTCGGTGTCATCGAATTTCCGCTTGATTTGGTTGCCGTATCGCCGCAAGCCGACGATGAAAGAATGACAAAGAAGATAAGATAAAAACGCATAATAAGTTAGGTTTAATGTTCAAAATTCAAAGTCTAAGGTTGAAAACAAAAACTTTGAACCTTAAACCTTGAACTATTTTTTCAAGGCTCTTTCAATCGCTCGCCTGATGCCTTGCGGCGTGTTCGAGCGAACTTTAACGCCGTTGACGTAAATCGTCGGCGTGGCGGCGACTCCGTAAGTCGCGCCGTCCTGCAAATCGCGCCGGACGGCGGCGGCAAACTTCTCGCTTGCCGAATCCGAATCGAATTGCTTTTGATTCAAACCGATTTGCGCCGCGTATTTTTTCAGCGATTCGGCATCGAGACGGTCTTGATTGTTATACAAAATTTCGAGATATTCAAAAAATTTCCCCTGCGCGTTTGCCGCTTGTGCAGCGACAGCGGCGCGAAAGGCATTTTCGTGAATGCTTTCGAGCGGATAATTGCGCACGACGAAACGGATTTTGTCGCCGTATTCGCCGATTATTCTCTGCAAAACCGGATGCGTCGCGGCGCAGTGCGAACATTGAAAATCCGAAAACATCACGACCGTCAGCGGCGCGTCCGTTTTGCCTTTTGCCGGACTTCCTTCAATCGAAACGTTTTGCGCGATTGGCGGCGGGTCTTTTAATAAAACTTTCGCGTCGTATTTTTGAAAAAGTCGCGCGCGCAGATTATTTTCCAACTGGTCGCGTTCCGAGTCGGCGAATTCGCGCAGCTTGTCGGTGATTTCGCGGGCGATGATGTCGCTCGCCTGGACATTCTGCGATTTGGCTTCCGCCGTCAAAAGCGCGGAAAACAAAACCTGTTCGAGCGCGTCTCTGGTTTGGTCGTAAATCTCGGCTTTCAAGTCGTAAATCGCCAATTTATTTTTCGCGTCAAATGCGTCGACGGTAATTTGCTTGCTGCCGACATTTGCCAAAACGTCCGACGCGGCAAGATTTGCGGCATTGACATCTTTTCCGGGCGCAGCTTTATATTTTGTTTTGAGCGCTGCAATATAATCGGCATAAGCCTTTTGTACGAGGTCGCGGCGCAGAAAGACGACGATTTGCGGACGCATTTCCTTGACCGTTTTATCGCCGATGTTGGCGCGGTTGGCGTCATAAACCGCCTGCACTTGAGCGTCGGTCGGATTCGGAAGTTTCAGTTCGACTTCTTTCTGGACGAGTTTTTCAACGGTCGTTTTCCGCGCCGCCGCTTCGTTTTCGAGCAAAACGGCGGAGATTTGCTGTTCGAGCAATTCCGCGCGTTTCGCGGCAATTGTTTTCGGCAGATTTTCAAATGATTCGCGAACGCCGGGCGCCAGGTCTGCGGAAGTAAAAGTTTGTTTGTTCGCCGTCGCCAAAACTTCTTCGGAAGTTTGAGCGATAACATTGAAACTCAAAGACAATAAAAAAATCGCAAAAAATAATTTCATATCGTTTCAGCAAAATTTATTTTAACACGCAAGGCTTCGGTTTCGTTCGGCGCGCCGAAAATTTCCGGGTGGAAAATCTTTGCCAGAATTTCCGCGCCGTCCACAACTCGCGGCGCAGGGCGCGAAAAATACGCGCCGGCGTCCAAAGCCCAAACGTTGTCGTTTTTAACGGCGGGCAGCTCGCGCCAATTTGACGGGAAATGTGTCGATTTCAACTGCCGCAAAATGTCTGCGGTGTAATAACCGCACGGAATCAACACCAAAATCTCCGGCTTTGATTCAAAAATCGCTTCGTAAGTTGTCGTTTGCGACTTTTCTCCAGCTTGTCCCAAAAGACAATCGCCCCCCGCGCTTTCGACTTGTTCCGGCGTCCAATGTCCGGGCGCAAACGGCGGCTCGAGCCATTCGAGCATAAAAACTCGCGGACGATTTTCGACGTTTGCGGTTTTGGCGCGAACCGCGTCAAGTCTGCTTTGCAAATCTCGGACGACTTTTTCAGCCGTTTCTGTCGCGCCGCACAGCTCGCCGACGGTTTTGATATTCTCGAAAATGTCGCCAATCGTATTCGGCTCTAAAGAAACGACTTTCGCGTCGGCGACAAATATCTTTGCCGCTTTCAGCACGGTTTTATACGAAACGGCGCACACATCGCACAGCTCCTGCGTCAAAATCAAATCCGGCTTCAAACTTTCCAGAAGTTTTTCGTCCAAATTATAAATCGAGCCGTGTCCGTCGAGATTCGAGCGCACCGCGTGGTCAATCTCCGCGCTCGACATCGTTTCGTGCGAGATTCGGCTGGCGGTCAATTGCGGTTTGCCCGCGACGAAAGGCGGAAAATCGCATTCGTGCGTGATTCCAACGAGATTTTCTTCCAAGCCGAGCGCGCAGACAATTTCAGTCGTCGAAGGAAGCAAGGACGCGATTTTTATTTCGTTTTTTTCCGGCATAATCAATAGTGATAAAAATTTTATTATGCTTGATGTCGCGGCGGATTCAAAATTACGCTCGTTGATAAAAATGCGGCACCCGGCTATCGAGAAAAATGTTAATGTTTTAGAATATTTTTATGAAAACTATACGTCTGACTTTGAACGGAAACAGTTATTTAATTTTTCCGGTTTTCGATTGATTTTCAGACGGTTTCTAAAATAACCAATTTTTCAACTTTATAAACAATGCAAAAAATCGCTTTAGCAATACACGGCGGCGCGGGAACGATTCTAAAATCGTCGATGACTTCCGAAATGGAAGAAAGTTATCGAAACGGCTTGCAATCGGCGCTTGAGACGGGCTGGAAAATCTTAAAAACAGGCGGCAACGCTCTCGATGCCGTCGAAGCGGCGGTTGTTTTTCTGGAAAACATGCCGCTTTTTAACGCCGGCAGAGGCGCGGTTTTTACGCACGACGGAAAACACGAGTTGGACGCTTGTATTATGGACGGCAAAACCCATAATTCCGGCGCGGTCGCCGCCGTGCAAAACATCAAAAATCCAATCAAGCTGGCGCGTCTGGTGATGGAGCGAACCGAACACTTTTTGCTGGCTGGCGACGGCGCCTGTGAATTTGCCGAACAGATGAAAGCCGAACGCGCGCCGGACGAGTATTTTTTCACCGATTCGCGCTATCAGCAATTACTGCAAGCGCGTTCTGAAAATGTCGTTCAACTCGACCACGCCGACGAAGTTACAAACGCGGAAATCAAAAATCAATCTAAAACCCAAAAGTCAAAATCGAAAATCGGAACGGTCGGCGCGGTCGCGTGCGATTTTCTGGGAAATCTGGCGGCGGCGACTTCGACCGGCGGAATGACCAACAAAAAATTCGGACGCATCGGCGACACGCCAATTGTCGGCGCGGGAACTTACGCCGACAACCGAACCTGTGCCGTGTCCTGCACCGGACACGGCGAATTTTTTATGCAGACGGTCGCCGGTTACGATGTCGCCTGCCGTATAAAATACAAAAATCTGAGTTTGTCCGACAGCGCGAACGAAGTCATCGAAAACCTCCGCGAAATCGGCGGCGAAGGCGGTTTGATTGCGGTTGACGCAAAAGGAAATGTCGCTTTGCCCTTCAACAGTGAAGGAATGTACCGCGCGTTTATCACTTCGGACGGAGAACCGATTGTTGAAATTTATAAAAAATAGAGGTTTATTCTTTTTTGTAATCATTAAAAATCTAAGTATAATCATTCCGTATATAAGATTATTATCCCGATCGTTCCAGATAATACACAAATTTTGGTAGTTATCTGGAACGATTCGGGACAATACACAAATTTTGGTAGTTATCTGGAATCATTCCGCTCAATCATAAGTTCGGTGCTTTGTGTATTCGTCCGAGATTTGTGGTGGTAAAACTCAAAATCTTTTCTGTTTATAATTCATCGACTTTTTGGTTTCCGGAATAATTGCTATTATTTGATGATGAAAAATTTAAAAGAAAATAAAATTGACCGGCGAGATATGTGTAAGAGTCTGCTGGCTTTAGGCGGAATAGCTTTAACCGGCGCGGCGGCAAGCGCGCAGGAAACGTCACCGACCCCGACGCCGACTCCCGCGCCGACGCTTGACCCGGTACTGCAAGACCAGCGCATTGCCGATGCCGTCAAACGCGGCGCGACGATGGAAGAAATTGCCAAGCTGCGCGAACCCGTCGCCAAAAATCCGGCGGAGGCGATTCGCGCTTTGAAAACGGGAAATTCCAGATTCTTCAGCGGCGCGGCGCGGCGACCCGAACGGTCGGCTGCCGAGCGTCGCTCGCAGATTTTGGCGCAGACGCCGTTCGCCGTCGTTTTAAGTTGTTCGGACAGCCGCGTGCCGACCGAGATTGTTTTCGATCAGGGGTTAGGCGATTTGTTTATTACGCGCGTGGCTGGAAACATTGTCGAAAGCGCGACTTTGGGTAGCATCGAATACGGCATCGGACATCTGAAATCGCACGTCGTCATTGTTCTCGGACACGAAGGCTGCGGCGCGGTCAAAGCCGCACTGCTGCCGCCTGAAGTTCGCGCCCTCGAAACCGAAAACATTCAGGCATTGCTCAACAGCATTGTTCCGGCGGTTTCCAAAATCCCGAAAATCCGCGACGAAAAAGCCAAACTGCGCGAGGCGGTCATCGCCAACGTGCGCTTGCAAGTCCAGAATTTGAAACGAGTCAAGTTCGTGCAGGATGCGATTGCGAGCGGTAAAATCGCGGTCATCGGCGCGTTTTACGAAATCACGAGCGGCGCGGTTGATTTTTTTGAAACCGACGAAGATTTGCGCGTCGCTCAAACCAATACCGACAGTTGTTCTTTTCGGACGCATTTGACATAGCCTTACTGAAAGCAGGTTCAGCAAAAAAACAAAGTTTCCGAAACCGTCGAGTTATTTTCGCTAAGACGCACCGAACAAATCAGCTATGTAAAGAAGCAGTCAAGCGCAAAGTCTGACCTGCCCGCCGATTTCGCTTTCTGCGGCGGGCTAGAAGTTGATTCGCGCTGGATGGCGTGCGCGAGTTTGCCGAGAAAGAATGTTGAATTAAACCTGAAATGCTGCCGATGATGCCTATTTGCAGTGACCTATTTCAAAGTTGAACTAGCTTCACTGTTCCAGTCAGCTATTGGAGACTTGCCTTCTTGACAGGCAGCCTATGGTCGTATCGGGTAATGGCATTGAATGACGGTCGCCTAACCAATGGACGGAACTCGAATCTTGATAAACAAGTTTCGGCTCATGAATTTAGTTTAGAGACTAACCGCCACCCGGCGGGCATTCACCTTTTTGGCGACAAATGGTTTATCAATCGGTTCTTTATCAAACAAACGAGACGCGCCGGGGCATAAGTATTTTACGCCGATGGACGTTCAACTTCAACGGAAGATGAAAAGGCGCGTCTTTCATCCTACCAATGGATGTGAAGGCGAAACAGCGACTTTGTTATTTAGCTTGTCCGTTATCTTTCGGCGGGCTTGGCAACGGTTTCGCCCCACGTCAACTCAATCGTTCGGCGTTTCTTGTCGGCAAAGACAAATCGCTTGCGTCGCTCAAAATTTTCTAAAACCGATGGAATTGTGCTAATGTTGTCGACATTGAAAGATGCTCATTACTAGCGGCGTGCCGTCGAACGAGGCTTTTCCGCAAGCAAAAGCGGCGCAGAAGGCTTTGGAAATTGAACCGGAATTAGCTGAAGCGCATATTATTTTAGGCGTGGTCGGATTTTGGTTCGACTGGGATTGGAGCGGTGCCGAAGCGGAATTGAAAAAAGCTATTGCCGCCAGTCCGAACAATTCGGACGCGCATCGTTATTTATGCGGTTTTGCTAACAGTTTTAGGACGCAGTGACGAATCTCTCGCAGAGATGGAAACGGCGCGGCAGTTAGACCCGCTTTCGCTCATCGTCAACGCGCTCAAAGGGCAAGCATTTTTCTACGCCGGACGCGATGCCGAAGCGAATGAACAATCGAATAAAACGCTTGAAATTGAACCGAGTTTTTGGATTGCGCACCTTATGCTGGCAAGAATTTACATCCGGCAGAACAGATTTGACGAAGCAATTTCCGAAGCGAAAAAAGCCGAAAGATTTTCCGGCGGCAACAGCGAAGCCTTTTCCCTCGCGGCTTACGCGCTGGCAAAAGTCGACCGGCGCGACGAGGCTCTGACGATGCTCGAAGAGTTAAAGTCGAAGTCAAACGAGCGATACGTTCCGGCATACAACGTCGCAATGATTTATAATGCACTCGGCAACGATCTGGATGCCTCAAACCAATTAGAAAAGGCTTTCACGGAACATGATGCGCGAATGATTCTGCTCAAAGTGGAACCGAAATGGAACAATCTGCGCGACGAACCACGCTTTATTGATTTGATAAAACGTATGAAACTTCAATAATAAAGTTGGCTTCTTTGCAAAGAGCAACATAACAATTAAATTTTCTGCAAAAATTTCAAAATAATTCCTGCGGCTCGTCTTGCTGTTCCGCCCGCGCCCAAAGTTTGGGTGACTTCGTTTAATCTCAAACGAATTTTTTGATTTTCTTCCTTTTCCATAAGACGAAAAAGTTCCGCGCTTAGATTTTCGGCTGTGAATTCGTTTTGGATAAATTCTTTTGCAACAGTTTCATGCGCGATTAAATTTATCAGACCGAAATTTTCGACGTTTATTAAAGGTCGCAGCAGTGAATAATTGAATGGCGAAGTTTTATAGACGATTGCCAGCGGCGTTCCGATGATGGCGGTTTCCAGCGTTGCCGTGCCGCTCGTGACAGCCGCCGCATCCGCCGCGTTTAAGGCTTCAAAGGTTTCGCCCATGACGGTGATTAATGTTTCGGGTAGCTGCCAACGGTTTTTCTTCGCCACTGAAATCGCCGTCTCGACTTCGGCGAAACTGCGCGTTGCGGCAAGCGCGACGATAAATTGAATCTCCGCATTTTTTTTCGTCATCAAGCTCGCCGTTTCGAGTAAAATTGGCAAAATCCGCGCGATTTCCTTGTAGCGGCTCCCGGCTAAAAGCGCGATTACCGGTTGGTTGCTATTTAATTTGTGCTGTGTGCAAAATTCTTCTTTGGTCAGGCTCGATTTGACTTCGCCCGCAAGCGGATTTCCGACGTATTCGACGTGCGAAATGCCTTGTTTGACATACCAGTTTTTTTCAAACGGCAAAATCGTCAGCAATAAATCAACCGATTTTTTTATTGTTTTGACGCGGTATTTGCGCCACGCCCAGAGCTGCGGCGAGATATAATAAATGATTTTGAAGTTTTGTTTTTTGAGTGTTTTGGCGAGTTTCAAATTAAAATCGGGAAAGTCTACCAAAATTACAACGTCGGGTCGGCGACTTTCGGCAGCGCGTTTGAGCATTTGAAATGCTCGCCAAAACATCGGCAGAGCGCGGGCGATTTCCGGCAATCCGACGATTGAGAAATGGGCGCTGTCGACGATTGTTTCGACGTTTTCTTCGCGTAATTTTTGTCCGGTCGCGCCGAAAAACTCGAAAGTCGCGTCGGGCGAAGTTTCGCGCAGTCTTTTGACGAGTTTCGCGGCGTGCGCGTCGCCGGACGCTTCGCCCGTGATAATCATTATTTTGAACGTCTGTTTCATTAAATAATTTTCAGAACTATCGCTTTATTTCGCTAACAATCTCAAGACGGACTTTTTATTTCCAGCGCAAGTCAACCATTTGCGTTTGTTTGCGCATCAAACCGAGAGTTTTATCGAAGCCCGAGTTTTTTAAAATCGACAGTTGCTTGCAACTCTCATTTTTTACCTTTAAAATGTTATATTTTGCGTTCGATGCAATTATTATTTCCTAAAATCGTTTTGTGTCCTTCGACATTCATACATTTAAACACTTTCTGGAGGAGTTTGTGAAATTTCACATTTTCATTTTTTTTGCAATCATCGTTTTTTCAATCAATTTGTCGAGCGCGTCGGCGCAGGCGGATTCGGTTATCGGTCAAATAACTTCTTCGGCGCAGGAGTCTTTCGCCAATGGAATCAGCGGCGACGGAAGATTAATCGTATTTGAATCGACGGGCAACATCGCCACGGAAAATCCGCGCAACGCCGACGGCAACCGCGAGATTTTCCTTTTCGATTATGCTCAGCGGCGGATTTTTCAAATTACCGATACGCGCAGTTTGCTGACCGACACGACCAAAACGGGGACGACCGATAATATAAAAGTGTCGATTGTCAATTTGCGTCCGACGATCAGCAACGACGGTCGCTGGATTGCGTTCGGCTCGAATGCCAATTCGCTTCTTCAGCCTATCGCCAATTTAACTCCGGGAAATTTCGACGCCAATGCGCTGACCGATTCGACCGGCGGGAATGCTCTGAGGCAGGACGGAAATACGGAATTGTGGCTTTACCAAGTTCCGGCAATCGCGTCTGTTAATTTATCTGCGGGCAGTGAAATTCCCGTTACCGATTTGAACGCGGGAACTTTTATCAGAGCGACCAACACGCCGCCGAGCCGCGTGCCGTCAGCCGGTTCGACGACAAACGGTCCAATCATTGCCGACGATAATCGTGACGCCAGCATTAACGACAACGGAAATTATGTTTCGTTTGTCTCCAATCGTGATTTAGTCGCGGGCGGAAACGCTTCGCCGGATAACAACGACGAGATTTTTATTTTTGTTCGCAACTCGAACACGAACGCGCAGGTGACGAAAACGACGCGCGGGACAATTGCCGCGCCGACTTATAATCAAAATCCGACGATTTCCGGCAACGATTTGCGCGTCGCGTTTTTGAGCAACGCGGAAAATCCCGTAATCGGAATGACCGGCGGCAGCAACGCCGATAAGAATGTCGAAATTTATTACACCGATTTGAATGCTGCCGGAAATCCGGCGGCAACCGCGCCGAGCGCGACCGTTATCGGCAGACAGGTAACGACTACGGCGCGCACTAATCCGGGCGATTTAGTCAACATTTTGGACTTCGGCAGAAGAATGAGCCGCGACGGGCGTTATATCGCATTTGATTCATACGCCGATTTAGCGGGCGGCGGAACAAATCAAACTTCGTTCGCGCTTTATCTTTTCGATACAAGCGCCACAACGGCTTCTTTTCGTCAAATCGGACCGCGAAGCGACGCGGACGCGGCGGCGTCCGGCGGCGATGTTCCGCATTTTCCGGGTTTTACCGATTATAACGCGAGCGGCGCGGCACAAACTTTTGTTTTTGAATCGAGACTTAATATCAAATCCGACGGAACAATTCCCGCAACGGCGACTGACGGTTTAAATTCCAACGCGGCGCGTCCGGTTCAAATTTATTCTTATCCGCTCGGTGCGCCTTCGGCAACCGCGACATTTACGAGATTAACCAATTTTCCGACGCCGAGTGGCTTTTTGGGTTTAACCCAACCGATTCCGAGCAACACGATTAATCGAATGACTTTTAATCTGGCGTTTACCGAAATTGGGACGGGAAACTCCGATTTACAAACCGAAGCTTTTTATTTTCTGTTGCCGGTTGTAACCAGCACATCGACCACGACTTTTAATTTCGCTACCGGCGCGAGCCGATTGCCCGTTTTGACGACGCCGACGCCGACCCCCAGCACAACGCCGACGCCGACTCCTTCGGTTACACCGACACCGCAAACGCCTTCAACGGTTTTAGGCGTTTCGCCCGGAATGCTGACCTACATTAAGTTTAATTCCGATGTAACGATTGCGACGACGGCAACGGCGGTCGGCTCCCTGCAAAGAAGTTTTACTTTACCGATAGAACTAAGCGGCGTAACCGTCACTATTAACGGTGCGGCGGCGGGCATTAAATCCGTTTCAGGAAACGAATTGTTAATCGTCGTTCCGCCCGGTTTGGCGACCGTCGCCGCCGGAGTTGCTTATCCGATTGTTATCAATAACAACGGCACGATCTCCAGAGGCACGATTACAATCGTCCCGGCGCGACCCGACGTATTTACTACATCTGTTGTTGCGAGTTCCGGCGGACGAGCCAGAATTTTCAATGCGACTAATCGCGTTTTAACCGGCGAGCCTTTTACGTTCAGAACAATTAAAATAAAAGGCGGCACGCGCACGGCAACGATTTTGCGCGTGTTTTTGACCGGCGTCGCCGCAAACGTCCCGAACACGGCTATTACGGTTCGTGTCGGAACGACCGATATTACTGGAACTGCCATCTCCGCTCCGGTTTTGCGCGAACCGGGAATTTATTCGATTGACTTTACCGTTCCTTCGACATTAAGAGGCGCGGGCGACGTTCCGATAATCGTCAGCGTCAATGCGGCAGGCACGATTTATCAAAGTCGCCTCGAAGATACCGCGCCGCGATTTAGAATTTTATAAATAAATGACAACCGAAAATGAGAGATGAGAGTTTATCCGTTTTGATATTTCTCATCTCTCATTTTCCGTTTCTTGCGTAACTTTTACCGTTATACTATTCTAAAATGGCAGCAACAATTTTAATAAAAAACGGTTTTTTAAAAAAATCGGGTTGATTTCGTAATTTCTTTTATTTAGAAAATCTTCTTTTTAATTTCCCTTATAGGAGTTTATAAAAATTTATGTCAACAAAAGATGTTAATACTATGAAAATCGCGTCGAAGGTATGGCGCAACGGTGAGTTTATCGACTGGGACAACGCCCGCGTTCACGTGATGACGCACGCCATACACTACGGTTCGAGTGTATTTGAAGGCATTCGCGCTTACCAGACAGAACGCGGCACGGCTGTTTTTCGTCTCACCGAGCATATCCAGCGTCTTTTGAATTCGGCGAAGGTCTACCGGATGGACATCAAATACAGCCGTGAAGAATTATGCCGCGCGTCCGTCGAATTAGTCCGTGACGGCGGGATGGACGAATGTTACGTGCGTCCGGTCGTCTTTCGCGGGTTAAACGAAGACAAGCCCGCGTTCGGCGTCAACCCATTCGGAAATCCGGTAGAGTGCTATATTGCGGCGTGGGATTGGGGCAAATATCTGGGCGAAGAAGCACTGGAATCGGGCGTCGACGTTTGCGTTTCGAGTTGGACGCGCATCACTTCAAATTCCCTGCCCGCCGTAGCGAAAGCCGGCGCCAATTATATGAATTCGCAACTCATTAAAATGGAAGCTATCTTGGGCGGATTTAGCGAAGGCATCGCGCTCGACGACCGCGGTTACGTCTCGGAAGGTTCGGGTGAAAATATTTTTCTGGTCAACAACGGCAAACTCATCACCCCGCCGCTCGGCGCTTCGATTCTGCCGGGCATTACGCGCGATTCGGTCGTCCATATAGCGAGAGAACTCGGCATCGCGGTCGAAGAAAGCAACATCCAACGCGCCGCTCTGTATCTCACTGACGAACTGTTTTTCACCGGAACCGCCGCCGAAATTACTCCGATTCGTTCGGTCGACCGCATTACGGTCGGAGCGGGCAAGCGCGGAGAAATTACCAAACAAATACAGGATGCTTATTTCGATATTATTCACGGCAGACGCCCCGCCCCGAACAATGCGCCGTGGCTGACTTATGTCAACGACGCGAGCGAAAAAAAAACGGCTAGTATCGCCAGTTAAAGTCAATTCCTGATTATCCCAAAAACTGTTTTTTCGGATAATTCCAATCTTTCAAAACGCAATTAAAAAAGCCGGACGAAATTCCGGCTTTTTTCTACTTTAACTTAAATGTTTTGTTTTAGTTACTGATTCGGTTTCTTCACTTCCGGGACAGTTTCGTCATCGTCCAAAATTTTAACGTCCGAGCCGTATTTTTGATAATCCTTAAAACGAATTAAATTCCGCGTTTCGTAAATTTGCTTGTTCTCTCTCGATGTCAAGCGCACGTCGGACACGAGCGGCAGCAGATATTTTTCATCGGCGATTGTCACCCAATCGTAATCAATCGTGCGGTTAGCGGAACGGACGCGAAAACTTTCGGGAATTTCGGTCGCCGCGCTTTCGACGCGCAGAACGCGCGAATTTTCGCGGTCAATCCAAATTCTGCCTTTCATTCCGGTTATCGCCGTATCGTCAAAACTTCCCGACGCGACAATTACCTGCTGCGCCTTTTCCCGCGTCAGCGAATAATCAAAAACGAGAGCGCGGCGGTTTCGTATCCTATCGGTATCGACGAGCTTAAATTCGGTATCGCTTTCGGGTTTAAATATTTTCGCTAAAACGGTTACGAATTCGCCGGTCGAACTCGTTCCGCCCACTTCTTCATAAGTTTGCTTCGGTTTCGGATTCGTTTCCAAAATCCCGTTGCGCGACAAAACTCGGTATTCTTCCTGCCCGCTGGCGCGATAGCTGACCGCGACGATTAGACGGTCGAGATTTTGAAAATTATTCGTTCCGGCATAAGCGGCGGAACGCGCAATCTGCTGTTTGACGACGAAATCCGGCATTTCTTCAACCGCCGTTAAAGTCGCTTCCCTTGATTTTTTCAAAACTTCAGATGATTCTTTTTCCGACGGAAGCAAAGACTTTTCGGGGTTTTGGCGGCGACGCGCGGCTTCTTCCAAAGTGCGTTTGAGGTCGGCGTCATTCCCGCTTTTGGAAGTTGTCAAACCGCGCAAGCCGTCGGTCAAATCAAAACCGATGCCGCGCCGGCGCACCATTTCGACCAGTTCGCTTTTTTTGCCTGGACTTTTTTGCGCTTCGTAAAGCAACTTGACATATTCGGCTTGGGACAAAGGTTTCTGCGCAGCTTCCTGTGCGAAAAGATAACTGACCGAAAATAAAATTAAAATTATGGAGATTATTTTTTTCATCTGCTTAAATGATGCCCTGAGAAAAACATTCGTTTGCCCGGCAAACGATTTTATTGCACGGAAAAGGCGGAGAAAACTTCTTTAAAGAAATTCTCCGCCTGCTTTAATATATAAAAATGCAGAAAAACAAATCTAATTGACCCATTCTTCGTCGTAATTTAACTGCCAATGTCTGGTCACCCAATCCTGCGCAGCAGTTAGAGCAATTTGTTTCCACTTCTTCAAGTTATCCAGAACCGAAAGCGCGGCGAGCGGTTTGCTCGGGTCACGCTCGACCCGGATAACGTGCGTCGGAACTTCGATAATTGTTTTTTCTTCATCGATTATCCGTAAAATCACTTCACTGCCGACCGGCGGCAAAGTGTCCAAATTAACCAAAGCAGAATTTTCACCAAGGTTTTCCGTCGTACCATTGACGAAAATCATATTTCCGGTTTTCCCGTCAACCCAACTTGCCTGCACCTGCAAACTCGCCGTTATACGCTGCTGCAAATGCGACTTGTTTTCCTCTACCGAATGTTCTAAACGAGACATTTATACTTTCCCCCTTGCTTTGTATTTTCCAAAATTGTTGGATGCTTTAAAGTTAAAGTTCATTGCCCGAATAATCTAAATCACAATTATAATAAAGTCAAGTATCTGAAAACCGCTCAAACCGCTCAAGTATTTTATTGGGTAGATTTTAAAATGGTGCATCTAACGAAGGTAAATCCCGCTTTTCATCATAATGAACCGAACAATTTTAAAATAACAATTTAATGGCTTTGCCTCAAAAGCCGTGATTTCCACAGACTTTTAAGGCAGCCTTAAACAGTTTCGAGGCAAGATTAAATTTCCCGCCAAAATTCAGGTTTTAACCCGAACTCAAAAATTGATTGTATCAGACAGCAAAGGTTATGACACAGGATTTTGCATAATGATTCGTTGATTTGCGCCGTTCGGCTTTTGCTTCTCAATCTATCGCTGAATTTCGCTTTTATCATCGAAAAACAGGTTTCCGAATTGCTTCGCTGATGATAGCGTTCAAGAAACTTTTCTTTGTTCAAAGAGTAATAATGAAACATCTTATTCCAAAGTTCATTGTTCGGCTTGTCAGTTATCTTGCTGTTTGATTTCCAAGCGATGTAAGGATACGCGCCGTAATCGAGAGCCGTTTGCATATTGTCTTTTGAGAGATAAGCCGCGTCTGCCGAAACTTCTTTCATCTCGAAATTTTCCGCTGTTTGTTCAACCAAAGTTTCAAATTGATTTGTGTCGTGGTCGTATTTTTCGGTTACTTCAACCGCCGTTACGACGTTCGTTAGATTGCCGACGCAACAATGAATCTTCAACCAATCTTTCTTTTCAATCAATCGCGGTTCGGTGTGTTTGGCGTGAAGCCAAGTAAAACCGTTGGTTGTCGAAAGCCCGCTTGCGTCAATCGAGAAAGTTTTTTCGAGTGCGGATAACGGCAACGAACTTTCTTCGATAAGCATTTGCAGATAAGGTGTCAGCATTTCATCGCCGAAATAGCGGAACATACTGTTATAGTGCGGCAATTCCGACATAAAGCCTTTGGTGTGCGCCTCTTTCAAATCGGTAGAAAAACGACGACCTGAAAAAGTCGAATAAACTTTGAAAGCGCAGGCGAATAAAATATCTTCAAGCGGTTTGCGCGGTCTGCCGTTCGATTGCGACGGTTCGCCGACACCTTTGCAAAGTGTCGAAAGCAATTCTTGAAATTGTGTTTTTTCGGTAGTTTGCGCGGTGTTATAAGCCGTCCAATTCTGCTTGTAAGTTTTGCGAACTTTGGCAATTTTGGCAATTTCCAAAGTGTCGAGTTCGGCGATAAATTCTTGCTCGAATTTATATTCGACGGCGAAAATATGTTTGCATTTCTGCCGTCTGATTTCGTAATCAGGGCAAGTGCATTTCTGCGATTTCAAATCAACTTTGTAACGGTTGCTTTTGCCTGAACTTGACGGAACAAACCACAGTTCATTTTCTTGTTTGATGGTGTATCGTTTGGCGATGTCGAGACCGCGAATTTGACGGGGATTTTGTAGATTTTCGTTCATTGTGCATTTCTCCATATTTGATTAAATAGGCGAGATGTAGCACAATAAAGTTTCGGCTAGAGTCGTGCTACAACACGCTTTTAGTTGTTAGATAGCACCGTTAGTTGTTGACGCAATTAGCGGTGTTTTTGCTTTTTCAAGCTAAGAGAATTATAAGCCATTTCTAAGAGAAATGCAAGGCTAAGTAGTTGATTTTCAACGGGTTGCGAGAAATCAATTTCTTGACCCAACTTCCAGCCTTGTGTTTTGCTTGGGATTTCTGTATAAACTTGTCAATGAGTTACAGCACACTCTTTGGGTTAAACACTAGAGATATGAAATCGGAAGCGGAAGTGGAGACACGGCTGCTTGCGCCGCTTTTTCACGACTTGGGTTATCCGCCACAATCAGTCGTTCCCAAAGCACAACTTGAACCGCTTATTGCTCATTCAGGAACGAGGAAATTTACTGTCGAGGCTGACTTTCTTCTTTTCGGCAGTAATGGCGCGGCGAAAGTCGTAGTCGAAGCCAAAAATGCCGATGAATCTGTTCAAGGCGCGTGGGAACAAGCCGCAAGCTACGCTCTTAGTTATAACAAGGATAAATCAGACAAGGAAAAAATCAGGTGGATTTTAATTAGTAACGGGCATATTACTTCGATGTATAAACACGATAGTAATAACGCGATAGTTACGTTACAACTATCGGATTTCGCCAGCGGCTCACCGCCTTACACGACGCTACGCTCATATTTAAAATACATCACCGCTGCTGAAATCCCGTCTGGCGGTTTGGCGTTTGAAGTTACTTCGCCAGACGAACTCAATAATTTGTTCGCAAAATGTCACGATTTAATTTGGAAGAAAGAGAAACTTGCGCCAACAGATGCTTTTTTCGAGTTCTGTAAATTCATCTTCATAAAAATTAGAGAGGACAAAAGACGCGAACAGGCTGGCGACACTTTACAACCTTACCAGCTGCCGATGACTTTAGACTGGTTAGACGCTAATAAGGCAACATCTAAACATCCGGTTCGTGACATACTTTTTACTCAACTAAGGAACGACCTTGAAGCGGATATTCACAAAGGCAAAAAACGTATTTTTGAACACAATGAAAAATTCGGTCTTAGTGCCGATACGACGCGAGAATTGATAAAGCGTTTCCAGCATATAAACCTAAGTTCGATTGATGAAGACTTAAACGGGCGAATGTTTGAAGTGTTTCTTAACGCGGCTGTTCGCGGTAGAGCATTAGGACAATACTTTACGCCACGCCCGTTGGTGGATTTTATGACAAGAATTGCTTTAAAGACTAATTCAAACGTCGCAAATCCGCCCAAAGTGATTGATGCTTGCTGTGGCACATCAGGATTTCTCATCGAAGTTATGGCGTATTTATTGGCTGTTTTGCGCAATGATAGTCGTTTCAATAATGATGAAAAGGAACGTCTGGAAAAACGAATTAAAAACGAATGTCTATACGGAATTGAAGCTAATGAGCGTGTCAGTCATATAGCACGAATAAATATGTATCTTCACGGCGACGGTGGAAGCCACATTTTTCACGGCGACGGTCTGGATAATGCCCCTCTCACGGCAGAAGATATGTCAGATGAACGCGAAACGGAAGTTACAGACCACATCAATAAAATTGAGCTAAACTCCTTTGACATTGTTCTGTCAAACCCTCCATTTAGTATGACTTACGCGGAAAACAATGCAGATGAAAAAAAGATTCTCAAGCAATTGAGCGTAGCTGACGGTCAAACTTCGGTTAAGTCAAACGTCCTTTTCCTGCAACGCTATTGTGATTTGTTGAAAGCAGGCGGGCAAATGTTAATTGTAATTGATGATACTGCCTTAAACGGAGTGACTAATCGAGAAGTTCGCCGATGGTTATTCAATAGTTTTGTAATTCTAGGTGTTCATTCAATGCCATTCAACGCTTTTTTCAAAGCAAAGGCAAATGTTAAAACGTCAGTTCTGCACGTCAGAAAGAAAGTGGACGCAAATGAACAGCAAGGTCACGTTTTTATGTCCATTAGCAATAACATTGGACACGATAACGCTTTAAGAGACACACCGGAAAGAAATAACTTGAACGATATTTTAAACACTTTCTTTCAGTGGCAGGAAACGGGCGTTTTTGTTTCGTCTATCAAGGAAAATCAAGACCCGACGGAAAATCTGGAATGTCCTTCACAAGTTTGGTTAACTGAGTCTGAAAAACTCACGGAGGAAAGGATAGACGCTTTTTATTACGCGCCGGATTTGCTAAATACTTGGTCTGACTTAGAACAAATGCAGACAAACGGGCAAATTGAGATAAAAACAGGGCGTGATTTTGTATTACGCTCAAAAATTCCGCGTCCAAGAAGGCAGGAACTAATAGATTCAAACGAGAAACTAAAGTATATCGAAATCGGCGACGTTACCAGATACGGACTAATAACACAGTATAGAACCGCAAGGCTTGACGAGCTACCGACAAGAGGCGAACACCAGATTGAAACGGGCGACGTTCTAGTAGCGATAAACAATAGTTCAAGAGGAACTGTGGTTTTAGTTCCCGAAGAATTTGACGGCGCTATTTGCACGTCCGGCTTTTACGTCATTAAACCCGAAACAGAAGAAGAAGGTCATTTACTTTGGTATGCCCTGCGAAGTGATTACTGCCGAAAACAAATCTACTATCTAGCTCAAACAGCAAGCCAACCGGAAATTAAATCGAAAGCGTGGCGTGATTATTTTCGCATACCTTTTCCACTTGGCGAAAAACGAGGAAAAGCCGTTCAGGAATCCGCTAATTTCCAAAAATACCTACGCGCAATTATCAATGCCGATGAATTTAGATTCTCGTAGTTTTAAGGCAACATTAAGCACTTATGAGGTAAAACCGGCTTTTAAGGCAAAGCCCAATTTAATGTAAAAGTTATCGGGATTTAATAAAAACCTAACATCGGCACGACATTCTTAAATTTGAAAATAAACGGAACTTAATTTGCATAATTAATTACTATAAATTTTTCGTTTTAACTAATCAGTCAAAACGAAAAATTTTATTTGTTTTAGTGCATTTTACTAAAACCGTATAAATCAATCGTTTAACTGATTCAGACAGATATTTTGAACGGCTATGCAATTAATTGAGAAACAAAACTTGTTATTCTCGAAATCCAAAATCCGAAATAAAAATTCAAAATATCATTTCTCTATTTATCAACAATAAAGCAATATTTAACAAATTCTATAAAATGAGGTCACTAAAAAATCAAATGACTAACAAATTTTCAATGAAATTTCTGGCTTTGACGCTATTCTGTCTGGCTTTAGGCATTGGGCAAGTATTTGCCCAATCCACAGTCACCGGCGGCATTCGCGGTAAAATCACTGACCCGCAAGGCTCGGTTTTGCCAAACGCGACCGTCACGGCGACGAACGTCGGAACGAATAACACGGCAACCGCCACGACGGACGAAGACGGCGGCTACCGTTTCGCCAACCTACAGCCCGGAACATACACAATCAACGTCACGGCTTCGGGCTTTTCCAATTTTTCGCAGGAAAAAGTCGTCGTCGAAGTCGGACAGGTCACATCTTTCGACGTTCCGTTAAGCATCGCCGGTCAAAACGCAACCGTCGTAGTAACGGCGGAAGCACCCGTTATCAATATCAATGACAATGCCAATGCCACTAATATCAACCAAACTTCAATCAACGAATTACCAATCAACGGACGACGCGCTTCAAACTTTGTAATTTTGACTCCCGCGACTGTTCCTGACGGAACATTCGGTTTAATCAGCTTCCGCGGCATCTCCGGTCTTTTGAATAACAGCACGGTTGACGGCGGCGACAATAATCAAGCGTTTTTCTCCGAGGAACGCGGACGCACCCGAATCAATTATTCTATCAGCCAATCAGCGGTTCGTGAGTTTCAGGTCAACGGTTCAAACTATTCAGCCGAATACGGACGCGCGGCGGGCGGTGTAATCAATACCGTCACAAAAAGCGGAACGAACGATTTTCACGGCGACCTTTTCTACTACAATCGCAATAATCGTAACGGCGCGCGAAATCCGTCAGCCTTCAGATCAGCTATCATAAACGGCGTTGCAACGCAGGTGGCGACCAAACCGATAGATTTGCGCCAACAGTTCGGCGGGACAATCGGCGGTCCGATTCTTAAAGACCGTTTATTTTTCTTTTTCAGCTATGACCAGCAGAAACGAAATTTCCCCGGTCTCGCTGCCATCAGAGACCCTAACTATCTAAATTCGGCTAACGCTGCCACTTTGACTTCCAGAGGTATCACGGCGGCTCAAACCGCAAATACCATTCAATTTTTAAATTCTTTAACCGGTGAAACGCCGCGACTCGGCGACCAAAAGTTATTTTTACCGAAAATTGACTGGCAGGTAAATCAAAATAACTTGTTTAGCGCGACATATAATCGTCTGCGCTGGAAGTCGCCTGCCGGTATTCAAACGCAAGCGGTAAATTTTTTGGGGCGCAGAAGTTTCGGCGACGATTTTGTAAACGTCGATACGACGAATTTACGACTTCAGTCAACACTTTCCGCTAACACTCTCAACGAAGCCCGATTTCAATACTCGCGCGACCTTGAATTTCAAACCAGCCAATCGCCTTTGACCGGCGAACCAATGACCGCTACCACGTCGCAAGGTCAACGCTCGCCTAATGTCAGTCTTTCATCCAGCGGCAATACGACTTTTGCATTCGGAACACCGACTTTCCTGGAACGCGGAAAATTTCCCGATGAACGTCGTATTCAATTTGCCGATACAGTTACGATGACCAGAGGTCGCCATACATTTAAGTTCGGCGGCGACATCAATAGAGTCAGCGACGATTTGGAAAATCTGCGTTTTGCGGCAGGTTCATATTCCTATGCAAACATCAATGATTTCATTATTGATAATTTATTTGCTCAAGGTGCTATCCCGGCTACTACGCAGTGTTCTTCGACGCTTACCAATACTGCGGGACGAACGATACCGACCGGCTTTTCAGCCGTCAGAACTGCCGGACGCTGTTACTCCGGCAACTTTTCACAGGGTTTCGGAAATCCGGGAATTAAGTTTAATACCTTTGATTACAATTTCTTTGCTCAGGACGATTTTCGCGTAACACCACTCTTAACGGTAAATCTCGGAATTCGCTATGAATACGAAAAATTGCCGAAAGCCAGGTTTGCCAACACAACTACCGGTTACAGCAGCACGCTCATCCCAAATGTCAATAAAACATTTGCCGATGCGACTTCGACTCTCCCGAACGATAAAAATAATTTCGGTCCGCGCATCGGTTTTGCTTATGATTTAACCGGCGACGGTAAAACTTCGATTCGCGGCGGATACGGGATTTACTTCGGACGAATTATTAATTCGACCGTTGCCAACGCATTACTGAACACGGGAAGTCCCGAGGGACAATTTCAGGTTAATACAGCATCGGTTTTAACTGTTTTAGCAGCTAACGCAACAGCTTCGACTCAAACTGTTTCAGTCCAAAATCCTTGTGCCCCGACTTTCCCGAATGTTCAAACAGCTCCCGTTACTTTAACGACTACGGCAACCGGTCCCGTTTGCTTGAGCGGTCAATTAAGCACTATTGCCAACGCAGCTACTGCGCCGCTCGGTAACATTCAGTATTTTCAAACGAATTTCCAAGCGCCGTTAATTAATCAATATGATTTCATTGTCGAACGTCAAATTAGCAAAAATACTGTCGCTTCAATTTCCTATCTCGGCAGTTTAGGACGCAATCTGCCGACGTTTGTTGACCAGAACTTTAATTCTACTCCGAGTAGTTTTACAAATTTTACGGTCAGCGGCGGGAGTTTTGACGGTCAAACTTTTACGTTTCCCCGTTACAGCCGCGTCATCGGAACGCAGGCGATAACCGAGATTCAAAGTTCGGTTAGGTCGGAATATAACGCTTTAGTGTTGCAGGTCAATCGCCGCTTCACCGCCGGATTGCAGTTCCAAGCCAGCTATACTTTGGCGAAAGCAACTGATACTAACCAAAACTCGGCAACTTTTACCCAAAACAACAGCCCGCTTAACGTTTTCGACAGAAGTTTCGATGCCGGACCGAGCAATAACGACGTGCGGCATAAGTTTGTAGTAAGCGCGGTTTATGCGCCGACAGTATACAAGGGTGGAGAAAAAACCTTTTACAATTATTTATTGAATGGTTGGTCTATTGCACCGATTTATGCTTTCTATTCGGGTCGTCCGTTTGATGGAAATGTGCTTTCGACAACCGGCTCCAGTACGAGTTTGAACGGCACGAGCGGCGATACTCGATTCCCGCTTTTGTCGCGCAATGCTTTTCGTTTGCCGAGTTTGTCTAACTTAGACGTTAGACTTTCAAAGCGTTTCAGATTTACCGAAAGGTATAATCTCGAACTTCTTGCAGAGGGTTTCAACGTCTTCAACAGGACGCAGGTTTTCGCGAAAAACACCGGACTGTATCAACAAAGTCCGTCTTTCGGATCTACAGGGTCTTGTCTTCCCACGGCAACGGCGGTTAATTATCTTTGTTCTAGCCCCAATTTCGGTCTGGTTACATCAACCGACAGCACTTTATATCGTGAACGCCAAATTCAATTAGGCGCGCGCTTCCAATTTTAGTTTTCTCAATTTGGGAAAACCTTCACGGCGTGTTTCTTTCTTGGAAGCACGCCTTTTTTATTTTAGATTGCAGATTGATTCTTTTTTCGATTTTGCCGTTGAGGATTTTATATATTTTGTAAATTTCCATTGGCAATAAACTTTGGCGGCGTAATTCATTTTCACAAATCCAAATTTATCAGCGGTATCGAGCTATCTAAAAATTCAGAAGTTTTCGGCGCGAGCTGTGGATTCGCAGCTAATTCTGTTTTCAATCTCTTTAAATCTTTCGGCGTGTCAACATCATACCAGACAGGAATCTCGCTCAATTTAAAGTTCAAATTTTCGATGTTTCGCTTCGTTTGCTCAAATGTTTTCGGCGAACTCCATTCGACGTTCTCAAAAATCTTTTTCTCCGATTGTCGCAAACCGATTAAATAAAAACCGCCGTCTTCCGTTTTGCCCAAAACCGCGTCCGCCTTATCTTTCAAAAGTGTGAATGCTTGCTCGATAAACTTTGCCGGAAGTGTCGGGCTGTCCGTTCCTATTACGACGACCGCTTCGGCTCCACCTGAAAAAGCGAATTCAAAAGCGTGAAATATTCTTTCGCCGAGATTTTTGCCTGTTTGCGCGATTAAAATTGGTTCTGACCACAATACGTTAATCAAAAGATTTCGCTCTTCGGCGGGCGAAAACGCGATTATCAAATGTTGCGCGACGGTTTCGGCTTTCCGCACGGTATCTTCCAAAAAGCTGATGGAAATTTCCGCTGATTGCTCCGCGGTCAAAAACGGCTGTAGACGAGTTTTGACTTTACCGGCTTGCGGCACTTTCGCCATAATAACAATTGTTTTTTTCATTTAAGGATAATTACAGCAAATTTTTTATGTGGTCGCTTATTTTTTATTTTATGTTTTTTTAACTCCTAGAAAGCTAATTGAGGTTTTATCTGATTTAGTCCGCATACAATAATGTTCAAATCTTCTTTAATTTTATCCGCTTACCTAATAATGTTTTAACCTGCCCCAACATTGCCGTTAGATGCGCGGAAAGGCGTGTTTAACTATAAACCGTTAAACACGCCTTTCCGTTTTTCTTCCGCCTTTAATTTAATCAAAGTAGCTCAGTTCGATTAAAAGTTATTAGCAGTTCTTTTCAAACTTTTACCGTTAGTTGCCTATCGTGACAGGAACCGCGCCCAATAACGATTTTTTACGTCGTATCGGCGGCGGAAGTATTGCCGCCGTGCCAGCCGTATTAACAAATTGCAGCTCGTTAACGCCATTGATTAAGTTCGTTATCTGACCGCTGCGAGTCGTCAAATTCGCCACCACGCCGCCGGTCGGCGAAGTGATGCTCGATGTCACGACGCCAGCCATTGCCGTTTCAGTAACCGTGATATTCGAGTTGAAGTTAAACGAACTTAAATTATTGATAAAAGCACTGTTTGGAACGTTGTTGCCGAAAGTCCCGCCAAACGGACCGGACGCGAAGGCGCAGAAGCCGTTTTGCGCTCCGACACCGCTGCCCGCCGGACCCGCAGGTATCGTCAAGGTTGAACTGAATGGTGACAACAATCCGCCCGCTGTATCGGCGGTAATGGTAAAGGTGAACGGAGTTCCGATTGGAATGCCCGTACCGGCGACTTTACAGACTTTCAAAGGAACCGGGCTGAACGCGATATTGACGAATTCGATTTCGTTGACTCCGCGACGAATCGGGATTATGGCTGTTCTTGTCGAGGCGGCACCGGCATTTAAGCCGTTAGCCGATTGCGGACTCAACGGGAAGAACGGGACTGACGGTTGAGCAATAAATGTTGCCGTCTGTAGATTTGTCGAAGACACGATACCGGTCGAAGAGGTAATTCTCGATACTCGGACATCGCCGCGAACGCCCGTGCCGCTAATGGTAATCGGAGTCGCATCCGCCTCGGTGACAGTTGTCGGTGTGTCAATGATAAACAATCCCGGGACAAGCTGACAAAAGCCGCCGCTGCTTGCCGGACCAGCAAATACGCTGACATCTTGAGTAATCGCCATGCCTGGATCAATCCCGTTTGTGTCGGGAGCGAATGTCGGAGCGGTGCCGGTTATGCGGAAATTGAAAGGCGTCAAATCGGGAATACCCGGTCCGGCAATCTTGCAAACCTTTAATTGTCCCGGAGCAGTTCGGTTAAAGAAGAAAGCTGTCGTTTGAATGGCGACGCCGCCCTCAACCACGCGTGCCGTCAGTGTGCGGGTGGCAAGATTAACGGCAACAAATCTATCTGCGGGAAAAGTCGTCGCGTCAGCGAATATAAAGCCGACACGCGGCAGTTCCGTGATATTGACTAACGGCACAAAAGGCGTCGGCGTTGCAGTCGGCGTTGGTGTGGCTGTCGGAGTCGCTGTAGGAGTCGCTGTGGCAGTCGGCGTCGCTGTGGCAGTCGGCGTTGCAGTCGGCGTCGCTGTAGGAGTCAGGGTTGCGGTCGGCGTTGGGGTCGGCGTCGCTGTAGGAGTCGCTGTCGGTGTTGCAGTCGGCGTCGGAGCCAGAGTCGTACATGGAAGGTTGGAGATGAAGTTTGTATCCGTCGTCACTGCACCGTTTAGCGCTAAGGCTCTCCCTTCGAGACTTGAGCCGGTATTTAAGGTGATACCCGCAAGGGCGAGTATGTTTCCTCTAAATGACGTATTTGTACCGAGCGTCGCAGAAGTGCCGACCTGGAAAAAGCTATTGCAGACACTTCCATTATTAATCACGACGACAGATGAGTTGCTATCAGTCGTCAGTGTGCTTCCAATCTTAAAAAGGAAAACCGCATTGGGATTATTCTGCGCATCGAGAGTGAGTATACCGGTTAGCTGAGCCGATGAAGCAAAGCAGTAAGTTCCCGGCGTCAGAGTTAGCCCGCCCAGATTCTGTCCGGTTAAATTAAAATCGCAAGCCTGTCCTGCCAGATTATTGTAAGCGGCGGCAGCGGCAGTTTGCGCCTGAGCCGCAATCGCGTCGGCAGCGTGAATCGTTCCGACCACGACTCCGGGCGGAAAGCCCGTGACGGCAGAACCCGGACTGACTCCTAAATCACCGACAACAAGGGTTGCGCCTGTGTTCGTGACACTGGAGCCGCCCAGTACTGAAAAACTTGCAGCCGTCCCGAGATTCGGAGCGGTGGCTGTCGAACCAGTGATACCTGATGGATTATTAATGCCGGAAATGTTGCTGCCGTCCTTGTCTTTCGCTTCTTGCTCTTTTGCTGACGAATTATCAATTAAACCGTCGCCGTCCTGCGCCTGAGCCGTTCGCCTGCCGCCGTCGGCAGCAACGGTGACGGTAATAGGACCGGTGCATTGTCCGGTCGGAACGATGAATGTCGGGCGTGGAATCACCTGACCGGTGGCGGAGTCGACGCCCGGGCTGGGAAGTTCGGCGATAGTGTAAGTAAAAAATCCGCTCACTCCCGAATCGATAGCTTCTTTACAAATTTCGACGACACCGGTAATTGCAAAGCGGTTCGTAATTTCAATTCCCGTTTGACCGTTGATGTCACCGGCGCGGACATTGACATTGACGGTGCGTAACGGGAAATTGAAACCGGCAATCGCCGTCGCGGGCGTTTCTCCGAGCGTTCTGACGCCGGTTACTTGAAAGTTTCCGTTGAATGTTCCGCCGTTCAGCGTCCGTCCGTCTAATAATTCTTCGACCGTCACCGGTCCGGCTCCGGCTTCGAGCGTAATCGGACCCGAACATTGACCGACCGGAACTTCGGTAATTACCGCGCCGACCCTGAAACGAAAAACTCTGTTTGCCAGACCGCCGCCGACGGTTGAATCGACCGCTTTACAAATTTCCAGAACACCCGGAGCCTGCGGTCCAAGAACATTTCCGTTTAATGCGACATCGCCTTTGAGCGACAACGCTCTGCCTTCGAGCGATGCGTCGCCGCTGATTTTAATCGAGTTGCGAGCAATGACGCTGCCTTTGAAGCGCGTGCTTTCGCCGACGTTTATCGAATCGCCAGCGACGAAAAAGACGCCCGGCGCCTGCGCGTCGTTAATCAGCGAAACACCCGAACCTTTTCTTGTAGTAAATGTTCCGGCGACTTTAAAGATAAAAATCGCGTTCGGATCGTTCTTCGCGTCGAGAACTAATTGTCCCGCCAGCTGCGCCGAGGAGAAACAGTAAACTCCTGGGACAAAGGTTTTGCCGGACAAATCCGATTCGGTTATTTGTTCGCACGGCAATTGGTCGAGAGCGGAAAAGGAATCGGAGAAATCCTTGCGAACTTTGAGAGTTTTATCGTCTTGAGTACCCTGCGCCAAACTCAAAATCTTGCCTTTAATTCTTGATTTTCCAACACCGGATATTCCTCTGTCGGCGAAAACCGTAAAATCGTTTGCCGTTTTAAAATCCAGAGCGTGGTAAATCATATCTGTCGTCGCTCGCTCGCCTTGAGCTTCAACGACACCTTCCTGTGCCGAAACCCGGGCTGTTCCGTTCAAAACGGGTATCGTTATGTAACCCATCGCGGCTACTGTCAGCAGGACGATAAGCGTCACAAAATATAATGTTTTTCTGTTCATTTCAAGTCACTTCCTGTTCCTTTCCGTTCCTTTTAATTTGGTATGTTTCAACTGCGTAATACGCAGAATGGCTGCCACGGCGAACTTCTTATGCGGTTGGAAACTAATGTTTTAAGGTATGTTCCGATAATCGAGTTCGTTCGGCAAAAGCTCAATCAAATAAGAAAGTACAAAAAATTTTATTGGGAGTATTTTAACCAAATCACCAATATTTAGTTTTCCAAGGTGCTGTAAGAAATATAAACAAGAATTTAATTAGAGTCAAGATATTTCTACCGGTAAAAAAAGGTGAGAAATCGATGAAGTATGGGAAATTTATTCATCCTGACAACGGATTGAGTCAAGTTGGCTGATAAAATCCAAGAGTCAAAATGTCAATAAATTGAAAAGAATTCAATTTCCGCCGCGAAGAACATTGAAAGGGCAAGCCGTATTTGTTTTGAATGTTTTGTTATCTTTATAAAGTGTATGATTTTTTATTTAAGTATGCGGTTGTCGATGATAAAATGTTTTTAGAAAATTCAATTGTTGAAAAATAGTTATACCGGTTTAATAAAAAAAATTATGCACTATTACAACGAAAAAGATTTAGCGCGTTTCGGCGAAATCGGTAAATCTCGTCCCGATTTGTTTGAGAAATTTATGGCTTGGTATCAGGCTTGCCAAGACAAAGGCGCGCTGACGAAACGTGAAAAGGCTTTGATTGGCTTGGCAGTCGCCGTCACCGTGCAGTGTCCGTATTGCATCGACGCTTTCACGCAGAGCAGTCTGGAAAACGGCTCGAATACCGAACAGATGACCGAAGCGATTCATTTAGCATCGGCAATTCGCGGCGGCGCCAGCTTGATTCACGGCATCCAATCGCATAATGCGCACGATAAAATCTCGATGTAATTTCAGTTGTCTACCAACAAAAATCTTAACGACTGAAATTTAAGAACTAAAAAATGCAAACCGCGACTACCCAAATCACCCGCCGAGGCAAGCCTGTTCTGCCGTCCGCTTCAATCGATTTTAACGAAAAACTTTCGTCGCTCAATTTGGATTTGCGCTCAAACGCAGTCGAAATCCTGCAAGTCAACGTCGGAAAACTTTGTAATCAAGCGTGCAAGCATTGCCACGTCGACGCCGGTCCGAAACGCGCGGAAATTATGGCGCGCGCGACAATCGAGGCGTGCCTCGCCGTTTTACGCCAATACAAAATTCCGACGCTCGATATTACCGGCGGCGCGCCGGAGATGATTCCCGATTTCCGGTATTTTGTCACCGAAGCCGCTAAAACCGGCGCGAAGATTATCGTGCGCCACAATTTAACAGTAATGTTCGAGCCGAATCACGAAGATTTGCCGAAATTCTTTGCCGAAAATCGAGTCGAAGTCGTTTCGAGCTTGCCTTATTTTTTGCAGCAGCAAACCGACGCTCAACGCGGCGCGGGCGTTTTCGATAAATCGGTCGAAGCGATTAGAAGATTAAACGCCGTCGGTTATGGAATAAGAAACACCGATTTGATTTTGAATCTCGTCTATAATCCGGTCGGCGCGTTTTTGCCGCCGCCGCAAGCCGCCATCGAAGCCGATTTCCGGCGCGAACTCGAAACGCGCTACGATTTATACTTCAACAATCTCTTCACGATAACGAATATGCCGATTGCCAGGTATTTGGATTATCTGCGGCGTTCGGGAAACGAGGAAAAATATATGCAAAAACTCGTCCAGGCGTTTAATCCGCTCGCCATTGCCGGTTTGATGTGCCGCAATACTTTAAGCGTCGATTGGACGGGGAAACTTTTCGACTGTGATTTTAACCAGATGCTCGAAATACCCGTTTCCGCAGAAGTGCCGCAAACGATTTTTGATTTTACGCCCGAAAAATTTGCGGGACGCGAAATCGCAACTGCCGCGCATTGTTTCGGCTGCACGGCTGGCGCGGGTTCAAGCTGCGGCGGAACGGTTATTTAGATTAAAATCAGTGAATGCCGCTTGTATTTCTAAAATCCGCGCGAGTTACACATCGAACAATGGTCGCAAGGCTTACCGTTCGGCTCGAAAATGCAGGGTTTTTCCGTTTCGGGAAATTTGTTTGACTGGTGAGCGACCGCTTCGTCAATCGCAAATTTTTCCAGACTCGGATGCGGTTTTGAATGATGAGTTATGAAAGATGAATGGTGAACGTCAGAAGAATTTCGGTTATCTAATGTCGTTTCGATTTTACCGAGCCTTTGATTTATCTTTTCGATGCTTTCCCGCAATGAATAAAAATCGTTGCCCGGCTGTTCGGTTTGCAGAAGGCGCGCGATTTTAACGGCTAAATTGTTAATTGCTTCGTCAGACATTATATCAAATAAAAGGTTTTATTTATATTTATTCTTTTTCTTCCGTTAAATTTTCGGCGGGAAATAAATCAACATAGTCAACTACCCCGACAATTGCCGAATCAATCGCCGCGCCCGGAGTTCCGGTCGACGCGGTAGACGCGCCCCAACCTTCCTGCACGATTAAAACAATGTCGCCTTCGCCCGCGTCGACCGAATCGAGCGCGAGCAGCGTGTTTTCCATTTCATCGCCTTCCGGCGTAATTTGCCGGCAGAGCATTATGCGCGAGCCTTCATAACGCTGATTTTTCTGTGTCGCCACGACGTTTCCGATAACTTTTGCAAGAAGCATAATTCTAATGGAAAACGGAAAATGGAAAATGTTTCAGAGATTTAAATATTATCCGTTTTCCGTTTTCCGTTTTCCGTTGACAAAGACGTGCGAATCCGAATCGACGATTCCGATAATCGTGCAGTCGGTCGGCGTCGAATCGCGTTTAAATGGAAAGCTCGCTTCCTTGCCGCGACACCAGAAAACCAATTCGCCCTTGCCCGCGCCAACCGCGTCGAGCGCGACGAGCGGCTCGCCTTTCGGTTTTAAGTCCGCATTCAAAGTTTGGACAATCAACAACTTGCGCCCTTCGAGCGTTTCATTCTTGACGGTGGAAACAACAGTTCCGATAACGCGGGCAAGTTGCATTTTATGTGTTCGGGAAATAATGAATAGTGAATTGTTTAGTTTGAAAATTGATTTGCCGAGCTTTAAGAATCATTATTTACTTCAAAAGAATCAATCACGCCGACGATTGCCGAATCGACCGGACAATCCTTATTCCCTTCAGCGAGCCGCGCGCTTGATCCTGCGACAATCAAAACCCGCTCACGAAAACCCGCGCCGACCGTATCGACCGAGACGACATAACCGCTCTGGTCTGTGCCGTCGAGGTTTATCGGTTTAACGATAAGCAATTTCTTGCCCGCCAGACGCTCGTCCTTTTGCGTGGCGACGACCGTTCCGATGACTCTGCCAATTATCATTTCTCTAGCTGCTAACGGAAAGTAAAAACCCTTTATCCGTAATTACTTAATTAACCAATCGGTAAAACGTCGTCGACGCTTCCGTGCGGGCGCGGAATAACGTGAACAGAAACGAGTTCGCCGACCCGCCGCGCTGCCGCCGCGCCCGCGTCCGTTGCGGCTTTGACCGCCGCGACATCGCCGCGCACGATTGCCGTGACAAATCCCGCGCCGATTTTTTCGTAACCGATGAGATTGACGTTCGCGGCTTTGACCATCGCGTCCGCCGCTTCAATCATCGCCACCAATCCTTTTGTTTCAACCATTCCTAATGCTTCCTGCATTCGATTTTCTCCTAGATTTTATGATTCAAAAATAATGCCCTGATAAATTTCGTCAACGCTCAATTCACATTCGAGCGATTCCAATTTTAAAGTTTCGCCTTCGACATATTCGCTCTGAAACCAAAACTTTTCATTATGTTTCGTGTAAAGCGTAACGAATTTTTCGCTTTGCGAAACCAACAAATAGTGCCGCAGACTTTCGATTGATTTGTATTCCTTAAATTTTAAGTCGCGGTCATATTTTTCCGTCGAAGGCGAAAGAACTTCGACAATCAAAGTCGGATTGACAAGCAACCTCTGGTTTCCCAAATCTTCATAAATCGGCTGACCGCACAAAGCCGAAACGTCGCCGTAACGATAAGGCAGCATTGACGGTACTTTGATTTGAACTTCGGAGTTATAGACCGAACAGCCTTTCGGAACTAAAAGATTTCCGAGCAGCCGTCCGATTTGATTTCCCAAAAGCGAATGTTCGGGACTGCCTCCGCTCATCTCAAAAACTTCGCCCTCGAAATACTCGTAGCGACCTTCGGCGTTATAATCAAACTCCAGATATTCTTCCAGAGTCATCTGTTTGCTTGTAATCGGAATCGCGGACATAACATTTACCCGACGTTGGCGGCTTGCGCCAACAGTTCAATTAATTCTTCCCGACTCAATGAAATTTTCGCGCCGTTTGAGTTTCCGTTATTTACCGTTTCCGCGTCAAGCGAGCATTTTACATCCGTATGCTCTAAATATCCGCACGACTGACATCTGGCTGATTCGGTCAAATATCCGGCTTTTTCTCGAATGTTGATTAGTTTTTCAATCGCGCCCTTCGGCAAATCGTTCGCGCCGCCGAGAGCGCGGGAAAGAATAGCGATTTTTGCGGTATGTTCCAGGGTTTCGAGTCGGTCGAAGGCTTGCCACAAATCTTCGCCGTAAGCGACCGCCCCGTGATTCGCCATCAAAAGCGCGTTGTGATGCGCGATGAAAGGCTTCATCGATTCGGTTAGTTCGCTGGTCGAAGGCGTTCCGTAAGCGGTCAGTGGAACGCAGCCTAGAGTTAAGATAACTTCCGACAAAATCGGCGCGTCAATCGCTAAACCGGCAACCGAAAAAGCCGTTCCGTGCGGCGGATGCGCGTGACAGACGGCGTTGATGTCGGGACGCATTTTGTAAATCAAAAGGTGCATCGCCAGTTCCGACGACGCTTTTTTATCGTTCAGCGCTTTGCCGTCTAAATCAGTAATTGCCAAACCGTCTTCGGTCATCCGACCTTTGCAAGTCATTGTCGGGGTAGCGAGAATTCGATTTTCATCAAGTCGAAAGCTAATGTTGCCGTCCGAAGACACAACATAACTTCTTTCATACAGCAACTTGCCGATTTCAATTATCAGTTTTCGCGCTTGCAGTTCGTCCATTCTGGATTTAATAAATCATAAAACTGTATTCAAAAATTTTAGTTGCGGGAATTAAAGTTCCGCCCAAAGTCGCCGGCTGAAATTTTATATTTCTGGCGGCTGTGATTGCTTGTTCGGTCAATCCGTAATCCAAACCTTTGACCACATCAATCGCGCCGATTTTGCCGTTTGGCAGAAATGTAACTTTTAGCGTCACCGTGCCGACGATAGAATGTTCTCTTGCCGCGCTTGTATAATTTGCCGCCGGTCTTTCAAAAATTATAAGATTATTCATTTCGGGTCGAATCTCGCCAACAGTTTGCACTGTAAAATGCGACTGACTTCTGTTTGAATAATTGAATTTGTGAAAAATGTCGTTGACAAAAAGGCTCAAGACGATTGCCAGCGCAAACGGAACGGTTCGCGTCCAAAAACTTTTACAGCACATAAATTTATTGTCTCCTTAAATAAATAATCCACAGATTAACACAAACCAACGCCGATTATAAAATCTTTGTTCGTTTGAATCTGTGGATTATTTTTTACTCTGCTGAAAAGTTACTTAATACGATACGGTATCGTCCGAATATTCAAGGGAGGCACGGCTTCGTTCAAATCAAAATTCAAGTCATTTGAATCCTGCGCGTCCTTGTCCGCTAATTGTCTTCTCAGACGCAAATTTTCTTCGCTCAACCTTTGATTTTCAATTTCTCTCATCCGGTCAAATTGCTGATGCCGTCTGAAACCGCCGTTAAATTTGAAGGTCGGCGCGGCAATCGAAACAAAGAAACTGGCGATAAACAGTCCGACAGCGAAAGTTAAAAAAAACGGTAAAACTCTCTTTATAAACACTTTTCCACACATAAAAATTACCTCTTGCAATTAGATTTCGTTCAATTATTAATGCGTAAACTCGACTCAAAATGTTTCATTTTTTTCCATTTGTGCCGCCCGGCTGAGCCAAAAAATATGCCAGACTTTCCAGCGATGTCGTCAAATCTATTGTTTTGACTTTGACGCCGTGTTCCGCCCGCAGCGGTGTCGGCGCAAAATTCATCACGGCTTTGATTCCGGCTTTGGTAATCTGCTCCATTACGCTCTGAGCAAATTGCGCGGGAACGGCGATGACCGCCACTTCTATCTTATCTTTTTTTGCAATCTTCGCAAAGTTTTTTATATCGAAAATCTCGACTGCGCCGACTTTTTTTCCGATTTTTTCGGCGTCGGCGTCAAACAGCGCGGCAACCGTAAAATTCGTTTCCAAAAAACCGTAATAATCTGTCAGCGCCGTTCCGAGCCGTCCCGCGCCGATGATGGCGACGCGATGCGTATTATCGAGACCGAGAATCTTTGTCAGATGCTTGCACAGGTCGTCGACATAGTAGCCGACGCCGCGCACGCCGAACTCGCCAAAATATGCTAAATCCTTGCGAATTTGCGCCGAATTTAGATGAAAGCGCTGCGCCAGATGATCAGAGGAAACCGTACGCGCACCTTCTGTATTCAACTCTTTCAGACAGCGCAGATAAACGCTGAGGCGATTGGTGGTCAGTTCGGATATTTTTTCGGACTTCATTTCAGAGACTGATTGTAAACCTAATTCTTACGATTGTGAAAAACTTCTCAGTCTTTAGTAGATGTCGAAACGGTTTTTCGTCGTTGCCCTTAAAATGAATATCCATTACAATTTATGTTTCAAGTGTGAAACAATATGATTGCTTATCTATCCGGTAAAATTTTAGAAAAAGAAGCCAATTTAATCATCGTCGATGTCGGCGGAGTCGGCTATGAAGTGATTATTCCGCTTTCGACTTTTTACGATTTGGGCGAGCCGGGCGAAGCGGTTTCGCTGCGTATTTACACGCACGTCCGCGAAGATGTCTTTCAGCTTTTCGGCTTTAAAACCATTCGTGAGCGCGAGCTTTTTCTGCTGCTGATTTCCGTCTCCGGTATCGGTCCGAAATCAGCGATAACCGCGCTTTCGGGAATGAGCGCGGACGAAATTATCGGCGCGATTCGTCAGAATAATCTGGCGCGCCTCAATTCGATTCCGGGCGTCGGCAAGAAAACCGCCGAGCGTCTGGTCATCGAACTCCGCGATAAAATCGCCAAACTCTCAGCGCTGTCCTCGGAAGAAATGAAAGCCGAAGGAATTCCACAAACTTCCGGCGACGACGTTTATGACGATGCGATTTCCGCTTTGATAAATTTAGGCTACCAGCGCGCCGCCGCCGAAAAAGCCTTGAAACAAGCGATGCAGGAAGGCACGGAAATGTCGGTTCAAAAACTCTTGCGGCGCAGCCTGCAACTGCTGGCTAAAGGCTAAAATCAAAAATGAGCGAAGATTTTGAATCAAGCGACAACCGCGACGGCAACGCTTTCGACGAAGAAAAGCAGTTGGAGCTTTCCTTGCGCCCGACGAAACTCGATGAGTATATCGGGCAGAAGAAAATCAAAGACAATTTGCGAATCTTTATGAAAGCCGCGCTCAAACGCCGCGAAGCTCTCGACCATATTTTACTTTTCGGTCCGCCCGGAGTTGGGAAAACTACTTTAAGCAACATCGTCGCCAACGAGATGGGCGCGGAATTGAAATCGACGGCGGGACCGATTATCGAAAAAGCCGGAGATTTAGCGGCGATTTTGACGAATCTGGCGGAAGGCGACATTTTGTTTATCGACGAAATTCACCGCCTCAATCCGGCAATCGAAGAAGTTCTCTATCCGGCGATGGAAGATTACAATCTTGATTTAATGATCGGGCAAGGTACGGCGGCGCGTTCGATAAAATTGGAGCTGCCGAAATTTACACTTGTCGGCGCGACGACCAGACCGGGAATGATTACGGCGCCGCTGCGCGGACGTTTCGGCATTGTTCTTCATCTCGATTTTTACAACATCGAAGATTTGCAGACGATTATCAAACGCTCGGCTGAAATCTTGAATGTCGAAATCGAAGAAAACGGCGCGACTGAAATCGCCCGCCGTTCACGCGGAACACCGCGCATCGCCAACCGTTTGCTGCGCCGCGTGCGCGATTATGCCGAAGTCGATTACGACGGGCGCGTGACCGAAGCGGTGGCGATGGACGCGCTCAACCGGATGGAAGTCGACACTTACGGACTCGACGAAGTTGACCGCAAACTGCTGCTCACAATCATCGAAAAATTCGACGGCGGTCCGGTCGGCTTGGGAACGATTTCCGCCGCGATTTACGAAGAAAAAGATTCGATTGAAGAAATCATCGAGCCTTACTTGATTCAAACCGGCTTTTTAAACCGCACGCCGCGCGGTCGAATGGTCACGCGCCTCGCGTATGAACATTTCGGCTTGGATAATTTGTTGAAAGGACCGAATGCGCCCGGATTATTCGGATAACGAATCAATTTAAAGCTGATGAAATTGCGAAATAAAATTAACGGCGTTAAGGAAATATGGCATTTTGATAACCGTTGGCAATTGGCATTATCACGCCTTTTATTTTCGTCGGAAAAATTAAACGTCTATCGCTACAAGGGATTGGAAATTCTGGAAGACCATTCGGCTGGCGACGCTAACGGCGCACGCGAAGTATTGACTTCGCCGATGTATCGAAAATTTTTGCCGTTGATGAATCTCTCGGCAGAAATTAACGTCCTTGATTTAGGAACCAATAACGGCGGTTTTCCGCTGCTCCTGAAAAGTGAAAACATTCGGGTAAAAAAGCTGGTTTGCGTCGAATTCAACCCGCAGACGTTTTCGAGAATGCGCTTTAATATCGAAAGAAATTTCGACTGTCACTTCATCGGATTGAACGTCGCGATTTGCGGCGAAAACAAGGAAATCGAGATTGCCTTAAAAGCCGGAAGCACCAACGACAGTATTTATTTTAATCAATCGGGCGGAAAAACTCATCGCTTGCAGGGTTTGACCTTTGATGAAATTTACCGGCAAACTTTTGCGGCGCAAATCATTGATTTGTGCAAAATTGATGTCGAAGGCGCGGAATTTGAAATTCTTGGCGGGCGCGAGTATCAAAACCTGAAATACTGCCGGTATTTGCTGATTGAAATTCATCACGATAAAAACCGTGACAGAAACGCGGTTCTGCAAAAGCTGAACGCGCTCGGTTTCGAGGAAATTGACGGCGGAGATAAACAGAGCGACGAATACCACTATGTTCATTTTTTCATAAACCAAAATTTATAATACGATGGATGCGCCGTTTCAAAGGAACGAAAATTTCTTAATCACGGCGTAAGTTTGATATTAAAACAGCCGGATAAAAATTCGTGATATTTTAGCAAACAGAAAAATCATGTCATTACAATTCAAAGTTTTTTTTATTTTCGCCGCTGCTTTTCTGCTTGTCTCGAACGCTTTGGCACAAAATAGATTTGAAGGCTACAACATCATTATAGACGCGCCGGACACGCAAAAAACAGCAACCTGCGCCATTCGCTATGTTCCGCCGACGACGGATATTACCATCACCGATTTAGACGCTTCAACACCGATGAAGGTTTCAAACTGCGGCGGCACCGGTTCAACATTGACGCAGACGGGCGCGACGGCGACGATGCGCGGCAATCCGTACAACTTTAAATGGTGCTTCGAGGGCGAAGACAAACGCTACCGGATTTCTTACAAAGGCGACCAATTTAGCGGCGATATTGTTTACGATTGGATTGCGACGCCCGTCAATCCCGGAGTCTATAACGTTAAAGATTTCGGCGCGCTTGGAAACGGAGTTGCCGACGATACGATTGCCATTAAAAGCGCACTCGCCTTTGTCGCCACTCGCAACGGTGGAATCCTGAATTTTCCCGAAGGCGACTATGTTGTCGGCGCGATGGCGAGTAATCGCCCTATTGCTTTGCCGTCCGGCGTTACCATTCAGGGCGTTGGCAGTTTGCAGTCGAACACATTTTCCAACAATGTCGTGCAGAAAAATCCGAGCCGCATTACCTTCAAAGGAAGCAGCCGCGCGCTTTTTCGCATCGGCGAATGTACCGAGCGCGTCACTCTCCGCGACATCGAACTTTACGCCGATAGTTCACAAAACACTTACGGCATCGAAGCAATCGGCGCATTTACGACTTCTCAAAGTTTTATGTTCGAGCGCGTCGTTTTCAATAAATTCTACCGCGGTTTCTATGCTCACGGTTTGGAAATTCCCGGCACCAACTGGCAATTCGACTATATAAAATTTACTTCCTGCCGTTTCGCCTTCAACACGGATGTCGGTATCTACACCGACCTCAACAATTCGGACTGGACAGTCGAGAGTTGTCTGTTTGTCAATCCGCCGCGCACTTCGGAGCAGAAAGCCGATTCGATGTATTTCCGGCGCGCCGGAGCAATCTTGATTCAAAACACTTTCGGCGGCGGTTTCTACAATGCCTTCGGCGGAACTTTTCTCAACATTCTCGACAGCGGCGTAACCACCGTTCTCAATTCGCAAACCGAGCAGATGACCAATTCGATTGTTTATAACGCGATTGCCGCGCCGAATGCCGGTGATTATTCTTATCCGCTAACAATCGTCAACAGCGTTTTTGGTCCGCCGATTGTCTTTAAAGCGCGGCGGACGTTTGTTTCGACCGGCAATTTTTATGCAGCCGACACTTTTAAAGCTGACGCTCGCCTCCGCGTCTATTCGACCGGCGACCGTTTCTGTTACGACGGCGCGACGAACGGCTGTCAGGGGAAAACTAGAAATTACTTTGACGGCGCAACCGTCGTGTTTATGACCGGCGCGCCGGATGAAACGGGACTCAAAGGTTTTCCGACCGTTTTCGGAACCGACGTGCAGTTTAACCAACCGGTGCAGATGCCTTCTCTGCTGCAAAACGTCTTGCCCAAAGGCAAGGCGAACGGCTCGATGGTTTACTGCGCCGACTGTCGCCGCTCGACTGCGCCGTGTCAGGCGGGCGGAACGGGCGCGCCGGCGATGGTCGTCAACAATCAATGGAGCTGCTTGTAATCTTGAAACACAACCTTTGTTTCTTTTTTCGTTTTGAGATTAAATATATTGTATGAGCAAATCACAAAAAGAACTCGCCTTTTTGCGCAATCTGTATATCGAAACGGATTGGACCGAGCGTTTTACAAATTTTTTCGATGAAAAATTCAAGTTTTCCGCTAAAGAGAAATTTTTTTACGTCAATGCTGGAACCGGAAATCACGCGCTTGTTTTGCGCGAAAAATTAGATGAAGATGCCGAAATTTGGGCGATGCCGGAAGACGCCGAACTCTTGCATATCGCCCGCGCCAAAGCCGAAGCGGTGAAAGCCGACATCAGTTTTTTTTCAGATTATCCAGCCGAAAAAGTCGATGCGGTTTTAGCCGACGCCAGCTTTGTGCGACCGACCGAACTCGATAATTTTCTGAAAAAAATTATCGAGCTTTCAAACAATCAGGTGATGTTCTTTCTACCGACGGCTGGAAGTTTCGGCGACATATTTTCCTATCTTTGGGAAACTCTTTTGAAGGCGGATTTACTCGAAAAAGAAGTGGAAATCGAAAGCTTGATTACCGAGCTTCCGACCGTTTCAAAAATAGTGAAGACAGTTGAAAATCTCGGTCTGACCAAGCTGCACACGGAAACCAAAACCGAATTCTTCGAGTTTGAATCCGGTGTCGATTTCGTCAATTCGCCGCTCGCCGCCGATTTTCTATTTCCGGCGTGGCTGTCGTTTTTCGATGAATCGGAAGTTGAAAGAGTCAAAGAAAAACTCGCTCAGACGATAGATGAAGAGCGCGACGAAATGAAATTCAGCTTTTTGATAAAAGCGACGCTCGTCTCGGGTGAGAAAAAGAAATAGCCGCGAAAAAACGCAAAATCCGCAAAAAGGAGTTCTATATTTCTACAGATTTCTTTTGTTTTTCCTGCGCTTTTTGGCGGCTGATTAAAGTTTTTGACTAATTATTACGGTTGCTTAATCTCGGCGCGGCGACGCATTTCCGTCATCAATTCCTCATCGCTCATATTGGTGATTTGCGGCGCGGCAAGCGGCGACACATTAGGATTGAGCCGTTTTTGCTCTTGTTCGAGCTGCTCTTCTTCTTCGGCTTCGCGCATTCCTTCCTTAAAGGCTTTGCGCGTCTGTCCCAAAGATTTGGCAAGCTGCGGCAGACGGCTCGCGCCGAAAAGTAAAAATATCACCGCCATCACAAGAAGTATTTCCGTTGTTCCAAAATTCATATATTTATTTCCTTACCTTTTTGACGCATATCTCTCGCGTAAAGTTTGTTTGTTTTTAGGGCTTAAACTTTCAAGGGAATCTAGTTTTTATAGTATAGATATTTCACGTAATTTTCATCTGTCCAAATCAAATACCGCATAATTCGATTATTTATCGGCAGGAAAGCGGAGAAATTAAATCAACATTTTTCAGTTTTAATTTTTCCGCTTTCCATTATTCATTTTTCAATGCTCTAAACTTGTCCATCGCATCGACCAATGCAGAAGTAATTCCCTTTTCAGAAATCGAATGCCCGGCATCGCCGACGACAATCAATTCGGCTTCGGGAAACGCCTTGTGCAATTGCCACGCGCTGGTCATCGGGCAAACGACATCGTAACGCCCCTGAACGATAACGGTCGGAATATGGCGGACTTTTTCGACGTTTTCTATCAAATAATTTTCGGTCGGGAAAAACGAATTGTTCATAAAATAATGACATTCGATTCGCGCCAATGATAACGCTTCGTCTTCGCCTTCCCAATGATTCATCAAATCCTCGTCGGGGAAAAGTTTCGATGTCGAGCCTTCCCAGACGCTCCACGCCCGCGCCGCCGAAAGCCTGGTTTCTTTATCGTCGCTCGTCAGACGCTTGTAATATGCCGAAATAAAATCGCCGCGCTCGGCTTCGGGAATTTCATCGCGGTAACGCTCCCAAAAATCGGGAAAAATCTCGCTCGCGCCGTATTGATAAAACCATTGCAATTCGGTGCGGCGCGTTAAAAAGATGCCGCGCAAAATCAGTCCCAAACATCTATCGGGATGCGTTTCGGCATAAGCCAAACTCAAAGTGCTGCCCCACGAGCCGCCGAAGACAAACCATTTTTCGATGCCGAATTTTTTGCGCAGAGTTTCAATGTCTGAAATTAAATCCCAGGTCGTATTTTCGCGCAGCTCATACGCCGGCTTGGATTTTCCCGAACCGCGCTGGTCAAACAAAATAATATGATACGCCGCCGGGTCAAAAAACCTGCGATACATCGGAATTAATCCGCCGCCGGGACCACCGTGCAGAAAAACAACGGGAATTCCCTGTTCGTTGCCGCAGCGTTCGTAATAAATCTCGTGAACGTCGGAAACCTTCAGCATTCCCGCGTCAAACGGTTCAATCTCAGGATAAAGTGTTTTCATAATCGCAATCATACAAGAATTCGTTTTAGACATTCAAACGGTTTTTTGATTTGTCATAAAAAAGACGGCTCGAGTTTAATAACTCAGCCGTCTTTTTTAAAATTTTTACGGGCGAAACTAAATCATATCCCCTTCGCCTTTTGAATTCTCGTCAAGCTCAAAACGATTGCGGTCGCGTTTTTCCATTTTCTCCAAAAGGTCGAGCGGTTCGTTGTCTTGAAAATCAATGCCGTAAGCGTGCGCATTTTCCTCGACATCCGATTGGTCGGGCGTCGGGTTGTGTCCGCCGAAGGCTTCTTCGCCGGTCGTATTAACTTCCTCCCAACGCGCGTCTATATCGCCGCCGGAATCGGCGGGCGAAGACGAATGATGTTCTCTCAGCCTTTCAGTCAACTCATTCGGAGCCTGCGGCGCGTGAGCGATTTCGTCGTCCATCAACTCTTTTATCTCAGGGTCGGTCGGCGTTTCCTTTTCGTAAAATTCCAAATCTTTGCCCGTCATATTTTCATCATTGTTTTCGTTCATTGTGTCAAAATAATAACATATCGATAAGAAATGATGAATCGGGAACGACGCGCAATTAGAATTTTAATTTTATCAATTGTCGCTCCGTATTCACTCTTTAAATAAATACGATTGACTGCGCCGATGGAATCTCGAAACGGCGGCGGCAGCGGATATTTTTGCACATTAGCTGATCATCGACGCGCACCATGTAATCACGCGATTTTTCGTATTGCATACGGTCTTGCTCGCTGCGTGGTTTGGGCGAATTTCGTTTTTTCGTGCGTTTCAGCCAGCGGACTTCGTAATCGTTGCGCTCGCGGCAAGTCGGGCAGACAAAGCTCGCCGTTTTTGTTTCCTGTTTTTCGTCAAAAATATCTCGCTCGTTCATAAAAGTTGAAAATTAAAAATTTAAGGTTCAAAGTTCAAAAAACCTTGAACCTTAAACTAATCCGAAAGTTTTCGCAAATAATCGAAACTAAAAATTCCGGTGTCGTGTCCGTCTGAGAAATGAAAATTCAGCGCGTAGCGTCCAACAATCGAAATGCTCGAAAACGACAAATCATCGCTGATGTTTTCGGCTTTCAACATTTTTTCGCCGGTCCATTCGTTAATACAACCCGCACACGGACACGACCGGCGCAAATCGGCGGCGCGGTATTTCGTTTCCGCTTCGTCCGACCATTTTATCGAAAGCTCGGAATCGCTCTCTTCGATTATTTGTCTTGGCTCAATCATCGTCAATTAAAAATTAAAAACGCAAAATTTCATCGCCCTAATTTTTAATTTTACTTTTTTAATTCTGTATTTACGTCATCCGCCGTCACGTCGTAATGCGCGGCGTGATAAACGACTTTGCCGTCTTTCAAGATTATCGCTTGCGGCGATTCGTGACGTATGCCGGTGCGTCTGGCGATTTCATCGGAGACATTGCGCGCTTTCTGCATAATAATTAAATTAATATCGGCGTCGGCGTTGGAAATATCCTGATGAACGCCCGCGCTAATCGGACAAGTCAGGCTATGTTTAAACAAAACGACTGGCTTTTCGTTCGATTGCTCGAAAAGCGCGTCTAATTGTTCGACTGTGTTTATTTCGGTAAAATTTGCTTTCATATTTTAATTATAACTGCCCGCGCCGCGAAATGCATCGGGCGGCGGAGGATTGAAACTTTGATTATTAAGAAAAGGAAAAACTTTGCGGTAAGCGACCAGAACGCCCGCGAACATCAGCGGCAGAACGAAATACAAGCCGACGCCGCAAACCAGATAACCGGCAAATCCGATGACGAATTCGCCTAAAATCAAACCGATGACGCCCGAAAGATTCGCCCAAACCGCTTTCGCGCTGAGCTTTACGGCGTCCCAACCCTTCATATCGCGCTCGACAATCAGTGGAAACGCAAACGTGATAAAAGCGTGAATACAGCCGAGTATAATTGCCATTACGATGCCTTCGCCGAATATCACGCCGTAAAGGGGAAGAATTGCGTTCGGGTCGATTTGCCCGCGCGAATCAATCGACGAAAACATCATCGCAAACATCGAAGCATACGTCACCAACATACAAAAAATCGCGGGTACGACAAATACAAGCGTCGCTATCAAACCTTGCGCGAAATAATTGAAACCTTTAAACAAATCTTCAAAAGTCGCCCGCTCGCCGTTCATTTTGCGCAGCATCGCCTTATAAATGCCGCAATACATCGCACCGAGCAAAATGTAAAATGTAAAACTGCCGAGCAGCAAGCCGACAAAAGTTACGGCGAAAAAGAGCCAGTATTGGTCTTTAATCAATTCCCAGCCTTGCTGAAAACATTCGACCGGACGAATAACGCCTGTTTGAAATTCGATTTCCGACATAATTAAAATAGTGGTAAGTGGTGAGTGGTAAGCGGTAAATGTAAGAGATATTTCACTTACCACTCACCACTCACCACTTATTATAAATTTTCTCGATATAATCCTTCAACATTCTGTCGCTCGAAAACTTCGGCGTCAGCGTGATTAAAGCATTTTTCATTCGCCGAATCCACGCGCCCGGCAAACCGTCCGCGTCTTTTTCATAATACGCCGGAATGACTTCGGTTTCCAAAACGCTGTAAAGCGATTCGGCGTCTGCGGCATCAATATTTTTCGTGTCGTCTTTATTTTCGTCATCCGACGCGCCGATTGAAAAGCCGTTTTCGCCGTTAAAGCCTTCAATCCACCAGCCGTCAAGAATCGAAAGATTCAGCCCGCCGTTCATCGCGGCTTTTTCACCGCTCGTGCCTGACGCTTCGAGCGGGCGACGCGGGACGTTGAGCCAAACGTCGACGCCGTGAACGAGATAACGCGCCACTTCCTGGTCGTAATCTTCGAGAAAAATCGCGCGTTTCTGCCACTGCGCATTTTCGTCCAAACTCATCAAATTTTGCAAAATCGCTTTAGCAACCCGGTCTTGCGGATGCGCTTTGCCCGCGAAAACGAACTGGACGGGGTTTTCCGCATCGCCGACCATTTTCAAAAGTCGCTCGGAATCGCTGAAAAGCAAATCCCAACGCTTGTACGCTGCGACTCGCCGCGCAAAACCGACGGTCAAAACGTCGGCGTCGAAAAGTTTATTCGTGTCGTCGTGTTCGTTGATTGTGTCGCGCGAGCCGGTTTCTTTGGAAAGAGTTTTCTGCCGCATAAACGCGATGAGAAGCTGTTTCAAAAGTCTGTGTGCTTCCCAGATTTCGGCATCCGGTATTTTCTCGACAGCCTCGCGCCAGGCGCTTTCGTCTCGCAAAACCTCCGTCCAATGCGCGCCGATATTTTTTTCGTAAATTCTCTGGAGCGTTGGCGCAATCCAGGTCGGCGCGTGAACGCCGTTCGTGATGTGCGTAATCGGAACATCTTCGGTTCGCGTGCCTGCCGGATACATTTTCAGCCACAACTCGCGCGACACTTCGCCGTGTTTTTCGCTCACGCCGTTTGCCGAGCCGGTCATTTTCAAAGCGAGCGGCGTCATTCCGAACCATTCGGCTTTATCATTTGCATCCGTTCGACCGAGCGCGAAAAGCTCGTCCTTCGATATTTTCAGTGAATTTATGAAATTTTCGTCAAAACAGGCTTCAATCAATTCCGGCGCGAAATTGTCGTTTCCCGCCGCGACGGGCGTGTGCGTCGTAAAAACACATTTTTTCTTAACAAAAGAAACCGCATCGTCGAAAGACGAATTTTCGTTTGCTTCGAGAAATTCTCTGGCAAGTTCCAGCGTTAAAAACGCCGAATGTCCTTCGTTCAAATGATAAACCGACGGCTCAAAACCGAGTTTTCGCAAAAGCCGCACGCCGCCGATGCCCAAGATTTTTTCCTGCACGACGCGCGTTTCCGTGTCGCCGCCGTACAAATGTCCGGTGATGAGCCGGTCGACGTCACTGTTTTGTTTAATATTCGTGTCGAGCAGGTAGAGCGAGATTCTGCCGATGTTTGCCAGCCAAGCCTGCGCGAAAACTTCGCGCCCGCGCATATGAATCATTACGAAAACTCTTTCGCCGCTTTCGTTCAAAACCGGTTTGAGCGCGAGTTCGCTTCCGAATGAATCGAGATAAACTTCCTTCTGCCAGCCGTCGTGCGCGATTTTTTGGCGGAAATAACCGTAACGATACATCAAGCCGACGGCGACGAGCGGCACATTCATATCGCTCGCCGATTTCAAATGGTCGCCCGCCAGAATTCCGAGTCCGCCCGAATAAATCGGTAAGGAATTATGCACGCCGTATTCGGCGCAGAAATACGCCGCCGGATTCTCGTTTGTGACGCGCCCGAAACTATTCGGTGACGACGCGTGATAATTTTCAAACTCGACGGAAAACTCATTTAATTTCTCGACGTAAGCGCTATCGTTCGCCTTTTGCCAGAGCCGCAGCAGGTCAATTTTTTTCAATAAAACGCGCGGATTTTGTTCGATTTCGTCCCATAATTTTGGGTCGAGTTCGCGGAAGAGTTTCGCGCCTTCCGGTTTCCACGACCAGAAATAATTCCACGAAAGCGCGTCTAAAAATCGTAGATTTTCCGGCAATTCGCGCGTTAAATAAAAATCATCTCTAAAAGATTGTTCGGTTTGCGGGCTGACTGCTGATTGCATATTTATCAAAAGGGTTGTTGAAATGTCCTCCATAAAATCTTAACTGCGGACTTTGAAAGCTAGTTTTTTTTAAGCTAAAGCTATTAATTATCAACGTTCAACAGTATTTTTGTAAAATCCTAAAACTCATTGCTCGATAGGAACGATTAAAAAGTTTGGTATTTGAGAAAATTTTGCGCGTCCGCTTCGGAGGAAAAAATCAGCCGAATTTCTTCTAAATTTTCGTTTTCATTCAAAAAATCTTTAATCGCAATTGATGAAACTCGTGCGGCTTCGTGTGTCGGATAACCGAATGCGCCGGTCGAAACAGAAGGAAAAGCGATTGTCCGCAAATTATTCTCAATCGCCGAAGCGAGCGAATTTTTGTAACAATTTGCGAGAAGTTCAGCGTCATTACCGTCGTTTCCGCCGAAAATCGGACCGACCGTGTGAATGACAAACCGCGCCGTCAAATTTCCGCCGGAAGTGATAACGGCTTTGCCGGTCGGCAGACCGTTCGGATATTTTGCGCGGCGAATTTCCCGGCACTCTTCCAAAATCCGCTTTCCGCCCGCCCGATGAATCGCGCCGTCCACGCCGCCGCCGCCGAGCAAAGTAGAATTTGCCGCATTGACAATTGCATCGACATCTTCCCGCGTTATATCACCGACTTTTACTTTTACTCGATTGTTTAGAAATGCCTGATTCATAACATTTTTACAAAGAAGCCGGAATAATTCCAGCCGCAACTATTCGTTATCAGCTATGACCTGTCCACTGTTTATTTGAGAAAAATTTTTGTAAAAAAACGAACAGCCAACAGCGAAAAACAAACGACTGCGTACCAATTTTGGTTCACATTTTTAGTTAAAGAAATCGTTCGCCGAATCGCTCATAAACTTTTGGCTTGAAACCAAATATTCGGAACGGCAAAAACCTTTTGCCGAAAATTGAGATGCGCTCGTTTAAAAAAAACATCGTAATTCTGCCTTTCGATTTCGTCTAAAATTTTCGAGTAAAGTCTCGCCGCCAGCAAAACCGTAAAGCGCGTGTCTTTTTCCAAAAGCGGAATTCCCCGTTCGGCTTTCCGGTAATAATCTCTGGCACGTTTAATTTGGAATTTAATCATTTCGATGAAATTTCCGTTTGTTTGACCCGCAAAAATTTGTCGTTCGCTGACATTAAATTTGCGCAAATCTTCCTGCGGCAAATAAATTCTATCTATCGCGGCGTCTTCTTTGACATCGCGCAGAATGTTCGTCAATTGCATCGCAATGCCCAGCGCTTCGGCGTATTCCAAAGTTTTTTCGCCGGAATAACCAAAAATCTCCGACGACATCAAACCGACCGTCGAAGCCACGCGATAGCAATAAACGTAAAGCTCTTCAAAAGTCTCGTAGCGTTTCGTGTGCGTGTCCTGCAAAACGCCCGTCATCAATTCGAGCGGCAGATTTTGCGGAATTTTATAATTTTTCAGCAAATCGCTCCAGGCTAAAAGAACTAAATTTTGGTCTTCGTTCTTTGGCTTTTGGTCTTCGTCAATTTTTCCCGGCAATTCGTAATTCGTAATTCGTAATTCGTAATTATAAACAGCTTCCAGTTTTTGCTTCCAACGCTCGACTGCCGCGACTGCTTCGGCTTCGCTCCGCACTTCCGCTTCGTCAACTTCGTCGTCAACGTGACGGCATAATGCGTAAAGCGCGTAAATCGGTTTTTGCTTCTTTTTCGGAAGAAATTTGGCGGCGAAATAAAAACTTTTGGCGTGATTTTTCGTCACGCTTTCGCAGTATTGGTAGGCTTTTTCGATTTCGGAAGACATCTCTAGAATGGTTGCAAAAAGCGCAAAAATCACAAACAACTTGAATTTTGCGCTTTTTTACAACTGTTAATTTTTCCTTTCCGCTAAATAATCCGTCAACTGATTCAAACAATCACGCGCTTCGTTCGCCGAAAAATTCTCGGTTAAAACCTGCTTCGCTTCTGCAATTATCGTTTTTAATTTAGCTTGCGCCGCCATTTGTCCTTTTCCGGCGGCAAAAGTTTTATTCGACTCAAAAAGTTTGCCGTCTTCTTCCAAATCCAGCAAATCGTCGCTCAATTGATAAGCGTCGCCGAGAAGTCCGGCAAAGCGCGACAATTGCGCGAGCTGAAATTGATTGGCGCCCACTAATATCGCTCCGACCTTTAAAGCCAGACGCATCAAAGCCGATGTTTTAAGGTTTCTAATTGTTTCAAATTCGTAGTCTTCGCCGGAAACAGTGACCAAACTCGCTCCCTTCGCCAATGCCAAATCGACCGATTGACCGCCGATCATTCCCGCCGCGCCCACACATTCGACGAGTTCAAAATGCGCCTCTATCGCGCGTTCCGAATTTTTATGATTAACGAAAACCAGATGGTAAGCCGCGTTAAGAAGTCCGACGGCGACCAAAACCGCCAGACCTTCACCGAACCGCGTGTGCAGCGAAGCGTTTCCGCGCCGCTCGTCAGAATCGTCCATACATGGCAAATCGTCAAAAATCAGCGAGCTTGTATGAATAAATTCGATTGCGCACGCCGCCGGCACAATTGATTCCGATTCACCTCCGACCAGTTCCGCGCCGAGCAAAGTCAGCATCGGGCGCAGACGCTTTCCGCCCGAAAACAAAACATACCGGACGGCTTCGTTAAATTTTGTCTCTATTTTGGCAGGCGCGAGCGGCTGATATTCGTGCAGGGCGTTTTCGATTTGCGGTTTTTTGTCAGCGACAAATTGCCACAAATCGGATTTTCCGGCGATTTCCAGCATTTTTTGGTCAGTCATTTTTTAGCGACTCTCGATAGATTTGTTTTGCCTTCTCCGCCATATCACGTTGGATTGTCACGCGAAACGGATGTTTAGCGACGAAGTTCGGAACTCTGACAACTTTTGAGCCGCATTTTTCCAAGGCTCGGGCGATTTCTTCGTCCGAAAACTCTTCGAGATTAAACTTTTCCGCCGCCCGTTTAAGCGCGCCGCGCAGACGGTCGAGCGCCAGTTCCCTGTCCGCTAAAACTTTGCCGCGCTCTTGAAACTCACCGAGCGCATACAACAAAATTTTTTCAATCTCGGTTCCGCCCGCCTCCGAATCAAAAAGATTCGGCTGACTCGTCTGGCTGTCATTTCTCATTCGTTCGTTCTAAATTCTCGCAAGCTCGACGTATAATATCAATTTAACATTATTAATAAGCAGTCGGGCGAAATTATTTTATAAGATTTTAAAAGCACAGATGAACGCAAACTAAGAAACAAACCGAATTTTACTATGCTTTTCATCTGGATTTTATTTGCGCACATCGGCGTCAATCCGTTTCAATCCGCCGCTAAATATACTTCAATGCGTATTCGATTATTTTCTATCGAACCGCTAAACTTCTAAATCATTTAGGTTTCATCATAATCGTTTCGGTCGCCGCTTTGACGATTGCCGATTGGCTAAAAGGAAAAACCGGCGTGTTGCCCGAATACCAGGCGTCTAGTTGGTCTTTGTAGTGCGGCGATTGCGGGTTGCCGCTCTCGCCCGTCGGAATAACCTGGCGCGTGGTATCCCAATTTCCGGGCGTCGCAATTAAACGCATCGAAACATTTGCACCGACGTTCGGCGAAGCCGCCGCGCTTCCCGAACCGATGAGCGGCAGAGCAGGAACGGCGAATTGCGCACCGATAAGCGGAGCGACGGCAAGCGGATGATTAAAGCGAATTTTCCCCGCTTCGCCCCAAGTCCATTTCGCTTCGTCAGCGCCTAGTCTTTTTGTCAAATTCGTACGCGCTTCGGTTTCGCTTGCCTTCAGCAAATCGGCGTAACTCGAAAATTCTTTCGGAAGCCATTTTTTCGGCTTTTTCCGCAAAAGTCGTTCGATAAAATTCCCTTCGTTTGCCCAACCGATATTTTTCAACTGTTCCGCGCCGAATGCCGCCGACAGAATTCGGTTGCGAAACGAATTGCGAATTTCATTGACGAGCAGCGCGGCTTTTGAATCCGAAGTCATTCTTCCGTCCCACGCGCCGAGCAGTTTCAAGTCTTCTTCACTTGCGGCTTTTTCCCTAAAAATTTCCTTGGCGAACAGCGAATTCAAAATGCTGAAAGTGTCATATTGAAAATCGCGCATATCGTCGGCGGTTAGTTTTGATTTCGATGACAGTAATTCGTTGAGCCGCGCCGCGCGAAACGGCACGAAAACACGCGCAATTAAATCATGGTATTTGTAAGAAGTTCCGACCGTGCGCTGATTTGCCGTGACAATGTAACCGCTCGGCGGATTGTAAAGGTTTGGCAAATCTTCAAACGGAATCATTCCCGTCCATTCGCCGTCGTTCGTTTTTCCGTCATACGGAACGCTTCCGTCGCCCGTTTTGCGAATCGGAACTCTGCCCGCCGCATACCAGCCGATATTTCCCCGCGTGTCTGCATAAATAAAATTCTGCATCGCGCCGCCGTAAAGTTTGAAGCCTCGTTTGAAATCGTCCCAATTTTTCGCGTGATTGACGAAATAAAATGCTTCGAGTTCGTTGTTTTTCGGGTCGAACGCCGTCCATTTCAGAGCGTAGCGCTTGGCTGCGTCTTCAAAAAAGATTACGCCGTTGCGCGTTGTAACGACATCGAGCGCGACTGTTTCCGTATCGGGTTTCAAAGGATTTTTGCGAACCTTTATTTCTTCGCGCCTAATTAGCGCCGTTTCAAAACCGTTCGGAGTTTTGTAACGAAGCGGATTGCCCGCGTCAAATTCTTCCAGATACAAATCCTGCACGTCCGGTCCGACGTTGGTCGCGCCCCAGGCGATATTTTCGTTGTGACCTAAAACCACGCCGGGCGAGCCTGGAAACGTGACACCAGCCATTTTCAGATTCGGCGCGGACAAATTTACCAGATACCAAACTGCCGGTTCAGACGCCTGCAAATGCGGGTCGTTCGCCAACAGCGGCTTGCCGTCAGCAGTTTTCTTGCCCGATACGACCCAATTATTGCTCGCCGCCAAATCTTCGGCATAAAAACCGACTCGTTCGAGCGAGGATTTTCGCACATTCTCAGCTTCAATCAAAAGTTTAGCCACAGAGTTCACAGAGTTCTCAGAGAAATTAGCCGAAGCAGTCGAAACTTTCCCTTTTGATTTTATGTTCTCTGTGTTCTCTGTGGCTAAACTGTCTTTTCCGAAAAGCAAAACGTCGTAATTCGAGCGCGGGTCGAACATCTCGGCACGTTTGTCCGCCGGAACCATCGCCTTAAATAAATCCTGTCGCCAAGACGAACTCAAACCGTCGGACAAAATTTTGCCGATTAAAATCGAATCCGTCGCCCGCCATTCGCGCGGACGATACTGCAAAATTTTAAATTCGATTGGAAAAGACTGGTCATCAAGCGTTGCTATATAAGCATTTACGCCACGAGCGTAATTTTCCAGCGCCGCTCGAACTTCCGGCTGCATCAGCGGCAAACTGTCGGCGGCAATTTTCGCAAAACCGAATTTGCGCCAGCGTTTGTCTTCTTCCAAAACGCTTCCGCCGAAGATTTCCGCCGTTTCGCCGCCCGCCACTCGCCGCAACAAATCCATTTGCCACAAACGGTCTTGCGCTATCACAAAACCCTGCGCGAAATATAAATCGGCTTCGGATTTGGCTTCGATATACGGAATTCCTTGTTTGTCGCGCCTGACGATAACATTTTCCTTTATACCCGCAATCGTCAAAGTTTTTTCAATTTGCGGCACGGCGGTTTGCGCCGGGATAGCCGCCGTTATTAACAAAACAATTAAAAGCCCGATTAGATTCGATTGTCTTTTCATAAATTTCACGCTCCTGCGATTAGCCGCACCCGATAAAGACTATTGCAATATCTTTAATTTATAAGTTAAACTTTCACGGTTTTTGAAGCAAATTTTTCTGGAGAAAACAAATGAAATTTTTAAAGATAGGTTTTATTTTGCCGACAATTTTATTATTCATAATCGCCTGCAATCAAACTAAAACGACGAACACAAATTTGACGAATAATACCACGGTTGCCGCACCCGCGAATGTAACTGTCGCGCAGACGGCGGCGTCCGACGAACTCGCTTCGGCACGCAAAATTTATGCAACCCAATGCTCCAAATGCCACAAAGAAGACGGTACGGGCGGCGCTTCAATTATCGACGGTAAGAAAATTAAAGCACCGAATTTGACGACCGACAAACAAAAAACCAATCCCGATTCGGATTATATCGAAACCATCGAAAACGGCGCGAAAGAAGACGGAATGCCGGCTTACAAAGGCAAAATCAGCGACGACGATATTAAAAATCTGGTAAAACTTATTCGTAAGGATTTTCAGGGCAAACCGTGAAAATTACGAATTACGAATTACGAATTACGTTTTATTTGTGCTATTTTAATTTTGTCGAAGCAATTCGCAGCTGAAACTTAAAATTCGCAATTCGTAATTGATTTTTGCACCCGTAGCTCAGCTGGATAGAGTATCTGACTTCGAATCAGAGGGTCGCAAGTTCGAATCTTGCCGGGTGTACCATTCTTTTCAATGACTTAGAGGCATCGCTTTGATGTCTCTTTTCAATTCCCACCTAAATTCCCACCAAATAATTTTGTTTTCTTGAATTTTGCCCTTTGTTTGTTTATTATTTTCCCGGTTAATCTAATCACTATTGATTAGAGAAAATGAAAGGCTTAGATAGTTCGCGCTGTCTAAGCCTTTCTTATTTTAATTTGCAAGTTTCAAACTTTGCCGATAGATGTTTGCGGTTGCTCCGGCTATTAAGTGATAGCAGACAAGCCCGCGCTCAGATGCCCTGCATTCGCATTTGCCGAACTTCTCGCCGTTTTTAACTTCAAAGCTGACGTGATAGACGTTTGAATTATTTGCAGATTTAACGACGAACATTCTTTCTTTGATAAACTTGACGGTTGGTTTTAACTGCTTACATTTTTCTATTGCCTTTTGTGTGTTTTCTGTGGTTAATCTAATCATTTTCCTTTACCTCAAAATATTTAGTATTTGCTGCTTCCAACTAACGCTTATTCTATCGTATACGATAGTTTAATACAACTCTAAATTATCACTTGCGATAGATTTATTTTTCGGGCATAATTTGTCTGTTATGGAATTATTAACAACAAATGAAGCGGCGAAAATTTTGCGTGTAACACCGATTCGCGTTCGTCAAATGATTCGTGAAGGAAAGATTGAAGCAAAGCAAGTCGGGCGCGATTACGTTATCGAAGAAAGCTCGCTTCGTTCGGTCAAAACATACGGCAAAGCCGGAAGACCGGCAAAGGAAACCAACGGCGAAACGGGCGCGAAAAAGCCGTTCAAAACTATCTTCGACATTGAAGCCGAATTAGCGGAAACTCTCACGGGTTCGTCAGACAGCGGGTTAGGCGATTTATCAACCAACAAAAAATATATGGAAGGCTTCGGAACTAAGGAAGGCGAAAGCAGGAACGGCAATGAAAAAACATTCAAAACGGCTTTCGATATTGCGCCGGGTTTGATGAGCCGTCTGCTCGATAAACAGCGAGATTTACCGTCGGATTTATCAACCAACAAAGAACGCCTGAAAGATTTGGGCAAAAAGGCGGCGGAAAAGAAAGCATTGCCGAAAGGAGCTGACAAGCCGAACAATGCTTAGATATCCGATAATTGCCGACACGGGCGTTATCGCCGCGTTTCTCAATCCAAAAGACCAATGGCGCGAATGGGCGGTTGAAAAATTGCGTGAACTTCCCGCGCCGTTTCTCACCTCAGAAGCGGTTATAACCGAAGCCTGTTTTCTGCTTCATCATACAAAAGACGGCGAACAGGACGTTTTGTCTCTTGTCGAAGCCGGAATTTTACAAATTGATTTCCGGCTTTTCGATGAAACGGCAAAAGTTAAGTCTTTGATGAAAAAATATGCAAACGTGCCGATGTCGCTCGCCGATGCCTGTCTTGTCCGAATGAGCGAAATAATAAAAGATTCGGTCGTTTTCACAACCGACGGTGATTTTCACATTTACCGCAAAAACGGCAGACAAAAGATTGATTTAATCGTTCCTGAATAATCATCTCGATTTTTTTACATAATTATGCGGCAACTTTTTCAAGCTGGTTAAAAGCGTTTTCATCTATCTGACTTAATTCCCAGTTATTTTGTAAATTCATCCAAAAAAGAGGACTGCTTCCGACCGCTCTTGAAAGTTTCCAAGCCATCGCCGCGCTGATTCCGCGCTTGCCGTTACAAATTTCATTGATTGTTTTCGGCAAAACTCCGATATGCGCTGCCAGCGCGCTCTGGCTGACTCCGATTTCTTCGAGTTCATCGCGCAAAACCGCGCCGGGATGAATCGGGGTTAGATAACTCATAATTTTCTCCTAGTGATAATCGACAATTTCCACGTCATAAGCATCGCCGCCGCGCCACGCAAAACAAATTCGGTATCGGTCGTTAATTCTGATACTGTATTGACCGGCGCGGTCGCCTTTTAATGCTTCAAATCTGTTTCCTCTTAATTCCGACAAGTCGTTCAAACTTGTCGCCGCGCCTAAAACGGCGAGCCTGATTTGCGCTTTTTCGTGTAATTCGGCAGGCAAAAGTTTCCGCGTTTGTTTGGTAATTTGACCGTAATTTATCGCTTCAGACGTTTTATTTCCGAAACTTTTGATTGCCATAATTCATTATACCGCATTGTGGTATAATACCGATGATTTATTTTTGCTCAAAAGCACAATCAAGAATTTTGCAACTGATTTTAATTTCGTTTTAGAATAAACGCGCAAGGAAAATATATGATTGACTTTAACGCTTATCTCAGAGAGATTGAAAAAGCCTTTCAATCGAAACTTGCGACCGAACACACTTACAGACCTTTTTTACAAACTTTTGTCGAATCTTTCGATAAAGATATAACGGCAATTAACGAACCGAAACGACGAACTTTCGGCGCGCCGGATTATGTGATTCGTAAGCGCGAAATTCCGCTCGGTTATATCGAAGCTAAAGACGTTGGCAAAGATTTAGACAAGCTTGACAAGCGCGAAAAGGAACAACTCAAAAAATATACTGATTCGCTCAACAATCTGATTTACACGAATTATCTTGATTTTCGCTGGTATGTGCGCGGCGAAGTCGTTTCTACTATTACGCTTGCCGAATTTGACGCGCTCGGAAATCTTCACCCGAAAGCAGATGCGGAAAAGCAACTTGCAAACTTATTCAAAGAATTTCTGCAAAAGGAAGTTCCCACCGTTGCCACGCCAAAAGAACTTGCTAAACGAATGGCTTCGATTACAAGACTAATTCGGCAGACAATCGAAAAGGCTCTGGAAGATGAAGAAACAACCGAAAAGCAAACCTTACACGAACAATTTGAGAGTTTTAAGAAGACGCTTTTGCCGAACTTAGACGATAAAGGTTTTGCCGACCTTTACTCACAAACAATTGCTTACGGACTCTTTACGGCGCGTTGTTTCGACAAAGAACCGCCTTTCACACGGCAAGAAGCTGCTTACCTCGTTCCGAAAACAAACCCGTTTTTGCGCGATACGTTTGACCGCATCGCTGGAATACATCTTGACGAGCGAATCGTTTGGGCGGTTGACGATTTAGCCGAACTTCTTAATCGAACCGACATTTCGGCAATCTTGCAGGATTTCGGCAAACGCACACGGCAGGAAGACCCGGTTGTTCATTTTTACGAAACCTTTCTTTCCGAATACGACCCGAAAATGCGCGAGATGCGCGGCGTTTATTACACGCCCGAACCTGTCGTTTCTTACATTGTCCGCAGCGTAGATAAGATTTTGCAGAATGATTTCGGATTGCCGAAAGGTTTGGCGGATTCGTCGAAACTTGAAGACGGCTCGCATCGCGTTTTGATTCTCGACCCGGCGACGGGAACGGGAACATTTTTGTATAACGTCATCAAAACCATTTTCAATCGTTACGAGCGAAACAAAGGAATGTGGGACGGTTACGTTTCCGAACATCTTTTGCCGCGCATTTTCGGTTTTGAATTGCTGGTCGCGCCGTATGCCGTTGCGCATTTGAAGCTCGGTTTGCTGTTGGAAGAAACCGGCTACAAATTCGATACAGACGAGCGATTGAGAATCTATCTTAATAACACGCTTGATTTTACAACGCTCAAGGAAGACGCCGACGCATTTTCCGCGTTTATCAACAACGAAGCGAAAGCTGGGCGCGAAATTCAGCAGGACAAGCCCGTAATGGTTATTTTGGGCAATCCGCCGTATTCGGGACATTCGGCGAACACGGGCAAATGGATAAACGATTTGCTGCGCGGCTCGGATTCGCTGAACGCGACGGCAACCGAAAACTATTTTATGGTTGACGGTCAACCGCTTGGCGAAAGAAATCCGAAATATCTAAATGACGATTACGTTAAATTTATTCGTTTCGCGCAATGGCGAATTGACCAGACAGGCTACGGCGTTTTGGCTTTCGTCACGAATCACGGTTATCTGGACAATCCGACGTTTCGCGGAATGCGGCAATCTTTGATGAAATCGTTTGATGAAATTTATATTTTAGATTTACACGGCAACTCGAAAAAGAAAGAACGCTCGCCGGACGGCACGACCGACCAGAATGTTTTCGATATTATGCAAGGCGTTTCGATTGGAATTTTTATCAAAAAACAATCAAGCCCTGAAAACCAAAATCCGAAAACTGACGCAAAAGTTTTCCACAAACATCTTTACGGCGTTCGTGAAATATTGACGACAAATGTAAATAACGAAAAAGAATTGACAGGCGGAAAATATCAATGGCTTTCGCAGAATGATATTTCGACAACCGATTGGAAACAGATTGAACCGAACAAGCCTTTTTATCTTTTCACGCCGCAGGATGAAACTTTGCGCGAAGAATATCAAAGCTATTGGAAAATAACGGAAATGATGCCTTTGACTTCAACAGGCGTTAAAACGCACCGCGACCATTTTGTAATTGATTTTGATAAATCTGAACTTGAAAAACGAATAAAAGATTTTTGTGATTTAACAATTTCTGATTCTGAAATAAGCAAAAAATACAATTTGTTAGATACACGCGATTGGAAACTTGCATCTCGAAGACGTTCTTTAAATCAGAATACAGAGAAGGAAAAGTTTTTCACTCGAATTTTCAATCGTCCTTTTGATATTAGAAATTATTTTCATCACGAAGATGTTGTTGAACTTCCAAGAAACGAAGTTATGCAACATTTTGTTGGAAAGAAAAATTTGGCACTAAATATATCAAGACAAGTAGCCAACGAATTTAGACATATTCTTGTTTCTAACAGTCTTGTTGCTTCAAACTATTTAGACACAGCCGGAAGATTTGGCGCGGGAAATGTTTTCCCGCTTTACCTTTATCCAACCGAAAAGCGCGGCTTGTTCGATGAAGAAACTTCTACGAGACAGCCGAACTTTTCAAATAAATTTCTCGGCGAACTTCACGCCAAACTGAAATCGAATTTTAAGCCGGAATTGATTGCAGATGCGCCGCGATTACGTCAACCGCATCTTGGTTCGCCAAATTCATTGTCCTTTTCGCCCGAACACATTTTTTATTACGCTTACGCCGTTTTTCATTCACCGACTTACCGCGCCCGCTACGCCGAATTTCTCAAGATAGATTTTCCGCGCCTGCCGCTGACTTCAAATTATCTGCTTTTCTTCGAGCTTGCCAGTTTCGGCGAACAATTAGTCGAACTGCATCTTTTAGAAAATGACATCGAATCAGACGTTACTTTTCCCGAAAAAGGCTCAAACGAAGTCGAGACGGTGAAATACGAAAACGAAAAAGTCTGGATAAACCGAACGCAGTATTTTGAAAACATTCCCGAAACCGCCTGGAATTTCCACATCGGCGGTTACCAAGTTCTGCAAAAATGGCTCAAAGACCGCAAAGGCAGAACGCTCGCCTTTGATGATTTAGAACATTATTCAAAAGTCGTTTCGGCATTGTCGCAAACAATCGAACTGATGCAAAAGATTGACGAAACAATCGAAGACAACGGCGGTTTTCCAATCGAGTAAATTTGACGTTCTTTACGCGCGTCTTCCGCATTAGCCGCTTAACTTCTATGTTATTCTGCAAAAGAAAAATTAACCGCGTAAATTATAAGAAGTAGTCGAACAAATTTATGATAAAGAAAATGAAACCACAGATGAACACGGATGAACACAGATTTTATTTGATTTATCCGTGTTTATCTGTGTCTATCTGTGGTGTCATACCTTTCTTTAATTTTGTCTGATTACTTGGTATTAAAGATGAAAAGAAGTTTATTGATTCTCTTGTGCGTGTTGTTTAGCGCAAATCTGGAAATATTCTCGCAAACAATCTGCCGGAATACGAAAGCAAATTCGACGGCTGGCGCGACCGAGAAATATGTCTATAAAACCTATCTCGACAAAGAAGGAAATGAAAAAGAATTACACATCGGTTTGATTCATCCGGTCGATAATTTACCCGAAAAAAAAAGACCTCTCGTCATTGGCATACAAGGCAGCGCTTTCGTAAATACTTGTTTCCCGGAGCCTTGCTACATTAAATACAGCGAAAATGTCTTAAAGCCGTATTTTATTCCTCAAGGTTTCATTACCGCCTCAATCCAGTATCGCCTAAATTCGCCGTTTGAATTTCAAACTTTTAAGGTTAATGATGAGAAATTAAAAGAAATTCAATACAAAGCCGTTCAGGACGCGCGCGCGGCAATTAAATATATTTTTGAAAATGCCGAGAAACTCGGCGTCGATACAAATAATGTTTTTCTTGTCGGGACAAGCGCGGGCGCGATAACCGCGCTTCAAGCCGTTTATCTCGGCGATAATCAAGCGCCGAAGAATTTAGCGGAAAAATTCGGCAAATTAGAGAAGCGGGAAAATATCAAAGGCGTCATCAGTCTGTCCGGCGCAATCTACGATTTGTCTTATCTCAAAGGCGGCGGAAAAATTCCGCTGATGATTGTTCACGGCAGAGACGACCGAATTGTGCCGTTTGACAAAGGTTTTTATCTGGGATTAAAGCGCCTGACACCCGTCTTCGGAGGAAAAGCGATTTACGATGAAGCCGTCAAACAAACAATTCCGGTAAAAGGATATTTCTATGATTTCGGACACGAATATCCGAGGGAATTTCAAAAAAATATTTACAAAAACGCGAACGATTTTATTCGTTCGTATTTAAATTGCCCGGGCGGCACATTTCAAAATAACAAAGCAAAGTAGTCGGAAACTGTTTTATTCACCGTGATGGGAACCCGAAAAAGCCGTACCCTTTCCGGTTGAAATCCAGCCGCGCCGAATGGTTCTGCCGTTCATAAATTCATCTTTAGCGAACGGATGCCAATCAAAACTACCGGCTGCAAAGTTATAATTATCAAGCACGGCGAAAGCTGGATTTGTTTGTTTCGGCAAACTGCTATACGGAATTTCTTTCGATGCTTTCGCCATCAAGGCTTCGATTTCGCCAATCTTTCTGGGCAGATTTTTCGTCATCCATTCGGCGCCCGTATCGGTTAAAAGCATATCGTCTTCGATGCGCACGCCGATATTTTTATATTTCTCGAACGCCGGTTTTATTTTTGCAAGGAATGCTTTGTTTTCGGGCGTGTCGGGCAGATAATCGAGCGCGTCTTCGCGGATATAAATTCCCGGCTCGTTGGTAAAAACCATTCCCGCCTGCAAAGGCTGCGAGTAATCGCCGACATCGTGGACGTTCATTCCGAGCCAATGTCCCCAGCCGTGCATATACCACAAAGAATACTGCAGTTTGTCAATTAATTTTCCTTGCTGCAACGCTTTATATGTCGCGTTCGGCGCGGTTATCAAACCGAGTTTTGCCAAACCTTCGGCAAGCGTTTTCGCCGCCGCCTGACCCGGTTCAAAAAAGCTCGCGCCGGGTTTCAAGGTTTTCGCCGCCGCTTCCTGCGCGTCATAAACCGTTTGATAAATCTCGGCTTGTTCTTTTGAAAACTTCCCGTTTGCCGGGTAAGTTCTGGTAACGTCCGCCGTGTAATGGTCGTATTCCGCGCCGACATCCATCAACATCAAATCGCCCTGTTTGACCGCGCCCTGCGATTCGACGTAGTGCAGCGTCGTCGCGTTCGGACCGCAGCCGACGATTGACGGATAGCCCCAGTAATCAGCGTTGCGGCGGCGAAATGTGTATTCGACTTCCGCCTGCACTTCATATTCCCACCTGGCGCGATTAACCATTGCCATCGCTCTTTCCTGAGCTTCGGTCGTGATGTCAATCGCGTGCTGCAAAAGTTTTATCTCCATCGGCGATTTTACGAGTCGCAGATTGGCAAAAATCGGCTGGGCGTTTTTGATTTTGAAATTGTTCAGAGTTTTTGAGAATTCATTTTCTTTCGCAAACTCACGCATTCCGTCTGCATCGCCGCCGTTTTCCGGTAATAAAAGATAGATGTTTTCAGTGAAAATCGAACTGAGCGATTTGTCTTTGATTGCCTGAAGAAAAGCGTCGAGTTCGGCGGCATCGTTGACGGTTTTAATACCAGAGATGCGTTTTGCGTCTTCGCTCGAATACATTCTGCCATTCCAGGTTTCGCTTGCCGGGTCGCGTTTGGGCAGCGATAACATTTCCCGCTGCTGCGCACCGTCTTTTATCAAAACCAGCGTTGCGCCGTTTTGTTTGAGATTTGTCAAATAATATAAATTATTTTCCTGCCGATACAAAAAATCCACGTCGTTCGAGTAAATTTTCGGCGGCGCGCTGAACAAAATCAAAACGCTTTTGTCTTCCATCTGGGCAAAAACTTTGGCACGCCTTTTTGCCAATTCCGTTTGTCTTTCGAGGTCACTGAATTTCGGCGCGGGCGGCGTTATGCGAATTGCCGAAGGCTCGATTTTATCTGTCGTATTTGCAGGCAAACTCAAAGGAATTGCTGCCAATGCAAACAAAAACAAAGCAACCGATGTTAAGATACTTTTCATATTTATCTCAAAAAAATTATTAACAGGATACACAGAATAAAAAACAAGTTTTGCCAATATCGTTTTATTTGTTTCAGCTACTTCATCACTTGAAAATTTACATCTTCAAATGTTTTGTTACCGAAAAAGTCCGCAGCGTAGACGCGAAGAGCAAAATTTCCCGAATTCAACAGCGCGGCATCAAAAAAATTTTCGCGCGCGATGCCGTTTTGAACTTCGTTCGATGCGATGTAATTAAAAACCGTGCGCGGCGAATAACCCGATTGACTGCCGGGCGCGTAAACCAGCGAAACCGAATCTTCATCCGGCGGGCGCGAAAAGGAAATCGTCCAGTTTATTTCTCCGAGCGGCGTTTTATCTTCGCTCAAAACTTGATAGCCGATTCGATAGACGCCGAGTTTGCGGTAACGAAGGTCGCTCATCTGGTCGAAAGCGCGAATGACGACGCGCGTTTTCCCCGAGAGTTTTATACGCTCATTCGGGTTGTGAGTTTCAGCAATCGGCTGCCAGTTTTCGTCAAAGAGCGAAACTTTTTGAATCGTCGGCGCAATCTTATCGTCCGCATCCGGCAAAATAAGAGCGTCGAGCGCGTTCATTTCCATACCGCTTCTGCCTGCAATTAAGTGAACATGGCTCAAAGAATTAAGTGTTCCGATAGCTTCGCCCGCTTCAAATTTCGCGCCGCGCGGAACGCGCACGCCCGTCGGTCTTCTTCCTTCGCTGTAGGAAAATTGAAACCGTCGGTCGTCGAAAACCCGATTGTCGTGGCTGCGCCCGACGTTAATGTGAATGTAACCCATCGTCGGCATTCGGATTGATTCGCGCGTGGTCGCGAAATTCTGCGCTGCCAACGGCTGCAAAACTTTTTCCGAGCGCACGAATCGCGCCGTTTCGCCAAATTCTCCGGCAACGTCCAAGCCGTTGTGAAACCACGACCGCGTGCCTTCGCCGACGAAACCGCGCACTTCGCCCAAAGTTCCTGCGATGTCGCGCACCGCGTTCGGCGGGTCGTAACACCAGCGCGGCGGCTGCAGTTTGCGAAATTCCGCCGCCGTCATTCGCAGATTTTCCACTTCGTTGTCGGTCAATTCCCTGCCCAAATCCGTGCCGGTAAAAACTCGGACGACTTGATTTTCCGCGTCGGCGACAAACAGATTTCCCTTTTCGTCTGCAAACAGTCCGCTCGGACGATTGAAACGCGCCGCAGCCATGTTTCCGTCGGCAAAACCACGTTTTTTATCGGAAATCGTCTCGACGACGTTCGGAGATTTTCTCCCGATTGCGCGAACCGAACTGCCGTCTCCGACATAAATCACGCCCGCTTTATCAAGCGCGACGGCGAGCGGCTCAATGAATCGCGCGTCGGACAATTGACCGTCGAGATTCGGCTTTTCGTTGATCAACTTTTTTTCATCTTCGGTTTCATCTCTTCCGGCAAAAGTCGTCGTCTTGCCGTTCACTTCGACGCGCCGCAGACGTTTGTTTCCCGTGTCGGCGACGATTAAACTTCCGTCTTTTAGAACCGCGATTCCGCAGGGCGTGTCGAATTTTGCCGCCAGACCGTTTGCATCGTCGGCAAAACCGCGCTCGCTTCCCGCCAGAGTGGAAACCCGCCCGTTTTCAATTACGCGAATTTTATCGTTGTAAGTGTCGACAACGAAAATTTTATCGTCTGTCACGGCAATGCCAATCGGCGCATTAAACAAAGCGTTTTGCGCGTCGCCGTCGACAAAACCGTTTTGGTTTTCGACGCCGGCGATTGTTTCGACCGCGCCGCTTAAAATTTTTACGCGTTTTATCGTATGCGTTCCCGAATCGGCGACAATCAAATCGCCGCTTTTATCAAACGCCATTGCCGACGGCGTATCCAGCTTGTCGGTGACGACCGAAAAATCTTTGTAGTTTGCGATTTTCCAGATTTTCCCGCCTTCACCGTCCGAGAAAAAAATCTCGTCGTCTCTAACAACGATTCCAAACGGCTCGCCGGTTTTTTCGGCTTCGTCGAGAATCGTCCGAACGCTGGAAAAAGGCGCGGGCACGGCGATTTTTTTGACGAGCCAAAACGACTTCCCTTCTTTTTCGCTTTCGTGATAAGAAGCGGCGAGGAGAAAAAAAGCTAAAACTATTAAACCGAGACCGGAAATTAAAACTGCCGAGTGGGAAAATTTATATTTCTTAATTTTCATTACCGAATAATTTGTCGCCGGAAATTTTTCAAAAGGACAAAGATGAGAATTTTTGATATGATGACGGGACAATTTAAAGGTTAGCAATTTTTTTGGAAAAGGAGAAATACAATGTTTTCATTGGAAGATTTACTCGGACAGCAGCAAGGCAACGAAGTCGTCAATCAGATGAGCAACAATTTGGGAGCCAATAACAGCGCGGTTTCGAGCGCGATTCAAATGGCTCTGCCGATGATTTTAAGCGGTCTGGCAAGCCGCGCCGCGCAGCCGCAGGGCGCTCAGGAATTGAATAAAGCGTTGCAGCAAGACCACAACGGCGACATTTTGAATGATTTGGGCGGCTACGTCAGCAATCCGAATTCCAACGACGGTTTGGGAATTCTCGGACATATTTTCGGCGGCAATCAAGGCGCGGTCGCTCAGCAGGTCAGCCAGAACAGCGGTTTGAATATCGGGCAGACGGCTCAGTTATTAATCACGCTCGCGCCGATTATTATGGGCTTTTTAGGCAAAAAACAGCAGCAGCAGGGGCTCGACGCCGACGGTCTCTCTTCGCTTTTGCAAGGTCAGCAGCAACAAATGCAAAGTTCGGGAAATCCGATGATGGATATGGTTTCGAGCTTTTTGGATAAAAACCACGATGGCAGCGCGATGGACGATTTGGCGACGATGGCTTCGAGTTATATGCAGAATCGCGGGTAAATTAAAAAGTTTTATTGTTTACGGAAAAAAGGCGCGGTCTAAATTGACCGCGCCTTTTTTCCATTGTTGGTCAATTCTTTATATTTGACACTGTTTCCACTGTCAAGCAGTGCGAAAAAAGCAATCTTACAATTTACTTTCGCAACTTCGATTCGGCACTCGTTTGGGAACGTTGATACCTCAAGATTCTAATAACTCGGCGCGGAACGCAAACCCCTACAATCGCCTTCCGCGCCGCCTGTCCGTCCACTACCCCCATAATGAACGAATCTTTTTTTTATTTATATCGTTACGGTATTTCAACCCATCTTAAGCCGAAAATTTTTCTTTCAAACAAAAACGAGTTTAGTCCGAAGAGTTTGAGAAATACTTGAGAGTTGAATTTGTGATTCGTTCGTCCACTTGAGATAAACTTGAGATTGAAATATTCAGGTCAAAGAAATTGTCTGCAAATTTAGATTTTGTCGCCTTTAATTTGATTTGCCTTCTTTTGAAGGATATTGAAATTCTTAAAATATTGATAAAGTATCGGCTTAATGGTAAAAGTAAAACTCAATCGCTGCTTAGCGCACCACATAAAAGTTAATGAATCGCGGCGGTCGAAGGGCATCTGGAAAAATTGTCAGACGAAAACAAAACACATTCTTCAAGCAACGGAAATAATGACTTGCCGCTGGTTATCGTCAATCCGAAATCGGCGTCCGGTTCGACCGAATCGCGGTGGGCGCAAATCGCTTCGGATTTGCGGACGCATTTCGGCGCGTTCCGAGTCGTTTTTACTGAAAAATCGGGCGACGGCATTCTGCTGGCGAAACGCGCTGCAGCGGACAATCGAAAATTTATTATCGCCTGCGGCGGCGACGGGACGATTAACGAAGTCGCCAACGGAATTCTGGAAAGCGGGAAAAATGCCGAACTCGGAATTTTGCCGTCGGGAACGGGTGGCGATTTTCGGCGCACTCTGAAAATACCGGGCGGCACGCGCGGCGCGGCGAAAAGTTTGCGAGACGGCGTAACTAAAACGATTGATGTCGGCAAAGTAACGTTTTTTAATCACCGGGACAAACAAATCTCGCGCTATTTTTTAAATGTTTCGAGCTTCGGTTTAAGCGCGTCAATTAACGAACGAGTCAAAGCGAAAAATTTGTTCGGATGGCTGCCGTTCGACCAGATTCGCGGCAAAGCGAAATTCGCCTTTTCCACTTTGCAGGAAGTTTTCGATTCCGACGTAACGACCGTCCGCGTAAAAATTGACGGGGCGGAAGAAAAATCTCTGAACACGATAAATTTCTGCGTCGCAAACGCGCGCTACTTCGGCGGCGGAATGAAAATCGCCCCCGACGCCCGCCTCGATGACGGTTTTTTCGATGTAGTGAACATCGGCGACATCACGACGGGAAAGATTCTACTAAATGCCTATAAGCTTTATAACGGGTCGCATCTGGATTTGGGTGAAGTGAAATCAATGCTCGCCAAACGTGTCGAAATTTCTCCGGCGCGGCTTAATCAAACAGTCTTTATTGAAACTGACGGCGAGCTGCCCGGGAAACTTCCGGCGATTTATGAAATTGTGCCGCAGGCTTTAAAGGTTCGTGTTCCGAAAATGAATTAAAATATTGCAGTCGAGAAGTAAAATAGAAAAAATAAATGATTTTTTAACAAATGATGCGATTAACGATAAGTCTTAAAATGTCGGCTAAAGGTTAGGAATGTTGAAGATTTGTTTTCTATTTTTCTCTATAAAATATTTGCTTTGAATGAGTTAGAGCAAAAGAGCAAGAGGCTGACAAGTGCTACCCTACACTCGCCAACCTCTCTGTTCACCCAGTACACTTCAGGGTACTAGAAATATACAACGAAAAAAGAATAAATTCCACATTTAAATAATGCTTTTATCGTTGTTTTCAAGATATTTTTCTCGAAAACTTTATATCAAGCAAAAAAGTGGAGTGCTTACCCCTAAACACTCCACTCAAAAATCGGATTATAAAATGAAATTGAATGTTTTCGATACATTCAGTTTATTCAATTAGCAATTCTTATGCCAACTATGCATTGGGCTGATACCATTAAATTAATCAAACCATATCGAAACGAACAATTACACACAAAGCCGTTTTACAAATTCTATAAAAGTTAGATTACGAAGCCAGTCTAACAAAGCGGCAATCAAACGAGCAGTCGCGGAGAAATCCGCACCCAAATTTTTTTGTGATTTTGTTTCAATTAGATTCTCACACGTACACTAACCGCGTTATCAGAATCGAAGTTGACCTTTTAGCTTTGGCTTCTATACTGAGACGTAGTAATTTGAAAATTGTTACAAAACAAGCGCTTTCGTCTAAAACAATCAAAGCCGATTCATTTCGGATAATGAGTAAAATAGAAAAGTAAAGGCAGTCCAAAACGGGCAAATAAAAACCCGTGGAAGTTGAATTAAATAAAATGGCTTTTTCCATAGCATTTAACCGCAAGTAAATGAACCAAAGCAGAAAATTTACAGTATTATCATAAAACTAAATTTATGAAGGATTCAATCACAAGTAGCTTATTTTACTTATAGTTACCTAGTATTACAGAGTGTTACTTGCTGAATAACTAAATGTAATTATTCACTCTGTATCACTCCAAACTAACGAGTAACAGCTACATTATCGGATACAGCCTTTTGCAAATGAAACTAACAATCTGATAGACTGCTTTTGCTTAATACATATTCAGTTGTCAAACATCGAAGCCTTTGGTTGTCAAGAACTAAGGGCTTTTTATTTTTTGCCGTTTGCAGCAGAATTTGCTTATTGTGTCGGACTTAATAACTTCTTTTTGCGCCGCGTCGCTGCGGCATCCTGAATGACATTAAAAGCATAACCCGCAACAAATATCGTTCCCGCACGCGCCGCGCCAGAGTTGGCGTCAACCGTAAAATTGATTGTGCCGTTTCCCATGCCGTTCGGATTCGTGACGGTGACAAACGTGCTTTCGCTCGAAGCCTGCGCCGTGTAAGCGCAGCCGTCCGAAGTCGTGACGGTGATAGTTCCCGTGCCGCCGCTCAATGAAAAGTTTTGCGTTGTCGAAGTGATTGAATAACTGCAGTTGGTTGGCTGTGGCGGCGGCAGTGTTGATTGCACTTCAAACGCGCCGATGTCGATAATACCGCCAACGATTCGAGCGAATCCGCGCTGGTCTGTAGCCGGTACGTTTGAGTTGTTTCCGGCGTTGATTGCCGGACTACCAAATAAAAGCGCGTGCGTTGGTGTGGCTCCACCGTTGTTTTGTAATTCTCCGAGGTTTGGGTTTACATCCAATCGGTCGGTTGGTTGATAGGTTATAGGTTTTATAGTGCTTGTAGAATCACCTAATGAATCCCCTATTAGATTATTTCCTGCTGATGTTATTGAACCATCTATGAAAGAGATTTCAGGAGAAATAACATCAGGCGTTCCGTGCGTCTCTGATATATTCCCCGCAATGATACTATTGCTAATTTTAAGAGTGCCATCATTATAAATACCGCCGCCGTAACCTGAACAACGGGAGGGGCATCGGGTTAATGCTATATTATTTGTAATAGTGACATTTTGCAGATTTAGATTTCCGTTGTTGTAAATGCCGCCAGCATTATACCACCCACTATTGCCCGAGAAGGTAGAATTGGTAATCGTAAGCGTTGCGAGATTAAAAATGCCGCCAGCCACAGAGCCTGCTTTATTATTAGAAATTGTTGAGTTGTTAATGGTATGAGTGCCGCCGTTAAAAAATACAGCCCCGGCTGGCTCACTATCAACAAACGGGTTATCACCTGCAGCATTATGGTCAAAAAGCAATCGTTCAAGTATTAACGAGCCACCATTGACATATATCGCGCCTCCGCCGGTTGTGTTAGCTGCTTTACCGTTAATTAGAGCCACATCTTGAATTGTCACGATTGCTTCTTCAGTGAGAAAAATCCGAGTTACAGTGTCGCCAGAAATTGCCATAGCGTTTGCGCCTGTTCCTTGTATTGCTAATGTGCCGTTGTTAGAAATCAAAATCTGGCTTGTAAGAGTGATTTTAGAAATACTGTTCACAAAGTTAATCGTGTCATTGCTTGGTGCTGCGTTTGCCGCATTGACCGCTTCTCTCAAGCTGCAGTCAACGCCAGAGTTGCAAGTTCCATTTCGGTCATCCGAGCGCGTGACGGTGTAAGTCGCGCCAAAAACCGCAAACGAGAATGTGAATATAAAGATTAAAGAGAGTAGTGTTTTCATTGTTTTATTTTCCTTACCTAAAATTGGTTATAGACGGCGGAAACGGCACATAGCGCGGCGATGATGCCAACCGTCAAATTAATTACAAGACGTATCAATTTATTTCGTTCGCGCACGGCTTCAAGTTGCTCAAAGCGAATGACTCGAGCGTCCGAGGCGTTCCAAGTGATTCTCAATATCTTAAATTCTTTTCACTTTCTTTTTAACCTTGAGCAACGACGAATTAAACGAATTAGACGAATCAAGCCGGAAAAAATGTTTTATGGTCAAACAAACGGTTCAGCCCGTAAAATCCGGCGAACCGTTTGTTTGAATAAAGTATTCAAATGTTAATTCGTCATCCGAATCGTTCCCGCTGACGGCTTTGATTGACAATACTTTTACTGCGGCGTAAAAACCGTTTGTGTTTTGAAGTACGGCAATTTGATTAAGAATTACAGTTCTCGCTCTCGAAGAGCCATCATAAATTCTTGCATCCTTTATATTTCGGTAATTATCGGCATCTTTTGCCAATGCGACAGTTCTAATACTTGCGGGGTCATTGTAAAGATGAATTGACTGGATGCTTGCCTTTGTCCAATATGTTTCAAACATCAATTCACTTTGACCAATTGAATATCTGCCATTGTTGTTTGAATAGTCAAAAGTGACAGTTCCGCTCGGTGCGGGTGAAACGTATTTTTCGTTTGAAGGAATAAATTTCTGTTGAGCAAATGCCTTAATCGTCTTAAATGGATTTTCTCCAAGGGGCGGAATTGGCAACACGGCTTCGTCGAGTAAATCTCTAAGTAATTCTTCATATTTTGTTTCGTAGAGATTCGCCTTTTCAAAATCAATGTAAGACCTCTCGCCTAAAAACGTAGGCATTTTTCCTGCATCTTGATTGTTTTTAATTAAAGGAATTATCCAATTTGTTTCGATATCTTTATACAACCCGGCGGTCATTATATGCTTTTCGTAACCAACTCCGCCTTTTCCATCATTGGCTTTTTTTACATATTTGTCAGAGCAAACACAAATAACTCTGTGAGATTTTGAAAGTCCTTGCTCCATAAAATATGGAAGATCATTTCCAAGTTTCAAATTCCATCTGTCTAAAATTACATTTACGCCATTGGAGCGAAGACGAGTTGCGAGCTGCAAAACCCAGTTTTTATGCTCTTCGCTGTCGTGCGAGTATGAAATAAAAACTCCGGGCGGTTCATCTTTTACTTCTTTGATTTCTGCCATTGTCACTCTTTTTACTTTTCACCTTCAGCTTTCACTTTCGCTGGTCTTCCGACTTTACGCTCGCGCACAAGCTCCAAATCACTTTCTTTAATCAAATGCTCGCGTCCAATTTGTTGGGACGGTAAACGCCCGTCTTTTATCAAAGCCGTAATGCGCCGCATACTGACGCCTAATTTTTCAGCCGCGTCTTTTGTCGTTATCAAATCCATTCCAGAAAGTATAGCTCAAACAAACTATTCCGTAAAGGTAGAATTATTTTAATAAAACTATTCTTTCAGCGAATAATTAACGTGACTTAAACTATTCTTTCGCAGTATAATTTAGAAAGTTTAGAGATAAACGAATTCAGGAAAAGGACGGCGCGGAAAATGGAAAACAATCAAACAAACCAAAAAGCCGAAACAATCAATGCTTTCTTGACTGCTGCGCTTGCGAACAGGACGGCACGCGTGAGGAACTCGCAAACAACGGCTGGGGCTTCTCGCAAGGCTCTGAATTCTGTCCGGTTTGCAACGACTAAATAACCAAAAGGCTAGAAATTAAAAAGGCTAAAAACTAATAAGGAAGGAAAAAAACAAATGTTTATCTCAAGAGGAATTGACCAACTTACAAACGCTATCGCAAAAGCTAAAAAGATTCGCCCGCGTATTGAGTTCGGCAGTTTCGGACATTATCGCGTGTCCGGCTCGAAAGGCTTTTACACGGTGATTTGCCGCAAAGACGAACGCGGTTATAGGACAGTTGCTTGCACTTGCAAGGGCGCGGAAAAAGGGTTGGTTTGTTATCACGCCGCGTCTGCGTTATCTTTGCACATCGGACTCGCCAGACAGCAACAAACGGCATAACGACGAAAGGCTTAGGAAAAGCGCAAACCTTCCTAAGCCTCTCATTTAATCCCTTTTGGAAAAGGAACTATCAACAATGAAAAATAATATAGAAAAACTTACAGAAACGAAACTGACAATATCACTCCGAACAGGATTATCGCATCGCAACAAACGCGAAGAAGCACGCACGCAAAGTGATTTTACATCTTACAATTTGGGTGCAATCAATTATTTGGTAGTGTCCTAATCTTGAGGTGTTATACTTAGTTTTTGTGTCAAAAACGACCCTTTTTGAGATTATGGTTAAAACCCCACGAACGGGAAAAAAGTTCCATAGGATTTATCGCCACAGCCCTTCAAAGCGATGCGCCGCCGTTCGCGTGTAGCGGACGGTATGAGTGATGTTTCGGTGTCCGAGGTAATCCTGGATGAGTCTCGTGTCGCAGCCTTTGTTGGCTAAGTAGTAGCCGGTCGAATGCCGCAGCATATGCGGATTGACCTTGAAATTCAATTTCGCGCGAGTGCTGGTTTGTTCGACCAGATAGTTGATCAGAATTTGTTTCTTCAAAAGATACATTCTCGAACCTTTGTTCTGTATTGAATAGAACACTTTGTTCGATTCTAATGCTTTAATTAAAATTAAATAAAAGGCTTTAGTGAAAGCTTTTATGGTTTAACCCATTACTTTACTGTACAAACCTCGCACTCTCACCAAGTCTAAGCTGATGGCATATCTATTGCTCTACTCTTCGTCAACACTCTCTTCCCAAAGGATCAATAACTATAGCGCCGTTCCCAGGTCATTTTGAACGTTGCGTTCGGAACACCAAATGACACAGGTGTAAACTATTTTACTTAGGAGGATTTCTAACAATGAACAAATTTTCTAGATTTTTTACTTCAGTATTAGCATTCACTTTGCTATTAACTTTTGCTGTCTTACCTTCAACAGTAGCATTTTCAGCGTCAGCTAATACAACAACTTTCAGTGGGCGAGGGACGGTTGTACAAGGAAAGGTTCTGGGTATACCAGTAGGACCTATAGCTGATACAGGAGATGTTTCACCACAAGGTGGAGCACTCGAAGCAAGCGTGTTGCAATATCCTGTAAACGGCTTACCTGACGCAACGAACGGAGCTTTAACTGCCGAGGTTCTTCACGCTTCAACAGTTGCCCAGGGAGATCAAAGCCGCACGCAAGCAACGGTCGCAAATTTTAACTTAAATGTCGCAGGGCAAGCAATCAGCGGCGAGTTTCTCAAGGCACAAGCACAAGCCCAGTGTTCAAGGAACAGAGCCTCGGTTAGCGGAAGTTCTGAAATTGTTAATTTAGTTATTAATGGTACTCCTATTGTAGTTTCGGGCGGAGCGAATCAAACCGTGGAATTACCCGCCGTCGGCGGAGTGGTGATAATCAACGAACAAACCGGAACCGGTGCCACTGCGGATCGCGGAGATATTACTGTCAACGCGCTCCACATCAAAATTCCCGGAGTTCTTCCCGGAACGGATACGGACATAATCATTGCTTCAGCACATGCAGACATAACTTGTGCAACTCCGCCTAGCTGTCCGTTAGACAAAGACTTTATTACAGGTGGCGGATATATTATTGCTCCTTCGGGCGGTAAAGGAACTTTCGGAGTCGCTGGCGGCATTAAGAATAGTGATTTCTGGGGTCATTTAACTTATATTGACCACGGCACGAATTTGAGAGTTAAAGGGACAGGTGTTACAGCTTACGTCGTTACCGGTCCGACAAGCCGACATATCGAAGGCACTTGTGAAATTAACGGAGTACCGGGAACTTATATGGTAGATGTAGCAGACAACGGAGAACCTGGTAAAGGAACAGATGATTTCAAAATTACATTGTCAACCGGATACACCGCCGGCGGTAAGTTAGCGGGAGGCAATATCCAGCTTCACACTTGTAAAACACAGAAAAGCTCGCGTAAATAAATATCCCAACTTCACGCATGGAAGCAGCTACCGTTTCATAATTGAATACGAAACGGTAGCTGCTTCTAATCTGTGCTAAAAGTTGGTTAAAAATCAAGTTTTTAACCAATCTTTGCTTAGTCATATTTAATCTCTATATTATAAAAGATTAAGGACAATCCCAAAAACGCTGGTTTTTGAAGTGATTGAGAATGGTTGTTTTTGATGGTGTTTCAAAACTCAAGTTAAACCATTTGTTTTGATATTTTGTTTTTGAGATTAGTTTTGAAATACAGCTTTATTGAACTTCAGGAGATTTCCGAAAGATTGTAAAGAAGTCTAATAAACGAGCGTTTTTGATACTCTGAATTCACTTAAGTCGAACGGCTGAGATGACGCGGGCGAAACCGCTACGCGCAACTCTGAATTAACCAATGGACGTTCTTATGAGGCGAGCTGTTTCGCCTCGCGTCCAATGACTTGTTGGGCTGCGCCTGCCAAAGATAGCAATTTTTATTTCAGCCAATGAAATATTCCCCCTTTATTTTGGGCAACAATTTTATTTATCGGGTGCTGATGCTTGATGTTGCCCGGATGCTCGTCGTGCAAAATGTAGCTCCGCTTTTGCACAATCCGCCAATCGTTGTAGAAATCAAATAACTCGCCTTCACGAAACAACCCTACGTGAAAGTCCTTCAAGTCGTCGGGCGGCGGTATCACGTCGGTAAAGACTACTACAACATTATACCCGCCGGCGTTTGTATTAGCTTTCATCTCTTGAATGAGAAATGTCCAGTTTTCACGTTCGATGAGATGAAGGCTGCCGTGCGCGATGATGAGGTCATACTTGTTCGTAAAAACGTAATGCTTCATATCCTGAACTTCCGCCGCTACCAAGAAACCTTTTCGGTCAGCAAAATGCTTCAACTTCTGAATACCTGCGGCGGAAATATCAATCGCCGTGACTTTGAAGCCCTGTTCAGCAAGATATAGCGCATTTCTTCCTTCGCCGCAGCCAATATCAAGCACATTCGCTCCGCTAGGCAACGAACCAGCCAAACTGACGAGTTCTTCCGCAGGCTCGCCAAATGTGTCAACAGCTTCAAGTTTAGAAAAGGCTTCTTCCCAAAATGGTTTATTAGTCATCACTTTCATATCAAAAGACAGCAGCCCAACAAGTTATTGTACCGCTAAACTGCGGCATAAAACTCAAGTACGAACAAAATACCGCAAACCTGTCTCAAAAACGGTCGGATACTGTTGCCCAATTCGATTTGGATAAAATATGTTCAATAAAAATGTTACAACTTCACATGTCCATTTTCAGTTTTTATTGACGATTTTGAATTGGGCAACAGTATCCGGTCGTTTTTGACACAAAAACTAAGTATAGCACCTCAAGATTAGGACACTACCAAAATTCTTAAAATGTTTTTTATCTTCTTTCGCTTGCTGTAAAGTTCAAGTTTGAATAATCCTCTACGATAGATAGAACTTGAGGTGCAAAAGTATAGCTTTTATCTCTGACATCAAAGACATAAGTATTTCCAGAAATCACATTATTAAACCTGTAATAACCAAATGAATTAGTGTAAGCAAAACGTAACACACCATTTGTGTCCGTAAATCTAACAACTGCTCTAAAAATTCCTCGTCCATTGGCATTTATGACTCTTCCACTGACTGTTACAAAAGTAGAAACAAACGCTTCAAATGCTCCAATATCAACTACTGCTTCACCGTCATTATGAGATGGTCAAGAAAAAGTGGAGAGAAAACTGTCGTTGTTTCCTCCATTTTTAGTTTTCAATTCCAACTCATATTCAAGCGGGCTTTTATAGTCTAAGCCCGAATGTAACCTGACTCGGTTGTAA
>JAABUN010000481.1_pt1 | contig 103131 bp, 73 predicted proteins | sample 5559311 | NCBI WGS metagenome assembly JAABUN01 (sample SAMN10711877, study PRJNA513370) | rock metagenome | isolation source: Antarctica rocks | place: Antarctica: Victoria Land, Siegfried Peak sud | reverse complement strand
AAACCTCTAGAGTCTGGTTTCCTCCAGCTATTGTAGTTTTAGGTGGTCTTTTTAGTCTTTCTATTATTGGCTGGATGTTTGGGTTAAATAAAAAACACCCATTAGATCCAAATCATAATAAATAGTAGTTTGTATTTTAATTGCTAAAGCTAGTTATTTTTACTAGCTTTAGGCATTAAACCCTGTTTTTTATCTGGTCAAGGTGTCGACATCCGCCAAAAAAACCTAGTAAATCGACCAAAAAAGTTCACTAAGCTTTAAAAAGATTCCAGAACATAGCCCTGTTTGTAATCAGACCCACCATTCGCCCCCTCAAGGGGGGTTTTAAAAGATTCGTCTGTTTTAAAAGCGTATTCTGTAAATGATGAACTAAGAGGGCGTTCAATGCATACGCAAGGCATTACTATTATTGTTCCCACTGGAATTATTGTAATTGTTGGGAATGAGTCGATTACAACAGATGGTGCAGATAGCGGAAATGCTATAGGACGTAGATTAAAAATCTTTGAAACAGAAGAAGTTTAAGATTCTAGGGTTCCATTAATAATTAATAAGAAAGGAACTTTCGAGGGTGTTTTAGCTACCGAGCTCCCAGGTAAGTCTCTGGCGCATTATGATTATCATTACCATTATCTTCAAAAGTATATGTTTTAAAATCCAAATATCGCTCACTGCCACTTTCTGTAACTTGTTCGTCGTATCAAGCCGGCGCGTCTGGTCTATCAGGTACTGTAGCACCTTTATATACAGTAAATTTTTCCATTGCGTATAATTTATACGTATTTCTCTGCCATTATGACTCTTTAGTTAAATGCAAATTTGTGTTTGTTTTAGAATAAAATCTGTAAAAACACCATCAAGAGGGGTTTTAAATGTAGGTTATGTATGGTATGTAGGATAAATCAAGTTGAATGTAGTTAGTAATATATTTACTAATTTTAAACTACAAGTACAAATGCAGTTTATATAGCTTGTGTATCTATTTTATAATTTATATAGTATATCTTTAGCATTATTTTAATGCTTATAACCTTATTTAAATTATATCTTTTAATCGATTTGTTAAATTAGGGTATTTAATTCAATCTATTTAAGTATTTTAAATTAAGGTATTTAATTTAATTTCTTATTTATTTTAAATATACTTAATTTAAAATACAAAAGTATCTATATATCACAAGAAATGAGTTCTTTTTAATAAAAATTTTATCACCTACAGGTATAAAACTTCCAGTAATTAAATTATATGCACTTTGAAAATAATTGTCAACTTAAATTAAATGTATATATAATTTAAATACTTAAAAGTTAAAATGCTTTCTCCATCTATGTAAATTTTATTTAGTGTACATAAGCTACATAAACTGCATTTGTACTTGTAGAAAACGGAATAGTTATTTTTAAAAAATCTTTAAACTGTTGTTTTAATTCTGGGATAAACGAAATAAGATTTTGTTTCTCTGATCCCGTTAGATTAAATACTTTATTTATTTGATATTAGTTTATCTCAATTTTTTCTCAGATTTTGAGATAGTTTATCTCAATATTTTTTTTATATAGAATAAACTAAGGTAAATAAAAAAATGCACGAGCGTAACGATTATACTTTCCCACTTTATTTATCTTGTGTTGAAGCTCTATCAGTAAACATAAAATGAAATAATACATTTTCTAAGTGTGGTTGTGAATGAGTCACCAATTTGACGAATTCAGATACGTTGTAACTAAGCACTAGTTTCACGTTCTATTTTTTTATGCTTATGACTATTTCAATATAAAAAAATTAATGATAAAAATAAATCTAGAACACGTCAAGCTGTTTTTTTTTAAATTAAGCTCAGGACCACAATTTCAATCTTGGTCTGCTATGATTGTGGATGATTTACTAAATCTAAACATAAAATTGATACTGAACTTGATTTAAAGCGTTTATACAGCCCTAAATAAATTTATAGACTAAGTCAAAACAGTTTAAACAAAGTTTCTATAGAAAAAATAGAAGCTGTTTGAAAAAAAAATAAGGTAGACCTATTAAATTTGCGGTTATTTTAGTAATACAGTTAAAACAGCAACTGACATCAAGGACTGGTAAAACTTTTTAAATTTAGCATTTTCTGGTTTTTCTTAGATTTTTATACCATAGAAAAATCTCTGGTGACTAACCATAGTAACTGTTCTAATGAGACCAGATAGATAACTCTGCAAATATTTAAAAGACTCTATAAATTTTATATTAAATGTATGGCTCCGAAATTATACTTTTATTGTCTGATAATGAAGTTGTAGTTTAGTAGAAGAATAATTATGTAGTCACTAATTTAACTGAAAATTAGGTGAATTAGTGAGGTAGGGTGGTCAAGTTTTATAGAATTTGTAAAGTATTCTACTAGTTAAGGTAGCGATATAATTTTGTACTATCTTATCAAGTATAATCAAAAGGTTCTGAAAATAGTTTACAAACTATAAAAATACAGTAAAACATACAAAATGTACTAGACGTTGATCCAATTTTACAGACTAGAAAAAAAATAAATTATATCTATGTGGTTTGGTTGTTTTGTTAAAAAATTTTTTTCAGCAAAAACTTTGTAGAAAGTATATGTATAAACAAGATTTACGTAAATCAAAATAATGAATAAATAGAATTCATAATTCTTGGCCCTAAATATATAAAATAACACCATATATTTAGTACGATGCCAAGTAAATTAAACGCCATTCTACAATGATATTTTCAACATCATGAATATTTTACAAAACAGTAAAAAATTTTATAATAAGGTAACCGGTACCATACCTAATTGAAAAAAGAAAAAAATAAAGCGCAGTAAAAGTTCTATATAGTATACAAAATACAGTTTCAAGCAGATAAAAAAGATACTGCAGTAAAACTAAACAAGTCTTTTAGAAAAAATACTATTAATCCTACTAGTACTATACCATTTTAAACATATAAAAATGAATTTAATGCGATAGTTGTACTAACCTAAAATAGTCACTAAGATAAAGTTCTGTAAAAAACTAGTTTTTTATGTGATTTTTCAATATTGAATATACTATTTCTGGCTTATTTTAAGTAAGCCAGAAATACACGATCTTATTATTTATTTAGTAATAGTCAGTAATAGTCAGTTACTCTACCTATGAACTATTTTATTTATAGCAAAAAAATTTTAAATAAAAAAAGTTGGTAATTTACTACTAAGATTAGAAATCTTCTTTAAAAATAATCATAAGATTTCTGAACTGAGGACAGGTTATAAAGTTCTACTATCATTTTTTTTTCGGCGTATCTTTTTTTTTCAGTGTATCTTCAGAACATAATTTTCTAGAAAGCATACTATTTTCAGAATTTTCCATTTTTAGCATATCCTCATATTTCAACGCCTGTTTAAAATATAGCTTTTTAAAAATCATATAATTTTCATAATCTTCAGTTTGATTGGATTTAAGTTTGATTGGATTAAAATTTTTTAGAGCACTATAGTCAAAACCTGTCCCAGCAGGAACCAAATGGCCTAAAATAACATTTTCTTTTAAACCTTTTAAAAAATCCGTTCTTTGTTCAAAAGAAGATTTAGCTAAAACTCTTGTTGTTTCTTGAAAACTTGCTTCTGAAATAAAACTTTTTGTTTCTAGAGATTTTCTTGTAATTCCTAATATTACTGGAACATATCGAACTTTTTTATATTTATCGGTTATAGTTTCATTGGTTAGTTCAATTAGATCTAAATCAATTATTTCACCACGTAATAGATCTGTCTGACCTGGTTGAATAATTTTAACTTTTGATGTCATTTGTCGAATAATGATTTCCAAATGTTTATCAGCAATTGTAACCCCTTGGGATCTATAAACTTTTTGAACACTATTTACAATAACTTGTTGTATTTTATCTAAAGTCAATCTTGCAGCATCCGTAAAATCATACATAGTTTCATAATAAAAATAAATTTTTGCTAATTGATCATGTAAACCACCAAAAAGATATTCACCTTGGTTTGTTTGACGAGCTTCGAAAAGTTGTTCAATTTTTGGTATTCCTTGAACAATATCCCCAGTTTGTAATCTTTGATAAAATAAGCGAACAACAAGAGTATTTTTTTGTATTATGTCTGCGTTAAAAACAGAAACGATTCCTTTTGACGAAAATAAAATTGGCTGTGCTTTTCTTATAGTAATTTTTGATTTTTCAATTTGTATAATTTGACCTGATACTGGTATAACAAAATTATGATTTATTCGAGTTCCATATCTAACGTATTTACTTACAAATAAGGTATTATTAATGGTAAAATTTTTTTTTTTTAAAAAAAATTCTTTGGTACTTGAAGGCTTTAAATTTATGGCATTTTCAACCCGACTGTTTAACCTTGGAATTAATGTTTTGTTTAATTTTTCTAAAGGCGAACAAACAGATTCCTGTTGCAAAACATCAGAAACACTAGAAAAAGTGATTTGATCATTAGAAGTTAAAATCAAAAAATTTTGTACTTCAGTTGTATTTGGATTTGGGTCTAATATTTTCCAATCGCCTTTCTGTGGTGGATCAAAATACAAATCCGATTTTGGAATTTTGTCATGATATGGTACATCACTGTATATCATGACGCTTACAGCTTGCCCATCGTACGATGTTTCACCATATAAACCGCCATTCAAAATTTCCCCATCATCTGAAGATAATAAATTTGTATACCTTAATGGTGTTTCAGAGGAAATATAATTTTCTGAAGAAAATAAGGTAGCTTGGCTCGGATTAATTTTATGTTTCATATTAAAAATCTGTTCAGATTTTAATAAAGATCTAGAACTAGAAAACTGTAACCCAATAAAAATAGATATAGTAAAAATAGGTAATAAACTTAAGGTAGATGTGTGTTTTTTTTTATAGGGGTTTATTGTCATATTTTGTTTTAGTAAAGAAATCTCAGATTTTTTGACTAAAACCTGGCCCGAATTACTTGACGTATAAAAATTTGATTGTTTTGGTTTAGAAATAACGAAAATTTTTGTAATATTACGTTTATAATTTTTTGATATTGTAAAGCGAATATAGTAGTGAAAAAAACTAAGATTTTTTGAAAAGATTATTTCTTTACCATATTGGTGTTTAAAACAAACCTGAATATAAAAATCTGGAGCCGGCAAATTAAAGAATAAATTTGTACTATTTTGTTTATTATTGCACCATAATTGTGTAAAATTAGTTCGGTAGGTAAAAAAAGTCTTAGGATTTTTTTCTAGTTCAATTTGTCTAGAAGAAAGGTTTTTTACTTTTCTAACAAATGGTATCTGACATGGTAATACTTTATTTTTTTGTGACAGTATTTTTTTATATTCTGGTACATTATTAAATGAATACCATTTAACTTTACAAATAAGTATAAAAAATTTTGGAGACAATAGTGTATTTTTTATTTGTGACTCATCTGAATATTGTAAATCATGCAATTTTGTATTTTCATTAGTAATAGTAGAATTTTTAAACAAAAATATTGGCATAATTGGTAATGATAAACGGGTATTATTGTTTATTTGAAAACATACTATACTGCTAAGATTTTCCTGTTGATATTTTAGTATATTTATAGAATGGTTATAACTATTGTATTTTAGACGTCTGTATCTGGTATGTTGAAAATTTGCATTTTTTAAAAAATAGATGGTATTAAAATTTTTTTGTTTTAGTTTAAAAATTGCAGCTTTTTTTAATAAAACCGTATTCTTTGAACTTATAGTTAGTAATAAATTTTTTTTAATATATTTTTTTACTAAAATTTTTTTATATACAACACCTAATTTTTTTATAAAATTTTTTTTACTATTGACTAATTGAAAAATTTTATGGTTAGTATTAAAAAATGAACTAGATTTTATTTTAAAAAGAAAAATAGTTAAATATTTTTTTTCAAATAAAGTAGTTTTTATATCATTTTTACTACCAAATAAACTAACTAGAATAAAATTATTTACTTTAAAATTAAAGGGTTTAGTTGTAAAATTTTTTATTTTTTTAGTATAATCTATGCTTTCAAATTTAGAATCGATTTGAAATTTTTTATAAATTTGGATAAATAGTGTTTGTTTTTCAAGATGCTTGTTTTTTTTTATGGTATCTTTTTTTTCTTGAATATAAATTTGATTAACGGGTATATATTGATAGTAAGTAGGGTATTGATCAAATAAAAAATCATTAAAATAAGTTTCTCCAGGTTTCACTATTCTGGTATGTTTAGAAATACCTTGACTCGATGTTTGTGGAAAATATATCCAACCTGGTTTAATTTTATGTTTTAAATAATTTAATCGTTTTAATTTTTTCAATACATGCGTGGCTGTTGGACGAATTCCTTTTAAGGATCCAGGGGTTAGTATACAGCGTTTCCTAATCGCCTTTGGCTTACGATTTTTTTTCGGTGCATGTGTGATATCTACCGGCAAATGTTTTGTACCAACTGCACGAGTGCGTACTTTACCCTGAATAATTGATTTCCCAGCTTCTTTAGACGTTGTAAACAAAGCAAAAAAATTTTGGGTAAATGAATTTTCAGTTAAAAATTTTTTTTCTTTTTCATTATAAAAAAAATATGATTTGAAGCTCAAACTGGTTTTTTTGTTTTGTTTAAGAAAAAATTTCCACGGAAACTGTGGTTGCAAAAATATTGAACGTTGTTTTGTTAATAATTTTGTGTTTATTTTTTGTATTTTTTTCGTCTTATAAAAATAGTTTTTCAACGATATTTGTGTTTTTATATTTTTATGAGCAAAATTCAAATTTATTTTTTTAATTTGATAAAAATAGTTTTGTTTTGGTTGTATCAAAATTTTTGAATGTAACCGAGTTACAGTTTCTTGCTTTTTACTTGTAAATACACCATGTAATTTTTTTTTTTTAATTAAATTTTGAATTAAAAAGCTATTTTTAGAGACTGATGAAAATTCTATATATGGATTTAATCTAAAATTCATTTCATAAAACTTATGACTAAACGAATGTTTTTTTTTATTTCCAACAACAGACTTAGGTTTTGTTGGCTGATTTATTTCTAAAGGCCAATCACTAGGTTTTAAATGCTCTGTATTGGACACAAGTATTTTTTTAGATAAAATGAATTTGATTTTCTTTTCTAATTGCAAAATATTTTTATGATCAGATAAGACATTTGTTTTTTTTAATCGATTTTTTAGATAAAATCGAAAATCATTTTTAGTATATAAGAAATTAGATGACTTAGACGTGTCCGAGGCTTTTTTTCTAGAAAAGCGCGATTCTGTATATCCGTGCAATTTTGAAGAGAAAGTAATGAATTTACCCTGAGAGTTGTAATAAAAATTTATGGAATTTTTAGTATTACTGATTTTTTTTAGATTTTGCTTAAACGATTCAAAAACTTTCTGTACCTTTAAGTTTTGTTTTAGGTGAAACTTCTTTGGGTTTAGTATTAAGACAGTAGTTGCAGAGTTTACTTTTGATAGCTGATAAAAAGAAGGTTTAGTATGGTGTTGGTAACGAAACTTAGGTTTATTTATAAATGTTTTAATTAGAGAATTAATACAATTTAGATGAGAATTTCTTTTTATAACCAAATACGTTTCTTCTGGAATCCAAAAAATTTCACCAAAACAAATTTTTTTGCTTAAATAAAAATTATCACAAATTAATTGACCACCAGTTTTAGTTTGGTATTGTCTAGGAAAGCTTTGAAAAAAAAAATTTTTTCTCAAATTAATAGAATTTTGAAACTCTTGGTTTAAAGAATTTGAAAGAAAAAATTGATGTTCTGAAAAAATCTGTTGGTTTACACTTGAAACATTTAATTCTAATTTTGTATTTTTAAAAAGAAAAAGGGAATAACCAATTTTTTTATATTGAAGTGATTGAGTTGAATAAGAAATTAACGGATAATTTAACCAACTTTTACTGGTAGAAATTTCTCCCTGGTTTGGCTTTGGATTTTTTGGATTGTTTAAAACCAAAGCCTGGTCTCTTGGTATTTTAGGTAAAAAATTTATAGGTAAGCGAAAAGTGTCAGATTTGATTAATCTTTTTTTTTTAAGTGCTAGAAACTCATTTTTAAAACTTGATAAGTTGTAATTGTATTTTTTTGTTTCATTAAAGCTAAAGCTTATTGCTTGAAGATTAGTGTTTGATTTGTATTTTTGATTTTCCTTAAAATTTTTTATATCCGATTTATGTTTACGCTGACTTGAGATAAAACCATTGTATCGTGACATAGTTTCGTATTGGCCTATAATAGAACTTTTGTCAACCAAATCACCAGGCTGACAAAATAAATTACTGAAAACACCTTGTTTGCAAATTTTTCCTGAGAAAATCCATATACTTCCTAAAGTGCATGTTGTACGGCTTTCAAGTAGATCTTCTGTTGGTTGTATCAATAAATCAATATCTTTAAAATAAACTTCACCTTCAAGTTCAGAATTTAGATCGTGACTGGCTTGAATACGTTGATTAGCAGCATTTGACATTGACGAAAATTCAGCAATAAGTTGTGCCTTCCGAACATATTCATAATTTCGAACAAATAAAATTGTTAATGAAGGGATTTGTAAAACTGTACGAGTTTCTTTTTCAGAATTCTGCTGTACACTATTTTTTTTTTTCTTAATCTGCAAGTCTGAAAAACTAGATTTTCTAGGCTTTGCTTCCAAGACAAAGCTTCCTTCGATTTTTGTTAAAAAAGCTATTTTACCATGTGGTGTTCGAATTAACATTCCTTGCAAAAAATCTGAGAACACGATTTTTCCAGTAAAAGGAGCTAGTATTTCATTCATAATATCGCCAGAAAAAACCCCCCCTGTATGAAAAGTTCTCATAGTAAGTTGAGTTCCAGGTTCACCAATCGACTGAGCTGCAATAACTCCAACAGCCTCCCCTAAAGATACTAGCTTTCCATGAGCTAAACTCCAACCATAACATAATTGACATATAGAATTTTGTATTTTACACGTTAATGGCGAGCGCACTAGAACTGATTTTTGCAAACCGGTTATTTTTATTGCGAGCTGTGCTGAAATTTCTTGGTTTTTTTGCGCAACTAGATTTTTTTTTGTTTGATACCTAATAATTAGATTTAAAAATAGTACAAATTGGATATCTTTTCTTTGAACTGCCCATGTTTTAGCTGCTCTGCCTAACTCTGGCTGCCAATAAAGCACTGTTGCAAACAAAAACTGGTCTATGTCTATAACTACTTCGCGTAACTTTATATGCCAATAAAGCACTAGTGCCAACAAAAACTGGTCTATTTTTGACTCTTGTTTTTCAACTGCCCATTTTTTAGCTACTCTGCCTAACTCTGGCTGCCAATAAAGCACTGTTGCAAACCAAAACCGGTTTATTTTTGATTCTATATACGGATAAATTTCGATTCTAGCCAGAAACTCTAGAAACATGTGGTCGATAGGGTTCTCAGCTAAATCAAAAAATAAGGCAAATTGGTAGAAATTTCTTTTTTGTAAATTAGTGGTATGAATAATACCATTATTACAGTAAATATTTTCAGCTAAAATTCTACCAATTAATCTATTTTGTAATGGCACAATAACTTTTTTATTTTCTAAAATGTCAGCAACTATAACACCACGTTTTGTTTTACAATCAATATCACAAACAATAATATGATGAGAAACATCGACCAACCTTCTTGTTAAATACCCTGAATTTGCAGTTTTCAATGCAGTATCTACAACTCCTTTCCGAGCTCCATAACACGAAATTATATATTCTGTTAATGTAATTCCTTCTCTAAAATTACTCTTAATAGGAAAATCAAGAATTTGGCCTTGAGGATCTGACATTAGTCCTCTCATTCCTGCTAACTGTCGAACTTGTGAAACGTTACCACGGGCACCAGAAAAAGCCATCATGTAAACTGGATTTAAAATATCAGTAAATTTAAAATGTGATATAAGATCTTGCTTTAAGATTTCACTTGTTCGGTGCCATGTATCAATTAAATGTTGGAATTTTTCAATTCCAGTTAAATATTCTTGTTTATAATTAATTTGCGTTTTTTTAATATTTTGCTCAGCTGATGAAATTAATGTATTTTTCGTTGGTGGAATTTTTAAATCATCCACACCTAAAGATATGCCAGCTTGTGTTGCATAACTAAAACCTAAATTTTTAAGATTTTCAATTAAATCTATAGTAAGTCTTCTGCCACAATTTTTCAAACTCCATGACACAAGAAGTTTAATTCTGTTTTTATCAAAACATTCATTAAAAAACAAAACTGGTAATTCAGAAAACTCAGATTTGAGATGCTTTCTATTTACGATATTTTCACCCGAATTAAATTCAAGTTGTGAACATATATTTTTAATTTGTGAAGCATGGGAAATAGCTTGATATTTCAATTTTTTGGTCATTTTGATACTCCTTTACATTATAAGCGTAGTTTAGCTAGCAAACAGAATTTGTTTGTTTATTTTAGCTTGGAACAAGCCAAAGCCTAGTCTGGTATATTTAGAAACCAGAGTAAATTTCTATTCAGCCCAAAGTTGCTAAGCAAAAATTCCTGAAAATACAAGCAAGAAAACAAATTTGTTTATTTATATTTCAACTTCTACTAAATATAAACACGTAATTTAAACAAGAAAATTGGTATGGTAAAAATTCAATTTTCTGATGCTCGAGGCTAAAAAAACAGAAAAAATACCACTTTATTGTATTTTACCTATCAATCTTTTTTAGAAATAGCGTAAAACCTATAAACAGCAAAGCTAGTAAAAATAGAGTTGAAACAAAGTTTCAGACTTGGCTGAATTAGGATGAAAAAAATTCAATATTCTTTTCACCCAAATGCTTACATAAAAGCTACAATTCAAAATTTTCAAACATCAAGTTGTTTTGTTTTTAAAAACAAAGTTGTTTATAAAATTTTGTAAACAACTTTGTTTCTAAAAACAACGAAGTTTAAAAGGTCATACTAAGAAAATTTGCTGATTAAAAGAATACTAATTAAAAAAAATATTTTCTAGAATAATTTTATTTAATAGTATTCGACCAATAGTTGTTAAAATGAACTGACTAATTTTAGTGTTTTTATTATCTAAATTTTGAAAATACTTTGAATATATTTTTGTAATATTACCATAGCAATCAACACGTAATTCTACTGGTTTTTCATAAAAATTTTCTATTTCAACTAAATTTAACCATTTAACCCAAATTGATGAATGTAGCGACATTTTTTTTTGGGAAAAATAGATTAGAACCTGATCTAAATTAGTAAAATACTTATTTAATAGCACACTATCAAGAAATAGAGTTTGCTTTACCTTTTTTTTTAAAAAAGCTTTATTTTCTATCATTAAATTTGAATTACGTGAAGTAATTTTAATATTGAATTTGTTTAATGCTTTATTAATAGCATCAGAATTACTATCTTGTTTTAAATTTAAAACATGTAAAATTTGACGTCGTGTATTCGAATTTGTGGTACTTAAATAATAGCACCCTAAAACCATATCTTGACTTGGAATTATAATGGGTTCGCCGGTTGCTGGTGACAATAAATTATTTCGTGACCACATTAATTGCCATGCTTCTGCTCGTGCTTGAAAGCATAAAGGAACATGAACAGCCATTTGATCGCCATCAAAATCGGCATTAAACGCTGGACAAACTAATGGATGTAAAAGAATGGCTCGTCCTTCAACTAATTTAGGTTGAAAAGCTTGTATACCAAGACGATGCAGGGTAGGGGCACGATTTAATAAAATTGGATGGTTTTTTATAAGTTTTTTTAAAATTGTAAAAACAATAGGATGTTGATTCTTAATTAATTTTTTTGCTTTTACAATTGTTATTTTTCCATCACGTATTATAGCTTCTGTTAATTTTTTGAAATCTACCAATCTTCTAAAATCTGCTAATTTTTTGAAATCTGCTAATTTTCTAAAATCTAATTTTATTAAATCACGAATTATAAATGGTTGAAATAATTCAATAGCCATTTCTATTGGTAAACCACATTCATGAAGTTTTAATTCAGGCCCAACAATAATTACTGATCGACCAGAATAATCAACTCGTTTACCAAGTAAATTTTGTCTAAATCGCCCTTTTTTACCTTTTAGTATTTCAGATAAAGATTTAAAAGGACGGCCGTTTGGAGAACAAGCAAGCTGCGAACCACCCTTCCCATTATCAAGTAATGCATCAACAGCCTCTTGTAGTAATCGTTGATGAAATAGTATTTCATTTGAATCAGTTTGTCGGTTTTTCTTTAAATATTTTTCTACCCTTTTATTTCTATAAAGTACTCTTTTATATAGTTGATTTAAATCTGAAACTGCAAGTTGATTAGCATTTAATTGTATAATCGGTCTTAAATTTGGTGGAAGTACAGGAAGTATTGATACCATCAGCCATTCAGGCTGTAATTTATCTTTTTTAAAATAAACAACTAATTTTTGAAGTCGATAAACTTTACGTCGAAGTTTTATCATTTTTTTTAATAGTTTTACTTGAAATCCCTCCATAACAACAAGCTGGCGGTATGCAACAAGTTTCTTATCTAGAAATTGAATTTGTTCTTTAAGGTGTTCTTTTAAAAATACAAAGTTTAATTTTTTTAACCAATAAGAAACTGCTTCAGTACCAGTTAATAATGTTTTTGTATATTTATATTCATAATTATTTGCTATTATATAACGGTTTGCAAGCCGGTCAGAATACTTTAATATTACAGTATCTTGGTTTACCGAATCGGACGTCATATAGTTTTTGAACCACCGCCATAATTCTTTAACCTCGAATTTCTTTTCTTTGTCATCGTCAACAAATTTAAAAATACATCTTGAATAAATTGGGTAATATGAATCAAGTTGTGATTTTGCATTCATGAATAAACGATCAAACCTGGCATCATCGACCTTCAGTGCGGAGCTTTTACCCGCACTTTGTGTAAGATTTAAAGTGTCTGATATAGAAAATTGGTAGAAAATTGGCATTCTGGAAAAAGGAGGAATTTTCATTTTCAAATTAATCTTGGATCCGTCTCCCAAACCTTGTTTTAATTTTCTTTTTTTTGAGTAACTATTTAATTTTTTTTTTTCTGAGTAAATATAATTCGTTGGTATTGAAGGAATTTCTTGCTTTCCCACAGAATTTGGCTTAGAAAAAACTTTTTCTAAGCTTACCCCTGAGTGGGTAAAACTAGTGAAATTCAAACCAGTATCTAGTTGATTTATAGTTTTGGCTGCAGAAAAATTAGATTTTTGCTGTTTAAACTGAAAAAATTTCTTTTTTTTTAAAAAACTTTCATTTTGAATTTTAATCACTTTTTTATTTAAAAAGATTTTCTTTTCAAATAAAAAAAAATTTGTTTTTTTCAACTTAGTAAATTTTGATTTATTTAAATTCAAAATGGGAGCTTTATTTTTTTTAGAAAAATTCACTACAGACATAGATTGTTGCTTAGAACAAGAACCAGATTCTTGATGCAAAGCATCCGAAAGGTTAAAGGTTTTTATTATATATAAGCAGCCAATATTGTAATTAAAGTAATATGAGTTCCGAATTATTTTAGTTAATTGTTTATTAAACACTCTATTTTTTTTATTAAAACATGTAGATAAAAAATATTGTAATTTTTTAGTAAAATATTTTTTATTTATAAAAAATTGTACACTATTGGGACTATCTGATTTATCATTTAGTATTTTTTTTTTTAAAAAGTCATATTCGAGGTTTTTTTCGAAACCATTTATTTTTACCAAATTTTGGTTTTTCGTAAAAAAGTTTAAACTCGATCGGCTAGGCGAGAAGCGCTTTGATTGGTTATTGTGTGTGGTACCAAGTTTTAAATATATTTCTTTTTCCACCTCCGAAGGCTCGATTTTCTTTATTTTAATTAATCTATATATTGGTATATATAGAGCATCAATTCCGTATATGATTGGTTTTATATCATATACTTTTCCTTTATTTGGTGCCATTATCAGATCAAATAAGATATTTAAAAAACGTGGCCTTCCTCTTAAATACCAAATATGAGGTACTGGTGAAGCTAATTTAATATAGCCTAACCGATATCGTCTAATTCGAGATGCCGTAAATTCTACATCGCAATTAGGACAAAATATGCTTTTTCCTTTAAACAGAATTTTTTTAGTACCACATAAGCATTCAAAATCGTTTATAGGACCAAAAATTTTTTCGCAAAACAGCCCGTCGCTTTCAGGTTTTAATGTTTTATAATTTACTGTTTTATAATTAAGTACCCGTCCAATTTTTTTCCCATTCGGTAATGTTCTTTCAGCCCAGTGTCGAATACGAATTGGTGAAGCTAGTGCAATTTTAAGAGACTCGAATTTATTTTTCAAGGGTTTTTTCATTTCCCAAGGTTTTGGTAGGGGCTTTTCAGACCCAACTAAAGTATTTCGTACCATAATTTGTCAAAAAATATATATATAACTTTATTTCACTTTTTATTAAATTTTTTATTTAAACAGTAGAAAAACCAAGTAATAAAAAGAAGAACGCTATAATTTTTCTAAGCACTTAGTAAAAAAACTCTTTAAAGAAATAAACCAATTTTCGTAGTTACCCGTTTACTAATTATTTTATGTGGAATATAAAATTTATAGGTGAAAAAGCTTTTACAACATAGAATAGTTTTCACTTCGCTGGGTTGAAAAACAGCGAAGTGAAATTTTAACCGTTCAGCCAAGCTAAAAATTTCAGCATACTATGCTTAGGCGTGTACCAGTCTCTGAAACTGGGTAACAACCGAAAACAAAGTTTTACTAGCTATCGAATCTCATATACTGAAGTTGTAGCATACTTTTATCATAGATTCTTTAAATTGAACTGGAGTTTCACACACTATGGTGAGATTACGAAAGTTGCCAAATATCAACTCTTTTTCGATTTCCCGAATTATCGATAGAATAAGCTCCCATATCTAAACATAATGATTGTAATTCTGATAATAGCACTTTAAATGATTCAGGCGTTCCTATTGAAATTGAGTTTTGGTCTAAAATCGCCTGCATTACTTGGTGTCGTCCTTTAATATCATCTGACTTAATAGTTAAAAGTTCTTGAAGTGTATACGCTGCACCAAAGCCTTCTAGTGCCCACACTTCCATTTCACCAAGACGTTGACCCCCATGCTTTGATCGACCTCGAAGTGGTTGCTGAGTCACTAATGAGTAGGGACCAGTTGCTCGAGCGTGAATTTTATCATCAACTAAGTGAACGAGTTTTAACATATAAGGTTGACCAACTGTAATATTCTGGTGAAAACATTCTCCAGTACGTCCATCAAATACCTTCATTTTACCAGGACAGTTTGGGTTAAATAACCATTTTTTGCCAGTTTTTAATCTAGCTTCGAAAAGCTTGGAATAAGTTAAACTTCTGGAAGCTTCCGAGCCATTCATTTCATCAAAACAGCTTATTTTAAAATGTTCTTTTAATTCTTTTGCTGCTAAACCTAATAAACATTCAAAAATTTGACCTACATTCATACGTGATGGGACACCTAAAGGGTTAAGAACCATATCAATTGGGGTTCCATCAGCAAGATAAGGCATATCTTGGCGTGGTAAAATAGTAGAAATAATACCTTTATTTCCATGGCGTCCAGATATTTTATCACCAACTTGAATTTTTTTTTTCTCAGCAATATATATATGAACACGACTTGGAAAAATACCTAAAGAAAGATTGTCATTTTTAAGTAACTCAATATGAACAATACGACCAGAAACATGTTTAGGAACGCGCAAGGATGTATCACGAAAAAGATCTGAGGTTTTTTTTTTTTTTATACCTAAAATGTCAGCTAATAATTTCTGATGTCCTGATTTTTTACGGTCTAAAATTGGCGTAAGTTTCCCAACAAGAACATCACCTTGAGTAACCCAACTTCCAAGCTTCACAATTCCTTTGGTATCTAATTTTAATCTTTGTTTAGTAGAAATATTTAGACCAGAACATGTAATTAGCTCACGACCGTATTGTGTATCAGAAATTTCAATTTTGTATTTTTCAATATGAATTGAAGTATAAACATCATTATAAATAAGTCTTTCATTAACTAAAATAGCGTCTTCAAAATTATATCCTTCCCACGGCATATATGCAACTAAAATTGATTTGCCTAAAGCTAATTCACCAGCAACGCTTGCTGAGCCATCGGCTAGTAGATCACCTTTTTGAACCCATTCTTCTTCAGAAACTAATGGTGTTTCATGTATACACGTATTTTGATTTGAATGTTGATATGGTAAAAGTGAATAATTTACAGTATTTTTTAAAAAATGAAATTTAGATTCTAATTTAAAACTTTTAATTTTATTGTGTAGTACCAAATGTTTAATACTATTTTTTTTAAGTCTTGTATTTTTTAAAAAAATTTTTGATGTATATATTTCATAACTCAATTTTGTATTTTTCTTTTTTAAACTTAAATCAACAAAGTTTGGATGATTATATCTCAAATAATACGAATTTTTATTCGATTGTTTTAAATGATGTATAGTATATTTTTGCAACTCGAAACCTGATCTAAGCGCAAAGCGTTCAAGATTTGAGCTTTCTTGAGCTCGCTTTATAATAGACCTTGATTCAAGCGAACTCGGCACTGTAGCTCCGGATTGACCCCCAGTGTGTTGTATACTTAGAAATTTTTTTCTATTTAGGGCATATTTGGTATCAGATACCCAAGGTTCTAAAAACTCTGCCGGTTGAAAAACCCAAGGAGCGGCACACGAACATGACTCGTCTAGTTTATATTTTTTTAATAATAAGATATTTTTCATGGTTTCCAAGTTAAAGCAATCAGATTTTAAGTTTTTGGAAACCAAAATAACAGGTATTTTTGGTTTTTTTAAAGCTTTTGATGAAACATTAAAATTATATGTGACAGCAGAGGACAAAATGGTACATGTTTCCTGGACTTGTTTCACTTTAAAGAGGGAGTAATTTTTTACTACATTTTTATTGTAATAATTTTGAAACACTGATTTTTTTGGTAAAACTACACGGTTTTTAAAATAAGAATTTCTAAAAAAAGTAGAGTATTTTGTGGTATTAAAAAAGCGTAATTCAACAAATTTTTCGCTATTAAAATTTTGCCAATTAAATGATTTAAAAAAAAATATATGTTTTAAATTTTTTTTTTCAATAAAAATTTGTAAAAAAATAAGTTTAAGTGTCTGATTTAAAAATGGTATGCTTACGTTTTGAATTTTTTGTAATATAGCTGTATAAGTTTTTGCTTTTAAATTTAAAATAGGTTTTGTTAATATTAGTGATTTATTTAAATTTAGTATCGCGTTTTTTATATTTCGGGTATTTTTAATAATCCATAATCCTAGATTGTGTATATTTATGGGTTTATTTAATGACAAATTTAAAACATGGGTCTTTGAAATGGAAATTTCGCGAAATTCAGGATTTAAATTAGTGGGACTATTTGTATTTGGTAAATTTCGTGTTTCCCTAGACTTTTTGAAAAATATATATTCTTTTTTGAAACCTGGTGTATGACAAATTTGACGGTAAGGGTTTAAAAGAAAATTTAAAGTTTCTTGTTCCGGCATACTTAAAACCTGGTGTTGCGCTTTTGGTGCTACGTTTTTTTGTTTGATAGCTGAGATGTTTTTTCCAGCTGTATAAAATTTTTTAGTATAAAAAGCGCAAGAATTTTTTTCTTTTTTATGTTTAGTTAAAATATCTTTAAAAAACAATGATTTTGTAAATCCTCCCCATTTATAACTAGTAAAATTCTTATTTAATGGAAACGAATCTTTCTTTGTTTTTGGATTTATTAAATCATCGATACACATAAAATTATTTTGTGTATATTGTTTTTTATATACACCAGTTAAGCTTTTTTTATTATTATAAATATAATGAAATTTTTTTTTTAAAATTATTTTCTTAATAGATACTCTCTTGGTTTGTCGAGAAAATAAATGCGTATGCTTGTTTTGGTTTAAAAAACTTTTATTCAAAAAAAATTTTTGCAAATTTGATAAGTTTGTTTTTAAGGTAGTGATATCAGAATCTACAAATTTTCTCGAAATAATGGGTTTGCTTGGCAAAATACTAGATTTAGATTTTTTTGACTTTAAGGTTGCAGCCTGATATTTCAAGTGCTTTCTATTTGTTTTAGCTTTAGAGAATGCAAAAACTGGTTTTTTTGACTTGGAAACATGGAATTTAAATTCGGATGGTATATAGGTAAAATTGGAAGTTTGTATTTTAGAATCATTCACATAATTAGTATAATTTGCTTGAAAATTTGAAACTAAGACATTTTTACTACTTATATAAGAAACAAACCCACTAGCTTTTGCTTGAACACTATGTCCAGAGTCGCAAACGATACGGCCTTCTAACCCAGTTCCAATAGCTGGTCTTTCGGGCAAAACTAAAGGCACAGCTTGTCGTTGCATGTTTGAACCCATAAGAGCTCGATTTGCATCATCATGTTCTAAAAACGGAATAAGAGAAGTTGCTATCGAAATCATTTGAATGGGTGATACTGACATATACTCAACTTTATTTCTCACTATTTTTTTAAAATCTCCACTTGCTCGAACAGGAATAGTGCAACCAGGCAAAAAATTAAAATAATTTGTTTTTAAATCGCTGGGAGCAATAGTAATAGATTCTTCTTGAGCTGCAGAAAAAAAAACAACATGACCAAATTTTTGCATTTGACCTTGATAAACATTATAAAAAGGTGTTTCAATAGCACCTTCAGAATTAATTCGTGATAATGTAGTTATCGAATTTACTAAGCCTGCATTACGACCCTCTGGAGTTTCAATTGGGCAAATTCGTCCATAATGACTTGGATGAATACCACGTATAGCCATACCTGCTGTTTCTCTGGTAATACCACCTGGCCCTAATGAACTTATACGTCTTTTATGGGTTAGTTCAGCTAATGGGTTTGTTTGATCCATAAACTGAGAAAGTGGGCTAGAACCAAAGAATTCTCTTAATGCGCCATCTACTGGTTTTGTACTCACTATAGTTGTTATAGATAAATCAGAATCTAGAGTCTTTTCTCTAATAAATTTTTCTAATCGGATAAAACCTGTTCCGAACTGATTTTGGATTAATTCACCAGAAGTTCGTACTCTTCGATTTTTTAAATGATCAATATCATCTACTACCCCAATCCCTTGCTCCAATCTTATTAAATGATCAACAGCACATACTAAATCGTCAGGAGTCAGAACATAAGTATCTGGAGAAATAGACGAACCAAATTTTTTATTTAATTGATTTCGACCAGAACAACCTAAATCGTATGTTCGGTGGCTAAAAAATTTTCGAAAAAAAAATTTTTTAGCCCTTTTTAAAGTAACGAAGCCTCGGTTTCTCTGTTTTTGAGGATAAGCATGTCCATATATCCATAATAAACACCCTTCAATAGTAGGTGGATGCCAGTAATCAAATGATTTAATATTTACCGTCTCATATTTTGATTGTTCTAAAAAATCAATGTATTTTGTAGACTCTATGAGTTTTCTGTCAGTAATTCCTAGTGCCTTAAGAAAAACTAAAACAGGTATTTTTCGAGTTTTTTTCATTAGTACCCATACCCGTTTTTTTTTATCAATCACTAATCTTAACCAAGCCCCTCGTTGAGAAATTAAATCACCATAATAAGTTTTTTTTTTTATGTGATTGATTTTTGTCTTATAATATATACCTGGACTTCTAACAATCTGATTGATAATTACTCTAGGTGAACCGTTAACAACAAAATTGCCTCTTTTTGTCATTAATGGTAAATTACCTAAAACAACCCATCGTAAGTTTAATTCTTTAGTTTTATGATTTGTAAATTGTAATGGTACATACAATTTTGAACCATACGTTTTAAATTTTAAAATTGCTGTTTTTGCAGTATACTCAGGCAAGCTTAACTGATAATACTCTGGATAAAAAACAAGTTTAAATTGTTTTACAGAGTCATACATAGGGTTTTTTCTAGATAACTCATAAATTAATCCTGTAGTCAAAAAATTGAAAAAGCTTGTACGCTGAGTTTCTACAAAATAAGGAATTAAAAAAGGAATCCGATATGACGAAAGTGACATTTTATATAAACTCCTATATTCAAAATTTTAATGGTTTTATTTTACATGTAATTAAAGTTGTGATTTCAACTCTTTGGATTCAAAACCTAATTTTATACATTATTTGAATTTAAAAAGCTTTCATGTAAAAAAAAAAATGCGGGCTTCAAAACAATCAATTTTGGAAAGTTTTTACTCCTACTTTTAAACTAAAGTCCGACCTTCTCTTTCTTATTTCCAGTTAGATGATAAATCTTTTAAACGGTAATTTGTTTTTAAAAATTAAACGTCGTCGATTTGTGCGTACCAATTATTTACTCACCAACATGTATGTTCCTACAATAAAGTATTTTTGGTACATAATTTTCTTCATATTTAATTACCAGCTTAGAAAGGTATAAATATTTTACGGTATTACCATAAAATAGTTTATAAAAAACTGAATAAATATATGTTTATTTTTGAAACACTCTCAAAAAATTCTGTTGCTTTTTTATAAAAAAATAAATACACTATTTAATATGAACGGGTTTATATTAATAAGTTTTTATATAGTCTGTAAATACTAATAGAGTAAGTCTTAGAAACGTACTTTTTTAACACAATTATATAAAAATCGCTAAAACTTACTATATCTACGGTATTTACTATATTTATTACAGTAAATATATTTATTTATTTTCAATAATAATTTAAACTTATTAAAGCTTTACTTTTAAAAAAAATAAAGGTATAATATATACCTAACTGGTAAAAAAAAATTTATAATGATTATATAAAAATCATTTTATATAGTAGCTTTTAGCAAAAAAAAGCTTTTCAATTTAAGGTAGTTTTTAAGGATTAAGAAATTAATTTAATTACTATCTTTTTTTTCAATATCAGTTTTTTAATTTATAAACAGCTAAGTAAAAAATACTTAAAAATTGTTTTTTTTTAAATATTTTTAGTAGTAATCAATATCCAATACTAGGTGGTATGGCCAAGCGGTAAGGCAGAGGATTGCAAATCCTTTATCCCCAGTTCGAATCTGGGTACCACCTTTTCAATTAGAATACTATAATCTAAAATAATCTAGATATATAGATTATATTAAAAAATCTATAATTGGTATTAATGCAAATACTATGAAACTACTAATTTTAGTAACCTTTTTACTAAAGGTTATAATTTTTTTTTTTTATAACTTCTAAGAACAATTTTGAATTTTTTTATAAAAATTCAAAATTGTTCTATTTGCCACGGAAATGATATATATAATTTTATTTAGTAAAATTAGGTAGCTTTTATGTTTAGTATGCTAAGCCCATACTTCGTGTTGTTTCTGCACCTAAATAAACACGAACACTTAAAAAATCAGTAGGACATGCAGATTCGCAACGTTTGCAACCCACACAATCTTCTGTACGGGGAGCAGATGCAATTAAGCTTGCTTTACACCCATCCCAAGGTACCATTTCTAAAACATCAGTTGGACATGCTCGTACACATTGTGTACAACCAATACATGTATCATAAATTTTAACTGAGTGTGACATAATTCTAAAACTCCATAATGAAAAAATATGTAATGTAAAGCGTCTATATTTTGTTAGATATATAGTAAAAAAATTTTATACAGTTTTTTCTATTAAAATGAATAAAACTCTTTCATTGTATACTAAAAGAATAACGCTCTTTTTTTTTTTTTTACGCTAATTCTGTATTTAGCGTAAAAATTAAATTGCTTTCAACATCATAGATATTTTTATAAAAATATCTATAAAGTAAATACATTACATTTTTGCTTAAAACATAAAATTAAGCATATATGTTTCTTTAATATAGTAAAGGTTAAAAAATTTAGAATTAGAAATAATTCTAAAGTTTAGTAGAAATATGGGTATTCTTTTATTGTTTAAATTCCATAATCACAAGATAACTTTAGCAATTGCTAATGATTATTTTGATATTTAGAATAAACAATTGACTGGTATTGTCATTACTTGATATATTAAAAAATTCAAGCAAGATTGACTTTTATTAAATAATACCATACATTTATTTTACAATGCAAATTTTTTTTTTTTTCAATATCTATTTATAGTTATATTGAGAAGTAGCTAGTAACTAAAATCTAAAAAATTTAATTATGAACCAACTTTAAAGGCATCAATAAAAAAACCCAATAGAATGCCTACTTTAAATAAATTTAAAGTTTTTATAAAAAAAAATTTTTTTATATTTTTATAAAAAATTGTATATAGAGTATTCAATTTTAAAAAAATTTTTTCAACATTATTAATAATAAAACTAAATGACAAGATTTTTTGTAATGGGTTATAATTTTTCAAAAAATAAAGCTTATATCTTAAATATTTAGATGCATAGTAAACAATTTTTTGTACATTATTAAGAAATAATGGTCTCTTTTTATTGTGATAAATTATATAATTTGTCATTTCTACAAAAAATAACACTAATATAGTTACTAGTCCATGCCAAATTATTGATTTGTGAAAAATATTTACCAAACTACCAAATAAATTACCAATTAAAAAACCAGAAAATAAAAAAAAAAGACCATTCGTAAAATATATTTTAAAAAAGGTCAATTTTTTACTCGCATGTTCATAAAAATTCTGAATAACTATTATTAGTTTTGTATTTGAATTCATTTAACTTAAATATTTTTTGTATATTCAGTACTAGTATACATTACTAGTACCATTGATTTTATTTCTATTTTTTAACAAATGGTAAAATATATTTATTAAAAAATAGAAACTATTTTACCATTACTTAAATTATCATAAATTGAAAAAATTTGCTTTTTTAAAATAAAAAAATACAATAGTATATATCGGGTATATACGTAAAACAAGTATAATTACAGTATTTTTTAGAATTTTAGTAGAAAATTCAATAATTCAAAAAATATTTTTTCTAAATAAAACTAAAGCTAGCTTTCTCTATTACTATTTTAACTAAAAATAAATAGCTAAAAACTGCAGTAAATTATTGAATAAATAAAATTTATTATTATAACTAAAAAAAAAAAAAATCAAGATGAATTTGAAGCTAAAGAAATTGACAATAAAAATAAAGCATTACCAGATACTTCAATGGTTGGTATGGACCAAATGGATAAAGCTTTTTGTAATCGAATAAAAGAACGCTTTAATTTTTTAAAAGGTGGTTTAAAAAGTTCTGGCCCACCCCCGACTTATTATTCACGCAGAATACTTGGAATTAGTTGATAAATTAAAAACTAATTCGTACGGTTTAGAATATACTATCAAACAGGGGCAGGTTGGCTATATAAGCTATATCCAATCTAAAGAAACTTTAGAAAACGATACTATTGAAGAATATCGAGTTAGTTTTTTAGAAAAGAAAAATTTAGAACAGTCAAAAAAAGCCACTTTCAATGAAACAGATGATTGGGGCCAGAATGATGGTAGCATTTTTTTTGATGAGCATATATATTATAAACATGAGCTGCTTCCATTAATTGAAAAATATCCCGTTCAAAACCCTATTCGAGCGGAATATTCAAAATGTATTTCACGTTCTTACAATATCGTCCAGGAAATTGGAAATGGTGCAGAATCAGAGGAATTAAATACGGAATTAAACGATTATTCAGATAAATTACTTACTAAGTTTAGTCAAGTTGGTACAATTAATCAACACGAGTATTATAATCCAGGACAGGTAGGTACGGTCACTGTTGATCATTACAATGAAACACCGGCTGTTTGCACCATTCATATTTTTGCCGGACAAGTAGCAATTATTTTACACAACCAATAACTTTGTTTGTATAAAACAGAAAACCGTGAAAAAAAATAGTATTCTATAGAGAATATAAAAAAAACTGAAAATGACGTTTTCGTTTTTTTTCCAAAAAAGCCTGTAGAAGGAATAGATTCAATGTTTGCTTTGATTGATGAAATAAAACAGCGTGGATTCTATGATAAAAAGGCACTCAATTATGAATGCTGCCATATAGTACCAAAATTACATGTTTTACCTGTATTTATTGAAAGTGATAAAAATTTTAAACACTATGAACAAAAAAGTTTAAAATATAGAAGGAACGAATAAATTATCTAAAGGTTTTTTATAAATAGCTATTTATAAAAAACCTTTAGATAACACTTATAATTACGTCTTCTAAACGTTGTTTATTTATTAATGTAGTATTTTCATCGCAAACAGGCTGTTCTAGTAAATCAATCATATGTAAAAAGTCCCTCATGTCTCTATTACGAATAGTTGTCACATCCTGGTTACTATGTATATCAATCAATTTGATTATTTTTTTAAAATGACAATTTTAAGCCATATAGAAATCTAAAGATGCAATATTTTTAGCTACCTCGCGCTTCGTCGGGCAAGGTGAATTAGTAGTATCAGTATCTTGTGGATTTGGAGAATCGCCTACTATACTCTCAGGATAGGTTGAAGTACTTAAGCAGCAACGGTCTAATGTAACGGGAATTAATTGATCTAATTCAACTATATCAGATATAGTAAACCATTTTACAGTTATCTTTTCTATGATTTCATCTAATTCATTACGTCACAATATTATTATTGGTACCTGAGTACCTTAGTTTTTTACTCATATTTTTTGAAATAATAAAAGGTTTGGGTTCTGTTTCAAAAGATCATCCTTAAAAAGACGGTTTTGTATATTTCTCAATTGTATTTTCCTGTGTTTTGTAGTAACTCGAGAAATCTTAACTCCAGAAGGATCAGTATGATTAGAGATACAGAAAGTCGAATAAACAACAATATTGAATAGCATTAAAACACATATTTTTATACACATATTTTTGACCGCAGCACGCATCTGTGAGTGAATACAATTTTTCAGACCGTAAGCTTTTATTATACTATAAGCATGTTTATATAACTATTCTTCTCCTCGGCCTTCGGCATGCTCCATTAATCCAAAGTAATAATCAGCGATATCTATTATCTCAGGTAAATTGGATGCGTGTAACATCGAATCGACATTTATTTCTATTCTGTTCTCGTTTTCTGAACAACTTGTGCCGGAAGTTGCAGAGTCTGAAGCTACGGCCGATCCTAGATCTTTTACAAGATTGCAAGGCCACACACCCTTTGAACTTCAGGTTCCCGAACTAGCTGAATATATTTGTGTCATCGATACTCTAGGATAAGTTTGGTGTGCTATGAAAGCTGCACCAAAACTAAGATTTTGAATTCCCCAACGTGCAGAATTCAACCTTACAGCTTCTAAACTGGTAAAATCCTTAATTTGAATTACTTTACCTTTTTTTTGAGCTCTTACAACTGCCCTACCAGGATTAAGTTTAGCTTGAGGTTGCCCCGGCACTTTAAATATTGCATCCGGCAATAAAACCATATCATTTCCCATAATGATTTTTATAAGTAAATTTTTTTTTTTTATAAGTTCAGAATACCTTAAGTATGTACTATGACTAATATGTCTAATTTTCGTCTATAAATAAAACTTACCATACAATAATATGTATTAATACATTGAAAATGTATGAATAGCTTATTACATTGAAAATGTATGAATAGCTTATTACATTGAAAATGTATGAATAGCTTAATATATTGAAAATATATGAATAGCTTAATATAAGAAGATGAATCTGAAGCTTGCTAACCTTCTTCTATTTTTATCGCACTTTTATACAATACATTGTTGATTAAATGAATTAATTTTACAAGTTTTATTTTTATATTTTATTATTACAACCTGCAAACGTGTAGTCCGACCATCCCTATAATTTTATAAAGTTTTATAATCATACTTTAACTGTCCATAAGCGCCAGTTATTCCAACTGGTGAAAAAAAAATATTCGACATTTATACGCAAAATATGGTATGTATAGACTTATGATCGTCCCTTAACAGCAACATACACCGCTTCTATATAATCTTGATCAGGATCTGCAAGAGCTGCAAGCTGGGGAGCACGAGCATTTGCAGCAGAGTTACATGTTGACGCTTTCGCAAAAATTCCCGGTGAAGCTGGTATATCTCCATAAACTCTTGAATGTGCTGAGCGGCCTAAACCTAACCGGCTTAAAGTAAAATGCCGAGTGCTCGTTATAGTTTGTAGCCTGCTAAGGCTAGAGCCTACTTGGCGAGCGCTTAATAAATTATATGCTCCTAGCATTAACGTACTTACTACTGCTAAAATAGCAATAGTAGTAAAAATACTACCTAAAAGCGGTGTAATTGTTGGAATAGAACCTAATTGCTTTAACGTAAACGGCAAAGGCTGTTTAAAAAAATAAATATTTTTTTTTTGCTGTTGATAATATTTTGGTAAATTTTCATATTTACATGTTTCAACGTAATGCTACCAATAAGCACAATTTAAGGTTAGTAATAAAGGGCCAACTGTGTTTTCATTTAAGCAATCTTGAGCACATATCGTTGCAGAATCTTGTAAATATCCTAAATTGACTATCAATTGAATTAGTAATTACGGTTTTGCTAAGTAAAATAGATCCTTAGCCACAATGTCAGAGCTGACCGCGTATTTAAATCCTAATAAAAAATCAGTTCTAAAAGTATCTAATAAGCTTGTTTTCCGCAAAATCGTAGCTATCTGAAAACCTAGGGATTGTTTAGTAAGTAGAATTAATAAAATTTGTTTTGCGAGAAAAAAAAGGACGAATCAGCTTACATTAATTTATCTTTAAACAAATGCAAAATCGCTGTTAACACAAACCGATCATATCGAGATTTTGTTACATTTGTTTGCGTACAAATTTGCTGAAATATTCATTGTTTTTGAGAAATTTTTGTAATTTTTAAGTTTTGAAAAAATTGACTATTTTCAGAAAACAGCATCTCACGGATGTCTTTAAATACTCGATAAGCATGTAGCAGCCATAAAGCATTTTTTACTCCGTAATCCCACTCAAGATGATAGCAAGCTATCATCTCTTTAACTTTTTCTAAAGTTTCTTGTTTAAAATCATTTTTTGGTAAGCTATACTTCATGAGTAATGATTTAAAAAATAAAGAATTAGTAGTACCCCACTACCATAACCTTATAAAAAGCGTAGCGTTTTACCTACTGCAGCCTTACAGCTTTGTCTTAAATGAACTAGGGTAAGATTTTACCCTAATCCTACCATACTCTATTTTAAGTGTATAGCTGGTTTTCTCAGATTCGAAAAATTATTTGGTTTTTTTGGTGTTTAATTTTGCTATTTCTATTTTTATCCTGAACAGGGAAGCTAGTAATATAATTTTAAGAATATACATATATATTATATTTATAAAAACATCCATAATATGTTTAAAAAACCCAAATCTTTAAACAAAGGTAGAAATCAATGCTGGGCTGCAAACCAATACAAGTATAAAAAAGTTCTCCATACTTTACTAAAGCAGCCCTATAAACTAAATATTTTAATTATAGAAAAAAAACAATTTCTTATTTACAGGACTATAAACTATATAGAAAAAATCAAATACCTGCAATTCAGTGATTTATAATATAAGTTCACTGAAGTTATTGTCAACAAGAAATTTATTTTATAACTTTTATTTTAAATTTATATACTATCCAACAAAAATAAAGACTTTCACTTTTATACTAAGTGAAATCCGCATAAAACTAAAAAAAATTGGTTTACTAATTTAAACTTATCGAAAAGTACTTTAGGTTTCCTTATATAAATTTTACCAATTTTTTCTAGTAGGAAAGAGAGGGATTCGAACCCTCGGTAGCTTTGACACTACTTCGGTTTTCAAAACCGATGCATTGAACCGCTCTGCCATCTCTCCAGAATAAAATTACAAAAGCGGGTGACGCGGTTCGAACGCGCGACATCCTCCTTGGCAAGGAGATGCTCTACCACTGAGCTACACCCGCAATTATATAACTTTATATATATTATATATAAAATATTCTTTTTTTAGTTGCAAAAAAGGTTTTAATTTTTAGCTACTATATGATGGTTTTGGTTGTAAGTTGAAAAAAACACTGTTTTTAATTCAATTATAGTTCCTGTTTTTTAATTATAAATACTTGCTATATAAAAAATATATATATAAAATATATATATAGCCTTCGTGATGAAATTGGTAGACATGCTAGTTTTAGGAACTAGTGCAGAGATGCATGTCGGTTCGAGTCCGACCGAAGGCAAATGAATTTTTGATTTGCGCAATCAAAAATTTCCGTCTAGTTATACGCCTAACTAGAATTATATAATTCTATAGTTAAACAATTGCAATTTTTTGTTATTATTATAAATTTGCACTATATAATTTTACTATATATACTATAGTATATATAAATTAAAATTATATAGACCATATATATATGTTTTTTTAAGGAGAAAAAAAAAAATGGCTGTACCAAAAAAACGAACTTCGAAAACAAAAACAAGAGTCCGAAAAACAATCTGGAAAAAAAAAGCTGAAAAACAAGCTACCAAAGTTTTTTGTAAAACACACAATATTTTAAATATTGTTAAAACCAAAACTCCTGGAGTTGGTTTTGGAAGTTCTAAACAAACATAAGTTTTAGGCGAATGTTGTTTAAAACAAGCATAAAATTAAATTCAAAAAAAATTAGAGTAAGTAATTTTTAAATTTAAATTAGTTCCTTATTTTTAAATTTAAAATTATCATTAGTATTCCATTAGGATAAGTATTAATAGTAGGTTTAGTGTACTACAAAAAATTGTATTTTTTACCACAGAATACTAAGCGTACCATTAAATTTTTTAATATTCATTATCTATTTAATATCATTCTATGAAATTTTTTAAAAATTCCTGGCCATTGTTTGGCAGGGCCAGTGCGCGTAGCGCCTGGCCTTGGTTGTTTACATTATTTTATTTACTATTTATGCTAGTTGTTCCAATTGTTTGTTTATTAACAACTGCAAGCGAAACATTATTTGTAAGATTTTGGGAAATTGCGACAGAGCCTGTGGCTCTGTCTGCTTATTTTGTTACAATTTCGATGGCTTTTTTTGCTTGTGTTTTTAATGCAATTTTTGGGTTTATCTTAGCTTGGGTTTTAGTAAGATATAATTTTTTTGGAAAAAAGTTAGTAGATGCAGCTATAGATCTCCCTTTTGCTTTGCCTACAGCTGTTGCAGGTTTTACTTTAGCAACTGTCTATAGTGATCAAGGTTGGATAGGTTCACTATTTTTCAATTTTGGAGTACAAATTATTTTTACCCGTTTAGGCATTTTGATAGCAATGATTTTTGTTTCATTTCCGTTTGTTGTCCGAACCTTACAACCAGTTTTACAAGAGATGGAAATCGACTTGGAAGAAGCAGCATGGTCATTAGGAGCTTCGCCATGGCAAAGTTTTCAAAAAATTATTTTCCCTCCTTTAATTCCCGCGTTTATTACTGGCATAACATTAGCGTTTTCAAGAGCTATTGGTGAATACGGGTCTATTGTAATTGTGGCTTCAAATTTTCCATTAAAAGATTTAATTGCTTCAGTGTTAATCTTTCAAAGTCTTGAGCAATATGATTATTTAGGTGCTACAGTTATTGGAACAGTAGTATTACTTGTTTCTTTAATTTTACTTTTTAGTGTTCATGTTTTACAATCATGGAATCACCGTTTTAAGAATAGCTAAAAAAAGAATTTTACCAATTAGATTCAAATCTTTTAAAACAATTTTTACTGTTTTTAAAACTCCTTTATTGTCAGACAAAATAGTTCTGTTTTTTCTATTTTTCTCGGCGTACTAGTGTAGACATAATTTCAAAATTATTTTAACCACTCTATGTTTAAAACTTGGGCGTTTTACGCCTTAAAAGCTTTGGCTCTCCTACTAAAAAGCTACGATTTTTATAACTAAGGCCTAGCATCAAAATTGTACTATTTAAGTTTGATTTTTATCTCGAGGCGCAAAGCGTCTTCGGGTTACTATAACCCATTTTTGAAACGGGTTGTTTTCTACCCCCAATAAAACGGTGTTTCAAACAAAGTTTGGATGGATCCTAAATCTGAAGTTTAGGTATACAAAAAATTGAATTTGCAATTTACTAAAAAAATTTAAATCGAAGTTGAGAACTTCGACATTTTAATTTAAAATTCCCATACTTTTATGGCCTCTATTTTTCCACTTTTTGTCCCAGCAATAAGAGACTATATTGATGTATTAAATAACGCATACGACTCTACTTTAAGTAATACAAATTTACAACAAATAGTACAGCAAAGTGTAATTTACCTATTTGCAAGTATTAAATTCCTTATTATTTATTTTTTTAGTTTTCAATGGGTACAAGACCTCAGTTATTTACCAGTTGTTGTACCTCAGCTTAAGGTAGAAATTTTAAAACAAGATTTTTTTTTACAAACTCCACAATCTAATTTTTTCACATTTTTGGAGATTCCGAGTTATATTAATAATAAATTTTTTTTAGGGTTTGCTAATAGTTTTTTTTTATGTTTACCATTATCTGTAGCTCATATTATTTCAATACGACGATTACTTATTCAAGGAATGTTCGCAGGTATTTTTTCTAGTTTAGGAACAATTTGTGGCCAAATTTTATTATTAATCTGTATTTTGTTCGGTGGTCGGTTTTTTATTACTCCTTGGTTTAATTTTCAAATATTCAATTATTTTATTGGAATATGGGTGGTTTTAAAAATTGTCTATGACATGGCACACGAACGAAGTATACGGATAATTGACAGTTCCAATACTTCAGTATTAATTAGAATTTTTTTTTTAAATTTTATATTAGCGTGGACAGAACAAAGTTGTATTTTTCAATATTTTGGAAATTTAACACTTGGAGCTGAACCTTCAATTATAGAAATTTTTTCTTCTTTAAGTGCACTACAGTCTGTTTTAGGTCATATAAATTATATAATTGGAATTATTTTGGGAAGCATTTTGTTTACCAGTTTATTTATTTTCAGTACTTTAAAATTGAGTAATTTATGTGTGCGGGTATTATCAATTTTATATTCTAGATGGGTTAGAAGATTAAATTTTAGTTTAATTACATTAATTATTGCTTTTACTTTTACATCAGTTCCATTTTATAGTTTTGATTATTTAATATTAAGTAATTTAGGTTTTGTTTCACAAGATAAAAGTTTAAAAAATACTCTATTTTCATCCACAAAAATATATGATTTTACTCCTGCAATTCAAGGTAGTAAGTTCAATACATATGCTGATGAGAAACCAGGAATTGATGCTGATATTTCCCGTTTTAATAAAGGTCGTTATTTAATGTTTGATATAAATGATAGTTTTGAACAATTAAATTACCGAGGAGAATACGCCTGGCTGATCAGAAAACACCATACACCAAAAGTTACTAGAAACCCGTCTTCTTCTGCTGTACTTTCAAAAGTCATGAAAATTTTTCAAAAAAATAAAAAATTATCTCGTCGTGAAAAACTACCTTCACAAACTGACATGTTTAGTGATGATAAATCGTCATTTCAGGTTGAACCTAACGAATTGGAAACTCCAACTACTAAATTAAACCGTCGACAAAAAAGTGAAAATCTAGTCACTAAATCTTGGGAAAGTTTAATAAATATGAGTGCTTCTAATAAATCTTTTGGTACTTATGAACCAAGTAGTACCCCAATTTTAGAAAAACAATTTCAACAAAAATATTATACTAATCCGATTTATAAAATATTATTAAGTGCAGATATTGATTTTTTCTTATCACGCCAACCTCGTGATTTTGCTTTAAGTCCAAAAGAAGAGTCAGATTTATTTCAAAGACGTGCTATTTTATCAAATTATTATGACACCCTTCGATATTATACTCAACTACCAGATGCAAAAAAATTTCAACACTTTTTTTCTGGTTCAAAAAGTTATGCTGACCGAGTTTATAACCATCAATTTAATGGTACCTTAAAAATTGTTCGTCGTTTATTTTCAATAAAGGCAAATTTAGATGAGTATACTCCCTTTTCAGGCTTACAAGATAGTTTGTCGGATGATGATATTTTTTCAGACGAGTATACTCCCTTTTCAGGCTTACAAGATAGTTCGTCGGATGATGATATTTCTTCAGACGAGTATACTCCCTTTTCAGGCTTACAAGGTAGTTCGTCGGATGATGATATTTATGATGCTTCACATCAAAAATACCATTCTGCGGGTCTGGAAAAAAGTGAAAATTCTAAACAAATAGTAGAAAAAGCGTTTTTAGAAAAAAAACTAAATAATGCAGATAGCTTTATTTTGAAGTTTGATCAACCATTGTATAAAAAAATAAACTCAAACAATTTACAGCCTAAATTTCATTCTTTTTTTCATGAAGAATTAAATTTAGATAAAAAAAATAAGAAAAAATTAAACCAAGAAAATGGTGAAAATTTTTCCGATATACTGGATACTTCTAGTACACAACAATTTAAAGAAAATGGTTCAAAGCCTTTTCTTGAATTAACAAATCCTATTCCATTTTATGTTGGATGGGATGAACAATTAAGAAAGCTTGTTATAACTAATCGTTTATCAAAAAACTATTTTGCAGGCGAATCTATGAAATTTTTTAATAAAAATACTAATAGCAACTACGATAGATTAACGAAACTTATCAAAAAAAATAAGACTATTAATTTCACAGCTTGGCCAATATCAAAAAATAATTTAGAAAATATAAAACAAAAAAATCAAATTTCGTATAATCTGCTTTTCGAATCAATTACCAATGAAAAAAATAGCATTGAATTTAAGAAGTTAGCTGATGCAAATTTACTATTATTGTTAGATGGTGATCAGGAAATGTTTGAAGAATACGGAAAATTAACATCTGTACCATCAAATATACTTTTAAACGCACAAAGAGGCAACGGTGAAGTAGAAAACGGACAAATGAAAGATATTATTCCATATACACGCGGAGGATTTGTATGGCCAGGCCATTCTGATTTAAAATTCAAATTTAAAAATTTGATATCTTCTTAATTTATACAAACCAAGTATGCCTGAAATAAAAATTGAGACCTTACTTTGCTGAGGTTGTACCAGCAACCTCATTTTTAAGACATACAGATGCTAGATACACTAGTATCTCACCTGTAAAAATGGATATTTTACATCCATTAATTAGTTTCAAGGCTGTCTTGTCTATAAACACAATATAAAATTAAATAAATAATATGGTAGATTTTTAGTAAATTACCAACCATATACTGATTTATATGATTTTTAGTACATATAAAGCCTATCAAAGTAAATTAGTAAAATAGAAGCACAATAGTATTTAAAATTAAACATAGTAGTTTTATAATAATACCTAAGGTTAGCTTACTAATTATACTAAAATTATCACTGCTACTAATCCATGAAATGGAGAAACTCCTCTATTTTTTTCCAGACACGAAACCTATAAGGCATTCTATGTTTTGCTTGTAAACCAGAGTTGTCAGCTACTATGAAAAAGCCGTAAGCTTTTTAAAAAGTAGAGGTGAAGTTTTAATAAAAAACTTAGTAATCTACCTACTAGATCCAATTTCATTAAGGTTAATAGCAAAAAAAATTTTTATAAAAAATAGTTTTTAATTATGGTAACAAATATTAATGAAATGGTAAAAGCAAAAATGCATTTTGGACATCACACACGAAAATGGAATCCAAAAATGGCTCCTTATATTTATACCAAACGAAATGGAATTTATGTTATTGATTTAATTCAAACGCATTATCATTTACAAAAAGTTTCAAAGTTTTTAACAGAAGCTGCATCACAAGGAAAAAAATTTTTATTTATTGGCACTAAAAAACAAGCGTCAAAATTAGTTGCTCAAGCAGCGCTTCAATGTGATTCTCATTTTGTCAATCAACGATGGTTAGGTGGAATGCTAACAAATTGGAAAACTATAAAAGCTTCTATTACAAAATTAAATGAACTTGAAATTAAAGAGAAAGCTAAAGACTTTGAAACTTTACCTAAAAAACAAGCAGCCACTTATAAAAAAAATAAAGAAAGATTAGAAAAATATCTAAGTGGTCTTCAAACTATGGTATCTATTCCAGATGTGGTTATTATAATAGGTCAAGTACAAGAAATTAATGCTGTAAAAGAATGTGAAAAATTAAATTTACGAAGTGTCACAATATTAGATACTGATTGTAACCCAACTCTAGCAGATCTATTTGTTCCAGCAAATGATGATTCAGTATCATCAATAAAAATTCTTTTGAGTGAATTTGTGCAATCTATTATTGTTGGTCAAAAAATATACAAAGAAAAAAAACCTGCAGCACATTTTAAAAAATAAAAACCATATACAATAATACAGATTTTCTATTTTAGTAAAAATAGAAAATTCTTTAGTCAAATAACCCTGAATAGTTACATTTTATTGAAAATACATGAAATGGTATCTACTATTATTGGATAAATTTACTATTCTTAATTTTAAATTCCTTTTATATTATTTGGTAGCAATTTTTATAGATTTTTTATATAATTTAGAGTAGTTTACACTTCAATTTTTTTAGTAATTTAAAATTACTAAAGAAATTGAAGTGTAAATCAAAAATGTATTCGTTTTAATTGTATAAAAACAGGTAAAACTAAATACTTCAGTTTTAAAAAGCTTAAAGCCGATTTTTTACGCTAATTTTTTGCTTAAAACAAAAAATAGTCGAAAACTAATTGCAAAAAATTTGCAAAAGCCAACTAATCTAATTCAACTAGTTACTATTTTTAAAAGAATTGTTTTATTTTTACAATATCGTTTAAAAAAACAGGCCTTTTCTTATTTTATTAAAAATTGCCAGAAAAACTTGGTATGTATAAGTCAGATACTTATACGTTTCACAAAAATATACATATTTTATTTAAAATAGAAACTAATTTTTATTTTAATTTTTTTCTGTGTTTATAAACCATTTTTAAATAATTGAGTTTTTTAAACCTAAAATACATGAATTTTAATTTACAACTTAGTAAATAAACTAGTTTTCAAAATTGACTTTAAGCGCCTACTAAGTTTTAATAGGAAAATACAATTGTTTCTTTTCTATTTCGTAAGGTTGTATTTCGTTGCAATCTAAAAGCGAAGCTTAAAAGCAGCGACGTTGTTTCTACGCTTCTACCAAGAGCGTTAAATGATTTTAGCACAAAATGCTTCATTGAAAAATTCTAGCTATTTTTCAAAGCAAGATAAAGCAAAGCTTCATTAACTGCTGACCATCATATAGTGCGGTTGTAAAAAATTTTAACAAACCTGATTTGTAATTGACAACAATCATGGATTTTTTTCTGCTGTATTTTGTATATAATCACAAACAAAATTTTATATAACGCTTGGTATTTTGCTAAGCAATTACTAAATATATTTTTAACTATTATGTCTCATATACCTGAAAATTTAATCCATAATTCTATAAATCCGATTTTTGATGTATCGGAGGTTTCTGTAGGACAGCATTTTTATTGGGATATCTTTGGTTTTCCAGTACATGGACAAGTTTTAATTACTTCATGGGTAGTTGTTACACTAATTGGCGTACTATCATTTTTAGGAAATAGTAATTTACAACAAGTTCCAAATGGTTTTCAAAACCTTACTGAATATATTACTGAATATATTCGTGATTTAGCTAAAACTCAAATTGGAGAAAAAGAATATTTAGCGTGGGTCCCTTTTTTAGGAACAATCTTTCTTTTTATTTTTGTTTCTAACTGGTCTGGAGCCTTAATTCCGTGGAGATTAATTGAATTGCCTCATGGCGAATTAGCAGCTCCAACTAATGATATTAATACTACTGTAGCTTTAGCACTTCTTACTTCAATAGCATATTTTTATGCTGGGTTTAGAAAAAAAGGGCTCGGGTATTTTAAAAGATATATCGAGCCGGCTGCTTTTTTATTACCTATTAACGTATTAGAAGATTTTACAAAACCTTTATCTCTTAGTTTTCGACTTTTCGGAAATATTCTAGCCGATGAGCTTGTTGTAGGTGTTTTAATTGCATTAGTGCCTCTGGTTGTTCCTATTCCCTTAATGCTTTTAGGCTTATTTACAAGTGCAATTCAAGCGCTTGTATTTGCTACATTAGCAGGTGCTTATATTGGTGAAGCACTTGAAGGGCATTAATTTAAATTTTATGCTGTCTATTAAAAGCAGATCTAATAGGCTTTCAGTCAAAAATTTATATAGCATATAAATTTTTGATTATGCTTAAGCCAAAAATATTTGTGCTGTTTAAATTGAGAAAAAGCAAGGGTAAAAGATACCTTACCTTAGGTACTCTATTTAAACTCTATTTTTTGGATACATGCTTTATTTTTATACCTTTTAAATATCTACTGTTTACAACAATTAAGTTTAACGTGAATTTTTTAAAAAAAAAAAATTTACTATAAGGTAAAATGTTTAAGCTAAAATTCCTTACCATAATCCTTAAATGAAATTATTTTAGTATATTAATTATGTTCTATAATTTTTTTTAAATAGTTTATTCTATTGAATAATTTGAACTATATACTAACTAAAGGCAGTAAAAAAGTACTATCTTTAAAATTCAATTTTGAATACCTAGAGAATAAGTTTGTTCAGTAAAGACTGAGGCCTAATTGAAATACGTGAACGGCTTTTAGTCATTTATTTGCTTCAATAAATTTAAAATTTTTCGAATTAGAACATATACTCCTATTACACTGTAATACTTACCAAGATGTGTTTTAACCACAAGTTAATGCTTTGGTTTTAGCAACTTGCTTTGGTATATCTGTTTCAGATACTGAAATATGGTTTTTTCAAAATCGAAGGGCGTATTTTTGACTGTTTTATTTATTCAAAATAAAACACGCCCCATATTTATTTTTGGATTGTAACTTGGCTGCTAGTGCAAATTTTATGTCACAGCAAAAAGTAAATTTAAAAGATTGTGTTGATTCAATTTAGTAATTCAAAATTTATTGCAAAAAAAAAAGTAGTTAATCATATTTAAATTGAATAAAATGTAAATATATAATTTTATATATCCATAGATATAAAATATATCTATCTAAAAATTAAAAATATTATTTAATAAAATTGGAGAAAATTTTTATGAACCCACTTATTGGTGCTGCATCTGTTCTTGCTGCTGGATTAGCTGTAGGTCTTGCTGCTATTGGTCCTGGAATGGGTCAAGGAACTGCTGCTGGTTATGCTGTTGAAGGTATTGCAAGACAACCTGAAGCAGAAGGAAAAATTCGTGGTGCATTATTATTAAGTTTTGCTTTCATGGAATCTTTAACTATTTATGGTTTAGTTGTAGCTTTAGCTTTACTTTTTGCTAATCCTTTTGCAGGTTAAATCAAATCTATACAAATAGAAATAAATTTTAGTTTAGTTATAAACTGCCTGAATATAATTAAAATTGTTGTTATACCATTTTATAAAATTTATTGAATTTAAATCTATTAAAATGGGAAGGCTACAAGGTTTTTTAAATTCCAACCAGTTATCAACGAAGGTGTTTAAAAAATTCCAAATTTTGGTACATACAAGTTCAGTTGATAATTGATAAGCCTGGATTTAAAAAAAACGAAACCAGCTTAATACTTTGCCTTCATCTAGAATAAAAACTTTATTTTTCCTGTAAGTTGAATTAAGCTGGAGGCTAGTATTAAAAGGTTTGTAGCCATATGAAAAAAATGTAAATATTTGTTTTTTAGAAGCTGGTTACAGAAAAGCGTAACACATTTTTTTGTAACCAAATTTCCTACATTAAAGCTTTGGTTTAATACACCAAATTCACTTGCAAAATACCCAAATTTGTTTTGTTCCTGGAATTTTGAATGCTTCGTATTTACCTGTTTGGTGTCAGACTACAACCATCTGTATATTTAGATATACTAGATATAGTATAATAAAAGTGGAGGCTTTTATGATTATTTTAACCCTCTTTGCTCATATTCCGTCTGGAGAAAGTTTTGGGTTTAATTTTAACATTTTAGAAACAAATCTTATTAACTTATCTGTAGTTATTGGAATTGTTGTTTCATTTGGAGGAAATGCATTACGATCATTATTAGATAATCGTAAACAAACTATAGTAAACAATCTTGAACAAGCAGATACCAAAGCTAAAGAAGCTCAAGAAAAGTTAAATAAAGCAAAAACTCAATTACAAGCAGCAAAAAATAAAGCTGCTGAAATTAAACAGCAGGGTACTATTACTGCGGAACAAGAAAAGAAACAGTGCATTTTTCAAACAGAACAAGATATTTTACGTTTAGAACAAGTAAAGCAAGAAACAATTCAATTTCAACAGCAAAAAGCTATTAGTCAAGTTTCGCACCAAGTTGTTTCAATGGCTTTAACTAAAGTACGTCAAAAATTAAGTAATAAATTAAAATCCAATTTTCATTCTTCAGTAAATAATTTTAATATCGTTTTATTAAAAAATTATAAATCTTAAAAAATGATACCATTTTTAAGCTTACTTTGGGTTCTCTGAACCCAAATAATTGAAGAAAAAAACACTATTTTTTATTCACCAATATCAAAGTGAAGTTTTTAGTATTAAGTTTAGATTCAATTACAGATTGTAACAAGCTTAAAAAGCTGAAAAACATACAAATTATTAAAAATTTTAGGAAGTTTATTTACCGATGGTTAAAATTCGACCTGATGAAATTACGAGTATCATTCGAGGACAAATTCAACAGTATAATAAAGAAATAAAAGTAGTCAATGTTGGAACTGTTTTTCAAGTAGGGGATGGAATTGCAAGAATTTACGGTCTTGAAAAAGTTATGGCAGGTGAGCTTGTTGAATTTAATGATGGAACTGTAGGTATTGCATTAAATCTTGAGTCAAAAAACGTTGGAGCAGTTTTAATGGGTGAAGGCTTAACAGTTCAAGAAGGGACTTCTGTACGAGCAACTGGAAAAATTGCTCAAATACCAGTTGGGGACGAATATTTAGGTCGAGTTGTAAACCCATTAGCTAAAGCAATTGACGGTAAAGGTGAAATTGCAACAAATGAAAACAGATTAATTGAATCTGCAGCACCTGGAATTATTTCACGTCGTTCTGTTCATGAACCATTACAAACTGGATTAGTAGCAGTAGATGCAATGATTCCAATCGGCCGTGGTCAACGAGAGTTAATCATTGGAGATCGACAAACAGGAAAAACTGCAGTTGCCACAGATACTATTTTAAATCAAAAAGGAAAAGATGTTATTTGTGTATACGTTGCTATTGGTCAAAAAGCATCGTCTATTGCTCAAGTTGTTAATGTTTTACAAGAGCGCGGCGCTTTAGAATATACTATCATTGTTGCTGCAACAGCTGATTCTCCTGCTACTTTACAATATCTTGCACCATATACAGGGGCAGCTTTAGCTGAATATTTTATGTATAAAGGCCGACACACGTTAGTTATTTATGATGATTTATCTAAACAAGCTCAAGCATATAGAGAAATGTCGTTACTTCTAAGAAGACCACCAGGTCGAGAAGCTTATCCTGGAGACGTTTTCTATTTACACTCACGATTATTAGAACGAGCAGCAAAATTAAGTGATCAGCTGGGTGGAGGGAGTATGACTGCTCTTCCAATTGTAGAAACACAAGAAGGAGACGTATCAGCTTATATTCCAACAAATGTAATTTCAATTACAGATGGACAAATTTTCTTATCGGCCGATATCTTTAATTCAGGAATTCGTCCTGCTATTAATGTTGGGATTTCTGTTTCGCGAGTTGGATCTGCTGCTCAACCAAAAGCGATGAAAAAAGTTGCTGGTAAATTAAAATTAGAATTAGCGCAATTTGCTGAACTTGAAGCTTTTTCTCAATTTGCTTCAGATTTAGATCAAGCTACACAAAATCAATTAGCTCGAGGTCAAAGATTGCGTGAATTATTAAAACAACAACAAGCTTCACCATTGTCAGTAAGTGACCAAGTTGCTACTATTTATGCTGGAACAAATGGGTATCTTGATAAAATTGCAGTAGATGATGTTCGATCTTTCTTAGTTGGCCTGCGCGAATATTTATCGACAAATAAAGCAAAATATGGTGAATTAGTTAGTTCAACCAATGCTTTTAATGAAGATGCTGAAACACTTTTAAAACAGGCTATTAACGACTTTACTGAAGGTTTTTTAGCGAAATAATATAGACAAACAATACAAATTTCCGGCTTATTCAACTTTAATAAAATAATTCAATAATAATTTAATAAAATAATTATTGAATTATTTTATTATCAGATTATCATCTTTACTTAACAAACTAAACCCTTTTACTCATACGACTCGTGGTGAAATTAGTACGTTTATTGACCAACGAGTACAGCCTCGATATCCTATATCGAACAAGGCTTCATCGTCCACGATAAACGTTCACAATCAGAATATTTTTTATGGACATCATAACTCTCAGGAGATACATATTCCTCAAGGCCAAACGAATTCAAGTGGTGCTATAGGGATTACTACCAAGGGCATTAATAAAAAACTTGGAATTAGTGCAAATCTTAAATTTACAAACAATTTAAGTGTTCATATGGTAGCCGATAGCAACAAATCCATGTCAGGTCGTGTTAGTTATGTTTCGGATAAAACAGATAGTAAATCTCTTAGCGATACTACTACTACTTCAGAATATATTTCATTACCAACTAACTCTTCACCTTCAGAAATTTTTGGATCTAAAGCTATTGTTGCTTTCTCCCCTGTTTTAGTTGGTTTTTGAAACGGCTTGAGCTATTCATTACTTCTTATTCTCATTTTAATTGTTTTACCTGCTAAACAAGTATTCAAAACTACAAATAAAGAAAAGAACTTTAATTTTGAGATGGAAGATTATGATTATTTAACAACCTCACCCCCTGGCCAATATGGTGGTTTTAATATTAAATACTTGGTACCTTCACGGTATGTGAATTTAGATCTTATTAATAAAATCTATTTACAACAAAAAAAGAAAACTCCTCATTTAACACGTGGGTATATTATTAACGATTTTGCACATTATCGTAATATAGTTTTAAATCAACTTGGCAATTATTGTACAATTTCTGTTTTTTTTTTTTTTAGTCCATGGTATTTATTTAGTTTTTCAATAATAACAAACAAAGTTACTTCATGTGTTAGTAGCAATATACAAACTAGTTCATTTATTATTCTACTTTCTAAATTTTTTGAAAACCGTTCAGTAAGCTTAGTACTAACTTTATATTTTTATCGTCAGCTTTCCAAGCCCTCGACGAGTGCTTTAATTCTTTACGAACAAAAAATTCTAGAACCTTTATTTGGTTTAAAAAGAAAATAATTTTTTACTAACTAAATTTAGTATATATTATATACGATGGTGAAATCGATTAGATAGATACAGTACACTGTCAGCTGAATTTCCAGTCTAAGAAGGAGAAGGCGAGGGCTGACGAGTAGTCCTGTCACTCGATCTGATGCCCCAGTTCTTCGTACTTGGTTTGGAAACGCAAATCCGTGGGTGTTTATTTCTGGAGTTGCTGGAGGTGCTGCAGGAGCGGGTGCAGACGTAGCTACATCTGAAACATCAGCTTTTAATTCTACTATAACGTCTTCTTTGAAAATCATATTTATATTTCTCCAATTTAAGAATAATTTTTTTTTAACTGCGTAATCCTGTCACGTTTAGCTTTGTTTGTAATTTCCACACTTTCGTCAATATAAAAAAAATTTATAATTTTCTTGAATGGTATCAGCAATCGTTTTAGAATTTAGATTTACTGTTGCTAAAGAACTTTTATTATATATAAGGTTTTTATATATTTTTGTGTTAAAGTGGCTAATATTTGTATTTTAACGAATGAATGCAAGCCCCTGTGCCGCACCAAGATCAAGTTTTCCATTGATCGGGTATATACTAATTATATTAAACCTTTTACAGCAGTTAGTGTATCGTTACCGGTTAAAACAATGTAATTTCATGATTCATAAAAATATATTTTTTATATTAGTATTAATAAATTCTAAATTACTATTTTAGTTTTTTCAATAAAAAAACTACTATTGAAATTTTTGAATTAAGGAGGTGATCCAGCCGCACCTTCCAGTACGGCTACCTTGTTACGACTTCACTCTCGTCACCAGCCCTGCCTTAGGCGCTCTTTTCCATAAAGGTTAAAGTCACGACTTTGGGCCAAGCCAATTCCGGTAGTGTGACGGGCGGTGTGTACAAGGCCCGGGAACGTATTCACCGCTGTATGGCTGACCAGCGATTACTAGCGATTCCAGCTTCATGCAGGCGAGTTGCAGCCTGCAATCCGAATTAAGACCGAGTTTTTGAGGTTAGCTTATTCTTGCGAGGTAGCATCTCATTGTCTCGGCCATTGTAGCACGTGTGTCGCCCAGGACATAAGGGGCATGCCGACTTGACGTCATCCTCACCTTCCTCCGGCTTATCACCGGCAGTCTCTATAATTTCCATATATAATGCAATTATAAACAAGGGTTGCGCTCGTTACGGGACTTAACCCAACATCTCACGACACGAGCTGACGACAGCCATGCACCACCTGTCACCACCAGCTTACAAGTAAGCAAAAAAAATTCTTTCGAGTTTTTTAGTGGGATGTCAAGTCCTGGTAAGGTTCTTCGCGTTGCATCAGATTAAACCACATGCTCCACCGCTTGTGCGGGCCCCCGTCAATTCCTTTGAGTTTCACTCTTGCGAGCATACTCCCCAGGCGGGATACTTCACGCGTTAGCTACAGCACTGGACGTTTTTAGTCGGACAGCACTTAGTATCCATCGTTTACGGCTAGGACTACAGGGGTCATGTATTTTTGCAAAAAACAAATATTGCTAAAAACATACGGACTATCTCATTCTCTGAATACCATAAATTTTAAAAAAATTTAGGGAGCATAGTTTTCACTTCAGAGATCCAGCGTTGTTGAAGTTCAAGATCTTTATATGTAATCATTACTTTTGGCAGACAACTTTTGATCGGGATATAAGGTAAAATAATTCGTAAAAATTTTTTTAATTCGTTTGTAGAAAACCAAAGTCTACAATATTCAGTTTGTTTTGAAAGCTTTCTATGGTTACTAGAAATACTAGCTACACGAGTAGACACCCCCCAAACAACGAATAAATATTTAGATAAAATATCTACAGAATCTTTGGAAAACCCATCAGTACAAATTACGCCTTTTCTTTTATTAGAAATCAAAGAACCATCGTCTAACCACCAAATAGCAAGAGATAATGGTGTTAAATGATTAAGCCAACTTCTTTTTATTGCAATTTTATTATGTGAATATGTTCTAGAATATATAGAACTTAAGCTTTCTAAGGCTTGACTTTGATACAAAAGTTTTTGATTAACCGAGAAGCCATCAGGTTTTTGTATAATTGTGGAATTTTCAGATGAAATTTCCTTAAGCATAGAAACTTTCCATTCAAAATAATCTTTTTGAATAATACTATGACGAACTTGAAATCGGGCGTTTTTATAATTTTTATGAATTTTTAATGAACCATCACCTAAAATTGATCCTAAAATAATACTTACACAAGAATCCGACAAAGGTATGTTTTTAAGAATTTTTTTTTCTAAATTTACATTTTTTAAAGAATTTTTTATACCTACTATCTCTTGAGTATTCATAGTCTCTACGGGGTTTTTAAAAAACTTCCCTCGGGATTGTTTTATACTAAATATAAAAGGTTCCCCGATATAGCTGGATGCACACTTAAATTTCACAATTTAAGGGGACACCTTCGACCTATATTTAAATTTTTAAATAAATAAATTAATTAAAAACTAGCCTCGTAGTAACTGAGGCTTGGAGCGGGTCAGATCTATCTAATCCCTTTCGCTCCCCTAGCTTTCGTCTCTCAATGTCAGTTTCGGCCCAGCAGAGTGCTTTCGCTATTGGTGTTCTTCTCGATATCTACGTATTTCACCACTACACCGAAAATTCCCTCTGCCCCTACCGTACTCTAGCCTACTAGTTTCTGTTGCCATATTAGGGTTAAGCCCTAATTTTTAACAACAGACTTGGTAAACCACCTACAGACGCTTTACGCCCAATCATTCCGGATAACACTTGCATCTCCTGTCTTACCGCGGCTGCTGGCACAGAATTAGCCGATGCTTATTCCTCAGATACCGTCAATTTTTCTTCTCTGAGAAAAGGAGTTTACAACCCATAGGCTTTCTTCCTCCACGCGGCATTGCTCCGTCAGGCTTTCGCCCATTGCGGAAAATTCCTCACTGCTGCCTCCCGTAGGAGTCTGGGCCGTGTCTCAGTCCCAGTGTGGCTGATCATCCTCTCAAACCAGCTACTGATCATGGCCTTGGTAAGCAATTACCTTACCAACTAGCTAATCAGACGCAAGCTCAACTTTAGGCAAAATTTATTTCACTCCTCAGCATACGGGGTATTAGCAACCGTTTCCAGCTGTTGTCCCCCTCCTAAAGGTAGATTCTTACGCGTTACTCACCCGTCCGCCACTAAAAAATACAACTATAAAGAATTATAGTTGTAAGTTTTCGTTCGACTTGCATGTGTTAAGCATGCCGCCAGCGTTCATCCTGAGCCAGGATCAAACTCTCCATGAAAAATTTTTAATTAAAAATTATATTTTTTAATAAGATTTTATAGATACTTTATATCTATACTTTTATAGTATAGTATACATTTATATTTATGTCAACCCAGTCTGCCTCTATTAAACAATTTTTCTAATTTTCAATTTTTTGAAATTGTTTACTAGTTTTGTTTTTACTAAATAAATCGTCATATTTCGTTTTCCAAAAAATTGGAACACACTTTTTTGAAAAAAAATTGATTAGTTTCAGTAGCTTTTGTACTAAAGTAGCCTACCTGGTTTTGTTTAACCGTTTTTTCCTAATAAAAATAAATAAATGTTTCAGGTTTTTATTTGATACCAGTATAATGGCACATGTGCATTATTGTGACTTATATAATGACTTATTTTAATTTTTAACAACATTAAACACAAGATATGGGTCATTAAATAATAGAAAGATTTTATCTAAATATAATAGCGACATTTTACACACCGTATTTTCTCATTTCATTCTAGTGTAATAGATATAAATGTATAAATTAATATTTATATAATTTATGTAGCAGGTACTTACCTATGCATAAAACAAATATACATATACTTAAACTGCTTTTCGTTAATTACTTTATTAAGTAAAATAATTTATCCGTAGTAAATTTATCATTACTACGATAAGCAATCATGTCTTTAACGTAAAACATTCTATTTTTGGTTGTCCAAGAATAAGTGTTACAAATTATGACAAATTTCGCCATAATTTGTATTTTGAAAAATTTCTTTTTTTTTTAGTTATATATTTCTTATATATAACCCAGGAAAAAAACAAGTACAACTCTATAAATTGAACCAGCGAATTAAAAGTACTGAGTTTGTGTGTATGTGCTTACAGTATTTATAATTAATTCTTGGATTTTTTATTTATTTATTTCTATTTAATTTGAATAGTACTTGTTTGATAGGGTACACTAAGAATAACTTGTATTATGAAAGTCTTATTATGTTTAAATATTTTAAATAGATTTTAAAATATTGGTAGTGTAAATTTTTTATAAAATTTATGGTACAAGATAAAAATTGAATTTTAAAACAGACTTCTCTAAAGCTGTAAAAATAATAGGCTTAAACTCACTATTAGACTGAAATATTAAAAAATAGAACAATTCTACACTTTCTTCATGATAAGAATCAAAATCATATACATATTCTTTGGGAAAAATTTCTCCTTTACGAATAATACTATTTTCTAGCAGAGCAACTGAATCACTCATTTTAAAATTATAAATACTTTTTGGAGTAGCATTACAAGTTGGTGAGTCTCCACCATTCTATTCTATTAGTATTCTGGAGTCTTTTTAGAACCTGCAAATCCAGTGCCTAATTCACCTACTTTTTGTTTGTTAAATTAAATAATGGTAAATCAGTCATAAGATAAATTTTGAATATTCAAAATTTTTATTTAGTAAACGATTAGTAATCATCTCGTATTAAGTTTTGTCACTAACTTTAATACTAAGCTAGTTTTATTCAAAATAATTTTTTGTTCATATCTGTTTATTATATAAACAGCTCTATTCTCGAACATTTAAGATTGCCTACAAGCTTTGTAATAAATTTCTATATGCTACCAATAAGTAAATATTTTTTTATTTTTGTTTATTTGATACTATAAATGGTATTTTTATAAAAAATATTTTTCTATAACCAAAATAGCAATTCGTTATACTATCTTATTAATATTACAAAAAATAATTAGAGAAGTTTGTGATATTATTATGGTCTCATTATTTGATATTTTGTTTTAAGGTTTTTCCTTTATACTTTACCATTATAAAGTAAAATATTTATACTTTCAAGCTTTTTAAATAAAATATTTCTATGTTTTAAATAAATTACAATTTTTTTATTTTTGCTTGCTGCCGTATACAGATCTTTTAATTCTTCCGCATTTCCGCGTGATGGATATAACTCTAAGTCTTTACATATATTTCCTTCTACATCCTAGATATTTTTAATCTCTTGTTTAATTTTGCGTAAATCCTATTAATCTTAAACGGCGGGGTTTTGGTTTTTCAAATTCTCGTTTTTTATGTTCAGACCAATATGTCTTAAAAAATTACCATTTTTATAATTCAAATCATTTATAAATTTCTGTTTTTATGTAATTTTCTAACTTTTTTTGTATTTATGTATTCCATCCATCTAGTAAAATTATTTTTCCTTCTGTACCCCAAGATTCATCAACAGTACACACATACCCTTTTTTAAGGTTATCACCCGGAATATATTTTAATGAAATGAAGTAACTACATAATGTTGATCTAGTTTTTGCTGTTCCTGGACCACTGGTCCAGGCTCCAGATTAAATTGATGGGCTTGTTGATGTTCTGACCCTCTAAAGTCTTTTCAGAGTCGTTTCAAGGTCCATTATTTTTTAAACTTTTTGGGTTTTTGGTTTTCTTGTATTTGCTGACTCTGTCATAATATATATATTTCTTTTTCAATATTAAAAAATTTTTTTTATTGCTAAACGATTAAAAATTGCGTATCATAAATTTTGTACCTATTCTATAATATTGGTCAACTCAGTAAAAGAGTAGCTCACTATTACTTATGTATCTAAGCAAATTGAAATTTATTAAAAATTTCAATATTTTATATAGAGACTAGTTCTGTATTTTAATTATCTTTGGTATAACTGAGCTATACACGCAATTTTATAAATTAGTAAACAATAATTTTCAAAATAGAATTACTATTTTTAAACAGATTTTTGATATCATGTATTTATGCATCACCTATCTTCTTTATCTCATTGTAATGTAATTTTAAAACAAGATCTTCTTTAACTGAAAAAGTAATAGGATCCTGTTGACTTTCAGGGTGAAATATTAAAGAACACTCTAGTAGTCCATTTTTTTTCACCATACACATCAAAGCTACATACAGATCCTTTAGCAAGCAGTTGCTTGTCGTGAGTAGTTACATCTTGTAATAGAACAATCTGATCAGATATATTAAGGTTTTGTAGTTGGTCGACAGCAAAATCTGGGGTTGGTGAGCCTCTACCTGGCGTCTCAAGTTCTGGCGCTCGAATGTCTGGAGTTTGCCCATAATCTGCAAAAAAATTTTCTAATTCATACGCTTTTCGTTTATTTAATTTTGTTAAATCAGTCATAGTAAAAATTCTAAAGTATTTAATAATTTTATTTAGTATAATAGTAGTATACTATACTAAATTTTGGTAATTAAGTAATTTATACTGGTTCTTCGGGAAGTATATTTTTTGTCCAATCTTTTTTTTCAGCACTCAATTCTTTCTTAGGGTAACAGGAAACTAATCTAGTACGATCTCTAGTTTCTCCCGGAAATTCCTGTTCCAATGTATATGAATAGTGCCAAATAATATCAAGGTAAATTTCATTTTCTTGGTTTGGTATCGATTAAACTTGTGCTTTCCTGGAATTAAAACAATAAAAGTTTGTTTAGAACTCCACTCCGATATTTCTATACTATACCACTACTTCCATATTGTTTGCCTTAATATAAATTCAGCTAAATTGCACATTTGGTCTTCTTCTATATTCATTAAGTCTTTAAAACTTCTCGCTTTTCCATCTTTGTGATCTGGATTAACGCAATAATTAACCAGTTTACGCGCCGTCTCACGGATCTCACCCCCATCTAACATAAGCTGTTCAGGGGTTATTGTTATTTTATGCAGTCTTGCCTGTTGTGGCTGAGCCGCATATTGTACCATTTATTGTGGTGTGATATTTATTTTTTTTGAATGGGACTTTCTTGACGAAAGACTGCAGAAAACATTGGTGGTGGTTTTAAGGTTCGACACACGGTTTCGCTCGGACCCACTGTTTTGAAATCTTCAAAGACAACTTTATTTCCACCTCGAAACGGTTTTGAATCCATAATCTATAATAGTATTTTTAAGTAATTAATTTTTTTTTTAAGCTATAATAAAAGAATTACAAAGTTGTGATAAAATTTTCTGTTTAGCTGCATTGCAAATAATAGGTTTTATAGGAAATTCAATGATCGCCATTCCTTCTACACTGGATTCAATAACTATTGCCTGCATTCCACAAAAAATTTTGATTTTAAGAAAATTTTTCATACATACTAACTTTGTTCCAACTTTTAAACAGAAAAAATTATGTTTTATCCTAAATAGTAGTTTTCTAGGACGCTTTCAAGCAATTATTCCAAACGGATCCCTAGGATTTTTCTGTTTAGATTTTTCAATTGAGTTTTGGTTAGAACTGTCATGGTATTCAGGCAAAATATACTAGAAAATTGTAATACCACCCAAAAAAGCTAGCAATACGAGCGAAATATAATTTGGATTTTGTAAACAATATTGTTGAATAATTTGAGTCATGTTGGTAGTAACAGTCTTTTTTCGAGATTTAACAAAAAAAATACTAAACTTAGGGAAAAAACTATGGTAGTATTTGATAAAAATTTTTCAGCTATTTTTTCAACAAGTTTTAATTTCATACAAATTATTATTGTTATTTTAATTTTTATCTTTTTTTACTTAAAAAGATATATGGGTTATTAACTTAGTTAATAAGCCAAGTTTTCGTTCGACTTGCATGTGTTAAGCATGCCGCCAGCGTTCATCCTGAGCCAGGATCAAACTCTTCATAAAAAATTTTTAATTAAAAATTGTATTTTTTAATAAGATTTTATAGATACTTTATATCTATACTTTAATAGTATAGTATACATTTATATTTATGGTAACCCAGTCTGCCTTTATTAACGGTTTTTTTTAATTTATAATTTTTAATTTGGTAAAATTGTTTGTAACAATTTTACCTATTCGTATAAGTAATAGGCTGCTTGTAAACTTTTATAATAATTTTCTCTTATCATATTTCGCTATATCATTGCTTTATATCTCCACAGAATTAATGTGAAAAAATACTCAAACTAGCTCTGATACCAATTGCTTTTGTACTAATTTTATATATTTTCTTTTTTACTTATAGAATAATTCGAAGTCCCGCCTGTTTCAATGAATTTTTTATTTTATTTAGCCGTATTATAACCAATTATATTTTTACCATGATATAGAGTTATAGATGAAGATACCAATAAGAATTACGGATCATTTGACTAAGTCGTGTTAATGGGTCTTTTCTAAAAGAGTTTGTTATTTTATTTAAAAATTCTAGTTTTTTTTTATTAAGACTTCAGATCAAATTTTTTATGATAAGTATAGCTTAAATATCGTATTTAATTTTCCCGTAACCTAAATTAAAGTCACTTGCAAAATTAAATGTCTAGCTCGAAGAATTAAGTTACTAGTTCAATAGTATAGTAAGTTTAAAACTTGTACTACATTTTATTTTTTATAATTTATTATAAGAAATACAGCAACAACAACGGTGAATAGAAACTTGTAAAAAGTGGCTGTTCATTAGGTTTTATAAATAATTGGTATTGTATTACATACAAATAAATATAAATATATTAATTTTTTTAATCCTGTATGCACAGTATTAATTAATGTTGTTGTATTTTCCTGGGAGGCTCTATCAACTTCATTTATTAATACTGTGCCATTTTCTTACCTAGCTATAACCCCAGCATTTAAATAAGCTAGGGTGATTATCGTACTCTTTTTTCAGAGTATTTTTCGGTAGTCAATAAAAATTTTTTTTTTAACTTAGTAATTCACTAGTGTCAAAATAATTGAAAAAAAAAAAATAATAGAGTATAATACTCTATTATAAAATCATATTTAATATATTTACTATATTTTTTAAAAATTGAAAATTATATGAACACAAAGAATTCTACTTTTATATCAGAGGATAATCGTCTAGCTTGATTAAATAATTGGAAAAAAGTTTTTACTATTTGGCACTGGCTCCCTGGGTTTTTATTTATAGCTGAAATTCGTAAGTGTGTCCCAATTTTTATTCCTTTTAGTTGTTATCGATTCGAAACTGAAGCACCTGAACTTGTAAAAAATGATAGTTTAGATAATTTTATTACCAGTACTCTATTCTATCCAACTAAATCGGCAGTTGATAATCAAAATTACCAATATTTAAATGCATACTATATATCAAAGTCTCTTAACTTGAAAAATAATCGGTTTTTTGACGGTAAATATGTTTGGCAATCCTCGTTAACGAATGCTAAAACAGTATTAGAACATGCTATTGAGTATAATTCAATATATGAATTATTATTGAATAACTATTTTATTGAAGATTTAAACTTACACCGCTCCCGCCAGAGTTTAGTTAATCAAAATCCTTGTTTTGAGAAAAAGCATATTGCTAGACTCGATATTAAAGATTCTGATTTTTATAAATCTACGAAAAGTCGTCAACAATACTTTAATGAACTAAAAATGGCACATTGGGATTATCAGATATTTGTGATGTCAGCTCTTTGTTTTGTTTTAGGTTCAATATATCGTGAAACTCAATTTACAGATAAAGATATCTCTATACAAGTAGAACACTTCTTAATAGATATTATTAAGTTTTTTTGGTGTGACGCATGGTGTGATGCTTTACTTTCTGTTTTTGAGGAAATTCATTTATTTTATTATCAGCCATTCGCAACTTTAACAACATTAAACATGTTAAATTTTGGTACTGGATTATCTGTGTTCAGTGCATCAGATTCTATTAAATATAATAAAACAATAATAAAGTATTGCAAAGCTTTCCATCTCGACTTTCTGATTCCAAGCTCTTTTTTTGAAAGTATAGTGTTAGAAAATAAAAAGATGGGGAAAGAATTTATGCATATCTTCTATACGTATGAAAAATTTTTTAATATGTGTTCCGTTTGGCAAAAAGATTATCGCATATTTAAAGAAACATTCCTGCCCGATACACAAGACGATAATCGCATGAATGAAGCAGGTTTTTTTACTACGTTAGCAAACCAGGATGTTCCTGCTGGCATAAAAAAAGAAATAAAATTATGGATTAAAAAACACATATTTGCAGATTCTGATCGTTGGATTTACCCGTCCAATTTAAATGATTATTTTAACCAAATTTATGAATTGAATTTCTCTGATTGTTCCAAAGAACATAAACAATTTCACGAAATTGTATGTATTTTAACATTTTTTGGTAATCTTGGTGCATTAATGAATAACGATTTAATTGAAGCTAATAATATAGCTTCAGTTCAATTTGAGGATGAACTAGATCAAGTTTTTTGCTTGGAAGACGAATTATCAATTATTCTTCCAAATATAGATATTTTGAATGTTTTGATACACCATGAAACTTCATTTAAAAATTTAGAAAAATTTAAAAAAAAATAATTATTTTTTTTTTAAAATCACAAAATTGTAGTTGAAATAAATAGTATATAAAAAATAGTTTACTACTATTAGTAGAAACCTAAAAAATCTTAGTGGTACAAAAACATGCTTCAATATATAATACCAAAAATTTTTTTAAAATTAAAGTCAATAATTTTTATTTGGTTTAAAATTATTGACTTTAAGATTCCTAAGTCCTTATATTATATATAAATATATAAATAATATATAAAGCCTATTTAGCTCAGTTGGTAGAGCATCCGTCTCATACGCGGATTGTCACTAGTTCAAGTCTAGTAATAGGCAAATTTTAAGAATCAATATAAATTCTAATGAACTTTAAACGTGGGCTTTTTCGAATGGTAACACTGCTATTTCCAATGGATTCTTTTAAAAACTATTTTAGTCGTTTCGAAAAAATTTTTTAAATACGTTTCTTCTCAGATTCCGTATAAAGTGTGTACGCGTTGTATGCCTCGGATAAAAGTATTGACTTTTTTATATCAAATTTGATAATTTTTTTAAAATTATCATGTAGTTTTTTTTTTGGTGCAGGGTTGAAGGATATAGGTAACAATATTTTAAAATGTTAGTAGTTTTAAAATATAGTAATTTTTTTTTAAATCCTTCATTGCGAAGCGAATAAGAATTTTTATAAATAAATGTAGGGTGTAGGGTGATGCAGGAATTTTGAGTGCTTCTTAAACTTTCTAAATATAATTTTTTTTTTAGCGAGGAAAGGTACTTTATAAATACATCTAATGTAGGGTATTTGAGTGCTTCTTATTCTGCGAAGCAGCAGAATTTTATTGCGAAAAATTATAGGGATGAAAGGTTATGTAGGTGATCGAGTGCCTCTTAATAGTTTTCGATGAAAGCGAAGTGAGGAGTTTTCTTTTAAAAGAAGCGAATTTTAAAAGAAAAATTGTAGGGATGAAAGGTTATGTAGGGATTAAAGATTGCTTCGCAGTAGTTTGAGTATTAAAATTGTTTTTTCTTTTAGAAAAAACAAGAGCGAGTAGTTTTTTGAGTATATTTTTATTTTTAAACTTTTATTTTAAAGCGAATCAGTATGGACACACATAAGATTAAATGGCATGGACAAGATGGATAAAATTTCTTGTTTGATACAACGTTGACTTTAGAAGATGTTTTTAAAGATAATGGTAAATTACTTCCATACTCTGAAATTAAGAAAAACCTTTTGATTTTTTTTAAGATTTTAAGGATTTAAGGATTTATAATGCCCCTAGAGTAATGTTTCTATATGTAGAAAGTATGGGTTGTTACACTCGTATGGTTTATGATAAATTTAAGGTGGTTTTAGCTTCCCTGTTAAGTCATTTATTACGGGGTAATTATTCTCGGAATGCACTAGATGGTATATGGAAAGAATTGGAATTTGGTGGGATCTCATGTCTTGGTTACCCAACAATAGATAATAATCACGTCGTGTTCGGTAATGGTGTTTTAAATTTAGATACAAAACATTTCCAAAAGTTTACGCCTATTATATTCACAACGCATCGTTTAACTTTTGGCTATGATCGTGATTTTAAAAATATTCCAGCATTTTTAAAGTTCTTGGATGATTTTTATTCAGGTTATGAAGATAGAAAAACATACTTACCAAGCATATTGCAAACTATTTTACTCAGTACAACAGATTTTCAAATAATAGTATATATATGGGGGCCAGGTGGAACTGGTAAAAGTATGCTACCTACTTTATTAATAGCTCTGCTTGGAGATCAATCTCGTATCTCTATGACTTTATCAGCTTTAAGCAATGATCAATTTGAAGTAAGTAATTTAGGTGGAAAGAAAATCGTATTAATAAATGACACAAATGGAATCATGAAGGACCCATCTGTATTAAAAGCTTATTCTGATGGTGATCTTTTAAGGGATCGTAAACATCCTGTTCAAGGTAACCAAGGAGCGCCGCGCGCCAGAAAATAGTATTTTAGGTGTAGGTAATGGGCCTTTAGTAACTGATGATCGTGGTAATGCGATAGACCAACGTTTACGTGTTTTCCAAACAGAAAAAATATACGAAGGTAGGACTTCACTTATAAAAAGATTAAAAGATAATACGTGGAGAGGGCCATTAGTTATTTTTTAATTACCAGGTATATTTAATTGGATTGTAGGTGCTCACGAAAATGAAGTTACAAATTTCATGACAAAATCAAAGCAACCCGTTTTAAGTTTTAAAAGTTCTTTGGCTGAGAGTAGCGCAAACATAAATTCAGTGTTAAATTGGGTTACGGAACAACTAGATGCTTCTGATGAAACTATTCCTGTAGGTTTCAAGTGTATAGATAAAAAACTTGAAGTGATTACTACAGGGAACTTTTTATATCCAACGTATGTTCTGTGGTGTAGGAAAAACGCGGTAACTATCGTAGATAATAATGTTTTCAGTGAAATGGTTATACAAGCGTGCGCGGATCTTGGATTCAAGGCATATAAAAAACGCACCAAATGTGGGATACAAATAGTCGGAGTTAGTATAAAAGCTATTGTAAAACACCCATCATATCAAATGGGGAAAACAATCGACGTCTCAGTATCTGAGACTGCTAGAAATACAAACGTTAATTCAGAGGTACATAATATGGTTATACCAGCACAAACACCTGATACTGAGCATGTCAGTTTACATGGCGTAGATGGAAATTTAAATCCAATGATGGTTCCGGATTATATTGGTCATTTACTTAAGAAGTCTGAAATAAAACGTGTCATACAAAAACATGTAAGAGCCATTAATTACAATGAGGATTTAAAAGAAAGATTAGTGAAAGATTCCATATTTGAACATGGAGTGGAAAATCCTATTGATGAATTCCTTAGAATTAAAAGAGAGCATTTTCAAAGATGTTTTGATTTCTTAAAAAACAAAGGTGTTACTATATATAAGTATAAAAGTATGGAAATATCAGCCCGTATTCAACCTGTAAACTCCGATAAAACTATTAATAGTGTAAACGGGGTAGTTCGAACATTTCTTTTTAAAGAAATTGGAGAATATCTGAATACACAAGGAATGGTTTTGCTAGATTTAGACATTGTTTCTTGTTTGACTTGGGTTCTTTTAGGTTTCTACCCTTCCCATTTACCATTGATTAAGCAAGCTGTAACAACAGATGGAATTTGGAAAGCTTTTGAAAAACAATTCAAAATTAGTGGGAAAGGTCTTTTTTTTTTTACAATAAAAGATATGTCAAAGTTTGTTTCTACTCTGTAATATTTAGTGGGGGAGCAAATGCTATGATTTCTGGCATTATAGAGCGGGAACAAAAGTCCAGAGGTATGAGACCTGAAGAATTTAGAAATCGTGCGGATTATGAGTCTGTGCATCATCATGCAAGGGAAATGGCAAGTATAATGAATACCATGCCGTTAATACAAAAGTTTAGAGCAATGTCAGAATATGTTGAAAAAACATATGATAGAGAAAAACTTATGGGACCAACAGGTCATTTCTATCCTATTAATAAAACAGAGTGGAGACGTAGTTTTTCCTGATTCTTACAATCTATGGAGTTTTCATTATTAGCAGAGTCTACAAACGAAACTTTAAAGTTATACGATAGTGCATTATTATTATATCATTTTATTTTTTTTTGATAATGTAATTGCTGTAAGAAAAGATGAGGCTGTTAATTTTATAAGACAGCTTGTTAAATAAATGGAAATACCATCTAAAAAGGTAAATCTAAAATTTACTCAAAAAATTGAGTTAAAAGAAGCGGACCCGGCACTAATTAAGAACCTTAGTTAGTTTTCTCTATTTATTTCGAGAAAGTTAAAGATTTACAAAAATTCGCAAAGAAAAGAGAAAACGAGGCATATGTATTAATACATATTGTCCCACTTCTCTTTTCTTTTTTTATTAAAATAATATACAGCATAAATAGATATAAACACAAAAATTAAACCTCCACAAAGTTGAAACACTTGAAAAAAGAAAAGTAAAAGCAGAAGCGTTTTTCTTTACAAAAGTAATCTGAGCTTGTTGTGCTTGCTCGTCACGTAAGTTTTCCTTAAAGTTTTCAAGAAGTAAATCAACTTTTTCATTAACTTTCTCTTGAATTAATGAAGTGTCTACAGTTTGAACCTCCAATACTGGCTTAAACTCACCAATATTGGATGGCGGGTTACAAGTCCCAACGTTATGGGGTTTACGAAAGTATAAAAAAGCAGCAGTGGAACCAATTAATAGTAAGCTCCATTTGTGACTATGAATATGATTTCCAAATTTATATAAAAAAGGATCCTTTGCAGCATCTGTACCTGCAGATATAGCTGCTGTTTGAGAATCAAGTGAAGTAGAAACATTACTTAAAGAATCATGTACAGTGCCACCAAAGCTGGAAAGTGTCTCCCCAAGACGTGTTACTGTTTGATTTGCAACGTCACCCAAAACTCTTTTTGTCTGTATTACAGCTTCAGTTAATGCATCTAATGACGCGTTAACATCCCCATTGTTCTCAACAACTTTTGTACCTAATCTATCAAGTGCATTTATTATTCGATCAACTCCTCTTTTCCTAACCTCAGCCTATGTTATGCTATCCGTTACACCAGAGACGCGGCGCGCAGCGCTTGCTGCCTCACTTGCAAGTGAACTTACAGTAACGTCTCCAATATCCTTAAGAATTAAAGGTGCTGATGATGAACGCGGAAGATCCAGAGGCATACCACTCACTGGGTGTGATCGAGGTAAACTCTGTCGAATCCTAGCGACTGTCAAGGCTACGAATCCGGCACTGGCCACTGCACTTCCGATTCTTGAATGTCTCAAGACCCTTCCGGCCACCGCACTCCCGAATCTTTGAAGTTGTAATGACTGTTGCATTTGTTGTGGTGGTACAACTACCGCGCCGGTTGCAGCAGCAATGTTTAAAGCTGGAATTGTTAACGCGTTGCTTGCAGTAGTTCCAATTGCAGATGATGCAATTGCTGCTATGCTTGATGGATTCGCTGCTCCCGACGCGACCGTAGCTTCTCCGAAAGCAGCTGCAGCTTCTTATAAGAGGGTTAAGGCCTTTGATAAGTTTAGTATTGGAATACTCCTTTTATACTATTTTCTTTTGCTTAAACAATTTATTATCGAATACAATATTTCCATAGTTTGCACTGCAAAAACTTTATCCATTATAAACGGATGGCACTACATAACGTAAAACTAATCCTTTGCATTCTATATCTTGAATTAAACATTTTTCGCAACGACTAACAGCTGTTTTCAACTCAGCATTTTTATTATATGTAATCATCGCCTTAGGAATACCAGTTAGATAGAATTTAGAAGTAGTCCCAACATTTGTGTGTTGCGTAAAGCAGAACATATTTTAGCTTCTCATCGCACTTTTTAATTTTCCATAAACATTTTTTAAAGGTTTACGTATCGGAAAACTAGTATCGTTTCTATTAATAATTCTTATGTTTTAAAATCTAACTGTATCAGCTAGAAGATGACAAAAACCTTGCTCAAAAACTTTAAGAATAAAAGCATTTATAAAGTCTAAGACCATTAAATTTTCTACCCTACTAATAACACAGTAGTGCATAACTTTTATTTTTACAACATAGGGGCCGGAGCCACGTGCTATTTCGTAACTTACCACGGCTTTTAAAATATCGTCATGGGAATAAGGTACCTGGGTGGTTGAGTAAACATCGGCCATAAAAAACTCTTTTTAGTTTTTAAAAAAATAATAGAATATGTATAATTTTAGTAATAAAGCATTATTATTAGTTTATTACTAAAGTCAACCCCTAAATTTATTTGCTGAAGTAGAGCAGCAAAGCACTCAAATGCCTACAATAGTCTTCACCTTACATAATTGATTTATGAAGTAGAGCATAAAGCACTCAAATGTCTACATAAGTCTTCACCTTTACATTTATATGGAACATTGTCGATATTTAATTAAAACAAAAAATTTTTTGTATACATTTTTGTTTCACCACCCTACAACCATTGTTAAAAATTGTTAAAATTTTAGGGTTTGACATATAAAAACTAACCCTCTATAAAATTGAAAAACTTGCAAAAAGAAAAGTAAAAGCAAAAGCGTTTTTCTTTACAAAAGTAATCTGAGCTTATTGTGAAAAAAATTACAAATGATTTTATGGTAGAAATCAATTTTTTTTTCTATATTTTCGTCTTTTAGCTAACTCTGTTTTTTTTAATGAAACATTATGACTTGACTTTTACTATCCACAAGTCAAGTTGTTTAATGGAGTAGCCTGATCATAATAGTAGAGATGTGTTTTCGGCTGTATTAACCATGCTTGCTCCTTAAACAAATTAGCGACACCATCTAAGGTACATTTATAATTATAAAGATTATTTTTATCTGCCTGAGTAGATGTGCAAATATTTTTATAGAACACCATAACCACACTAGTAACTCATCAGACAGTTTCCAAGCTTACCTAATTGTTTAAAATCTTGTAAATACCGTACAATTATAAACCCATTAATCCAGACAACTATTACAAACTGAGGTCTTTTATTTAAATCAAGTGAAAAATTTAAGGATCTGTTTGAAAAATCCTAGACTTTTTAAATAAATGCATATAGTTGTTTTACCGAAGTTCAATTTTTTTTCTGATCTTGAATCAAGAATTGTAATAACCATATGCAATATATCCCTCCATTATAAAACAGATAAGCCAAGTTTGTTGATGAAACATTAGGTTTGTATTCAATTGTTTTGTATAATTAGCAATTTTTATTGGATTCTGCTAGTTGCAAACCAATGTATTTTACTTTGGGTGATTCAAACAACTTGTTCATTTTCTAGGTTCTAAAAACATTTTTATATCTCTAGATAATTTATTTTTCGACACAAATAAATTATTTTTTTTTTAAAGCATAATTGATATACCCATCATACATTTCATAAAATACTAGGTTTTTTTTATTAAGTTTAATATATTTTAAAAACTTTAGTAGCGTACTGTTTATGTTTTCACATATAAGTTTTTTTTTATTACTGATAATTTTTTGCTCATTTAAGGTTGATTTTTTGGTTTGGATAAAGTTCATAGTAGTTTCTACTATACAACAATTTCATGATACTATATTTGGTATACATGCTTTTTTATCCATACTGATCTCATATAGTGATTTTAGTTATATTAAATTTTTTTACTTAATATCTATATCTATACAATATTTAATTCTTGTCAAATTTTTTATATAAAATAATTAGAGTACTGGTAGTGTTTTATTGTGAACTTAAAAAAAAAAAAAGGAAAAGAATCTAAAGAATTTTTACGATTATTCATTGCAACCAGATAATCTGGTACCAAGTCTGGTATTTACTATATTTAAGATAGTTATTCCAACATACCCAAGATACAGTCTCAGATAAGACAAACTTATTTCACCCGCAAGTAAGTTCGTGTTTCTATTTATCTGTGTACGAAAATTTTTCAAATTTTTTTTATAATGGTGACCCTGTACAAAGATAAACCATGTTCCCTGCGCATGACTAGCAGTAATACACTTGCATTTATAAAATTATTGGAATTCCACCATAAACTTATATGTTACTGTTCACAACTGACAGCTACTAATTTGCGTGGCCCACACTGTAAGTTTCTGGGAAAATGCAAAGTATGCTGTTGTTTTTCTTGTGCTTTTTTAACAAAAATGGAAAGCTAGTTTACTAAAGTAATTTCTGTTTTCAAGTCACTGTTGAAAAAAAAATGGTGTCCGTATATCTTATAATTTTGATTAATAACAATAGAAAGTCAGGCCGCTTGATTCTAGGTCAATGTTTTTAATGGGAAATATTTATTTTCTTGATACTTTAATTTAATATATATTTTATTTTTTTAACTTAAAACAATGTATTCTGATATAGATAAATGCCTCATTAAAACTTTTTTTATTTTCAATTTTATAATGAAAGAAAAGTTTTAAATCTATGAAAAAAAAAAAAATAAATATATATGCTTTGTTGTTTAAAGAAAGCTTTACGTAGCCTTGGGAGATTTTACCAAGTGATGGTGTTAGCTTTATATACTGTAAAAACTTTATTAGTCTCACATTAAGTATTTCTAATACACGTATCTAGAAACTATTGAAAATAATTCTTTTATTTAAAAATTCTCTTGTATTTCGAGTCGGTATTCTACATTGTTTTTTCTATTTATAATTTCTCCTGTTTTTTTTTTGCAGAAAAAAAAGTTGGTAAGCTTAATGGTACTGGTAAAAAACTTGTAATCATATGTTTATTCTATTGTAAAAATATTCTGTAAAATAGAAAAATAAAAAATATAAATTTAAAAATGAAATAAATAAATATAAATAACTACAATAAGCATGTAATAAATGTGTCATTTTTTAAAGTTATATTTACTGTTTAACTTTGACTTTAAATTTATTTAGTTTCTGTTTTAAGCAGTACCATTAAAAAAAAATTTTTGTACAGTTTTTTACTGGTATACTAAACTAAGCTTTTTTATTTTAAATCTAGTAAATTTACAGATTTACTAATGAATTTTAGTTGTTTAATTATGAATTTAAACAACTACTGGTTGTATATAGTTGTTGATTACATAGATTTTATTTTATAATAGATTTGGTATGAATATTGAATATTCATATATTGATACATAGCTGTTAAAAATTTTTAATATTACATTGGGTTGTAATATTATTTAATGTTATTTAATACTAGAAATAGTATTAAATAACGTTATCTTTATATATTGATAGTGTAAATTAAAAAAAAAATATGATGAAAACAAAAATCTACATAATAAATACCATGAAAATAGAAATTTGATTTTTAAAAACATACTTAGTAATCTTTAGAGAAGTCTTCTATTAAAATTAGTTGATTATACGATAAAATTCCTTTATTATGTATGAAACTTACTTGAACCATGATTCAATCAGCTAAAACTTTAAATTTCGTTTTATAACTATAAAGACAATTATTATACATTTTATCACTTTTAAAAATAAACATAGTCCCATCAACTATTTGATTCATAATACAATTCCCACCTAATTTTTTCAGATCTCGTATGGAAAGCATGCCTTTAGGGCCATGTGTAGCAACAGCTATTAATTTATGGAAAGAATTCTTTAACTCAAGGGTAAAGTATAAAGTTCTATTTGACTTGTACTCCGTAAATAAATGAATACGGCCGAGAAATCGAAGTTATACGTGTTTTCTGTCCTCGATGTAGTATAGTATTTGTATACTCCATAATTTTGTGTTATACTATACATAAGCCAAACTTGCTTGTGAAATTCTAGTTTTGCTTTCATAAAATTGTTGATATAGTTTCCATATTCGTTTTTAGGTACCATGAATTTTTATTTTTTAATACCGATGTAACTATTTACATTTATACTAATTTCTTTTATTTAGAAATAAATTAACATAAATTGAAAATACTAAGTTTCCAGAACTTGATGGTTTTGTAAATTTTTTTTTAACTTTCACATCCTTAAAAAACTTATTGTTCGAAATCCATATATTCGGTTATAAATTTTAGAATAATATATACTTAATACACCTACTTTATATATGTAATGATTTCATAGTGTATTTACAGTTATATTTTTATTCTATGTTTATCTATATATATAGAGATAACTAATTAATTTATACGAAATTATTTATAGAGTATACCAATTTATAATTGGTATATGGTTACTTTTTATACTATTTGGTGTTATTTATCACCATTATTTAAATACTATTTCATATTTTGTTCTATGATTAATAGCCATTAATTACTTCATATTTTATTTTTTAGTTTTTAAAGTTCACATATTGTTTCGTAATTTAAGCTGAATTCAACAACTAAGATATCAGCCTTCTTCACATACTTAATAGTATAGTGTCTTACAGTCGTCTATTTATTGTTTATTTTTTTTAATTTTATTTTTAAATCAATAGTATTTAATTTGTACATTACTTTATTTCTAATAAATAGATTAGAAAATAAATTATTATTATACAACATAAACTTATGTTTAAACTTTTATAAAAGTCACCATACTTAGTTTACAAAAAATTAATAGTAAATTTACATTGGAAGTTGGAAAGATTATACAATCTTTCCAACTACAATTCTTTTGTTTAATACTGAATAGTAAATTGAATTTACTATTAAAAAACATATAAAAAATAAATATGCACTTCATTTTTTATATGTTTTTTATTACATTAATAATGTAGTTTATAAATTTAATATATCTCCACGTAAATATTGTAGATATGCTGTTACAAATAATCCTGCTAATGTTACAGGAACTAATCCTAATACAATTCCAGATAAAAGTGGTTCAACCATAAAATTTTTGAATAATAATTTAAATACACTAAAAATTTTTGTAGAAATAGTATTAAAACCTTAACTCTAATGCTGTGATTTTATTGCTGACAAGTGAAATAAAAAAGATTTCACTTTTTTTCCTGCAATTTCAACTAAACAATACTTACGTTGAGCTTAAATAACAGCGAATTTTTTACAATTAGGTAATTTTAAGCCACTTCCAAAAAATAGTGACATTTTGCAACAAAACATAAAAAATACCTAAAAGCTAGTTCTATCTATTTAATACAATAATTAATGGTAGTTTAGTTTATTAAATTAATTACTGCTAAATTAATTTAATTTTTAATAAACTTGTGTACACAAATAACGTAAATATTAATACTGTGGCAAATAAAGCTATATAGCTAATGATTGTATACATAAAAGAAAATGAGTTTTAAAAAAAAAAAAAAAATACAATCTTTATTTTGGTTAAATAATAATTTGTATTCTTTTTTTAGATACAAAATATTTCAAAATATTGCATTTGAATTTGAGTTCAACTAAAAGTCATTTACACTATTATTTGAACCCTTATTACTTGACTTTGTATTTATTTGTTTTTTATTTTTTTAAATTGTAAATACTTTTTTTAAATTCAACAAAGTTTTTATATTGAACTTTTAGTTTTAAGTTGCAAAACAACGGTATGAAACAAACAAAATAAATTTCTAATTGGATTAGTAAAAATACTAGTTAATCTCTACGGTGACTTATGTGAATTTTAAAAATTCATTTCTGCTAACTGAACTTTTTCAAACTGTTTCTTTTTAAAAACTAAGAAAATTTGTGCAATTACAACAAATCCAAAAAATACAATTAGTCCTTGTACACGTGCAGGGTTTTGAAGAACAATTTCTGTATCCATTTGTCCAAATCCTCCGACGTTTGGATTAATTGTTAAAGGCTGATCAGCCTGAAGTACATCACCTTTTTTAACTATTAATTCTGGCCCAGCTAAAACTGAATCTATTATTTGTTCACCTGTAGATTTTTCTATAGTAATATTAAATCCTCCTTTTTCTTTAAGCTCAATTGCAATAATTTTTCCTGGAGTAGAAGCATTTGAAACTGTATTATTACTTTTAGAGCCATCAGGATAAACTTGTCCTCGTCCTCTATTAGCACCTAAATAAATCGGATATTTTAAATAAGAAACTGATTTTGATTTTCCTGGATCTGGAGAAAGAATTGGAAAAACCATTTCACTATATTTTTTTCCTGGTACAGGACCAATAACTAAAATATTTTTTTTATCGTCACTATAAGGTATAAATGATAGTTTACCAATTTTTGCCTTCATTTCTTCTGGAATTCTATCTTTAGGCGCCAATTCAAAACCTTGTGGAAGAATTAAAACGGCCCCAACATTTAAAGGTCCTTTTTTGCCGTTACCTAAAACTTGTTTAATTTGTTGATCATAAGGTATTTTCACGACAGCTTCAAAAACAGTATTTGGTAATACTGATTGAGGTACTTCGATTTCAACCGATTTTTGAGCTAAATGACAATTTGCACAAACAATTCGACCATTTGCTTCTCGAGGGTTTTCATAGTTTTGTTGAGCATAAATTGGATATGCTTGTCCTGCTGAAGTAAAACACAAATTTAAAATTAAATTAAATGATAAAAAAACTACAAAAAATTTGTAAGCAGGTTTTGTTAAAATTTGCAGCCCGTTAGAAATATTTTGTATTGAAGCCATTTGGAACGGCATTTTTTGACGATGTTTCATAAATATAAAGCTCTATATAAGAAATTTAATTTTCTTCTCACATATATATTATCTGTAAACATCAAATAAAGAAAGATTTTAAATATGTGGTAAAATTATAAAACTTAGTGTTTTTATAAGCTTTATTTTACATTTATTTCAATTGATATTTTTTAAATAAGAAGAATTCAAGTTGTTTATTACTATAAACAGTGGTTTTCAATTTACATTTCTCTAGTGACTTTTAGTAAAAATGAATTACTACAATAATATTGTAATCCATCAAAGTTTTTTTGTATTTTTTTCGTATTTTTTTTTATTTGTATAGGTATTTTTACGATATACTAATTCTTTTAAAATTTTATTTACAGTATTATCATAACTAAATTGTTCAACGATTGAAATTAATACTTGCAAGCAAATGGTAATTTTTTAAATTTGTAGTAAAATTATTGCAGTTGCAGCCCATAATAATACTAATAGAATTAATTCTAGTTCAGGCACAATATACAATAGGAAAAATACTATAGAAAGTATAAAAAATAGAAGTTTACTAAAAGGTTGTTGTCCTGTAACAACATAAAAACGGAAAAAAGTATAGAATAAAATGAAAAGAATTTTCATTAAAGTGTGACTGTATAGTAGATTATAAAAAAAAATAATTAAAAAAAATGTACAGTGAAAATATTTTCACTGTTTATACGTTTCCTAACTCAAAACGAGTTGGAGTAGTTCCATGTAAACTAGTACACTAAAATTTCAAAATTTTAAAAGAATCCAAATATAGTTAATAAAGACCTTTTTTTTAACTGTATTTGGATTCTTAATATAAACTAAGCAAATATTTTATAAATTTTTCAATCATTTTTTTTATCAAAATTGATTTTACTTATACAATCATCATCTCCAGGACTAAAAACTTTATTAAATAAAAAAACCATAAAACCAAATATTAAATTAAGGAAGCTAAAAGTAAATTTTAATACTGTACTTCCATAACTACCAATAATTACCGCTGCCGCTAGTGCAGCAAGAACCCCACTTAATGGAGTCATCAAATTAATTTCAAAAGGTTTAAATAATGAAGTATCTAAACTTTCTATTATTTGATTTTCGTTAATAGCATTATGTTGACTTTTATTTTGTTTATTTGACAAAGTAATTGAACCAAACTTATTTCCAGAATTACCAGAATTACCAGAGTTTTTTAAAGAATTAGTTTTACGCCAAATAGCTTGGCCAAATCCCGATAAAGGAAAATTTGGCAAATCGTTGTGTCCAAGCTTTGGTAGTGGGCGGGCATATATAGGAGCCGGACTATTGACCATTTCTAATAATTCATCTTGTTGTTCTTCGTTTATTTCATTTCTGTTATAAGATTTGAAAATGTCGTGTTTTAGCTTGTTTCGTTCCATTGTTTTATGATTCTTTTGTGTAGTTTCGGCAAGATTGAGTTCTTCTCTACGTATCTGCTGATTCCTCTGTGAAATTTGATTTTTTACAGAACCTTGTATTTGCTTGGTGGCACCAAAAAGGGCCCCCAACACTGCCAGCCAACGGGCAAAACTCTGGCTGAAACCTCCGGGCGCCGGTATATTTCCTACCATAAATAAAAATTATTTTAAAAATAGTTTACTTTCTTTCTATATATAATTATAATATATGATATATAGCATATATCATATTACTAAAAACTCTATTTTTCAATTGTTTTTTTTTGATTAAATAAATTTATTACTCATTTAAGCTAATTAAATAATAATTAACTATTTTTTGATGCAAACCCGCAATATTTATATTGTAAATATTGGTACATCATTTAATTTTTTTTTGTACTTTAATATAAAGTATTTGTGATTTTTTTTTGCTAATTTAGTAATGTCATAGAGCCAAAAAACTAGACATTTTTTTTAGTGTTTGTGTTTTGTAATCTTATTGCATATTGCGCCTTTTTAAAATTTTCGTTTAATGTTTGTATTAAAGATTCTTTTTCCTCCATAGTAATTTCTTTTCGATTATATTTTTTATAAATATTGAGTAGCTGCCTAATTTTAAATACCTCTAAAGAATCTTCGCGTATATTGATTTCTATTTGGTTTTCATCTCTTTCGAATATTTCGGTTTCTAATGCTGCCCTTTGCGCTAGTATTTTATCATTTACATAGTTATAAGAAAAAAACACTACCAGATAAACACAACATAAAATCTGTAGAATAATTCTTGTATAGTTATTAGGCTTAGCTGAATTTGTATTCTGGGGGGACATAAATAAGAATTATTTTAAAAATAGTTTACTTTCTTTCTATATATAAATATCATATAATATATATCATATATATACTACTAAAAGCTAGGTTTTTAAACTGTTATTTTTTTAAATTTTTCGTAAAATTTTAGCTAAAAATTAAATTATAGGAAAAAAAAGTGAAGCTACTACACTTTGTGTAAACAGTTATATACCATTTTATAATAGATACCATCCAATATAATATAAGTTTATATTATAAACTTAGTAGTATTATAAAAACAATATTTATAATTTTGTAATTTATTCTTTTTAAATTTATTATGATATTCTAGTTGATAAAGATTTCATACATTAGAGTTATATAAAATATGGTTAATACTAAATTTATACTTTTGTGCCTAGATTACAAAATAATGTAAGGCAAAAATTGTATTTTTTTGCTTGAATTGACTAAATATACTAGTTTTTTTTACTTATTTTTAGAATATTTACTTAAAATAAAAAAGAAATTTAAATTAAAAGTATAAATATTGTATATTACTATACTTATATATACTTTATATAAGTAAAAGAAAATAATTTTTAAAAATGGTGTTTTATAAATTTTTTATTTAATTTATTGTTATAGAAAATTATTGCAAAAATTTGTCTACTAAACTTAGAGTTTCTATATATAAATATGGGAAACGCATTAGTATTAGGCATTTCATGATTCTAAATGTATTCACTCTGCTAAACTCTCCAAAAAAGTGCATTTAGAATTCAAAAATTTCTATTAATTTTGTCACAATCTGTACCAATTGTTGTTGTTTTTTTTATTTTTAATTTTTCAAGTCTTACTTTTTAAAGCTAGTAATTTTATTGTATTTAAATTCCATAAAAAATAAATAACTAAAATCAGAAGTTAATTATTAACTAATTAATTAACTACCAACTAACTATAGTAAATAACCAGCATAAAGTTCCCACAACTTCACGGTTAAAATATTTTCACTGTTTATACGTTTCACAACCCGTCTCAAGTTCGAGTAGTTTAATATAAACAAGTCTATTAAAAAGAAATAATAAATAGCAAATACAGTGTTTTTTTCGTGACACTATATTTGCTATTTACTATAATTACATTAAAAAATAAATAGATATAGTAGTAAAGGCTATACGCTTTTACTAACACACCTATTTTTTCTTAATAAAAAACATGAAAATCCTACAATTTAGTAGTATATTTTAGCTTCGAATGTTGCTAGCCTTTCACTTCAGGTAACTCGATAGTCGGTAAACAAATCCGTATTGAGCAAGTCTATAAGTTCATCGAATAATTCGCTAGGCTTATATTCAAAGTTTGGATGCAGTGGTAAGACACTATTTTTTTTTTATCAGTATCAGTTCTTTCATCTAACTTTTTATTTAAGGTGCTTCTCAGGCGTCTGTGATAGTTGAAACAAAAAATTCATCCAGAAGTTGCCTAATTGCTATCATGGCATCAAGCCCTTTTACGCTCAGCTTCTGTAGTTGGTCTGTATTTAATTTTTTTAGATCCTTTTCTCCCTTAGCCTCACATAATTGAGAAAATTCTTTGGTGTGTCTTTTCGTTTTAGATGTGTAATAGTTCGTCAAATCTTCTATTTTTTTTTGTGCGTTTTAATGACTTTTAGTATTTGGTCATAAATATCGTTTGCGGAGTCTAGCTTAGAGTCTTATTTCTTTAAATATTCATATACTTTTTCACGTTGCTTTTTTCTTGTTGTAAAGCGTTGGTTATATTGTGGATAAGGGTATCTTTTTTACTCTTCATTTAGTTTGGTTTCCCACGCTCGTTTCAGCACGCTTTACTTAAATCCTACACCAGAATAATATACCTGGTTTTCTTATAATTTTGATTCTCTTTGACTTTCTAGAGTCTTGATAGTTTTCTTTAAAAACTTTCGAAAATTGTATTTTAGATGTCGAGTAAATATATTTTTTTTTAGTATAAGCTTCATATTTTTCATAGCTGTACGCTAAGCATATTTCTTTGTTGAGATCTTGGTATGTATAGAGATCTACAAATTACTTAGCAATTTTCACTCCAATGTTTATTTTATACAAGATTTTTTTTTGGTTTTATTTCTGGTTGATTATCAGTTTTTTCTGGGTTCTCTATTACCATCTTGTCTGGTTGTTTGTTCTGCTCTGCCGGAATAAGATACCAATGATGTATATATATTAATTAATTATGTATTGTATATATTTTGTTGTGTTTGGTCAGTTAGTAAGGTAAACTTGTAAAACGCTTGGAAGCGTTTTATAAGTTTACCTTATTTTTTAAATTTGATAAACTTGAAAAATTCAAGTATTTTTATAAAAAACAGAGTTATTGTGCTGCTGATCATAAAGACTATACCATAACCACTCACATTCGAAATGAAATAGTTACTTTGTGGATTTGGATTAATAGATACTATACCATTTTCAGGAGAATTTTTAGGCAAATAAGAAATTGACCTGCAGATTTTATTTGGTAGTTGGTTTTTTTCAACTCCCAGATATCGACTAATTTCATTCGACTGGTGTTCAACTAGTTGATCTGTACCATTAAAGTTTAGATTTGGTTTTTGAGTATCAAAATTTATACCTAAAGTGCTTTCAGATTCTATTTCGCAATTGGTAGCAGACAAGGGACCACTTGGAGATTTTTGGTCTAAAGTTGAGCTAGAAGTGTCGTCTCGTTTTTTAACACGAGATGTTTTAGTCTTACCTGTTATTTGTTCAGGTTTAAGTTTAGGCGCAAAGTCAAGCTCTTCATAAACATTCATTTGTTTTTTATGTTGCGCAAGTTTCGTTTTTGCTTGTTGCAAAGCAATTTCGGGATCTGTTCTGTTTACAACTTCCTGAGTTCTTTTTACTTTATTCTCTAAATGTTTTCTATGAAGTTCGTATAATGTTTTTGACTGGACTTCAACGTCCGGTTTAAACAACGGTCCACTCAAATTTTTTTTTACAAAGCCTATTACTTCGTCTTTAGTAGAATAAAGAGGCTGTATTGGGTGTTTTCTATTAATAAGATACTGTGGGTCCATACCAAGAGCAAGACATCTGCGATATGCTTCATCCGCACTAATATCACCTTTCTCAAAATCTCTATAAAGTTGTAAACCAAGCTTAGCTCTATCAACTCTCCTTGCGGCGTAAATTCCAAAACTTGCGGAAACCCCTACAGTAACAACAGCTTTCCTAGGATATTTAGGAAGTTGCTTTGTACAATTTTTTATGGCATTTGTGGCTGCAGCTAGTACTTGAACTGGGTCGTTTCCTGCATTGGGTGATGCATCCAGTGCTTTTATTGTGTGGTATATTTTCCATCTTAATCATCCTATTATTAATTTTAAATATGGTAAAGTGACTATTTACGCTTATAGAATATACTATAAATATAAATTATATTTGTATTTTTTACAACTTAAATTTATTTACTAGGTAAAAATAAAGCTAGTCATTAATAAGAATATTTATAGCTTCTTTTATAATAAAGGAAGCTATAAATATTCTTATTAATCAAAAACTTTGTGAAGTTTCCGTTGCAATTATATTAACTGTGCAAAGTTTTCGCTTTATGCGAAAATAAAAAACACAGTTAATAAATTTGATTAACCATTTACTAATGGATCTTCAACAGAAGCTAAATCAAGTGGGAAGTTGTGAGCATTACGCTCGTGCATTACTTCCATACCTAAAGTAGCACGGTTCATGATATCAGCTCCAACAGCAACACATATTTTATTGCATTTGCACTTTTTAAACTACTATATAGGTAGTAGTTTAAATTTTTCTACATTAGTGATTGCATAAAAATAGATAATGTAGAAATATTAAAGTGAAGATCCTAAACCTACATATGATCCGTAAAAAAAGATACTAACTAATCCCAATCCTGCAGTCCCTATAGCTGTACCCACAAGCCATAATGGGATACGTCCAGTAGTTCCAGTGTTAGACATTGATATTTTTCCCTAAAATGTGAAATCGTAGATATATAAATTAGTTATATAATTAACTAAGTTAATTAGTATAAAAAAAATATAAACAATACTTTTTTGTATGCAAAGGTTATAAAGTATAACCTTATATCTACTATGATTTTTTATAATTTTTTTAATATATAAATTAAAAAGCCTGATTTTCAGGCTTCTAATTTTTTAGAGCACTACCTCCCCACTTTTCAATTTTAAATGGAGATGGTTATTCATAGAAAGTCAACAAGCACGCAAAGCGGATTAATTAGTTAAAGATATAACTTGAAAATAATACCGCTAAAACAAAAATTAATAATAGTCCCCAGTATAGACTTGTACGATTTAATTCTACAGATTGTTTATTAGGATTAGGTTTAGCCATAATTACTCGGTTTACAAACAAGTATGCCAATATGATTTTAAATTAATTAAATAGAGAAAATTTTTTTTACTTATTTTAAAAATATTTAAAATTCATACACTTAATTTAAACTACTAAAATTTGAAAATCAGTAAAAAAATTTTTTATTTATAAAGGTTACCCAGGAAATTTCAATTTTTCATTAAGAATATTCTTTGTAGTCTTTTTAATTAAAAAATGACAAAGTTAATACATAATTTAATTTTAAAAAATTAAACTAAAAAATTTTTTTTAGTTTAAAAAAAAACTTCATTAATACAAAAACTGTAATTAAAATAGGGATTGACAAATAATAAAAAATCATTAACTATTTTTTGGTTTTTAATACCAAAAAAGGTTTTAGTAAAGTTAAGTTTCACACTTTAAAAAAATTTTTTAACGCTGAATAAATTGCATAGCTGTAATTGAGCCTAAAAAAAATACAGTTGGCACAGCTAATGCATGAACGGCTAACCAGCGAACAGTAAAAATAGGATAAGTGTAAGATGCTTTTTTTGTAGCCATATTTGATTGTTAAATGTATGCTATAACAAAAAATGTTTAAAACATTTTTCTTTTCAATTATTTTTTACTAATTTATGGTTTTCTTATAATTTTTTTTCAAATCTACAATTTTTGAAAACAAAGCTTTAGCTTTTCTAAAAATTCACTTTTCTTTCCAGCATACTAGTAATTCTATCTTTTTTTTAAGATATGAAATTACAGAGTTTCAACTGTTTATATCTAAAAAAGAAAAGTAAAAGGAATGCTCTTATTTTGAGATTTCAGTAGTAGGTGATTAAACAAACTATAAAAAACTCTAGCACTCTAATCGCAAAAAAATCCGACGCAAGGCAATCTGATTAGGTAGATGATGGTTTACCAAATTTGAATTTTAAAAAACTTAAAACAATTGACTATTCAGATAATTGTTTAACTTGATCTAATGCATTAAATCGATCAGTAATAAGTGGTGCTTCTTGTCGATCTTCAGTAAAATACTCGTTAGGTCTAGGGCTTCCAAATACATCATAAGCAAGACCTGTACTCACAAAAAGCCATCCTGCAATAAATAAAGAAGGAATAGTAATACTGTGAATTACCCAATAACGAATACTAGTTAAAATATCGGAAAAAGGACGTTCTCCTGTAGCTCCAGACATTATATACTCCTTAAATTTCATGTAATTTTATCTCGCTAGTAAATAAATACTAATGATTTAATAATGCGAGACTATATATAGAGTTTCTATATATATAAATAGAAATAACAAATCTTACATTTAAGCATGTTATACTATTTGTAGGCTAATTTTTAACCAGCTTTGCCATATTAAAATATGAGTTTTTATACTAAAGAATTTTCTCAGCTTTATAAAAATTGTATACTTTGGTAGCTGCTAAAATAAACAATATACTAAAATTATTGTATATTTATTAAAATTTATTTTTAAACAATTTTAGTATACCTTTACATTTATTTATAATCAACTTTTATAAGTTGTGTCCAATATTAAAAATACTCGTTTTAGTAGTAGAATAATTTTTTTAGAAGTATCGATATTTAAGTATATAAAATGAACTTACTCCAGGTAGTTTTTAGCAATATTACCTTAATATTGCTATAAGGTATATTTTTTAGTAGTTATAAAATATACCTTATATATACTATATATATAAAATATAGTTTATAACTAATGGTGGGCGTGGCCAAGTGGTTAAGGCACTGGACTGTGACTCCAGTATTCGCGGGTTCAAATCCCGTCGCTCACCCCAGCATACTACCTAAAATAGTAAACATAGGTACATTAAATAACTATTTTAATAATTTTAGCAATACAACATATTGCTAGTTTATTTTATATTGCTGATTATATATTTTTTAAATAAGCGGATGTAGCTCAATTGGTAGAGCGTGGTCCTTCCAAGTCCAATGTCGCGCGTTCGAGTCGCGTCATCCGCTAATTAGATTATATCTAGTAGTGGCGATACTGCGCCGCTAATCCAGTTTGCTTAAATTAGTAGTTTTTATAAAATTATTTTGTTTATACTACATATATATATACAAATTTTTATATAGAGTTTTTTTTTTTTTACAGATTTTTTTTTTTCTGTTAAAAATGTTTGTACCATAAAAAAAGCTGAAACATGTAATTTTTTTATAAAAATTAAAATTCTTACTGTAATATTAAGTAAAACTCGGAATACAAGTACCTTACTTAAGGTAGAAAATAATTAAGTTAAAATAGTAATTACTTAATTAACGAATTTGTAAGTAATTTAAAGTAGAATCTATTTTATACTAAAATAGATTCTTTTGATCTTAAATTTATTAAGAGTGTAATTTTAAAAAAGCTCGATTTATAGTAATTAAAGTCTTTTAATTAATACAATTTAAAAAATATTTACCAACTCAATAAAATAGTAGTATTAAAATATTTTAATGGTAGTTAAAAAAAACACTTAACTATTCATCTGTAATATAAATAGTTATAACGAACTATACAACTAAACATATAAATATAATTTATGACACTTATTTTTCAATTAACTCTTTTTGCATTTATTGCTTTATCATTCTTATTAGTAATTGGTGTGCCAGTTGTTTTTGCTTCACCAGATGGTTGGACACAAAATAAAGGTAACGTTTTTTCTGGTGTTGGACTATGGTTTTTTTTAGTTTTTGCTGTAGGAATTTTAAATTCTTTTGTTGTATAAAAAACTTTGAAGCAAAACAAGATATTCGTGTTTTTAAGTAGTCAAAAATAAAAACACGAATACCTTGCTTTGCTTATTTATGAAAAAATTAATGATAAATTTGAATTTTCTACCAAGGTCAAACCTACCCTAAAAACTACCTATTTGAATTCTATATTTCAAATTTAAAAAAAGTTGAAAAATTTATTAAAAATTATTACAATAAAAGATAGAAGTGTTTGTTTAACATTAAGGGTTGCTAACTCAATGGTAGAGTATTCGGCTTTTAACCGACTTGTTCCGGGTTCGAGTCCCGGGCAACCCATATTTTTTTCTAAAAATTTTTTTCTAAAAAACAAAAAAATCAATTTATAATTAGTTATTTAACAATAAAAAAGTATTATTGTTATATTTTCTTATGGTATGATAATTGTCTTTGTCGCTATTATACCTTTATTAATCTTTTAATAAAATGTAAAATTTTGTTTATACTTTCAAAAAATTTTTTGCATTATCTGCAGCTGAAATAAACCGGCTTGCAAATCAAAACTTTATATAAAAAAATTATTTCAAAAAGGTACTTGGTACTTAGACTAGCCATCAGAGCTGGTAAGTTTTAGAAAATTTAAGTTGTGTCAAATTCTACAATTGTATCATAAGATTTATCTAATTCAACAATCGTACCAACAAAACCAGTGTAAACATTATATTTTTGCAGATCAGTTGTAAGTATAACTTTTTGGTCAACCTGATATTTTAAACATGAAATAGGGTATTTTATATGAATTTTTTACTTAAATTTGTTGGGTTAAACAAAAAAATTTCAATTTTATTTGGAATAGTCAAACTTACACCCGAAAGTAGCACTAAATACACTTAACGGAAAAACCCACGACGTACTATTTGATATAACAGAATCAACCGTCGGGTTTAATAAAAGTGCGAGATATTTAACAGGCTTTATCTTTTCACTGTTTATTAATTTACTAGATGGCTCAACGATAGAGCCACGATTTTTGGAAAGCACTTCAGTAATTTCAACAATTGTTTTTAACATGAAGAATTCCCCGTAATTGGGAATATACTAATGTATAAATTAATAAATTACTATTTCAATTTATTTAATAACTTTAAAGTAAATATGGAGTAGTATAAAACTACTGTTAGAAAGTAAAAATACTTTTTATGTGTATACTATATAGTATACATAACTGACTAAGATTATGTATGCTATACAGTAGACTACTTGATTACAAATTAAATTCAGGCATTGTACTAATTTTAAATTTGATATTAGTAACTAATATCATTTTCGCACACTCTAAATATTGCAGCACCAAATTCTGGCATATCCAATAATTCATGTAGACCATTATACATGAGAATGGTATTACTATTTGTTGAATATAATTCACTTTTTTTCTTAAAAAACTACATTTTCAATAAATCATATCTTTCCTTCTTCTAGTGTATAATAATTTCCACTTAGTTTTACGTCAAATTTTTTTTTTAATTATAACTGTAAAATTCTGTTATACAACTAGCCCGACTCATATATGTTCTAACAGAAATATGGACTATAAGAAGTCAAGGTTTTGTAATACATGTGTGTAAGATTTCTAAAAAACAAAATAAAATTAGCTGGGTAAATACTACTTATAGCATTAACCTAAAAATTGTGCTATTTAAATTTTAGTTTGTTGGATTTCAATTTAATGGTATTTTAAGCAATAGGTAAAGTGTTCTATTTTTAATTAAAACCCAATAACTAGATCTAGTGCCTATTAAGTATAAATTAATACCCAAGATTGTTTTTCATAATTTTTTAGAGTTTATAAACTGGTTAGTTTTATCAAATAGAGTCAATAATAATTTTTACCATTCATTCTAAACATACTCTATTTTATGATTGTAAACAATCATATTATAATTGGTACGTAATTTAGCTATTTGATAAATATGTTTTCGCACTAATATGTATGCTACGTGCTCCTACTCGAAGTGAATTTTGTAGAATCCATCTATTGTTTCATTCCATGAAAATTCAGAACTTCTCTACTCATTCGATAAAACTGGTATTTAAGCAGGTAGAAAAAATAATAAAAATTTTTGCATATGGTGCAGATCAGACATGATTATAGACGTTTATAACCACGTCAAATAATTTCGTAAATAGCTTTAATTTAAGAAAAAAGAAACGAAACAAGTAAATATTTATACATATAATTAGTTAATTTGTGTCAATTTTTATTTACTTGCTCTAAAAGAATATGTATCTACCTAAGTAAAATAAAAAAATTTAAAAAAAAGAAACACAATACGGTATGCGATTAGAAGAAAAACAAAAATCGCGCTTTAATTATGGTTTAACAAAAGTCCGGCTAATTTTAAGAATAGTTTGTAATTAAATAGTAAAAATTAATGCAAGTCATGTAAAATAGTAGATAGAGGCAGACTAATGTGACATAACACAAAATAATATATATACTCTATATATACTATTTTGTTATAGTATACTTAAAAAAAAAACAGTATACTGGTGTATATGGAAAAGTGCTTTAACCAATTTGGTATAAAATGGCAAAAATAGTTTAATGTTTAAAAAGCAGTTTATTATGGAATTTGTAGAACATAGTGTGGCTATCTATGGCTTTGTAAGAGCAGCATTTTTCATGGTGTAATTAAAAACCATTTTACTATTTGTTTCAATATTAAATAAATATTTATTTATCCATATTGAATATATAAACAATAAGTAAATAAAATCAATTTTATAATTATTATAAGTACTACCAACACTAGTGATGTTTTATTTCCAATTGAAAATTGGATTGATATTTGGCCTTTTGACTTTACTTTTACAGAGTCAATATTTTGTACCCTATTTGAATATAATTCATTTGTTCAGATGCTTGTTTCTACTTATAATCCATACCTGCCTAGTTCTTGGCTAGATTCTGAAAATTTAAGTGAAACAGTTGCCCAGTGGAGTAACGAAATAAATGAATGTCTCCGAGACCAAGGCGTTATTGAATTTTTTTTTGAAAACAACAAACTTTATTATACAGGATACCCATCTCCTCGTGATCAACAATTAAAAAATACTGACACAATAGAAACCTTTAGGATTGATCATATTGATTATAATACGCTTATGCTGATTGCAATTAAATCATATTTACAATACAACAAGCAAGATATTACTTTTATGGAGTCTAGTCCTTATATTTCTAGAATTTTAGTTCATTTGTGGGATGAAAAAACTTGTTGTGAAATTATGCAATATTTATGTAGTTTACCAACTATTGATAAAAAAATTTTTTGCCAAAGATTCATTTTTGAATTAAACAAGGTAAATAATTTAAACGGCAAAGTTTTAAACAAAGAATGTTTAAAAAATGTATTATTGTTTTTAAATGTGGATTCAATTCAGATTGAACAATTAATAATTCATTATTTAAAAACAAGTTCTTTAAATCAAATTAAAGAGTTTTTAAAAAACAAATATAAAATAGAAGACTAGTCTAGCTGTACTAATTTAAAAATTAGTACAGCTAGACTATGGTTAATTCAAAGTGAAATTACCTTAAATCTTTAAGAAATGTTTTAGATATATAAGGATAGAACTGAGCATAATAAAAACTCAATATCAATATATGTGTATATATTTTTTTAAAAAACTATAAATTTTATCAACTCAGAATATTCTATAAATAGGCAATAACGCTTTATATTTAGCATAGAAAATGCGACAACTATAGTAAAAAATAGCGATTCGTTTACGAATATATATGAATTAGTCTCAAGCTATTATTTCCTTGACAGTATAAATCTCTATACTTCAGAATTTGATTTAATTATATAAAATTATGATAGTCATAGCGAAAGTATTCATAGTTATCTACTAAAAAACTCGGAGTATGCTAAATCTAATTTAAGCCAAGTTGTTTAATAGCTTAAAAGTTGCTAATTGTTCGTATAATGACTTTGTGACATTAACTATCTAGTTTTTTATAGAAAATATATACGTAATCTACTTATTTCGAAAGCTGGAAAAACCAGAAACTCTATTTAATTATTTACTAGGAATGGGTTTAGCATAGAATGTAACTAGCTTACCAAGTGGCCTCATTATCGTAGATTATACAGATGATTTCACAGAAAATTTTGACAATCTTAGACTTTTCAAGCTCTATGTTCATAAAACAGGAAATTAAATCGCCCATACCACATTATTTGTTTGGCCGTGATTTTTATTTTCCACTTACTGTGTCAAGCTCTCCGCTATCGTCTAGTTCTATTTCTTTTGAAGTAGGGTATTCAGATTTGGTTGAATCAGTAGGCGGCAGTGCTGCAGCACAACGTACTAATTTTGACGATAGTGCAAATAAAGGAGCAGATCTGGGTTCAATTGATTCTGTGCTTACTAGGCCAAAAAAAGATAAAATTTGTTTAAATCAACTGCGCTTATACTTTTTCAAATTTTATTAAAAATTTTTATTTAAAAAGCAAATCATGCTTAACCATAATACAAAAAACTTTTAAAAAAAATAAAATTTAACCGTTTTTTTTGAAAAATTTGAATTTGCTTTTAATTTTAGCTTACTTTCAAACCCTACGAAGGGTATGTTTGTATAATTACATATCTTTCATTTATATGATAAATATAGGGCATGTAAATTCGCTAATACCCGAACTAACGAATTATTATACCTACCACTAGCAATTATATATTGTATAAAAGAATATTTTAAATGTCAAGTATGTAAATTCTAAAATTGTGATCTGATTATAGAATTCCATTTATCTAATTGTTAAAACCATCTATAACTATGAAGTTAGTAGATGTAAAATCTGTATCTTAGTTGGTAAAAGTGATTGATACGACTTAAAAGTCGTCGATTCGAGTTTGTTTAAAAGGAATTGAATTAAATCGCTAGTTCGAGTTCAATTTTCAATTCAAGAGAATTAATTAGACACACTTGGTGGCACAGTTAGTAAATCTTTAAATCAAGTTGTTTCATCACTTGACTCGGAATCTACTGCATTACCAGCTAATATAGATTCTATTAAAAATTCGTTAGTAGATAAAATCAACAATAATAGATGGATGATTGGTTTGTTAGGTGCAGGCTTATTAATTCTGTACTTTCGTAAATCATCTAATCCTGGAATTTGTAATCCTGAACCGAATATTATAGAATACAAACCGACAATTGAAATTACTCAAATTGATCTTGAACCAGTGATAGAATGCCTAAAAACCCATGTATCTGCGAAAAATAAAGAATTTCAGATTGAGCTAGTAAAAGAAAACACTAAGGCGCTAGTTCAAGTCCAAGTTTTTAAATTACTAGGTGTAACTACTATTTTTGTTGTAATTGGTTACTTTGGATATAAATATTATAAAAACTATAAAGAAAAAGAAAAAAATATGTTTTTCTAATCTCCCTAAGTTTTGTACTTACATATTTACGTAAGTACAAAACATTTGTTTTTGTGATGAAAATTCGATTTCATATTGTGCATCTGGGTTAAATGCTAAATCTAAAACTTCGATTTGTTTTTTCTTACTAATTTTATTTCGATCATATCTTAGAGTACTTCTGCTATCTTGATGACCAACAATCTGTTGAACAAATTCAACTCGTGAATGACGCAAGGTTTGAGTAATAAAATGAATTCTAAAACTATGTGATGTTAGTTTTAATTTATATTTCTCTTGGTACGGCGCTAGTTTCTTATTAAAGAACTCTATCCATTTATGCTTGATAGCTGTTTTAATAGGTGGATATACCAAATCATCATTATCTTTAAAAACACTTAATGTTTCAGGCTTTAACTTTTGTAAAGCTGTAATGCCAAAACTTGAAATTCTAATTTTTCGTATTGCAGATGTCTTAGTTTGAAATATTTCTGTTTCTCCAACCTCCATTAATTGCTTAATTATTGTCAATGTAAAATAAGCCACTTCATTAACGCGCATTCCAGTATAGAACAAAAGCAGACTAGCTAATTGAAAACGCTGCCAACATATACGTGGAACTTTGTATGGTTTTGGATCCGCTATGATCTCTTCCATAATGGAATGGGGCATAGGGGCGCGTTCGATTTGTTTTTTATGTTTTATTATTTTTTTCGGTGTGATGGTATCAACTTTCTCATGTAAACACTCTAAACTTTCGTTTTGGTTTGATAACACGTTTCCAATACCAAATAATATTTGTTGTTGTTTATCCAACTTCTGCTCGATACCTTTGTTTTGTAGTTTAATTGTCGTATCTTCGTAAGCTAAGTTTTTATGAAACGTTTTAATTTCAGAATAATGCTTTGAGTAAGGAACTATATCTTCTTTCTGTGTTAAAATAATCTCAGGTTGTACTAATTCAGTTCTAGCAAATTTGTCTTCTTTTTCTTTCGCTGCAAGTTTACTATTATACACTCCTTTGTGATGATCGTTGTAAAATTTGACTTTTCGGTTCATAAATGTTTCACACTGTTGTTTTGTTGTAACAGATTCAGATAATTTATATTGTTTCAAACCTTCATCCTCACTATTTAAAGAATTTTTCAATGTTTCAATCACCCTTTCAACAACAGAATTATGCTCTGGGTGTCCTGGAATAGAAGTAGTTCCAACTACTATGGGATGCTCACTAACAAAGTCATAATATTTGCAATTGTTAAATTCTGTTCCGTTATCCGTATGAATCATTACTTCCTCAGCAGGCTTTCGTTCATTAAGGGTTTGTTCTAATGCTTTTAAAACTTTGGCTGCTGAAACTGAACCTTTTCCTTTACTTAAAAAGTAAACTTTGTGATGAATTATGCGTCTAGCAAACATATCAACTATACCAAGCATATAATGTTTAGATCTTTCAAATTCGGCTCCTTCTTTTTTTATTGGCAAGGTTGTAAAATCCATCCCCCAAACAACATTAGGTTTAGAGATCTCGCATCTCCCTTTTAATTTGTTTTCAAACGAATAAGTCTTTTGTCTTCTATTTCTAATTCGATCATTTTGCAATTGTCTGTTTTGTTTAATTGCTTTTAATTCTTTTGCCGAATACTGTCTTATTTTTTTTTCTGGTTTCAAATCAGATTGTTTATTTCCTACTTCTTTTTCTGGTTTTGAATCAGATTGTTTATATCTTACTCTTTTTTCTGTTTTATCCCCAAAACCTTTAGGTTTTGTTTTAGGGTCTATAGGTGTCATGAGTATTTCCCTCCATTTTTAATAAAAAGGTAGATTTATGATTTAATTAAGTGTGGTTTTCCTCCACAAAAGACTATTTCCAAAGTTTATTTACCAACTCAAATATAAAGTACTTTATTTCACAAGATTCTATTTTCCAAGTAAAATTGTATTTGTAATCTTGGGTACAAAATTTAAAAAAGTTATTGGTTTTTTTTGAAAAATTTGAAACGACGTTGTCAAAAATTTATTGTACGTATACGGAGTACGCAGAGTCAGAAAAAAAAGTTGCAATATCTAAAAAAGCATTTTTTCGTGATTTGAAAATCTTTTTAAATAACCATATCACAGCTGGAGATGTAGTTATTACTCATTACCCCTGTCTAAAATACATGGGAGTAAAAGTAAAAATACACCCTTAAAATGTAGATGAATAGCAATAGATATATCGCTATTTATTCAAATATAAATAATTATGCACTCTAAAATTACTAATTTTTTTGATTTTTCTATTTTGTCTAATTACAATTTTTTTTATAATTTTAACCACATTTCTTAAAAAATTCTATTGTTTAAACGTCTAATAAGAGCCGTAGTACTCAATCACAATGATCGACATTTTGAAATAGTAAACATTTGGGTGTTGCTAACTGGTAAACTAACGATTTTTAATATTAGCATTTAGAAATTTTAGCTTATATATACTAAATCTAGACGATAAACTAGATGAAATGTAAGCTCACCATTATTTATTTGCCTAGATAGCTTTAAATTTAAAAAAAATAAATAATATGAAATATAGATATTTTTTTTAAATTTAAAGCTATCTAGGCTAGTAGTATAAAAAATAAATTACCCTTAATAGTATAATAGAAAATCTATAGAATATTGAAGTTTATAAACCATTTTCTATTTAATTAATATATAGTAAATATATTAACTACCTAAAAAAAAGTTTTGGACTTTTTTGAATATATTTTTTTTATTAGTATAAGGTGTATCTAAGTCAATAAAATAATCCTGTTTTCCAATTAATCGTCTAGCAGCATTTTCAAAAGCAATTCCAGATAAAGTTAATTTTTTTTTTAACACTAAAGGTTCCCCCCTGTTTGTTGAAATAATAACATTGGGATCTTCAGGAATAGCCCCTAATAACGGAATACCTAGCATTTCTTGTACATCTTTAACTGACATCATATCATTATTTTGAATCATCTCAGGTCTTACTCTATTTACTAATAATTTAACATTATAAATACCATTTGCTTCTAAAAGACCGGCCACGCGATCTGCATCTCTAAGTGCAGGAATTTCTGGAGTTGTTATAATTAAAGATTCTTCAGCAGGAGAAATTGCATTAATGAAACCAACATCAATTCCAGCTGGACAATCAATTAAAATAAAATGATACCCTAATAAACTAATGGAGTTTATGAAATTTTCCATGTTTTTTCGTGTAACATTATATTTTTGACGGTTTTTTGAAATACTTAATAAAGCTAAATTTTTCTGTCGCTTATCTTTAATTAATGCTTGATCTAATCGACATTCCCCTTGTAAAACGTCCATAGCTGTATATAACACACGGTTTTCTAAACCTAATAAAAGATCTAAATTTCTTAAACCAATATCGGCATCAATTAACGTCACTTTATACCCAAGACGAGCAATTGACATTCCTAAATTTGCTGTTGCAGTTGTCTTCCCGACCCCACCTTTTCCAGATGTAATAACTATAACTCGTGCTGATACTAGATTTTCGGTTGTAAGAATAGAACACATAAATGATAATTTTTAATAAAAGTATTTTTGTTTTAATTTTTAATATAGATAAATCCTACCAATAAGAATTTAAACGAAAAATACCTGTTTTTCGTTTAAAATTAGTTTTCTATACAACTACAAAATTCTATATTTTAGTTTTTAATGGATATAGAGCTACTATTTCTAAAAAAAAAAAATTTATAGCGATGTACTCTAAAAAGAATATATATATTCTTTCAATCATTTAGCTATTTTTTTCATTACCTTGCAACAATAAATCAGGTACGACCTGTCTTATATTTTATATAGGATCTTATAGAAAAACATACTAATTTATAATTTTTATAAATTAGTATGTTTTTAATTAAAATTGAGCGAGGAGGGATTCGAACCCCCGACACCGTGGTTCGTAGCCACGTGCTCTAGTCCACTGAGCTACACACCCTTTATTAATAAATAGTGTAATACTATTTATTAATTAAATATACTTTATATTTTATTAAGTATAGTATTATTTTTATTAATATGCAATTTCTTTATAATTTATAAAAAACATACTAAATAAGGTAAAATTTTTTTATATTTGCTTTAATTTCGTATAAATTAAAGTCTACTAAACAGCATACTAACCAACCAGAACGCTTCACGTCTGTTTCTTTAAGTTAAGAATACCCTAATTCTAACGAAAAATTTTACTGAAACTCTGATGGCCAAAGAAATTAGGTACTATACAGACTACAGGTTTAGTAATTCGTTGTTTTTTTAAACACAAACATATATATAAATATATATGTATTTATTTATATAAAATATATAAAATGTATTTAATAGACTTTATTAATGAAAATAAAAAAGCCTGCTTAACTCAGTTGGTAGAGTATCGTTTTTGTAAATCGAATGTCATCGGTTCGAGTCCGATAGCAGGCTTATAGTAATTGGTATTTAGTATTTTTTCTTTAAGCTGGTATTAATTTAAGTTTCTTGTAATGAAACCTTTAAAAATTTTGCTAATTCCGAAGCTTGTTTCTCAATTTCTTGCAATGTGAGTGGTTGACCAATACGAGTTAATGGTATAGTACGCTTTTTTTTTATACAAAGTGAAATTGTACGTCTAGGGTTAAAACCTTGCTTAAAATCAACTTTAATAGCATTAATATCATTAATTAAATAAAATAGATCAATCCGTCTATTTTTTCCAGGAAACCCGTATCTGAAGATACGTACAATTCCATCTTTTTTATTAAATTCATTAAAGCCTTGTCCCACATTCCAAAATATGGTAAATGTTAAGAAAAAACTAAAAATTAAGCCAAATAAACCATAAAAACACATTACTAATCCTTGAGGAAAAAATTGAATATTTTTTGATGAAATAAAGGGTAAAATATCAAATTTCAAATAACTGGAAATTCCAGTCAATAAAAAACCCAATGCTCCTAAAAAAATACTAACTGCCCACCAATAATTACTAAATCTTCTAGAACCAATTATATTATACCGACGAATTAAATTTGAATTTTGTGTTTGATACAAGTTTGTCATAATACTAATTTAGGAAAAAACTAATACAACCAATTAGTTTTAATTTTAGATTACAGTAAATAAACGGTATTTATATACATTTACCTTAAAATTATATGGTAGAAAATTATACTCTAATTTATGGTTTACAGTATATTAAAAACTTATTTATCTAGTTTACTAAGAATTTATTAATAAATTCAAGTCTATACGGTTATAAAAAATCTATATATAGAAAATAATGAATAGTTGTCGTAATAGTACTTCTTTTTTATGAAATAGATTCAAAAAGGTTGCGATGAAATCTTATTAAAACCAGGTATCAAAAACAAGAGTAATTACCAGCTTCTACTACTTATGCGCTAAAAACCATAGGTAGGCTTTTTATACGAACCTATTGGTTTTTTTCGGAACGCATAAAAATTTTTAAATATAAAATAATTTAAAAAAATTTTAAAATTCTATTTAAAATTAAAAACTGAAATTCGTTTAGATTGGTGTTTCAGTATGAATTTGAATTTTTTACCAGAAAATTTCCGTGCAGCGAAAGGTTGGCCATAAATTACTTTGAAAACTTTTCTATTAATCAATTTCTAATAGAATTAAAAATCGATTTTTTATCAAGCATTTTTCTACCCTAGCATTAAACGTATTAGATATTTTTTTTAATTGTTAACTTTTCTTTTCTTATCCGATTTTTTAAAACGCTCTTTTAATCGTGTACTTTTTCCTATGCTAGCTCTTAAATAATAAAGTTTTGCTTTCCGAACTTTAGCTTGACGAATAATTTCAATATTTTTAATTAACGGAGAATGTATAGAAAAAACTCTTTCAACTCCAATATTTTTGAAAATACGTCTTACTGTAATAGTTGTGCTAAGCCCAGCTCTATGTTGAGCAATTACTGTTCCTTCGTAAGGTTGGATTCGCTGTTTCTTAGTTTCTTCACTAGTGGGCTCATTTTTACCAGTCTCATCGAGTTGCTGTTTTTCGCCTTTCTCAATAGTTGAGGCCACTTCAAGAGTATTACCAATTGATATTGGTACAACGTCAATTTCAAGTTGGTGTTCTTTACTCTCTTGAATAATTAACCAAACTTTAACAGTATCACCAATTCTTATTGGTGCAACGTCGGTTTTAAGTTGCTGTTTTTCGATGTTTTGTATAAGTTTTTGTAATTTCATAGTTTTTGTAATTTTACAAAGATTGTAAGTTTAAACAAGTAGGTTTTAGTTGATTGGTATCTAAACCAACTTTAAAGCTTTACAGTAGTATTTAATAATGATAGATAAAAAAATTTATTTTTTAGTTTATAAATGTTCAAGGGTTTCAATTTTGGTGTAGCTAGAGCCTTCAGAGCTCTTTGTTTAAAGTTGCAAGTCACCTTTGTGCACATGGCTAATTTTTTTTACTCTATTTTTAGTAAAATACAAATTATTTTTCCATAAAGCCAAGCTAATTTTTTAAAGTCTGAACTTACCCCCAACAAAGTTGGAGGCACATTACAGAACTCATGTCGATTAGCTTACTAGCTTTAAAAACATCAGATTTAAAATACCATAGTTATTACGAATACTATCTATTCAAGAATGGTAGATACTACACCCGCTCCAACAGTTCTTCCACCTTCACGAATGGCAAATCGCATTCCTTTTTCAATTGCAATTGGTTGAATTAATTCAACCACCATTTTAATACGATCTCCAGGCATCACCATTTTTACTGTTTGAGTATCGTCACTATCATCAGGTTGGAAAGAATCAATTTTCCCTGTTACATCTGTTGTACGCACATAAAATTGAGGTCTATATCCAGAAAAAAAAGGTGTATGTCGTCCACCCTCTTCTTTTGTCAAAACATAAACTTGTGATTCAAATTTTGTATGAGGAGTAATAGTATTTGGTTTTGCAAGTACCATTCCTCGTTCAATATCGTCTTTTTGTACACCTCTAAGTAATACACCAACATTATCACCAGCAACGCTTTCATCTAAAGTTTTTTGAAACATTTCTAAACCTGTAACAGTAGTACTTCGGGTATTGCGTAAACCAACAAGCTCAATTAGTTCTCCAACTTTAATACTTCCTCTTTCAACTCTGCCTGTTGCTACTGTTCCACGACCTGTAATTGAAAAAACATCTTCAACTGCCATTAAAAAAGATTTATCTGTATCTCGTTCCGGAGTTGGAATATACTCATCTACTTTATCCATAAGAGTATAGATTTTATCTACCCATTTATTATCACCACGAGTAATTTTTGGCTTTTCAGTTAATGCTTGTAATGCTAAAAGAGCAGATCCCGCAACAATTGGAATGTCATCTCCAGGGAAGTCATAGTTATCTAAAGTTTCGCGTACTTCTAGTTCAACTAACTCTAAAAGTTCTTCATCATCAACTTGATCTTCTTTATTTAAAAACACAACAATATCTGGAACACCAACTTGTTTTGCTAATAAAATATGCTCTTTAGTTTGTGGCATTGGACCATCTGCACCTGATACTACTAAAATAGCACCATCCATTTGTGCAGCTCCAGTAATCATATTTTTTACATAATCAGCATGACCTGGACAATCAACGTGTGCATAATGTCGTTTTTCCGTTTCATATTCAACATGAGCAGTATTAATAGTAATACCACGTGCTTTTTCTTCAGGAGCAGAGTCAATATCTGCATAATTTCGACCTTTACCACCCCAAGATGATAATGCCATTGTAATTGCTGCTGTTAATGTAGTTTTACCATGATCTACGTGTCCAATTGTGCCAATATTAATGTGTGGTTTTTTGCGTTCAAATTTTTTGCGTGCCATATTTTTATTTAATCCTTGTATAGATATGAATATAATTTTTAAAAAATTAAAGTATTTCTAACTAGTAAAAATAGAGTCTATTTTTAAAATACTGGAAATACGAGTCGAAAAAATACAATATTTTTCCATTTCACAAAATTGCAACAAAAATGCAACCAATTTTTTATGAAGTTGTAAACAACCTTGGTTTAGAAAACATAATCTGCTGCAGCATAAAGTGCTTACAGCTACTCAAACCTAGCAATTCAGTTGTAAAATACAAAATTTGCTTTAACTCAACCTATTTAAGGTGCAGTTAAAAAGCTTAGCTTGAATTTTCATTTATTTCTAAAACTAATTTTAAATTTACTGTTAAAAATAAGATTTTACTATAAAATTAGCTGAAATTTTTGTGCAAAAAACAAAAGTTTTTAATCACCTATAATATATTCTGATATAATACTATATATAGTACAATTTTACAATATCAATATAATATTGTAATAAATTATTCATTGACTTAGAAACTAAAATAAAAAATTTATCTATGTAGTTTCTAGTTATGCCAATCTTAGTAAAAAATTCATAATTTTTTAGTTGCGGTTATGGGTTTTGTATTTATAAAATTGAAAAATAATTGGAATTTTATAATAAATATTTATAAATATTCATTATAAATTTTTTAATTCCTAATTGCAAAAAATTTTTACTATTTAAAAAAAAATTGAAGGTCACTTTACACATATACCTTAGAAATACTTTTTTTCAGATAGTAAAAAACAATGCTTTCACTACCAAAATATTGCTACGTAAAAAGTATTAAGTTATGAAACTTAGAACTCTAAAAAACATTTAAATTAAGGGTAAAATGGTTCTTAATTATATAAGAATGTTTTTTTGCCGAGCCCAATCCAGGCCGAACGAAAAAAATCAGGTAGGCTACTAAGCAGTGAAAAACATTCTTTTTCACTAAAATAGTAACTAAAATATTATATTTCAGTTGCAAAGCAACTGAAATATATAAAAAATTTTGAATTTTTTTTATTTAAATAATACCAGATTTAAACAGTTCTAAACCAAAAAGTCACTATTTATCAAAATACTACTATCTGTATGATATTTTAAAATTTATATTTTGCAAAAGCTTTATTAGCATCAGCCATTTTATGTATTTCTTTTTTTTTTCGAATAGCATTTCCCATATGTTTAGAAGCATCTAGAAATTCTGTGCTTAGCTTTGAAACCATACTTCTACCAGAACGGCTTCGACACGAAGCTAAGATCCAACGAATTGCAAGTGCTGTCCCTCTTTCAGGTGTCACATCTAATGGAACCTGATAAGTTGAGCCCCCAACACGTCGAGCCTTAATTTCTACTAAAGGTGTAGCATTACGTACTGCTTGTTCAATAGTTTTTATTGGATCTTCCTGAGTATTTTTTTTAAGTTGGTTCATTGCCTCATAAATCATTTTATAAGCTAATGATTTTTTACCACGCTTCATTAATTGATTTACAATAATATGAATTAAATGGCTATCATAAACAGGATCAGGTGATAAAAAACGTTTTTTTGGACTATCTCGTCGAGACATAAAATTGAAACTCCCGTATTAGTATAATGTATTATATATTTTAAAAAAAATGCGTATAGAATTAGCATTTTATATTGTTTCTGATGCTTTGCATCAGAAACCTGGCCCTTCACGCTTGGAAAATGGCCAAGTTATAAACTTCTAAAGTAGATATAAATTGATATACCTCTAAAATCGAAGTTTAGACATCGCAAACAAAAGTTATGATGTTGCTTATTTTAAGCATTAAAAGTACTGAAGATTTTAGTTAAAAAAAAGTGAACAGTTTTAAAAATTTATTTTGGTTTTTTAACCCCATACTTTGATCGACCTTGGGTACGATTTTTTACTCCTAGGGTATCCAGCGTCCCTCGAACTATATGATATCTAACACCAGGTAAATCTTTAACTCGTCCTCCACGAATTAATACGACAGAATGCTCTTGAAGATTATGGCCAATACCAGGTATGTAAGCTGTTATTTCAAATTTTGAAGTTAGTCTAACTCGTGCAACTTTTCGTAATGCTGAATTAGGTTTTTTTGGAGTAATAGTATAAACTTTTGTGCAAACACCTCGTCTTTGAGGACAAGCTTTTAAAGCGGGAGATTTTGTTTTTTTAGAAATATTTTTCCGTGCAGATCTGATTAATTGTGGTATAGTAGGCATAATATGTTTATATTATAGATTATAGTATTTTTTTTTAGTAGTTAAAAATAAAAACTAAAGTTTTTAAGCATAACTCATTTAAAATGCAATAGATTTAAAATCTTTTAGTCGTTACCAACCTAAATTACGACCTTAGATTCAAACAACTAGGGTTCTTTACAGACTTCGTTTCTTTCAATCAAAAGCCGGATTTTATTTTCGGGAATATATTCACAAACTTAACCGAAAATAAAATCTGGCTTTTGCTGATATTGCGCTTATAGCATATGCTATACCCTAATAGCTAATAGGGTGTCTGTTTATTGAACCGAAAAGTCTCGTTCAGTAAAAGCAAAATTTCTAAAGTTGAGTCTATTGCCTAGTAATAAAGTCGTAAGATTAGGGCTTTTGTTTCTGTTGGTATGCAGGTATATAGTGCTCTATACCTTGCATTTTGGCATACACACGCTGGAACCTATACCTTATTTTTTTTGCGTATTTGATAATGGTTTTACCTACTTTGACTTTAAACCTACCTTTTAACTCTGTTGTTAGGCTTTGAAAAAAAAAAAGAGTAATTTTTTATATGATATATATATATCATATATATATATACTTTGACAAGCCTTTTTCATTACTAGTCCACTTAAGAATTTTTTAAAAACAGTTACTAATTGTGTATTATTTATCTAGTAAATTTGTGATTTTAATTGGTATATTTTTCACTCCTTACGTAACAGTGTCGTTGGTAGTAGTTAGAGGTTTACTCAGCATATGTTTTATACCACATTTCTACTTTCCTTGAAAGATAGCAAAGTTTCAACAATTATAGAACAAAAATTTCGGTTAAATATTACCAAATTAGCTAAAAAAAAACACACATTTTCAAAATTTTATTTTATTATTAGAAAAAAATTACTGTTAATTTTGAAATAGAAACATCTAGAATTACTATTTATCAAAGTAAAAACGTTATTTTATTTATATATGTATATTATATACTATATAAAACTAATTAGTATAATACTAATATAAAAAATATTTCGTTATGAAATATTTTTATTTAGTATAAGTAAATAGTATTTGCTTTTGTAAATAAATAATTTTTATTTGACATTTGTATTAGTTTGATGATACTATAATATTGATATATAGTATTTATAGAGTATTTATATGGTATAAATATAACTAGAATCTAACTAATTTTATAGAGTAGGTAGATTTTTAATCTAGAATATTTATATTTCATTGGGGCTATTAGCTCAGTTGGTTAGAGCGCACCCCTGATAAGGGTGAGGTCGCTGATTCGAGTTCAGCATAGCCCATTTAAACTTCATATTAATAAAAGAATATGACACTTTATTTTTATTCTTAAATTTTATGAAATACTACAGTTCAAGAGTTTTTGTTTGATTGAACAGGAGAAAAATCTAAGGTAATTAGTATTTTATAAAAATTATTATAGTTAATGAACCTACCAATTGGTATGAATATACAAAAAATTCATGTTTCAGGTAATTAGCAAACAATACAATACAAAAAACTTACCAATTTTTAAAAATATTTTTTTTTTTCGAAATGAAAAAAAAAATTTCCGGTACTTAAAAAATATAGTATTGACAGACTGCCATAGGTACACAATTTTAATTACATAAAAACGCAGCTTTCCCATTTTGAAAATGAGTCTGGTCAATCTAACTGCAAACTTTATAGATTAAACCACTAAAATACACCTAGTAAAAATCTTATTATAAAAGTTTTGGTTTAATTATATACTGTTATTAAAATTGATTATTTAGCTTCAGGACAAATTTTACCTAAATACCAGGTTTCATATAAATTATATGAAGCAGGTATTTTGATCAAAGTTTGATACTCATAAAGCAATGACTATTTCTAACAAATATAAATCATAATGAAAATACCGCTAGTATGTCAAACTTAAAAAACGTATTCATATAAGTAATAATGATATTCTAGTCAAAGTCCAGAACACTGTATTAAAGTTGTAAAAAATAGAGCGGAATTACCAGAATTATCACATATAATAAACTAAGATATTTCTTTTAACTATTTTACTAAATAAAGCCGGTCTGCCTGCTTTATTTATTGAGTTGTTTTAATGCATACTTTAATTCATAGTACTAACTAGTTTAAAGTGCTAGCTCCTCATTCATACCCTATAAATAAATCTAAAAGTAGATTTCTCTTTACAAAATGCAGCTAAAAAAATTTGAATTATTTTGCTAAAACAAAACTACTCGATATACTAATTTCATGTAAATTGTATAAAAATTTTTTTTTTATTGTAAAAAATTGCATAAATTTACAGAAAACCTAACTTTATTTTAGGTTACGAAAATTATTACATTGTATTTGTATTATTTTGTATAATTTTTCTATTGTAAAAAAATACCGTATTATTTTTTTATATATAGCTTTTAACCCTTAAGGCACTGACAAGCTCTGATATAGTTTTTCTAGTATAACTGTTTATTTTCTATTAAAATAGATAGAAAACTAGTTAATTTTTAATTAACTACTGTAAATTTAAAGTTTTTTACACTTCAAGTTTGAAAAACTTAGTATTTTTAAAAAGGTAGTTTAAAAAAATTCTATTTTAAACTACCTTCTCAAAGGAGAAATTCAATGACAATTAGTCCACCAGAACCACAAGCGAAAAAGGTAAAAATTGTAGTAGATAAAAATCCAGTTAAAACAAGTTTTGAAAAATGGGCTAGACCTGGCCATTTTTCTAGAACTTTATCTAAAGGTCCAAGTACTACAACTTGGATTTGGAATTTACATGCTGATGCACATGATTTTGATAGCCATACGAGCGATCTTGAAGAAATTTCAAGAAAAGTGTTTAGTGCGCATTTTGGTCAATTAGGTATTATTCTAATTTGGTTAAGTGGTATGTATTTTCACGGTGCTCGTTTTTCAAATTATGAAGCTTGGTTAAGCGATCCAACTCATATTAAACCTAGTGCCCAAGTTGTTTGGCCGATTGTAGGACAAGAAATTTTAAACGGTGATGTTGGTGGAGGTTTTCAAGGAATTCAGATTACTTCAGGTTTTTTTCAACTTTGGAGAGCAAGTGGAATTACAAGTGAATTACAACTTTATAGTACTGCCATTGGTGGGTTAGTATTAGCGAGTGCAATGTTTTTCGCTGGTTGGTTTCATTACCATAAAGCTGCACCAAAACTAGAATGGTTCCAAAATGTTGAATCAATGTTAAACCACCATTTAGCTGGACTGTTAGGTCTGGGAAGTTTAGGGTGGGCAGGACACCAGATTCATGTTTCATTACCAATTAACAAATTATTGGATGCAGGTGTTGATCCAAAAGAAATTCCATTACCACATGAATTTTTATTAAATAGAGATTTAATTACTCAACTTTATCCTAGTTTTTCAAAAGGTCTTATTCCTTTTTTTACTATTAATTGGAATGAATATAGTGATTTTTTAACTTTTAAAGGTGGGTTAAATCCAGTTACTGGTGGTCTATGGTTAACAGATACTGCACACCATCATTTAGCAATTGCTGTGTTATTTCTAGTAGCTGGTCACATGTATCGTACTAATTGGGGAATTGGACACAATATAAAATCAATTTTAGAGTCTCATAAAGGTCCGTTTACAGGCGAAGGTCATAAAGGATTATATGAAATTCTTACAACTTCATGGCACGCTCAATTAGCTATTAACTTAGCTTTATTTGGTTCACTATCAATTCTTGTGGCTTAATACGATGGGTCACGTTAAACTTCGCTATATGCTGGGACAACTCGATACATATTTTAAATAATATTATATTCCAATAATATATGTCTAAAGTTCTAGATACATTTCAATATATTTTCTATATAGTTTTAAAAATACTAAACTGAATTATATTGGTACATAAATAGTATTTATGAAAAAATCTTATAGACAGAGTTAATCAGCAGGAAACTATTTTTACTAGTATTTATCGATATTTTTTATATTATGAAAATAGGATCCTCAGAGACTACACGCGAAGCATTTAATTTTTCTGAATATACTAAAGTTAAACCACACCATATCAAAAATCTTGATATCTCGTTTCTAGAATGGTTCATCGGATTTGTTGAAGGTGATGGCAGCTTTATTGTCAATACCTCAACTTATAAAAAACGTCTAATCTTTTGTATAAATCAAACAGATAGCCAATTAATGTTTAAAATTAAGAAAAAACTTGGTTTTGGTTGTGTTACTTGTTTTATGCAAAATAATCAACCATATTATAGATATGCTGTGTATGATTTTAAAAATTTAACTCGATTAATTCATTTATTTAATGGAAATTTACATTTAAATAAAGTGAATACTAGATTTCAAATTTGGTTATCTACATATAATTCTGTAAACAGTATAGTTACTAAAAACTATGTGTCTATTTTATACAAACAGCCAAACTTAAAATTAAGTTTAGATTCGGCATGGCTTTCAGGGTTTGTAGACGCTGAAGGTGGTTTTTATGCTAGTTTAACAAAACAAGCAAATTTACCACTTAAATATCGTTTAAGACTAAAGTTTTATATTACTCAAAAATCTGAACTAAAAATCTTGATAACTATAATAAGATTAATCCATGAAAATTCATCAGGCGTTTTCTTAAATGAAAATACACCCTGTAATAGTGCAATTTTTACTGAAAATAAATATATTTCAAATTTTAAGCCAGATTTTTATAGATTAGAGATTAGTACAGATAACTATATTTCAACCATTATTGCTTATTTTGAAAAATATCAGTTACAAGGAAAAAAATATATTGTTTTCACTCGATGGAAACGTATTTATATAAATAGACCTATATTAAAAAAAATAGCAAGCAGGTCTGAAAAATCATTTCTACGTTTTCAAAAGTTAGTTATAGCAGTTCAGAACACTAAAAATTAAATTGAAGATATAGTCCACATAAAAAAATATTGGCCATACATCATACTATATGTATGTATTTTTTTATCAGCATCACATGTATTCTATGCCGCCTTACCCTTATTTAGCAACAGATTATGCTACGCAACTCTCAATATTTACGCACCACACTTGGATTGGTGGTTTTTGTATTGTAGGTGCAGGTGCTCACGCAGCTATTTTTATGGTACGTGATTATGATCCGACAAATAATTACAATAACTTATTAGATCGTGTTATTCGCCATCGAGATGCAATTATTTCGCATTTAAATTGGGTTTGTATTTTTCTTGGATTTCATAGCTTTGGTTTATATATTCATAATGATACTATGAGTGCATTAGGCCGCCCACAAGATATGTTTTCTGATACAGCAATTCAGCTTCAACCAATTTTTGCTCAATGGGTTCAAAATACCCACTTCTTAGCTCCACAATTAACGGCACCTAATGCTTTAAATGCAACAAGTTTAACTTGGGGTGGTGATGTTGTAGCTGTGAGCGGAAAAGTAGCGATGATGCCAATTTCTTTAGGAACGGCTGATTTCTTAGTTCATCACATTCATGCTTTTACTATTCATGTTACAGTTTTAATTTTATTAAAAGGAGTTTTATACGCTCGTAGTTCTCGATTAATACCTGATAAAGCGAAGCTAGGATTCCGTTTCCCTTGTGATGGTCCAGGACGAGGTGGTACATGTCAAGTATCAGCTTGGGATCATGTTTTCTTAGGTTTGTTTTGGATGTATAATTCATTATCTATTGCTATTTTTCATTTTAGTTGGAAAATGCAATCTGATGTTTGGGGTACTGTAAATGCTTCGGGTGTTTCTCATATTACCGGGGGGAATTTTGCTCAAAGTGCTAATACTATTAATGGGTGGCTACGAGATTTTTTATGGGCACAATCATCACAAGTTATTCAATCATATGGTTCGGCATTATCTGCTTATGGACTAATTTTTTTAGGAGCTCATTTTATTTGGGCATTTAGTTTAATGTTCTTATTTAGTGGGCGTGGATATTGGCAAGAATTAATTGAATCTATTATTTGGGCTCATAATAAATTAAAAGTAGCTCCTGCAATTCAACCAAGAGCTTTAAGTATTACTCAAGGTCGTGCAGTTGGTGTAGCTCATTATTTATTAGGCGGTATTGCAACTACTTGGTCTTTCTTCTTAGCAAGAATTATTGCAGTAGGTTAATTAGCGCATAGATATACTGTATCTAGTTCATTAATTACGACTTAAAAAGTTTGAAGTAAAAAAATAAGAATTTTTCTAGTTTTTTTGTAAACTATGCTAATAATATGAAACTCTATTATTAGTTGAAAACTGAATTATTTCCAAATAAAAACAAAATGAGTTTTTCATATTTAATAATTAACAAAGTTTATAAACACTTTAATCGAACGGTTAAAGGCCTTTAGTTTAAAAGCTTTATACTTTTTTTAATTATTAAAGTGTTTTAAAAATATGTTTTTAAAGTCGATTGCTATATGGTTGAGAAAAATAGAAATTTCTTTTTTTCTAAAAATACAATGTAATTGGTAAAAGCTTCCAGAATCCAGCTTATGCGTGGTACTTAGACATCGGGTAAACTGCATAAAAAAACCAGCTTCCAAGCATTATATGTTTAAAACAACCTTAAAACTTGAGTTTTTAGCACTTTAATTAAAAACAAAAAAACGGAGGATTTCTAAAAAATTATGGCAACTAAGTTTCCAAAATTTAGCCAAGGATTGGCACAAGACCCCACTACTCGTCGAATTTGGTATGGAATTGCAACTGCACATGACTTTGAAAGTCATGATGGCATTACAGAAGAAAATCTTTATCAAAAAATTTTTGCATCACACTTTGGACAACTAGCAATTATTTTTTTATGGACTTCAGGAAATTTATTTCATGTTGCTTGGCAAGGAAATTTTGAACCATGGGTACAAGATCCTTTACATGTTCGTCCGATTGCTCATGCTATTTGGGATCCACATTTTGGCCAACCAGCCGTGGAAGCTTTTACACGTGGAGGAGCAACTGGTCCTGTGAATATTTCAACTTCAGGAGTATACCAATGGTGGTACACAATTGGGCTTCGTACAAACCAAGATTTATATAATGGATCTCTATTTTTAATTATAGGTACTGCTGTATTCTTATTTGCTGGCTGGCTCCACCTACAACCAAAATTTCAACCTTCTTTATCATGGTTTAAAAATGCGGAATCAAGATTAAATCACCATTTAGCAGGGCTATTTGGTGTAAGTTCGTTAGCATGGACTGGCCATTTAGTTCATGTTGCAATTCCTGAATCTCGTGGAGAGCATGTTAGATGGAGTAATTTTTTAACAAAATTACCACATCCACAAGGGTTAACACCTTTTTTTACAGGAAATTGGGCTGCATATGCTGAGAATCCAGATTCTTCAAGCCATCTTTTTAGTAAAGCAGATGGTGCAGGGAATGCAATTTTAACGTTTTTAGGCGGATTTCATCCACAAACTCAAAGTCTTTGGTTAACTGATATAGCTCATCATCATTTAGCAATCGCTGTGGTGTTTATTGTGGCAGGGCACATGTATCGAACTAATTTTGGAATAGGACACAGTATTCAAGAAATTCTTGATGCTCATACACCACCAGCAGGTGGTCTTGGGGCTGGTCACAAAGGATTATTTGATACGCTTAATAATTCATTACATTTTCAATTAGGACTTGCCTTAGCAGCCGTTGGCACAATTTGCTCATTAGTAGCACAACATATGTATTCGTTACCACCATATGCCTTTTTAGCACAAGATTTTACAGCTCAAGCAGCACTCTATACTCATCATCAATATATTGCTGGTTTTATATTATGTGGTGCTTTTGCTCATGGAGCCATTTTTTTCATTCGAGATTATGATCCTGAGCAAAATAAAGGAAATGTTTTAGCTCGAATTTTAGATCATAAAGAAGCTATTATTTCTCACTTAAGCTGGGTTAGTTTATTTTTAGGGTTTCATACATTAGGGATATATGTTCATAATGATGTTGTTCAAGCATTTGGAACACCTGAAAAACAAATCTTAATTGAACCTGTTTTCGCACAATGGATTCAAGCTGCTCACGGAAAAACACTTTATGGTTTTGATTTATTATTATCATCATCTTCAAGTCCTGCTTTTACTGCAAGTCAAAGCTTATGGTTACCTGGTTGGTTAGATGCAATTAATAATAACACTAATTCACTATTTCTTACTATTGGACCCGGTGATTTCCTTATTCATCATGCAATTGCTTTAGGACTTCATACTACAACATTAATTTTAGTTAAAGGTGCTTTAGATGCACGTGGGTCAAAACTTATGCCAGATAAAAAAGATTTTGGGTATAGTTTTCCATGTGATGGGCCAGGACGAGGTGGTACATGTGATATTTCTGCTTGGGATGCTTTTTATCTTGCTGTTTTTTGGATGCTAAATACTGTTGGTTGGGCTACGTTTTATTGGCATTGGAAACACCTTGGAATTTGGCAAGGAAATGTAAATCAATTTAATGAGTCATCAACATATATTATGGGTTGGCTTCGAGACTATCTATGGTTAAATTCTTCACAACTTATTAATGGTTATAACCCATTTGGTATGAATAGTTTATCTGTTTGGGCTTGGACATTTTTATTTGGACATCTTGTTTGGGCAACTGGATTTATGTTTTTAATTTCTTGGCGAGGCTATTGGCAAGAACTTATTGAAACATTAGCCTGGGCACACGAACATACACCACTTGCAAATTTAGTAGAATGGCGAGATAAGCCGGTTGCACTATCTATCGTTCAAGCTAGATTAGTTGGATTGGCACATTTCTCTGTTGGATATATTTTTACTTATGCAGCATTTTTAATTGCTTCAACATCAGGTAAGTTTGGGTAAAAAATTTACAGTTAGATAAGCATACATATAACTGGTATAGCCAATGTAAAAGCTTTCTAGTTTTTTTAAAAAAACTAAAAAATTGAAGAAATACCTGTCAATTTACCCATTTTTATTGGTCCTATTAAAATTAGAAGGTTCTACTTTTTTAAAAAAGTAGAACCTTCTTTCTCATAGATTAAAAAAAATTGAAAAAATAAGAAAAATTCAAGATAAGGAAATATAATATGAAAATTAGAAACCATAGTATACCGGATTTTGTAGAAAAATAAGAATTATTTACAGTACAACGTGGTGGTGGTAGTGGTAAAAATACACATGAAGGTGCTCAATATAACGTATAAAATCAACCAAGCTCTTTTGCTTCTGATGAAACGACTGCATATAATGAGCATCATGGTACTTTTGATTGTTCGCAAGCTTACGTTAGTATTCCAGCTGTTAACCCTCCCTCTCACTTTAGTATCATCCCAAACAAAGCTTTCGTAACAGGTTTTGTTTGGGGGATTATTGTATACGAGTCACTATTTTTAATACTAGGAATGGTATTTACTACTAAAAAACCAAAAGAAATAAAAGAAGAGGACTTTCTTCAAAGCAAAGATAGAGATATTTTGTTTAAAAAGCTTCAAAGCAAAGATATAGATGGTTTGTTTAAAAATCAAAGACTTATATTAGAAAAGCAAGATATTTTATTACAGAAATACGATTCTAAAAATAAAGAAAATTTATAGTTTTTTTAAATTTAAAGGTAATTACTTTACTCTATTTGGGTAGTTTCCATTAGTAGTCTATATTTTTTTTTTCTTTTTTATGAGCAACGAAACTAATATCTACTTATTCGACATACCTACTAGATGTTTCTATTTATAAATATTGAACTTATATTTATACACTATATTTTTACTTAAATTCAAACTAATTAAAGCAAATGGCATAGTTATATGCCAAAAACCTATGCTTATTCGACTGAACATAGGTTTTATTTGAAAAACATGTGGCAAAGCGTGTTTTTATGTGTCATTTTTACTTTTTATTAACTAAAAAAGCAAATTAAAGTGAAATTTAATAATTTATTTTGTCAAATTACAAGAAAAAAATAAGTTGGGTTCAGTAAAAAAAGTGTTTTTTTCGAATAGTATTAAATTTGTTGCAATACTATTTCCAGAATATCTTTTTGATTTATAAAAAAATTTTATACACCCAAACTTACTAATAATTTTTTTAAACAATGTTTGTTCGCTGCTTAAAAAAACCATTATCAGATATATATATTTTCATAAATTATCTTTAAAACATTATTCAATACTTCACAAATATCCGTTCTAAAGATTGTTTTTCTAAAATAATGGTGAAAAGTCATTCATATTATAAATTCTTACCAAAACTAGTAATTTGGCAAAAAAAAGATCGATTTACAAATAGACCAAGTTATCTTATTATAATTAGATTAAAAATTAAGTGTATTATAATTGATTTTACTATTATGAACAGTTTCTTATTTATATCTCCCTATACCATAATAAAACTTAAACTCTTTTTTATAAGCAAAAAAAGAATTTGTTTATCATGACTTGGTATATTATAGATAAAACCTGATTATTTGACTAATTTTGTATATATCAACTTTTATTCAGTTTAAAAAAACTAGTAAATTGAATTATATCAGTACTACTATATATAATTTTTAAATCTTAAACGAACAAAAATATTTATTTGTACTCTATAAATAAAACATACCAATTAGTATAGATTTTAATTAGTTACCTGATACTAGTTTTAAATGTACATAATTTTAAAACTGCTGTCTAAAAAACACTAAAAATGATATAAAAATTTTACTCTATAATTCTATTGGTACCATTATTGGTAGTATTGTTTAAAAAAAATATTTATTTTTTTTTATATTTTTAATAGGAGATTTACGCTGTGACTATAGCGATTGATAAAAGTAAAGAAGAAGAAGGTTTATTTGACATAGTAGATGATTGGTTACGTCGTGATCGTTTCGTGTTTGTTGGTTGGTCTGGTTTATTATTATTTCCAACTGCATATTTTGCTTTAGGTGGTTGGTTAACAGGAACTACATTTGTAACTTCTTGGTATACTCATGGATTAGCAAGCTCATATTTAGAAGGTTGTAATTTCTTAACTGCAGCAGTTTCTACTCCTGCAAACAGCTTAGGCCATTCATTATTATTTTTATGGGGTCCAGAAGCTCAAGGCGATTTTACTCGCTGGTGCCAACTAGGTGGTTTATGGGCATTTGTTGCCTTACACGGATCTTTTGCTTTAATTGGGTTTATGCTACGTCAATTTGAAATTGCTCGTTCAGTAAAACTTCGCCCATATAACGCGATTGCATTTTCAGCACCTATTGCTGTATTTGTATCTGTGTTTTTAATCTATCCATTAGGTCAATCTGGTTGGTTTTTTGCTCCAAGTTTTGGTGTAGCTGCAATTTTCCGATTCATCTTATTTTTCCAAGGCTTCCATAACTGGACGTTAAATCCATTCCATATGATGGGTGTAGCTGGAGTTTTAGGTGCGGCTTTACTGTGTGCAATTCATGGTGCTACTGTAGAAAATACATTATTCGAAGATGGTGATGGTGCAAACACTTTCCGTGCTTTTAACCCAACTCAAGCAGAAGAAACATATTCTATGGTTACTGCAAACCGTTTTTGGTCACAAATTTTTGGTGTTGCTTTTTCAAACAAACGTTGGTTACATTTCTTTATGCTTTTCGTTCCTGTAACAGGATTATGGATGAGTGCTATTGGTGTAGTAGGTCTAGCTTTAAATTTACGAGCATATGATTTTGTTTCACAAGAAATTCGTGCTGCTGAAGATCCTGAATTTGAAACATTCTACACTAAAAATATTCTTCTAAATGAAGGTATTCGCGCATGGATGGCTGCTCAAGATCAGCCTCATGAAAAACTTGTATTCCCTGAGGAGGTTTTACCACGTGGAAACGCTCTTTAATGGTGGATTAACTGTTGGTGGACGCGATCAAGAGTCTACTGGTTTTGCTTGGTGGGCTGGTAATGCTCGTTTAATTAATCTTTCTGGTAAACTTTTAGGTGCACATGTAGCTCATGCAGGACTAATTGTTTTTTGGGCTGGAGCAATGAATTTATTTGAAGTTGCTCACTTTGTTCCTGAAAAACCTATGTATGAACAAGGTTTTATTCTACTTCCTCATTTAGCTACTCTTGGGTATGGAGTAGGCCCTGGTGGAGAAGTTATTGACACTTTTCCATATTTTGTTTCAGGTGTACTTCATTTAATTTCTTCAGCTGTTTTAGGTTTTGGTGGAGTATATCACTCAGTTATTGGACCAGAAACTTTAGAAGAATCTTTCCCATTCTTTGGATATGTTTGGAAAGATAAAAATAAAATGACTACAATTCTTGGAATTCATTTAATTATTCTTGGAATTGGTGCATGGTTATTAGTATGGAAAGCACTTTACTTTGGTGGAGTGTATGATACTTGGGCTCCAGGCGGTTTTAACAATTATGGCTGCCTTTCATAGAAATATGATTTGTAAAATCTGCCTAAACGGGGAATCTCTGACTCTATATAGTATATAGAAAGACAATCCCGTACTAAATTTTTTATATTAATTATGACACTTATAATTATATTGTTTTTTTAATTCCACTTTAACTATTTTTTATTGGCAACGCTTTTTTAAACAATGAGTAGTCTTAGATGAAACCTAAATAATGCCGAGAATTTAGTAATTTAGTTACCACCCGGTGTTTAGCAACTTATTTGTTTACTTACAAATAAAGTTTATATTGGAGAATATCAAAATATTTTAGCTAGGTTCAAAAAACATTCACCTTCTTTAATGGAAAATAAGCATAATTCTATACAATTACAAAAAAAATGCAATATTTTTGGTAGCGAAAATTTTAGATTTACCATTCTTTGGTCAGGAATAAATTCGACCTAAAAAACTAATAAAAGAAGAAAACAGTGTAATAAAAAAAAGAATTAAAGAATGGTATAGATTATAGACCACTGATCGACGTACCGCTTTTAATAAAAACTACTAAAGAAAAATTAGTATCAATGGTATAGTATATAAAAGCATAGCAGAAGTGTTCGTGATTTAAACTATTCAGAATTTAAAGACATTGCAAATATTTCTAACCAATAGAGTATTCATGGTAGGCTATTTACAACTTTATATAAAATTGTAAAAGCTGGTTTAATGTCTAATAGACAAACAGCAAAACGCCGAATAAACTGAAACACTAGAAAACTTTTTTTAAAGTACTTGGATTCAACTATTTTAAAAAAACAAGTTTGTGGTATATTTGCAAAACATATATATGATATAAGGTTATCTTTAAATAAAGATAAATGTGTAACGACTATCCCAGAAACCTTATAAAGGTTGGGAGTAGAACACAAGCGTGTTCGAAACGGCAGAAATCTTCATATTAAAAACAATGAAAACCATTTTTAATAAAAGATTAAGATATAGTCTGATCTTTATAGAAATATAAAGCTGGATAGTATTATTGGAGGTATACTATCTGGGAACAAAGTAGCGATTTGTTTAAACAAAAATGGGTGATGTTAGACTAATTACAAATCCTACTATTAGCCCAGCTGTAGTTTTTGGTTACATTCTTAAATCTCCATTCGGTGGAGACGGTTGGATTGTAAGTGTAGATAATATGGAAGATATTATTGGTGGCCATATTTGGATTGGCACACTAAATATCTTAGGTGGTGTTTGGCATATTCTTACAAAACCATGGGCTTGGGCTCGTCGCGCTTTTGTTTGGTCTGGTGAAGCATACCTATCATACAGTCTTGGAGCAGTTGCTTTAATGGGCTTTATTGCTTGTTGTATGTCTTGGTTTAATAATACAGCATATCCTAGTGAGTTCTATGGTCCAACTGGTCCAGAAGCATCTCAGTCTCAAGCTTTTACTTTTCTTGTACGAGATCAACGTCTTGGAGCAAATGTTGCTTCAGCTCAAGGTCCAACTGGTTTAGGGAAATATTTAATGAGATCACCAACAGGTGAAATTATCTTTGGTGGTGAAACTATGCGTTTCTGGGATTTCCGTGGTCCTTGGTTAGAACCATTACGTGGACCAAATGGTTTAGATTTAAATAAACTAAAAAACGATATTCAGCCTTGGCAAGAGCGTCGTGCTGCTGAGTATATGACTCATGCGCCATTAGGCTCATTAAATTCAGTAGGTGGTGTAGCAACAGAAATTAACGCAGTGAACTTTGTTTCACCTCGTAGTTGGTTAGCGTGTTCACATTTCTGTCTTGGATTCTTCTTTTTTATAGGCCATTTATGGCATGCTGGTCGCGCACGTGCAGCTGCTGCTGGTTTTGAAAAAGGAATTGATAGAGATAATGAACCTGTTCTTTCTATGCG